>Ga0307517_10002259_pt1 | contig 31068 bp, 16 predicted proteins | sample 23_EM_MG_FD_194515 | JGI IMG/M metagenome (GOLD analysis project Ga0307517, IMG submission 194515) | Populus trichocarpa ectomycorrhiza microbial communities from riparian zone in the Pacific Northwest, United States - 23_EM | ecosystem: Host-associated > Plants > Roots > Unclassified | place... | reverse complement strand
ACGACTAAAGTACGTCGAAAATATTGACATGCTAGATTTGTTGACGAAATTAATAAGGGAATAACTTTCCTTCTTTTTTTTAATTCCACTAGTAATTCTGTTGGTATTCATCCATGAAACTTTTTCGTCAATTATTACTAATGGAAACAAAATTTTGATTTTTTGTCGGTAAATATCATCATAATTTATCAATGTTATTTTTTCCATTGGTATTGTCGTTGGTATTTGACAATTTTCTAGTAGTGGTATGTTTAGCTATGAAGTTACCAAATGGATGGATCAAATACTAAGTTTTTTTTATGGAAAAGGTTAAGTTGTATAAATCCACAAATTAATTACAAGATATGAGAGGCATACCCCAAGTAGTATAAGTCTGAAGACCAGATAAAGAGACCATAAGTTCAAAACAAAGAATAAAGCTAGAAAAACAAGAAAACAAAGAAAAAGCTAAAATAGAGACATTTGGTTGCCAGGTTTCTAGGAAATCCAAAAATGATTTTCTGATTATTCGAAGAAAAACTAAGGAGGTGGTTAGCTAGTTTCTAGTAACCCAAAAAAGGTTGATTGGTTTTACAATGATACCCAGTAATAAACCTAGGAACTAGTCGACTAGTTTGTAGAAAATCTATAATCGGTCAACTGGTTCTACGAAGACAGCAATATTGTGTAGTAAAACTAGAGCTGGAGAGCCTAAGATAAAAGAAAAGCGCTTAGTTAGAAATCGTTTTCTTCTTCTTCTTTTTTCCTCCGAGTAACAAGGGAGAATTCATCATTTGAGGGGATCTTAGGAGAGATTGGGGGTGACATTTGCTTATTAATAATGCACCGGGTCAATTTTAGTTGGCCTTATTAAGATGGCCTAACATGGATATGTTCTGATGCTGATAATGCTCGAGAAACAACATTTTTACCATGGTCTGATCACGGAGTTGGTGTTGGCAATACCTCCTGAGAGGTTTACAGGTCCTCAACAACCAGAGGAATAATACGAGTATCATCACCATTTTTCTTTAGAGGTGATGTAGGTAGGATTGGTTCTGGGGGGTGAATCTTAGAAGCTGTCAAGTCTATCTCATCTGTAGCCATAGAAGCAGGAGTGACCAAAAACCTTGTATTTTTCACACCTGCTCGACTTCCAATTATAGAACACATTAACAGTAATCAATTCATTCTTGCCTTCAAGGTTGACCTCAAAAGTGTGGACAAAACATAGTGGTACATCTACCTCCATACACAACCGTCCATACTTTGTATGCTTGTACCTATAGGTCTGCTAATGGTCTACCAACTATACTAACAATCACACTTAATCCTTTCTTGTTCAATATAACATATGGTAAATCATAGATTTTGATCCAAATTAGAACCTTGGTGATCTTGTTAACATCAAAATCATAACCGATGTGCCATTATTAAAGAATGATGGCCTTTCCTCCAAGCATCTAGGGATCCTTTTGAAGGACCTTTTACCAGCCAGTTTCCATTTTGAAATAAAATATCATAAACTAACCACTCACATAAATGCCATCCTCAAGGTCGAGGCTCATCCATACCCTGTTTGCAATTGATTTCACAGCATGAAACACCATTTTGATACCCAAAACAAATTTGACAAGGCAACGATACCACTTGTCGATGTCATCACACATATCTTTAGTAAAATGAAGGCGAGAGCCAGTCTACTGATGACGATTGAAATGTAGAGTAAACTGAGTGCTAGAGTCAGTAACTCTCACTCTTTCACCCTAAGAACCCGAGGAGATATGAGGTTTGGTAGTGGTGTAGGGGTGGTTTTTTTGGTGTTGTTTGAAGATGTTTTTTGTGGTGGTGGTGGTTGTAGTGTTGGTGGTTTATTTTGGTGGGTTGGGAGCCATGTTAAAAGGCAATGTAGGTACTATCTTATATGTCGGTCGGCCGCTTCCTATAACGGATTGACTAGCAGAAACAAATTCTAGGCGGTAGTTACAGCAATTACTAAGAATATAAAAATATGCAATTCAATCCAAAGGATCAAGTTGTAGTTCATCATAACATGAATAACATATTGCAAAACCAGCTTCATCGATCCAATGGTTAAAATACCAGATAATGGGGTTTAACTAGACTAATCTTGAAATTAGCAACTGTTCACGTAAAGTAACTCTTCACCGGATAATTTCTAGGCAAACTCCATTGTTCAGAATAGAGAGCACATATTGGCAAACCTCCCCGAAAAGTTCCAAGAAGATCCAACAGTGAACGAGCAAGAAACAAGCCAGCAGCTCCAGCGAGCCTAGGGGTTTTTTTCCAGAAAAATACTATCTACTTCTACTAAAAGCTTAAATTAATGTTAAGGTTCCACTTTATTTAATTTCTTATACATGTTAAAAGAATCCTGTACTAAGTGGCAGGTATCCATGAGATGTTACATAATTATAACACAAGTTAGGCAATTAATTACGGTCAATCATGTAATCTTCAATAAATAAAATGTCAACAAGATAACTAAAAACATTAACTCATATAAGCTCTTAGAATAAAAACTTTGTTGTCAGTAAATGATTAATTATATGTTTTTAAGATTTGATTGCTTCTCACTTAATAAAAACAAATTTAATACAATTATTCTTTCAAGATTTTAATACATAACTAAAAAATATAGCTATTAGCATCGGATTTTAGCAATGCAATAATCTAGATGCTGATTTAGCAACAGAATATGTATATATGATTTTTTTATAAACAAAATATGTATATATGATATTTTAGTGTCAACAACAAATTTAGCAACGAAAACTACATTGCTTTATAACAATAAATAATTTTAAAAAAATAAATTAATTAAAGAACTTGCAATAGGTTTTCCCATTGCTAATGTGGTAGGATAAAATCTGTAATGAAAAATCTATTGCTGATTCCATAAAAAAAAAATTAATCTCCCTCCTCTCTCCTTCTCTGTAGTCTCTTCCTGGTTCTTCAAAAATTAAAAATCCAAAAACTTTTGAATTCGTTCTTGTGCAGGCTTTGCTCCTTAATATATATAATGGCAATTTCCTCTCTCACATAGATAAGAAAAAAAACCACAAAAAATTTGTCTCACTTTCTTAGTACCCAAACACCACACTAATGGCGCAAATAATCAGCTAATGCAAAGGCAACATACGTCTATCACCTAAGGTGGACTACATCCTCTATGTTTGTAATTTACCATTCAACATATCAAGTGAAAAGATGTATTTATTATATATTTGGAAAATATGGAGTGATTCGTAAAATCCAAACCATAATCAACAAGGACACAAAAGACACTACTTTTATGGTTTTATGCGAAAAAGCAGTGGATCACTTGTCAAGGTTTATTGTGGAGAATCAATATTTGATTGTTCTGTATATATTGTCAGCAAGTGAAAATGAGTAAGAAGTTCAATCAAAAGAAGAAAGAAGAAGAGATTGCTAAGATGCAGTAGAAATATGGTGTTTCTGCAAAGGGTAGAAATATGCAGTAGAAGTTCAATCAGAAGAAGAAAGAAGAAGAAGAGATATATTTTAATAATTTTCTTCTTCAATCCTGGGAAAAAAACCTGTTATTAACAATGATTTTTTCATTGCTGATGCATAAGAAATCAGAAATTTGAATCTAATATTTTTTGTTGCTGATTTCATTGCTGATTTTTACTAGCAATGGATTTTAATTTTATGTACAGTGGATTAGGAAGTTGCTAATCATCTCAATTTTTTAATAGTGCAAAACTAAACTTTTAAAGAATACAATTAATTAAAAATCTATAACTAAATGAATAAGAAAACTCAAAATATCTCTACAAATGACTAAAACTTAAGCTCTAGCATGAATACAAATGAAAAAAAAATAGCTCAACAAATTATTAGATAACAAGGCTTAATGGTTATTATTAGGTTTATAGCACAACTTCTCTTCAACCCTCTTTTATACTAATTTTTAAAACTTAAATTGATGTAGAATTGATTACTAAAATTAGTTCTTATCATTTTGATTTAATTACCCATCATAAAAATAAAATTAACATGAAAATTTAATAAATCACATATTTTATGTATAATAAATTATGTTCAGGTTAAAGAAAACGATTATTGAGACACTTAATTTATAGGATGGAGAAAGAAATGGGCTAACAAAAAATAATGTCTTATGATCCATGAAATTATTTTATAACAAACTCAAATCCAAGTCCAAAATAGATTAGCAAAAAGCCAATAGCCTTATGACATAAAATCTTATTTAAGTTCAAATCCAAACCCAAGACCTAAGTAGTTTCTAAACCCGAGCCAAACAAGTGTGCTTATGACTTAAGTTCAAATCCACTTTACTTAGGCTCATCTATGACTCTTTAATTTTGTATTTTGTAAACTACAAGCAAATCTTGTATATTTTCAATGTGAGATCGGGAGTTTTAGATTTCACAAAAACATGTTAACCAATAGTTATTTGAAATCAATGTCTTATTCATCTATAATTTATTTTAATCATATTAATATTTCATGTTAAAAAACATTGTTGAATAATAATTTATAATAAAGTTTTAACTCTAATAACGAGTGGATTCTACTTTCAATTTGGCTTCAAACGTGCCAATTAACTATTTGTTTTCAAACAAATTTATAAAAATTCCCGCATAAATGGAAATTATTTAACCAATATATAAAGTCTCAAAGATCCATAAAGAAATAATGATTTGATGGATCACTACATTAGGATAAGTAACTTTTTACTTTGGACAATTCTTATTGAAATAATATCAGACTTCTTCGGCTAAATATTGAATGTGATGTCTTAAACTATTCAGCATTTCATGTAAACAATGATAGTAGTATCTACACGGTTCTCCACTTAGAGATATCCTTTGTTTTTAATGATTGTGTTCATTTTGGTCTTAAATAACTCCTAGTTTCATGATTGTATTAGAGAATTTAAACTTTTATAAATTCTAAAAGAAACAACCATATTTCTAATTTATATAGGTGATTTTTTTATTAGGAGTATTCTACTATACTCTACATGGTATACCAATATATGAAAATAACCAAGAGCACTACTCACCCTTTATCATAGGAATATGTAAGAAATAATAATTTTAAAGTGATATTAAGAATGTTCCATGAATTAGTTTTTACTTTGAATCTCGATCTTGAGATCTCTAGTCATCTAGGTAGGGTTATCATTATTATATATTTTTATATATATTTAAAGGCTTTAAACTCATTCTCTTTAATGAATTATACACAAGCTCTCTTGATAAACCTTTAGTTAATGGATCCACAATATTTTCTTTGACTTCATATACTCAATGGAAAATATCTTATTCAAGAAAAAATATTTAATGGTATTATGTCTACAATGTATATGTGTAGACTTATCATTATAGATGCTACTTTATGAGCTTTCAATTGTTGTCTAATTGTCATAATGGACATACATTTTTAGCACTAGTTTCAACTAATACAAAATATCCTTTATGAAATTTCAAAGTCATTCGGCTTCTTTTCTAACTTTATCAGGAGCAATAAACATTGTTTCATTATCGATATTACATTAGATATTTTCTTAGAAATTTTTTATGACATAGCTGCTCTGCTAAATGTGAAGACATATCAACCAATGAATCTTGAATCCTTAGTGTTGGATATCAAATTTACATCACTATATCTTTCTAATAGCTTTAGGTAACCAATATAGTGTAACTCATAGTCCAAGACATATCTTAAATATTTAAGTACTTTATTTATTTCTTTTTAATGATCTATACTCAGATTACTAGAAAATTGACTTAGTTTGCTTATTATGTACTCAATATCTAGTATTGTATAGTTTATAACATGCATCAAGTTCCTGATTATTTGACAATATTCCAATATGTTTATTTTTTTTCTTTTTTTTGACAGATACACATTTAAATCCACTGTTGTTTTGATAGTGTTGTTATCACCTTAGGAAATAATTTTCACAATATAATGAGATTGAAACAATGTCAATCCATTAGATGTCCTAGTAACTTTTATTTATACTATGACATCAACAACACTTTAGTCTTTCATGTCAAACTTAATTAATATTTTTTTTGTAGACTTGATCATGTAATCATTGCTATCTTGAATTAGCATTTTATCCATATTGAGACATACAATCACATGGCCTCTATATGTGTTTTTACGTAAATACATTTATGAACTTTGTTTATTTTAAACTCATTTGACAACACAACCTTGTCAATTTTTTTCATACCATTGTTTATGTACTTATTTCAAACTATATAATTATTATACAAGCTTATAGACTTTCTTTCCTTGTTCTTTAATAACAAATCTTTTAGGTTGTTCCATGTAAACCTCTTTGTCAAAGTCACAATTTAAGAAAACTATTTTTATTTTCATCTAATGTATTTCAAGTTTGTTAATAGATGTGATGGTTATTAACATTTGTATGAAAGTTATTATTGATATAGATAAATATATATATCAAAATAGTCCACACTTTCTTGTTATTTGAATCCTTAAACAACAAGTCTTGTTTTGGATTTTTCAATTGTTTCATTAGATTTTATCTTTCTATTAAATATCCATTTATATCCTAATGATTTACTTTTAAGTGAAAAATCCATTAGTTCACATGTATTATTGTTTATAATTGATTCAATTTCACTATTGATTAGCTTGTCCTAATAAAAAGCTTCAAGATAGAACATTGTCTCAGAGTAGGTATGAGGTTTGTTTTTTAATATAAAAATCAAGACCAAATATTTTAGTTATTGTTTCTCATTTTACTCTTTCTAGGCTCAACTTTATTATTATCTTTAATTAATAATGATTACTTGAGCTAACTTCAAACATTCTCTTAATTGAATGATTTTCTTATGCTTCCTTAAATGGAACATCTTTAAGGAATGTAATATTACTTGATTTCATTATAGTATTGGGATGAATGTCCTCAATACTTGACTTGTGTATAAGAAATTAATAGTTACTATTATTGTAAGCATATCCACTAAAAATATAATCCATAATTTTAGGTATTGCCTTGACCTTTCTGGAATAAGGAACTACCACTTTTACAAGACACCCTCATACTTTGAGGTATTTGTAGGAAGTGCTTATTTCTTTCCATAGTTTACATCATATTTTTTTTAATCTTTTATTGGGTACTATGTTAAATATATAATTGACAATCAGAATAGCCTCACACCATAAGTTTTAAGGTGTCCCGGAACTTAATAACATGACATTCATTATTTATTTAGCGTTGAGTTTTTACATTCTATAATGTGATTTTATTAAAATGGATAATACCATTTTAAAAACAATAATTGAGGAGAGGATAGAGAACCAATGTGAACATTGCAAACCCCTTCCCCAAGCAATTTTAAAATGATAAGATGAGAGAGAATAAGGAATAAAATATAGAATATTAACTAATATAACAAGGTAATATGAAGAAAGAAATTGGGGGAGATTTTTACAGAAAAAAAAAAGGGGAGCAAAAGAGAGAAGAAATGAGAGAAATATTTGATAGATAAAAATATATAGTGAAAGAAAAGAGAGAAAAACAAGAGATAAAATTTTGTTTAGAAAGAAAGATTAAGAGAAAGAAAGTTTTTTTTTTTAAAAAAAAGAGAAAGATGAAAAACAAAATATGTAAAAGAGAAAGAAAAGAGCAAGAAAAATAAAAAGAACAAATCTAAAAAAAAAAAGGAAAAAACAACAGGACAACAACCTCCTCTCTCACTCTCTATTAACTCCAATGATAGATCCATTAGTAGCTCCACCAATCCATTATATCCTCCCAACATCAGCTGCAATATACCATTATCGTTCCTAACCATACTAGACCATCATCATTCCCAACAATAACAAGCCTTCATCGTGCCCAGTTTCTTCGATTGGTTCTATTGATAGAGTATTGAGAAATCAGAAAGTGAAGTGGACCTTTTGATCATGTGGTTAAACAACCCTCAACGAAGATGAAACTTCCACAAGAAATTCAAAACTCAGGTTTGAGAACCTTAACCCAGAGTTAACCTATAACTAAGAATCAAAGATATTGAAATTCGTGAATTAACGCCATAAGGTCAGTTACACCTTGATAAGTCAGGATTTCTTCTTTGTCACAACAAAGAACATGTTTGCTTCAAGGAAAACATAATAATATTGTTAATTTGAAGGCTACTAAAATTCATAGTAAGGAAAACATTATATAGTCCTAAGATAATTAACTTTAATGGATCCATATTGGGTTGCAAACCATTAAGTTTTCATCTAACACAAGCCTAATGACTAAAACAAACATAAAACACTTAATTTCGGCCAAAACAAACTCAACTGAACTTAAAAACCTAAACTAAAATATTATGATTCAATTAATACTTGAAACAACAAAAAAACTAAGTAAAATCTTCAAAATAATACAAGGAAACAATTAGCCCTGTCGCACGTGTGCAGCATTGCAGCGATCATCCTTCTAGATCAGGATCTTTGGTGGTGAATTAGATGAAAAGGATAAGGAATTCTTTTCCTCTATTAATAAGAAAAGGGAATAAAAATCACCACCTAGTATTTTGGTTGCTAGGGAACCCTGACTGGTCTCTGAGTCTGGATAAGGGGACTGATTGCGTAAAGAGAAGATATTAGCACTCCTAGTACGCCTCACCTGAGGTAAGCTACATTGTTTATTTGTCTAATATAAAATAAGGTATTGTCATGTTTTCTAACAGTTGGTCTCTCTAGAGTTTAAGAAAAGTCCTCCTCAATAAGGAGATCCTTATCTAATCAGGTTAAAACCTAATCATTGTAATATAAAAACATAAAAAAATAAAATGAACTTTCTTTTTTTAATATCGGGAATACGTCTTACATACAAGTTCATAATCTCATTTATTTAAAGAAACAAAATAATTGTTTTCGTGTTTTTGAAATGTAAGCCAAGTTCTAACGGATAATCATAAACTAGTTATGATACCCTTTGATTGATTCTTGTATTGTTTTTTCAAAGGATGATAAAAAAACAATTTTTTTTATAAAAAATAAAATATGAAAGAAAATTTTATAATTTGGTCATATGAAAGAAAAAAGAATATTTTTTTTAAAGTTTGATAATCATAAACTAGTTATGATTCCATTTGATTGATTCTTGTATTTTTTTTCAAAGTATGATAAAAAACAATTTTGTTATAAAAAATAAAATATGAAAGAAAATTTTATAATTTGGTCATATGAAAGAAAAAAATATTTTTTTATTGTTTTATTATTATTATTTTCTTGGCTTTGTTTGACAAAAACCTATTTTTCCTTATAATAAAACTACCAAAACAGGTCTAAGAAAGTGTTTGTCAAAACCAAAACTCTAGGATTAAATTCCATCAAAAACTTATTATTGACGTAAATAAGTTATAAATTATTTTCTAATCAAGCATAAAGAAGGGTTATATACAAAGAAATGGATCAAAACTGTTTTGAATCAAGCGTCTAAGGCAATGTTCTTTCCAAGAACATGGACAACATGCCCAGACCCAACCCAGCAACATGAAACCCAAATCATACTAGATAAGATCAAACAAAAAGCACATATTTGTTAGAAATCATACAAGGATCAATAATCAAACATCCATTCACTTTGATTATCATTTAAACATAACAATTTTGTCAAAATAGGTTTTGATTCAAAACCAAAACTCTAGGATTAAATTCCATCAAAAACTTGTTACAAATCTATCTTTCTTATTTTCAACTCCAATCCAGCTTCTAAACCAAAAATGCAAGCCTCATACTTAGTTGTATTGTTAGTGCATTCAAACTGCAGCTTAACCAAAACTGGATACTGCTTTTTATCAGGAGAGATTATTATCATACCAGCTTCATTACCATATACATTTATTTCCCCATCAAAATATGGTCTTCCAATTTGTCATCTTTTCTTCTTCCTCGATTAACAACACATTTTTATCAGGAAATTCAAAATTCAATTGCTTATAATCTTCAATAGAATTGTTGGCAATTACGCTTCATTTCACGACTTTCCTCGTCATATGCATTATGTCGTATTTTACTAGCAAAACTTGTCATCTTGCAATTCGACTTGATAGATAGGGCTTCTCATAGATATACCTTACTATATTGTATTCTGCTAATAAAACTTGTCATTTGGCAATTCGACTTAATAGATAGGGCTTCTCACAGATATACCTTAAAGGGTCTCCCTTTGAATTCAACCATGTAGTATGATACAACATATAATGCCATAATCTTTTTGCCACCCATACCAGCACATAACCTAACTTTTTTTATCACCATATATCTAAGCTCGTTGTGAACTTTTTACTCAGATAATATATGGCTCTTCATTCTTTTCTGGTTTCATCATGTTGGCCTAACACACATCCTATAGCTACTTTAGTAATTGTCAGATATAGTATCAAAGGCCTTCCTGATACATGAGGAATAAAAAAAGGTGGGTTCTGTAAGTACTGTTTGATTTTACTGAAGGCTTCTTGACACTCCTTATTCTAAGTTCCATGATTCTTTTTCCTTGATTGTTGAAAGATAGATTCACATGTTGTTATTAGTTGGGATATGAACCAAGCAATATAGTTCAACCTTTGTAAGAATCATCACACCTTTTTCTCTATCTTAGGAGATGACATAGATTGAATGACCTTCCCTTTATTAGGATCCACCTCTATCCCTCTACCACTTACCATGAATCTTAGTAACTTTTCAAACATAGTTCCAAATAAACATTTTGCAGGGTTGGGCCTTAGTTTGTACTTTTCTAATCTCTCGAATAACTTTCTTAAAACCAAGACATAACTCTTTACTTTCTTGGACTTGGGAATCATATAATCCACATACACCTCAATTTCTTTGTGCATCATATCATGAAATAGAGTCAACATGGCCCTCTAGTATGTGACCTTTGTATTTTTCAACTCAAATAGCATAATCTTATAGTAAAATGTTCTTTCTAGTATGACAAATTGTTTGACTAGTTTGCATTATTCTATAAGTGGTACTTTATGTACTACGGTATATGTATTCAAACACTACATATCCTAATAGGACTGGGCAAAAAGATATGTATATTCTTATAACATGTGTCTCTTTTAGCATATGTTTTGGCAGCATATTAAGAGCCGAGCAATTATTAATGAGCAATTTACCTATGAGTCAATCTTTACATCAAATAGTGATATACATGGGCTTGTTATGTCCAGTTCCCCTAACATCCAACTCATCTTTTATAAAATACAGGTAATTGGTCGCATGGATTCTCCCTACTACATCTTTCATAGTTTTGTACATAATGTCCTGGGGTATATAAGCCTCATTCAGCACTTTTTATAAGGCATTTTGGTATGTCTCAGAGTTGAGTATCAAGGACATAAGGGAGATCCTGGATGAGGTTTCCTTTAGTTGATCTACTATATAATATTCACTATACTTTATCAACTTCAAGAAGTCATTCGACTCTTTCTCAACCACAGGTTTGTTAACCTTAAGTTCTTTGTTAAGATCACCTCCTTGCCTTTAGCTTTTCTTAGCTCTTTAGGCATGAAGCAAAAACCATTTCGAGTCAGCCTATTGATCTTAGTTTGGAACAAGGGAATAAGAGTCTTGATGTTAAAAGTACAACTGTAATCATAAGGCATCATATTATGATCTGCTATATTTGCACAAGAAGGTTTACCCAAGATCAATTTGGGTGGCCCATTAACTATTTGTTGGACTCTACAGACCTCTAACTATTTCTCTTGACTTTCTATCATCCTTACCTCATAACTACCTTTCATGGCTTTAATCCTCAATTCTTCTAGGGTTAGCATTCTTACAACCTTTTGGAAAAACTCAATGCAGTCCCCAATGTGATGTTCCTTCCTCTCATGGAATTCATATTGGTTACCTTTCTCTAGGTTATACTCAGTATCTTTTTAAAAAAATCTTAATTATACCAACATGTTGTATAATCTTTACACATATACCCTCACAGACTCTTGGTTTCCCTTCTCTAGTGTCATCAGACTAGTTTTATGGAAGGCAATTTCCAGGTTAAATTTGTACTGCTTTAGGAAGGACTCAACCAATTCTTTTCATTTCTTAATCCTGGTATTGTCCAGTCTCATGTATCAACACAGGATAGACCTTGTGAGACTATCTTGGAAGAAATAGATAAGCATTTTATCATTATAGATCATTTCATCCATCTTGTTGTAGTATGACCAAAGATTGGGGTTCGAGCATTCCAGTCTGTTGTACTTGATAAAGTCTGATACTCTAAAATCCTTTGGCACCAGACATTTTTTAACTACTCGTATAGGGTCAAATAAATCATTCCCCTCAACTGCTTTCAATCTCTCTTCTATAGCAGACAATTTGTCATGGTTCATAGGACCAATAGATATATCATAATAAGGTCCTATAATAATTATATCCATAACAACTGAAGCTTGAGCTAGCTGGATGGGGGGAAGAGGACAATTGCTGCTCAGTTGCTGAATTTTCCCCCAAGTTTTGAGATGTATTAGGGACGTGAGCTATTGGTGCTTCTACAGGAGGTTGTGCAGATATCTTTTTCCTATTCTTGGATCTTAAATGTTGATCGAGTATAATGGTCATTTGAGCAACTTTGTTCTTCACAGATTCTAACTCTTTTTGTTAATATGATTCTAGATGAGCTCTCTCTTCGTTCTCTATTCTTTTTCGTGGTTGGGTGAAGTAATGTGATTCTAGATGAGCTCTCTCTTCGTTCTCTATTCTTTTTCGTGGTTGGGTGAAGTAGACTTTAGGCGGGGACTTATGTTTCACAATTCATAATGTATATGACAATTTATGTCAATGTGTATTGGATATGGATTTACCTTTCCAAACTGATTCATAACTCCTTAGGCAAGATTTTTTTAGTCTAACTGATTATTGTAAAGGAGCATTTGCTAAGTTCTTATTATGATTAAATCCCAAAACATAATAGAAAGAAAGATAAGGTGTCATCCTCTCATAAATAAAAGAGTTTGTACATCATTTGAAAATTTTAAAAATTCAAAAGCCCTATACATTACTACTTATAGAAAGCATCTCCTCTATTAGCTATGTTTATAATAAAGGAATTGATGACACTTAAGTATTCTCGACATTTCCAATCTAGGTGGCCTGTTGCTGCAACCTTTCAACATGATAGGCTATTTACTCAATCTACTTTGTTATTTGTCGTATCTTATCATGGAACAAAGTATTATCAGTGATCAATACTCCGTTGCCGGTTGCTAAAGCCTCATTGCTTCTTTCCAGCACTCATATTATAGTCTCCAATCGTTCTACCTGAGTAGGGCGGGGTCCCACACTCTGATTTCAATGATGGGAACAACCTCCGCTCTCCAATGCTCCAATGAACAATTGCCCTTTGCAGCTCCTCCTTCTTAATGAAAAGCTCAGGTATTTTAAAGTTAATTTGAGCCACAAAGCTGTCAATATAGTCTTAGTCCTAATTAACTCTTCCCTCATCTTAAAGTAATGGCTTATTAACTTTTTCAGACCCTTCTTTTAGATTTTCACCTTAGATTACAATACCATGATCTGACTTTTGAAGACTAAGCTCTTTTCTGGTAGTTTCTAATATCAGATTCACCAGCTTTCCTAGCGCTTCTCTCTTCCTCATACTATGCTATATATTGGGGCCAAATTCTTCTTTCCTCTTCTATATCAATCATGGATAACTAATATTTCTTTTTATCAGCCTTCAGCTATTTTTGTAATGTGTTTTATTACTTACAAGAACTGTAGTGATCTTAATTACATCTTTAGAATAATATTACACACATTTGTGTGGTGTCGTATAATATCCAATCATGAGTCTATAGTTTCCATGAAATCGACCCTTAGTGATCCCCTTAAAGCCATTCAACAGAAACCATAACTTATACAAACCTAGATGACCAACATGTATAAGAGAGTTAACCCCTAGAGATTTCCCAAACAAGGCACCCTAAGACTAGTAAAAATTACAATAATAATCATTATACAAAATTTCACCATTGACACCACTAATAAAACTACTATTTGGGTTACTTCAATCATGATAACCCTCATGATCGAGGCATAAGATTTAATAAAATAAAGAACTATACTTTTGACAATCATCATGACCTTTGAATTTTTAATAGGTGGATTCATGAAATGAATCATTTTTTTTAATGATCCAACTAGTCTAGAAATAAAAGAGTTAGATTTGCTAAGATAAAGCTCATTAATACTGCCCAACTTGGTTGAGAAAGTGTTGAAGATTATCTAAATAGGAAAGGTAAACCTCTTATTAATTAGTATGTGGCATAGTTTAATCAGATGAGATATTTTGTATAAAAGAATGAGGCCATGACTTAAACTAGGTTATGTAAGGATTTAAATGATAATTTTAAAATAAAAATTGTGTTTCAAGGTGTTTTTACTATTAACTAAGTTGATACCTTACTGCAAGACTATAAGTTGGATACTAAGAGTCAATGAACAAAATTTTAGGACCCTTGTATTACCTCTGCTAGATTTCAATTTAGAAATAGTAGTCCTTTGTTAAGTGCTACATCCCATGAACCTAGCCTAAGTAGTCCTAACTATAGATATGAACAAACGAGTCCTCAATGAAGTGTCAAAGATGAGTTCAAGGGTTTTGTGTGCTAAATATTAAGGTTTTTGTTATATTTCAACCAACTATACCATTAAACCCCTAGTCATAAAAAAACATAATGATATAGATGAAGAAGAAGAATATTGTGATCAAGTGTATGAACCTATTCCAAAGGATTTTAATGACCTAGATGAAGAGCATATGAAAGAAGAGGAACATAACATATTAAGTCCAAAAAAGATAGAGAAAAAGGTTAAGGGAGAATATAATATGTCCATTTTAGTTGTAAAGAAAATTTCAAGAAAAGTTTTAGTAAAACTATTTGAAGAGGTAAGTGTGGTGTTGAAAACGTTTCAAGACATTTATCCTCATGAACACCCTAATTCCTTTTCTCCCACCCTTGACATCTAGCACGCAATAAATCTTGAGTAACATATTAATATCCCTAATCCCTTACCTTTTATACATGATAAGAAAGATGGAGATGATCCTAATTGACTAGTTTGTCTCCAATCCATATCCAATCATGTTTTGAATAGTATTTGTTTCATTCCATACCTTTAGTAATATAGTGATCATGTTTACAAACCTAGAAAACTTGTAGATCTTCTTCATATAACCCCTCATATTAAGATGTATAATTCAACTGAGTTTTTGTATCTAGAGCTTATAATTTGCATATTGAGATTACAAAATAAATTCAAGTAAGTAATGAACAATACAAACTTTAAACTATTTTAACTAATTATCATGATGCATTTAATATTAAAGATTATTTCATAATATAGATTAGACTTGAACTATGTCCTTTTAAAACCAATAAAAAAGTGTAAATGAGTAATACTAGACCATTTAAAGTGTTACAAATGATTGATTCAAATATTTATGTCATTAACTTTTCATTAGACTTTGGCATTAGCTCCACTTTGAATATAAAAGACCTTGTTATATATAATAGATAACAACCTACCCATGATTATCCTCTTAAACCCCCAACTCATTATCCTTATCCTTGATATAAAAACAACATATTGATATTATTAAGCATGCATAAGTTGATTTTATCAGGAATGATGAGATTTAACGAATCCTAGTTTATAGGTAAAATGACATAATTCAAATTGTACTTGGACTATTAGAGAGATATCATAGTATCTTGATCCTAATATTTAGAAGTATTATCTAAGTAGTCTTGAACTACACTCTACGAGGTTGAGTTTTTCCAATCTTAAAAGAGTTGGCGGGGACACTAGACTTGCATTATAGATTACGTATAATTACCTCCTCTCTTTGATGTGTTTTTGGCTTGTTCTTCCTAGATTCTTCTTTCTCTTATTGTTTTCTCTTTAAATTTTTCTTATCCTGCATCATGCTTGCTATTGAATATTTGTATTTACCTTTTAAGGTGAATCTATAGAGTTCTCAAACTTGGAAATTAGTCTTAGAGAAGATCAAAAACTAGTTGCATTCTTGGAAAGGAAAAAGTCTTTCTATGAATGGTAGAATGTGCTCTCTTAAAAGTATTTTGTCAAGCCTTCCATTGTATGATCTACCCTTATTCAGGATGCCAAAAGTTGAAGTCAATCAGATTATTCCCATGAAAAAAATATCTCTTTGACGTGGTGTGTCTAATGAATGAAAAATTTGTAAAGTAGACGACATAAGACAAGAGAGAATTCAAGAAATAATAAAAGGAAAATGAAGAAAAAAGAGAAACAAAGAACCGGGAAGATAAAGAAAAGAAGTTGGGGAATAAAAAGAAGAGGAGATGAAAAAGAAAAGAAGAGAGAATGGAAAGGGGAAGGAAAATTTCAACTCTGTAAATTTTCTTTAATTCATCAATAATATGTCCTAAAAAGTTACATAAGCACATATAAATAGCAAACCCTACACAACCAATAATTAGGCCAAAGGTTTACTTGAAAATAAATTGAAGTAAAAAATAGAATAATATCAAGCATAATAATAAAACCTAAATAAAAATTGAAATAAATTAGACACAATAGCATGTGCTTAAGCCTAATCCTAACCAAAGAACAATAGGTTGGGCTACCCAATGATACGATCCAAGAAAAGATTGAACAAGGAAATTTGGATTCTAGTATAAATCTAATTATTGGATCAAGATGAAATTATATCAGGATTTTCTAGAAATAATGGTCTATATTGAGTTAAAATTTTAGGTCAATCAGAGTTATAAAAGGTATCGTGATATAAGTCAGTACATGCAATATAAATTTTGTTATTTGTTGTCTTTTGACTTGTGAACTTCTTATTTGGAGAGGATTATTTTCCTAATAATACAAGGATATTGTACTATTGGTACCATTAGGTGAACAATTGTATGATATGGTCTCGCAATAAGAAGGCATTGTGTTTGGTTTTTAATTTGGCAAGCAAAAGTTTCTTGGTTTTTGTGTGACTCACAATTGGGTAAAGTGAAGTATTTTTTTAGTAGCTTCCTTTGTCTGGAAGACTAATATATTTCACCATAATCTGTATGTCATACATATAAAAATAAAAGTGTTTGAAAACATTTTTAACACAGTGATAGATGTGAAAGGGAAGACAAAGGACAACATAAAGGTTAAAATGAATATATCTTTGTCTTGTAACTGTAAAAATATAGAGTTGGTTTATGATGGGCAATAGGTCGCAAAGCCCAAAGCTAGTTTTGCTTTAGACAAGATTGTGTAGTTACTTATCTATGAATGACTTAAGAGTTTGTGTTCTCCTGATGGATATGCTTTGAACACATCTAGATTAGTGAATTTGAAGGATTTCATATTGTATGGAATGGAGAGTCGTGATTGTCATGTGTTTATAGAAACACTCATTCCACTTGCCTAAAGGGATTTATCGCCAAAAGAGATATGGAATACACTCACGAAGATTAGTCACTTTTTTAGAGATATATGCTCTAACAAGTTGCATACCCAACATATAGAAAAGCTTGAAATGAATGTCATCTAGACAATCTACAAACTTGAGATTATATTCCTTTCATCCTTTTTCGACTTAATAGAGAATCTACTTGTACATTTATCGTTTAAGGAAAAAGGTGGAGGTCTTATCCAATATAAATGGTTGTATCCATTCAAGATGTTAGGGATTACATATGAATCCTAAGTAAATTTATATTGTCTTTTTTTTAAATAAATCTAAAACATTTATTTTATTTAATCTCTATTTAATTCCATATAGTTACTTGTTCAATCTTAAGAAAAACATGAAAAACAAGGGGCATACGAGGCATATATTATTGAAGAGATTTCAACATTTATCTTGTACTATTTTGAGTCTCACTTGATATTAACAAGAATCAACCGCTTTTCAAGATATGATGATGGTAGATGACCTTTATTCAAAAATACAATGAGGGAAAGATACTTGACAGAAATCGAATTTAGGCATGCACATAATTATGTTATATTTAACTACAATGAATTGAGACCTTATATATAGTAAGTACAATATTAACATATTGTTATTTTTAAATAATTTTCTCTTATACTCTCATATAAACCGGTAAATCAAATGATTACTTATAGGTGAGTGACATCATCAATATTTAATATCCTAAAATTCATATCTGACTGAATCTCAAATTTTTTAATTACAAGATGAACAATTTTCCACGTGGTTTAAAACACATGTATGCAATACTTAATAATTCTTAACTCTTGTAATATTTAATTTTCTATGTTAATGGTTGTAATTTTGTGTCAGGTTTATCAAATGGGAGGCAATGCTAATGGTAATTTGAATTTACTATGCTTACATCCTAAAAGAATGGTCAAGTGTTATAATGAGTATTTTATCAATGAATATATCTTTCATACTAAAGAGTATGGTCAAGGTAGAAAAACCTATAATAGTGGAGTTTGTGTTAAGGGATTAACTTCTAATGAGTTTTGTCGCACGTCCCCCGCGCGGCGTCTGATGGCGATTTTTGCTCGTTTGCTTGTTCTTGGGAGTCGCCACCTAGTATTTGGTTGAAGGCTACTAGAAAACCTAGATATACTGGTCTTGTCAAAGATTCGAGGGTAAGGGACTGGTTGTGGCTAGGGAAGGTATTAGCACCCCTAACACACCCTACTTAAGGTAAGCTGCTTCGTGATTTGATGTGATTTTAAAAAATAAAATATTAGCCAAATTCTAAGGTTTTAATAAATCAATTATTAAATCCCTGAATATATGCAGAAACATGTTCTTACATTTTCATGAGAAATACATGATTTTATTTGTCCTTCAGATACTTGACCATATACAAATTAAAACATTAAATTCATTTTTTGGTCTTTTTTATTTTATAATTCAATAACATACATATAAAAAAATACAAACACACACCCCTCTCTTTTTTATTATTATTTTTTACCCACATTTACATGTTACAAATCACAAAATTTCAAAATAAATCAAACAACACATTACACAAGTAAAACATTACAAAATAACCCCTAAAAATCTGGGAAAACTGCTGGGAAGTCTTCTGAACCACTGGAACAGTGGCGGCGCGTCTTTTCCATGCGTCGCCGCGGGCACAACCTGAGAGATGGGTGGATCTGAGTCATTTTCTCCTCCTCTCTCCTTCTACACCGGCGGTGGGAAGTAACATCACCTGCAAAACCAAGAAAATGCAACAAGCAATGCTTTTTATTTTGTTTTCTCCTTCTCAGATCTGCTCCCGGTCTTCTTTTTTCCCCTTGCTTTTTTGTTCTTTCCTTCTTCAGGTGGCAGACCTGGCGGTGAGGAAGGAGTGCTAGCGGGTGTAGCCGTGCGTGGAGGAGTTGCTGCGGGGTCGGCTTTGCTGCGGGAGGCTGAAGACTGGCAGATTTGTGGTGTGTAGAGGGGCAGTCTTGGCCGAGCGTCTGTGGTGCCGGCCAGGTGAGGGAGGCCGATGGGTCGACTGAGAGAGGAGAGGGACGGCGCTGAGAGGAAGGGAAGATGGGGATGGCTGTGGTCTGCTGGGCGGAGATCTATGAGAGATGTAATGGCCGGGTTCTAGGAAATGGGAAGAGACCAGCTACTTTGGCCAAGTTCTGGTGAGGGAGAAAATGGAAGGGGGAAGGTCTATGTGCAAGAACGGGGGTGGCGGCCTTCTGGAGAGGAAGAGCGGCGGCTAGAAAGACAAGAAGCCAAAGGCGTGAAGAGAAAAACTGAGCAGAGGGTGGCCACCAGTTTTTTTTTTTTTTAGAGTGGGAGGTTAGGATTTTTTGTTTGCCCTCAATTTTTTGTCTCTAAATTGTCCCCTTGTAAATTTTCTCCCCCTCTTATGTGTGTTATGACCTCTATTTATAGGCAAAGTGACTTGGTCCCCAAAACACATTGGTCCCTCAACTTCTTTATTTTTTTGTCAATTTTGATTATTTTTTTTTGTATTTTTGAAAACGAGCAATATCAATGTCGACTTAACAAGGAAAATCAATGATTGTAAAATTAACGCGTTAAAAGTTGAACGCGTTCAAAATACTTTTGAAAATTTAAATTCTTCTGAGATGACGTTGAAAATGCTAAAAGTGATGCAAATATATCAAAAATGCATTTTTTTGCGTTTTCATTGTTTTTTTTGCTATTTTTGGTTTTTTTCTGAAAATTTATCAAAATCATGGGTCAAAATTTGGGTAGCAACAAGTTTAAAGTTGATTATTATGGAAAGTTAGAATATGTGATTGAATTGCAATATCATAGCGAGTAGAATAAAGTCTTTTTATTCAAATACTATTGGTATGATACCACCAATAGAGGAATCATAGTAGATCCTCGCCAAGGTTTGGTCAAAAGTAATACAAAGGCTAGACTTCACAACATCGATTATGTCTTTGTTTTTATCAAGAAATGCCAACAAGTTTATAACACATACGCTCTTTTCTTTAGAAATGCTCGTTCTAAAGTTGATTGGTTATTCATTGTGAAAACCAAACCTAGAAGTCATGTCCAAGTTGTTCAAGATTTTAACGATGAATTAACAGCACGAGATGATGTCTTTCAACTTGACGAGTTAGTTGTGAAAACCAAACTTAGAGGTCATGTCCAAGTTGTTCAAGATGATAATGATGAATTAACTATAGGAGATGATGTCTTTCAACTTGATGAGTTAGGTGATCCATATCGAGTTGCTCTATTTACTGACTTAGAAGAAAATTCAAATTTTTATATCGGTGAAAATACTTTTGTTGATGTTGAGGAGTTAAAAGATATATTAAAAACTAGTAGACATACATAAGTCGATGAAGATGATGAGATCGACGAGCTTCAATTCATTGAAGAAGATGATGATGGACATGATGATGATGAAATTAAATAAGAAGAAGACAATTTTGATTAAAAAGATTTCAAACTTATTTTATATATAAAACATCAATATGTAATAAAATTGATATTAATGTAATTTTTTTTTCATATGTTGTTGCTTTATAATGAATTATTGTTAACACAATTGAAACATTTATTGTTGTGATTTTATTGTTTTGTTATTAAACATAACTGGTGTTACTGTATTGTGATTTTACTGTATTTGCAAGTTAGATAGATAGGGAATACAAAAATATTAGGGAAAAGAAACAGTTTTATACCGATAAAAATACCAATGGAATTACCAACTGAGTTAATCCCTCAGAGAATTAGAACAAAATTACAGGATTTTGCCACTATTTTATACCGATAAAAATACTGATGACATGTGTAATACCAAAAGAATTGCCGATAGATGTAGTCCTTCATACATTTCCAGAGATTTAGAAAAAAGTTACAGGACTTTGCCACTAAACATTCAAATCATTAACGAAATTACTAACATAATGAAATGTCATTGGAAAATTTTGGAGGGTTCTCAAAATATCTTAGTGCTAATTACTGACAAAACTACCAACAGACTATAAAAATTATTAAATATTCAACTTACAATCAATAATAATTGACATATTACTTTTACCGATAGAAATATCATCGATAATTTCATTAGAGAATAAATCTAATCAATAAAATACTAGAATCTCTAATTTCATAACCCTCCTTCTCTCTCTCTTTCTCCTCCCTTTTCCCTCCATCCTCCTCTCTTCCTCTCCTCTAATAGCTACTCAGAAGACCACACTAGTAAACCACTGAGACAAAAGCCATTGTCATCTTCCTCCTTTAGCTGACCACGACCAACTTCCTCAGTGGTCCACCTCCATCCAACAATAATAGCTCTGGCCAAAGAACATCGGCGACATCATCTTCTCCACCAGCGAAGATAGCAGCTCCGACCAAAATAATAATAATTGAATGATGTAGCCTTCCAATCACTCTCATCATACAGGTTGTTAATTGTGTTTGGGACTAAACCCTGTTAAAAAAGTTAAGAGAAATAAGCAATTCGTTACACGGTTCATATATCATTGGCTAGGAAATCTGGCATTGTACCCACTACCATATAAGCCATCATGTGTAAGATTGTGATGCGTATTTCTTTAACTATACATGCCTTCATTTTGATTCGTCAAAATTCCAATAAATCCTTATTCGTAGCTCTTTTATATATTTGCACAACGAAATTAAAATTTAATAATCTTTGAAATGCCAATTTGTTACTAGTAATTCATGTGTTGGTATGTCGAATCATCGATCAATTGTCTTTATCCCGTTCTAACAGAACTCACTTGTTCACTTCCTGTGGCACTCCATTATTGCTGACTTAAAAGTCCTTAATTTGACACTCCATTATTGCTTCTAAAAATCAACTCCAATTAATCAAATATTTGTATCTTTATAGGTCAAATTTCTTTCCATTTTTCCACCACTACACCATAACTTACGGTTTTATAATAGAAGAAATATTTATATATATAGAAACAGCGTGATTCTAGCAGAGGCCAGCCATGTTGAGACATAATTATTGGGTCAAGTTGAAGAAGACATATCAACAAAGCATAAGATCACAGTTTGATTTGTTTTTTCGATATTCATATTGTTTGCTTCCTATTTCACCTTCTATATACCAACACAAATAAAAATTAACTTGTTTGCTGCATGAGTTATTGATATGTTTTTGTAAGTTTTAAAATTTTAGTTAGGCTTTCGTATAGGATAGATGCTGTCATTTTTTAGCAGATAGTGTCGTTAGGTGCCAACCATGATGAGATGCTGAAGGCACCTTCTCTCGACACAGGCTTGTCAAGTACAAGTGTGACTAATAGAGTGGGTCTTCCATTTGAGCAGGATGTTTACATTAGGAAGTATTTCTCAGTGGAAGTCTAAACACAACATGTAATTAAGTTTGTTTTTCTTTCCTACACGATAAAAAATTAAACAACAATGGATAAAATTTGAATAATTAATTTTAATGAACGAATTGAAATCCAAGTATACAAATGTTGAGGTTGATCGCACGATAACATCGGTGATGAAATCGTCGATGAAAATGCTTTTATTTCAATGGAGTCAAGTTTTCAAAAATCTTGAATGGAAAGCCTATAATTGATGCTTGGTTCAGAAAGTTCAAGGTTAGTTTATACATAAACAATTATTTTTGTAATATTTAATTCAATTAGTTTTTTTAATTTTAATAAAAAAATATTTTATGAAAATGACGTGTAAGGATAAATTTTATTAGGAAGAGGCTAACAATAACGTGGCTAGGAAAGTGTGGGAGAATTACATAACCATTAGGTAAGATTGAATTTAAATTGTGATATTTTTAAACAATATATTAAAACTTCATTTTTTCATTATTTTAGTCGATTTGTTTTTATGAATTAGGTTGCAAGATTTCTGGTACAATGCTCAGAAAAAAGCAAAGAATTATGCAAAAGATAAAGGCCTTCCAAGTAGTGAAGACATGATAGTGTGGAGAGATTTCAAACCTATGCAATTCACGAGAGTATCTGGGATGCTTTTCTCCAGCAGGTGATGTTGGAGCATTTCTTGCGGTGGTCAAAGTCTGGTTTGGAGAACCGGACCATGGAGATTCATGGTTCCATAACCACGCAAACCGGCATATACATTCTGTTCATTTCACATGCAAAGCAAATGATAAGATTATGTTTTATATGATATTTTTTAAAATTTTTGTATTATATGAAAATGTTTAACTAACAATAGCTTCCTTTTGTAGGTTGCAGTGCTTAGGTGCGATCTAAGACTGATGGAGCTTTTTGTTGAAACTCATATATGAAAGGAGGATAAACAGAAAAATGTGCAACAACTCGTGGATAGCCATGCCGAGAAGTTTGTGGTAAGTAGGATTTGAATTTTTTCTTAATTATTATTTTTCTTATTTGATGACTTGTTTTTTTTTTCTAAGAACATATAACACTCGATTACATGAGAGATACATGACACGACCAAAGAGTTGATGTCTTCTCCCAAGTGTAGGAGTGTCGAAGTAATAAATAACCCGGCAAGACTGGGGTCGAACCACAGGGAGGTTAATTGTATAAATTATAAATAACAATAATACAATAACAACAACAATCACAATAATAATAATAATAATAATATAGTAGTAGTACTAATAGTAAGAAGAAGTTAAAGAGGACTTTGAGATGGAAGATTAATGTAAGGATTAAACAATGATAAAAACAATTGTCAAGGTTAGATGATCCGCTAATAGTATTTCAAACAAGTATAGTATAAACTCTTATTATTCAACTGAAAACCACACACAAAGGAGGTTCCAATCGGATTGTAAATTGTTAACATGATTACATTAGTTATCTTATTCGAATAATGCTAATACTTGTAAATATTGTCAGACATTCATGATTATAACTTATGTTAACAACAAATCAAGTTTCTTTCATAGCACAGGTGTCGGTTATACCATACAGTTTGAGCTATGAAAGTGCCAAGTATTTGTTGTACCAAGGGTTATACAACATAAATCTAGATTAACCATTTAACAAGCAAAGTATTAAAAGTGAACAAAATAAAAAATATAAAACATGTTAGTATCAAACATTAAGGTCCATGTTGAGTTTCTATTATACTTATTCTTACACTATTAGTGTAACCTTTTCACCTTGACATGATAAACTTAGCTAAACATAATGAAAGAGAGAAACATAGATAAACAAGGAAAGGAAATTAAAAGCATAAGCAAGAGATTAATATAAGCAAAATTTAAGCATTACAAAATAAAGAGAGAGCAAGAGCATGATCTTAATCTGAAAATCAAGATACCTAAATACATGGCAAATGCCTCCTTTTATAGGCCAAAATTCAGAATTATTGATTTGTTGACTAATTGTTGAGTGAGTGGCCACATCTTGACTTGGTAACAATTCTTATCTTTTTGTATGCCAAAAACGTCATTGATAACGTCATAATTTGAACAGACTTAAATCATGAAAGTTCTAGGAAATTGTCTCAGCTTTCCAGAAAAAAACGTTGAGGTCATTTGGACTTCTAGAACTCCAGATATGGGCTGAACACTGAACAGTGTCTGGGCTGCAGAACAGATTCGGACTTCTCCGTTGTTGCTATAATTTGGACATGAAAACAGCCTTTTTAAATCTTAGACTCCCCATGAAAGTTTTAGGCCTATGTCGTAGCTTTCCATCCATATAAATCAGACCTAAATCCAAGATCTATAGCTCCAGATATGACCCGATGATCGAACAGTGTTCCAGTTTGGACTGAACCAACATCTCTTTTCTAAGTTTGGCCCTCTCTTTGTCCTTTCAGTTTCAATACTTAAACTCATCAATCAATCCTTCCATTTATGTGATAGGCCTGCATTTAAGATGAACATTTACCACAAATTAAAGGTATCTTATAGTATCAGACTTATTATTATAAAACATGCTTTAGTTAAGGAGTTATTGATACTTCAAGTGCAAAATGATGATATAAAACCTTGATAAAAATACAATTTGAAGTACTAATCAATACGAACACGATCTAACTCAATCTGGATTTGTGGTTGGAGGTTGGGTTTACCGGTGGACCCGATAGAAATCGAGTTTACGGTATCTCTAACGTTACGGGCGAGGATATGCAGGCGGGTCGTAGTGTCTTGATAGTTAGGACCTCACAATCAGGATTGAGTTAGCAATCATCAGTCATCCAAGCGATCATACGAGAACAAGTTCAAGCGAAGACAACCCATCTTATGGTTGAGACAGCCAAACTAAGGGATAAAGTGAATGTCCTCAAGCAATTGTTGGCAACTCTCACTGATACCTATGCTCCACCTTATCGCCCTCCTGGTTTCGGTGAAGATCTGTCTTTATCTCTTCTTTCCGCTTCTGTTACATATATAGATAGATAGATAAATTGTATTTAAAAATATTTTTTAAATTCATAATATAAATTTGATTTTTAATTTTAATTTAATTCAATTTTATTTTTATTTTTTATTTTAATTTAATTATGTTTTAATTTTGTTGTTTGTTTTAATTTATTTTAAATAATTATATATAATACCGAAAAAATTATCATCAATTTATTCCGTCGGTAACATACATATAAATATAATTCTTTGATGGACTAATTTTGTCGATAATATATATATAATGACCAATGGATTTATCATCAGTTTATTCCATTAGTAACATAAATTTAATTATAATTCTTTGATGGATTAATTTCGTTAGTAATATACCTTAATCACCGATGGATTTATAAACAGAATTATTGCCAGTAGATGTTTTTGTTTGGCATAATAATTTTATCAGTAAATTCATCAGTGATTATATTTTTAAAAAAATATTAACTTACAGGATGGAAATTACCAACAATATATTTTCCGATGATATTTTTCAATCCGATATTCTATCAATAATTCTACTTCCAACGGAATCAGGCTCTAAAAAGTACGAGTATTTCATTGATAGTTTGCTATTTTCTAGTAGTTTTTTTTTAACTTTTGATTTATTTTTACTTATTTTTTAAATCAAGATAAAAGGAAATTAGGAAATTACAATTCGGCCCTCTTATAAATCAAGCAGACCGTATTAAACAAACTATAAAGTACAGAAGCACAATGTAGAAGATCAGCAGGCTGGGAGCAAATGAGCTCGTGTACGCTCAAATGAATGAACCTCCAGGTCCTCGTTCTCGTGTTGATCTGATCAGTGGACTTACTGTGGCTGAGCACTTCCGTGCTGAGGGGCTCTGGAGCATGACACTGCTGGTCTCGATCGGGTTGGAATACTCTCTCAAAACCAAAGCATTAAGGTGCCACTGGATTAGGTTCACTCATCAGCAAAAACAAAGCACTCCTATTTAAGTGGATTTGGAGAGCAATGGAAATGAAGCCTCGGCGTGGAAGGATTTTATGCTGTTTAAATATAATCCTTCTTTCTGTAATGGAATCTCAATATTCAACTTACCCAGCACCAATAAACCCTAGTTTCAGATATCATGAGAATATTGTGGGATGAATCGGCTTAGTCATGGAAGCTGGCATGGCGAAGAAGACTTCAGCCATGGGAGAGCCAGGAGGAAAGTCGCCTCATCATGTCAGTGCTTGCAGCTGTACTGTCTTCAAGTCAAGATGGGAATGACAAGCTGGTGTGGCTCCATAAAGCGATGGTGCGTACGCTAGTGGTTCAAAACAGGCTGAGTGCTAAGCTATTTTTGCACCATCGGCTTGTATTTCAAATTTTATAGAAATACTCTTTTTAATTATTAAAATTTAAATTTAATTCAAATAAAAAAACCAGAAGTATATAAAATTAAAGTTTTCAGAATTAGAATTACTCTATTGTATTTTTGGCAATAAATATTTATTGATAGACCACATTTAAAAACACAAAAAAATATTTAACAAGAAAAATATAGTATATGACAACAATTTTATTTTGAATTATTAATGATGTGAAATTTGAATATCCTACGCTTAAACCTTTATAAATTGATTCTCTTAGGATCATGAAAATTTATTAATTTATATATTAATTAATAAAAAAATAATTTATCAAGGTATTTTTTTTTCTTAAAACATTGAACTTATAATATATTATTTATTGTGATTATATGTATATTATCTAATTCTTGAATTATGAATTATCATTATTCAATGTATTGGTTTAACCAAAAACAATTCATCAATGCAATTAATCTTATTAAATACAAATCATGGATTTATCCATTTTAGCAACAAACTAAATTAATTAAATTTGATGTATATTTAATTAATATACTTCTTAAGTCGAGCAAAAAATTTGCAAAAAAAACCATACAATATCATAATTTCTTACAAAGAACACTACACGAAACTTTTTAATTCACTAAGAAAAATTAAAGATGAAGTTCAATGAAATATCAACTTGATACAAGTAATATTAAAGTCATATTTAACAAATACATCCTAATTAAGTCATGTATATATATAATTTTAATATATAAAAATATTATTAATTTATATATCAAGTGGGACTTATATGTTTTTTTTCAAAATATATTATCTTATAACTTTAGCAAATTATTAATTTACTACATTGATTCGAAGTTGAGACCGACTAAAAATATTATTTAATCAAAGTTATTAACTTATTAAGTATTAATTTATCAAGTTATTATGTAGTTATAAAATAAATATTCTCTATTAAATAAATTTTTAGTTGTAAATGCAATACAAATATTTAATGTTATCATTTGTGAAATACCAAATCTAATTACTATCATCTGTGAAAAGTATAATTAGGGGTTTTTTGTTCTATGTAAGTAATAAAAGTGGACTATGGAGTCGGATTAACAAACAATGGAGTGGGAATAATATCATCCATAAGACAGAAGCTAACAAGTACTTCAAAACATCCATTAAAACATTTTGAAATTCAATTATTCGAGTTCATTTTCTTTTTTCTTTTTTTATTAGGGCGAAATAATCAATATTCAAATAAAAGTCAATTGTATTAAGAATTAATTATAATTTAGTCTATGTAGTATATCAAAATAAATAAATTAATCCATTTGGTGTCAAAATAATTAAATAGTCCTCTCATAAATTATGACCATGTTTAATTTAATAGTATTTTTTTAAAAAAAAATCTTTATATTTTCATTAAACTTTTTATCCTATATACTTGTGTTCTACCCTTTATATTTCTTTAAATAAAAAATCAAAATGAAATGAACATTAATTGGATGAAAAGGATTAAGTTATAAATGAATATAAGAACATAAGGATTAAATAACAATTTTTGAAACCATGAAGACTAATTAACTTTCTTACTAAACTACATGGACTAAATTATTATTAACTCTATTATCAATAATGAGCTCATTTCATGCAATATTTAATTATAAAAAATAGAAATTGATTAAGAGTCTCAAATGATTTTTAACAATTACTTTAAACTTTTAACCTTACGCTGTATAAAATATTGCAAATAAATTTTGTAGGAAAATGGCACTAAAACTCAATTTTGCTTAACTGTGTGTCATTTACATCATCTCCACAGGTAGCTGTATATGTTACCCTTGTTTTTTTTTTATTATTATTAACATGAGTGTCCGGATCAATTTGCGCACATCTTAATTAATTTCACATGCCCTGAAGCTAACGACTACGTAAATCTCTAGTGGCCCTGAAGTTTTAGGGACTTAAACTAATGATCTCTAGAAAGCATATTTAAAATCTGACCAGTTGAGCTACACCCCTCAATATTGTTATCTTTATTTTATGTTTACTGAAGAGTATCAAAAGTACATTGAACAATGACATTAATTTTCCTATCAATTCATGTTAAAATGAGCGTAGCTGTGCATCCGGTATTGTTTACTAGACTAGTGTAATAATATTTTTACTCTTGTATCAAAAAAAAATTTAACACTAGCTATCAAGATATTAAAATTTTTTTATAGAATCTATTTGTTATTACAAAATTCACAGGGGATAAATGAGTCTTTTCTCTTTTAAATTATATAGTCCAATAACTAAAAATATTTGGTGCACTCAAAAATACGTAGAAGGCGTCCGCGCCTTTTAGACAACCTGTACAGTATCTCTTGACATCCATAAAATCTCTTTCATCATATTGTTGGAAGTTTCATTTTATTGTCTTTATGTTGGTGCGATGCGTATCTCTAGTGGTGGTTTAGTTTCTCGCCGATGGATTTTTTTTTTTTTTATTCTCTTAAAAATTTTAACTTTAACCTTTTAGTTATTGGTATTTCAATTTCAAGTTTTATTCTTATAATTTTTCAAATCATAAAATTAAACTATAATTAGACCTTGATGAGATATTTTAAATCCGATTGGATCGCGTTTTCAAACCATCAGATATCTCAAATCTGCTAGATTCTAATTATTGTACTTACAGATTTTTCGTGAACTTTTTTTTATGTTCTTTTTTACAGATTTGCACAAAAAACAATAATTAGGCCTCACGCGTTGAAACGCGGGCACATGAATTCCATGCTATAAAGACACAGCTAGAGAAATTATTGAATGCTTATTCAGCATGGACACATGAATACAATCCAAGGACAGTATTTTTATCTCTCTACGCAGAATGGAAAAGCATTAATTTTGGCCAAAACTGAACAACAAAATGTAAATTGTTTTTTACTAATCGAAGTTAATTTTATTCTATTGCACGGTTAGGACCTGATGGCTTATAGGTTGGCCCCACAAATTGAGATTGTTTGCATGCCATTTGTTATATTTTCTGTGCTAGAAGGGAGTCTTCTTGACAGTGCAATAACTGGCTAGGTATTCAAAAATCATACGTTAGAATAAGATACTTAGCTTTATTGGTTAAATCTTGATTTTGATTTTTAGAAATTATTTAGTTTTTATGATTTATATACTCCTTTGTAGCTTACATTATTAAGCCAAGTGATGCGAACGGATTGTTTGAGTCTACACTTAGTTTTTGGGTTTTATAGATTCAGTTTTAAAATTTTATTTTCATTTTCATATTTAATTGTAAACAAATAATTACACATTGATCAAACCCAAATTTAAAAAAAAAACTAATATCAAACTTAAAATCAAGATTTCACCAAATAACACCTACTAATAAAACCAACCAACTTGGCAGAATTTATATTGAAATCTCAAGTTAATCGTGCAATAAGCTCCGATACCAACTAATATGAAATCAGAGGGTAAGAACGCTTGAACCTATAAATAAAATAAAAATAACCCAAGAAAGCTAAAATTAAATTCAAGATAAAAACATGACCTAGTGATTACCTTAAACTAAAGAGCCGAAATTATTTTATGAAAGACCTCAACCATTTGATTTTAATGAATCAACAACTAAGAGTATAAAAAACTAATACCACAAAGATAGTTAATCTATAATAAATCCTAAAGAGTTTAATGAAAATCCAAAAGTATAAGTAACCTCACATGCATATAATATTATTCTGAAATAAACCAAGTTTTTTGTCCTTTTTTATTAAATATATTGATTTGGCAGTAGGCAAATTTGACATAAACTTTTGTTCTTTTTTTTTATATAAAGCTATCACAAATTTAAGAATTAAAACAACGAACAAATAACGCGGAAAAT
>Ga0307517_10002258_pt1 | contig 31106 bp, 26 predicted proteins | sample 23_EM_MG_FD_194515 | JGI IMG/M metagenome (GOLD analysis project Ga0307517, IMG submission 194515) | Populus trichocarpa ectomycorrhiza microbial communities from riparian zone in the Pacific Northwest, United States - 23_EM | ecosystem: Host-associated > Plants > Roots > Unclassified | place... | reverse complement strand
TTTTTCTTTTATTTATTCACGCATTGTTAATAAAACTTAACACAAGAGAATTATCCCGTGTCATTGCGGTAACTTTAATTTTCTAATTTATTTTTTGTATAAAAAAACATTGATTTCAATTGATTTTTTTTAAGAATTTTATTATATTAATATTAAAAATAAAAAATTATAAAAAAATTATTATTTTAATTAAAAGACAAAGTAGTAGTAAAAAATATTTAATAATGTGGTAAAAATTATTTTTTAAAATATATTATTTTTTGAAAATATATTAAAATAATATTTTTTTAAATTTATTTTTAATGTAGTATATTAAAATAATAAAAAATTAATTTAAAACTAAAAAAAACTCAAAATCTTCAAGCCCTGTGATTAATTTCAAGCTAATTTTTCAATCATTCGATGATCTGCTTCCAGTCACGATAAAAAAGACAACCTGTCAGGCTTGGCTGGGTAATAATCGATTAAACTACAGAATCTATGGAAATCTCCGTCTTAAAGAAAAAGAAGAACACAAAAAGACACAGCTCACAAGTCACGTCTTTTATTTAATGTCTGTCGGACTTTGTCTATAAACAGAGAGAGAGAAAGTCTTAACTCTCTCGTTTGTCTTACCTTCTCTTACATTTTATTTGAGAAGTGTTGAGTTCCCTTCACTTTTTCTAGGATCTGGAGTGGATTTTTCCTTCAGATTTTTTTTGAATAAGTGAATGGCAGAGATAGGGAAGACAGTGCTTGATTCAGGATGGTTAGCTGCTAGATCAACTGAGGTTCATCTCAGTGGGACCCAACTCACTACCACTCATTCTCCTTCTGGTCTTGATAAGCCATGGATGGAAGCTGCTGTTCCTGGAACGTAATGCATTAATACCAAATTTTCAATTTTTGCTTTTCATTTTGTTAAATTCGTTGTCTTTCTTTGAATTTGGCTACTTTTTGAGAAACCCGTTTGTTTTTCTTTGAATTTGATCATGTTTTTATAGTCCCTCTGTGTTTTTTTTTTTTGGATTTTGATGTCCCTGTTTGGTTGAATCGGTTTTCTGTTTGATAAAAAATGCTCTATTAGTTGACCCAGTTGACTTAAGGTCAATTATCCTTAATTATTCTGTAATGTCTCATCCTAGTTTTACCTTTTTAAAACTTATTTAATGGCCCAAATCACTGAATTATATCAGTAATCAATTAAGGAGTATTTAAACTTCTTTGAATCCAGTGTCCAGTTTCTGTAAATATCTGATTCTTTTTATTTTTTCTTTTATTTTTGGTAAGTGACTGTATTGTGTGTAAATACTATCTGAATTGTAATTAATTAACATGGGTGTTAAAATTATAATGCATAAGCTTAATTTAGTGTAGATTTTTTTCCTTCTTTAACATTTGCCAGTAAACTTAGTAGCTGAAATTTTTGAATCGTAAATAGTTAATATGATGGCAATCATGTTTAATGATCTTGCATTTTAGTTAGTGCAGGATTTATCTTTTTGTAATATCTGCTAATAACATCAATAGCAACGCTATTAACTTATGCGCGCTACTGTTTATTTTTTTCCTTCTTTTTTTTGATAGTGTTTTGGGAACCCTGGTGAAGAACAAAGCTGTTCCTGATCCTTTTTATGGGTTAGGAAACGAAGTGATTATTGATATAGCTGATTCTGGAAGGGAGTATTATACATTCTGGTTCTTCACAACTTTTCAGTGTAAGCTGGTATGCAATACTTCGCTGCCTGTTCGGGTTAATTATGAATTAAAACTGCAGTTTGGTTTGTATACCGGAATCTATCTTGATTTCAGATTTTCTCCCAAAGTATTTCATTCTATATTCTACATCTTGTAATTGATCAATATGGGTACTGGATTGCGGCATTGTATGAAACCTCAGAAGAGGCATAACCTGCTTATTTAAACATTGCTGAAAATTTGAGTTTCTTTCAAACATTTTAATGTACGATGACTTGTCATTATTATTATTTTTTCCTTATCTCATTATTGATTTTTAAAATCTTCCTTTGGATTGTCTCTAATTATTTGACATTTCACAGTCAGCAAACCAGCATCTGGATCTGAATTTTCGTGGAATCAATTACTCGGCAGAACTATATTTAAATGGAAACAAGAAGATCTTGCCAAAGGGGATGTTTCGAAGACATTCTCTTGATGTTACTGATATTCTACATCCTGATGGTCAGAACTTGCTTGCTGTTCTGGTTCACCCTCCAGATCATCCTGGTACAATTCCCCCAGAAGGGGGGCAGGGTGGTGATCATGAGGTGCACTACCATTTCTTAGTCCTCATTAATGAATTCTTTCTTCTTCCTGTTCCTAACTGTTTTCTACTTCCACAAAAAGATATTTTGGTTTTCCTGGGGTGGTTAATAGCTGAAAGTAAATTGACAAGTTAATGAGAGCAGAAATCTCAAGCTAACATCCTTTTATTATTATTATTATTATTTTCATTTCAGATTGGAAAAGATGTTGCCACGCAATATGTTGAGGGTTGGGATTGGATGGCTCCTATAAGGTTATTTTTTGAATTGAAGAGAGTAATTCTTTTTAATTGCACATACAAATCTTTTTTCTTGATTGTGGGTTATTATATGGATAGAGAGTAGCTTATGCATCGGGAAAAGAGAAGGTGCTCTATTTTAAAACCTCACGATGAATAGCAAAATAAATTTACTGTTGCACTTGTGCTGCTTATGATGTTTTCTTCAAAACTGTGGTTTGCCTCAGATTCTTTCTTCACATCCTATAGTTTTTTCCTGCAAACATCACAGACCTATATTATAGCAGTGAATGAGAAAACTAATGCTGCCTTTCTATTACTTCAGGGATAGGAATACTGGCATATGGGATGAGGTATCGATTTCCATCACTGGGGTGAGTCTAATATACCATGTTGCATTTCCTTTCATGACCTGCTCATTTATGTCCTCGTAACATTGGAAGATTCATATCGTTTGAGAAGCTTATCAGTATAAGGCGTGAAGGCTTGGATTCTTATATATTCATATTCCAATTCGGTGCAGCCAGTGAAAATAATAGATCCCCACTTGGTTTCAACCTTTTTTGATGGTTACAAGAGGGTATATCTGCATACTACAACAGAGTTGGAAAACAAAAGTTCCTCGGTTGTTGAATGTGACCTGAACATCCAAGTGACATCAGAACTTGAAGGAGGTGTTTGCATAGTAGAACATCTTCAGACTCAACAGCTGTCTATCCCCTCTGGAAAACGTGTTCAACATACATTTCCTCAGGTGAATTACATTATTTGTTTTTGTTGTTCTGAGCAGACTGCCCTTTCGTTGCATTTCTAAGTTATAGAAATACTTTGAAGGATAATAATGGTTTTCATGACTAGTTGGGGATTATAGAAGGGAACTCATCTATTTGATCTTTTTTGAGTAGCTTGTGGCAAGAAAATTATTTTTGACTTGTTCTTGCCCAAACATGTTCATTTCAATCCTCATAGCCTGTTGATTATCCTAACCTAGTGCAAATATGTTTTTACTTGAATAATCCTCTTGATTTTCTTGTGAGGTTCCTTAATGCATTTCTTTGTGTTCATTGTTGCTGTCCTTTTAGCTATAGGATTACTTTTGTGCCCACTCTATTTTCCCCTTCTTTGTTCTTTTATTTTTATGTCTGCCTTGGATAATACATCCTCCCATTTGAACATCTTTTACTGCTAAAATCATGTGATTGTTCGAGACCCAAATTTCATGTTCATAACAAACAGAGTTCTGCTTTTAATAAGATGAACAATGAATATTGCTGTAAGAATGTGGGAGTTCCTGGCTTCCTACGATGCATTTTATTCTCGATTAGGGATGAAGTGGAGGAAACTAACCACCTTTTTTAATTCCATTTACATTTGCAATGAATATACAAACATGAAGAGTTAGCAGCCTTTTGTTCTTTACTACTGAGGCCAATATGCGGAAACATAATGAGTGCCCTTTTATGTTTACCCATGAAAAAATTAATAAAAATCAGATGTGTACAATGTCGAATACCTATGCTTTTGGACTGTCCATTGTTCTCAACTTTCAACTAATTGCATGCATATAATTTTGGTTTCCATTACTTCTTTTTGAGTGCTAAACTGTGTGATGTTGCAGCTTTTTTTCTACAAGCCCAACTTATGGTGGCCAAATGGAATGGGAAAGCAAGCATTATACAATGTCACTATTACTGTTGATGTAAAGGGACATGGAGAGTCTGACTCATGGAGCCATATGTATGGATTCCGTAAAATTGAGAGCTATATTGATAGTGCAACTGGTGGAAGGTATTTAATGTGTAAATTTTATGTAACAGATTGATTATAAAAGTTCTGGCCTCAGGTTCCCCAACTATGTTTTTATCTTATGGGCTGAACAGGTTGTTCAAGGTCAATGGGCAGCCTATTTTTATCCGCGGTGGTAATTGGATATTGTCGGATGGGTTGCTAAGGCTTTCTAAAAAACGCTACAAAACAGACATCAAGTTTCATGCAGATATGAATTTTAACATGATCCGTTGTTGGGGTGGTGGATTAGCTGAGAGGCCAGAGTTCTATCATTACTGTGACATCTATGGTTTGCTGGTAATTCTCTCTATCTGATTTAATGTAATCAAGTTTTGAAAATGTCTCTGCAAGAGTGAATTTTGACTTGGAATTTATCAAATTATGCTGGGCTTTAAATCATTAATTTTTGCAGCTTGCATGGGGGTATACTTTCAGTTAAAAGCTGGACGATAATTTTGCTAATCCTATTATCCTGCTTCAAATTCCAATGTGCAACCTTAGATTGGTGTTTTTCTATTAAAAGTTAATGGGATATGTAGGCCCAGTCTTTAAACTATGAATCATATACTGGATTAATTTTTGTAGGTGTGGCAAGAATTTTGGATAACTGGAGATGTTGATGGAAGAGGTGTCCCTGTTTCAAATCCAAATGGTCCACTTGACCATGACCTTTTTATGCTATGTGCAAGAGACACTGTCAAGCTTCTACGAAATCATCCTAGTCTTGCTCTTTGGGTGGGTGGAAATGAACAAGTTCCACCACCTGACATCAACAATGCTTTAAAGGATGAGCTGAAGCTCCATCCTTATTTTGAGAGTCTCCATAACACTGGCAAGTCTGTGCAAGAACTGTCTGCAAGTGTGAAAGATCCTAGTAATTATCTTGATGGTACACGCATTTATATCCAAGGATCAATGTGGGATGGCTTTGCAAATGGAAAGGGGGACTTCACTGATGGTCCTTATGAAATACAATACCCAGAAAGTTTCTTCAAGGATGATTTTTACAACTATGGATTCAATCCTGAGGTTGGTTCTGTTGGAGTGCCAGTTGCTGCTACCATCAAAGCTACAATGCCTCCAGAAGGATGGAAAATTCCATTGTTTAAGAAGCTTCCAGATGGGTATGTAGAAGAAGTGCCAAACCCCATATGGGAATACCACAAATACATTCCTTATTCAAAACCAGGCAAGGTTCACAATCAGATTCTACTATATGGGACTCCAACAGATCTTAATGATTTTTGCTTGAAGGTATATAAAATCTTCATCTATTTACTTACAATTGCTTAAATCTTTTTCAAGCCTCTATCCACTTGTTTAAACAAAGGACTTAAACTACCATGAATGGAAGTGGCTCCAAAGGATTTAAACTTTTTATTGAGACAAATTCGGTGTATGATTAAGACATTGTTGTTGTTGTACTGACCTGTTTAAACCATCATCTCAGGCTCAGCTTGTAAACTACATTCAGTATAGAGCTCTATTGGAAGGCTGGACGTCTCGTATGTGGAGCAAATACACTGGTGTTTTGATTTGGAAGACTCAGAATCCTTGGACAGGTCTTAGAGGTCAGTTTTATGACCATCTACACGACCAAACAGCAGGTTTTTATGGCTGTCGCAGTGCTGCAGAGCCAGTCCATGTCCAGCTAAATTTGGCTACGTATTTTATTGAGGTAAATGACCACACTAGAACTGTATTGTTTCCATGTCTTTGGGGCACATATCTAATTGAAATTTCCAACTGCATAGTTATCTCTTACAGTGCTACACATGGCATAATCCATTCCTTGCTTCCGGAATACTTACCCTGACTTCACTAGTTTCTCTTGCCATAAACAGGTTGTTAATACTCTGTCAGAGCAACTATCTGATGTTGCCATAGAAGCATCGGTATGGGATCTCGAAGGAACATGCCCATATTATGTAGTGCATGAAAAGCTCTCTGTTCCTTCAAAGAAAACAGTACCCATACTTGAGATGAAATATCCAAAATCAAAAAACCCAAAGCCAGTCTACTTTCTTCTTCTCAAACTCTACAAGATGTCAGATTATGGGGTTATATCTAGGAATTTTTACTGGTTGCATCTGCCTGGTGGAGACTACAAACTGTTGGAGCCATACAGGAAGAAGAGAGTTCCCCTTAAGATTAGATCGACCACTTTTATCAAAGGGTCCACTTATGAAATGGAAATGCACGTCGAAAACAAGTCCAAAAAGCCAGACTCAAAAAGTTTAACCTACAAGAATAATTTTGTTACCAGAATTGGTGATGGTGATTTTGACATGGCCTCAGTGGAGCCTGTAAATAGTGCAGCTGAGGAAAAACAGGAGGCTAGTTTATTCCAGAGGATCTACAGACGTTTTTCAGGGGAAACTGATGATTTGCAGGTTTCTGAAATTAACGGCTCTGATGAAGGAGTTGCTTTTTTCCTATATTTCTCTGTTCATGCTTCGGAACCAGGCCACAAGGAAGGAGAAGATACAAGAATTCTCCCAGTCCATTACTCAGACAACTACTTTTCACTTGTACCCGGAGAGGTGATGCCCATCAAGATATCTTTTGAAGTTCCTCCAGGTGTTACCCCGCGGATAAGACTCCATGGCTGGAATTACCACAGTGGACACAAAGTTTATTGAGCTCAGTAAGATTACTTCCTCTCCATTTGATTGTTAGTGGTCTTTCAGATCAATCAAATAAAAAAAAAAGATTCAACTTCTGGACTCAAAAGTTGTCTCATTTCCTGCACAGCACAGAGCTTGTATAAGTTGACATTGAAGATAAAGCAGGGGTGCCAGAGAGCTTTCAGATTCATTTTCTGTACTTCCTATTGTTTGAGGTTATATATCGTAATAGTAGTACGTATTTTGATTTCCAATTGTAAATGACTGTTTCATAGAACTGCATTCAGCATTTGATGTGGTTTTCTGTGCCTTTTCATATACTTTCGATTCATTTCTTGATATGGAGAGGAAAGAAGTCGAAGACAACGAAGCCTTTGCCTTATTATGTTTTTGGTTAAACAGACATTTACAAGCATCAGCATGCACTTGTAGCAGGAATGCTAGGCTGAGCTGACCTTTGTCATGTCTGCATGTCATCATCGACTAGTCTGACCCCAGGGACAGGCCCTTCTGGCAATTAAGAAGTTGGAACCTGAAAATAGATTAAGCTTAAAAGCCAAGGCGATGAACTCTTCATTTCTCATTTGAAAGCAAAAGAAACAATGTTTATTGGATGAGAACTAAAATTCAGAAACAATGTCTAAATTCATCACACTTCCTGATATAAAATGTCAAATCCTCTTAAAAATATGCCATTTAATTTTATTGCATAAAATGGCGTAAAATGCTAACATACATGGATAGAAGGACTCAATTAAGAAATTTCTGATCCTTAAGAGACTTGATTGAAAACATATTTAGTTCAGCATAATTTAGAATTGATAGATTGGGAAAAATGAGGTTTGTCAAAATTTAAACACCCCTGCTTCCCTCTAGTCAAAAGCACACTTGGTAGTCTACAAGGTTCCAGTTTTCATGGATGAAATCCAAATGGGTAATCCACAAACTGAATTCCCATATTCCCTCATGGGCGACCTCCTTGACATCTCCACTCAAAGCAAAAACCTATCACACCCCATCTTCAAAGACTTCATCTTTTCTTCTCAACCATGTAGATATAGGCCACCTCTTGTCCATTTGTGGAAGAGAAGGTTACCTTCATTTAGGTTCTTCTCTCCATGCCTCTATAATCAAAACCCACGAATTCTTTAATCCCCTAGAACAAAATGCCTTTGTCATTTGGAATTCTCTCCTTTCTATGTACGCAAAAAATGGGGTCTTAACTGATGCTGCTAAGTTGTTTGATGAAATGCCCATGAGAGATACTGTGTCTTGGAATATAATGATTTCTGGGTTTTTAAAAGATGGGAGTTTTGATGTGGGCTTTGGGTTCTTTAAACAGATGCAAAGTTTGGGTTTTTATAGGCTAGATCAAGCAACTTTGACCACGATTTTATCAGCTTGCGATAGGCCTGAGCTTGGTTTTGTTAACAAGATGGTGCATTGTTTGGCGGTTTTAAATGGTTTTCAGAGGGAAATAAGTGTAGGGAATGCGTTGATAACATCTTATTTTAAATGTGGTTTTTCTAGTTCAGGAATGCAGGTTTTTGATGAGATGCTTGAAAGGAATGTTATTACCTGGACTGCAATAATATCAGGGCTAGTACAAAGTGAATTATACAGGGATAGTTTGAGATTGTTTGTGGAAATGACTAATGGATTGGTAGAACCGAATTCTTTGACGTATTTGAGTTCATTGATGGCATGTTCAGGTCTGCAGGCATTGAGAGAAGGGTGTCAAATTCATGGACGTTTATGGAAATTGGGTCTTCAATCAGATTTCTGTGTTGAAAGTGCGCTAATGGACATGTATTCGAAATGTGGAAGCATGGGAGATACTTTGCAGATTTTTGAGTCTGCAGGACAACTTGATAAGGTTTCCATGACTATAATTCTTGCGGGTTTTGCACAAAATGGGTTTGAGGAAGAAGCTATGCAATTTTTTGTGAAAATGTTAGAGGCAGGAACTGAGATTGATTCCAACATGGTTTCAGCTGTCCTTGGGGTTTTTGGTGCAGATACATCCTTGGGTCTTGGCCAGCAAATTCACTCATTAGTTATCAAACGGAGCTTTGGTTCTAATCCCTTTGTTGGCAATGGGCTTATTAATATGTACTCAAAGTGTGGAGATTTGGAGGATTCGACCAAAGTCTTCAGTCGAATGCCTTGCATGAACTCAGTCTCTTGGAACTCTATGATAGCTGCTTTTGCTCGTCACGGGGATGGCTCTAGAGCACTGCAGTTATATAAAGAGATGAGATTGAAAGGTGTAGAGCCAACAGATGTTACATTTCTCTCATTGCTTCATGCGTGTAGCCATGTAGGCTTAGTTGAAAAGGGCATGGAGTTCTTAAAATCCATGACTGAAGTTCATAAGCTTACTCCTAGAATGGAGCACTATGCTTGTGTTGTTGACATGTTAGGTCGAGCAGGGCTTCTTAATGAAGCCAAGACTTTTATTGAGGGATTACCTATAAAGCCTGACGTGCTTGTTTGGCAAGCATTGCTAGGAGCTTGTGGCATTCATGGAGATCCTGAAATGGGGAAATATGCAGCTGAGCACTTAATTTTATCAGCACCTGAGAAGCCTTCTCCTTACATTTTGTTGGCGAATATATATTCTTCTAAAGGAAGATGGAAAGAAAGAGCAAAGACTATTAAGAGAATGAAAGAAATGTGTGTTGCCAAAGAAACTGGAATAAGTTGGATTGAGATTGAAAATAACTTGCACAGCTTTGTTGTCGAAGATAAAATGCACCCACAAGCTGAGATCATATATGGAGTTTTGGCAGAGTTGTTTGGGCACATGATAGATGAAGGTTATGTGCCAGACAAGAGATACATTCTCTCCTACGTGAATCAAGATGAAAAGGGATTGCTGATGAATGATGATCGATTACTAGCTAGTAAACTAAGCTGTGAAGAAAATTAAGGGGACTGATATGCCATCGTTCATTACAATTTGGAAAGAAAGGCCGAATCTCTGCATGAATTTTGTAAGTCGAGTCCTCCAATTATAATTTTTTCAACTATTGAATAAATGATGAGCCTTGTTTTGATGTGATAAACAACTTTTTTTCTACCAAAAACAACGTGGTATCAGATTTTTTTTTGAAAAAATTCTCTAAAACGAGCTTTTCAAGTTTTTTTTTTAAAAATCATAATTTAAGTTGATCTACCGAATCTACAAACTAAGTCGACCCCGAATTGAATCTGTTAATGATAGCTGAATTGGCTTATGCCCAGTATCATAATGTTCAAACTAGAAGACAGCTAGAGCGTATATGGCATCCAGCTCATTGCTCTTGCAGGCATGGGGTATACATTAATGATCATACACAACCTGACTTGAACTAAGGAAATTAGTCAGCTTTTGCAAGCTATGACCATCGTTCATAATCTGACATCAATGGAGGTCCTCAGTGATCGTTCTTGCAAGTGGGGTATGTTAGTGGCATCAAATGCAAGACTAAAAAGTACCGTCTAGACGGCTTCTTCCGGCCCCAGAACTCAATCATTCTTTCTTTTCCTGTATTTGAGTTGTTAGATGCATTAATTTCAAGATATTTCTCAATAAACCATAACCATCACTGTTATAGGTGGTCTATCCGGAGCTGTCTGACTTGCCCTTTGTCCTGGCAACAAGTTAAATTAGAATTTACTCAATTAACCTGGTATGCTACTCTTGGTATTTTTTTTTAATTTTTTTTAAATAATATTATTTTGATTTTTTTAATTTTTTTCTAATTAACTAGATCAATTTAAATTAATCACCCAATCCATAATTTGTGTTTAGCATCGAATCAACCTAAATTGAATTTAACAACTACAATTATTAAGATCGGGTTTAATTAAGAGCGATGCTGCTTGCTATAGTGATTTCAAGTTATTGTTACTCATATTTATTATGACAAATAAATTAAGTGAATTGTAACTAAAAAAAACTGAAATAATGGTTATTTGAAGTCATAAAAATATAAATATAAATTAATATAATACATAATTCGTGCTACGCTGCAAATTAAGCTAAATTTAGGTTGAGTTAAATTTTCCCAGTATAAAAAAATATATTAAAACAATGTTAGTATTTTTTAAAAAATAAAAAAAATCCAATACTTAAATTATTGACTCGACTTTGTTCAATAAATGCAATTAATTTAATAATATAATTAAAAAATGGTTAATTAAAAAATAATAATATTATGAAAAAAAATCCTTTTAATATTTAATAACAAAGTAAAAATAAAAAAAATTATGATAACTCTATAAAATATAAAATAAAAAAAATCTGAAGCTTACTTGTTAAAAAAAATTAAATATTAAAGTATTAAATCGAAAAAAAGAATCTAACTGATTACCTAGTAAGCGATTCCTGCCTCAGTTTCCTACATACCCTCGCAAACTGTTCGTTTCTGCAAAAACTGAACTTACGCACTTGTTTATTTGATGGGAGTTTACCAGCTTCCATTGGAGATCTTTCAAAAGACCTCTATTATTTCAATCTTTTGAATAACAGTATAAGAGGAGAGATTCCGGATGGTCTTGGCAACCTGAGTGGTCTCGTGACCCTAAATCTGCAGGAAAATTACCTGGATGGAACAATTCCAGCAGCTTGTGGAAAGCTGAGGCATTTGCAGAGACTGAATTTGGGGAGCAACAGGCTTCATGGCTTTCTCGCAGATGAAATGGTGCAGATGGAAGAACTTGGTATTCTTGATGTTAGCAATAACTTCATAGCTGGTTCAATCCCATCTTGGCTTGGAAAACTCTCACAGTTGAGATATCTTGTAAAACTAAATAATTTGTCAATTTAATCCATTTTGCTATGAAAAGGTGTTATAATTAGTAAAACAATTATCAAAATAGAAGGAAAAAAAAGTTATAGCATGGATAATTGTTCCACAAAAGTTAATATCCAAGTCAGATTTTTTTGGGGAAACTACAATTTAGTCCCAAACCCAAAAACTCATTCTCAATTGAGTCTCAAACCTATACAGTTTATGGTTTCGATCCAAAATATTTCAAAAACTTCTCAATTGCATCTTTCTATTAATGTTCATTGACATATTTGTCAATTTTTCTTCAAATTGATGCTGCTTTAGTGCATAAATATGCACATTAGACCGAGAATTTTAACATTTATTAACTTTTTCCCCTCAAATTTTCTTCAAAATGATTATATTTTGGTGCAGAAAATATGCATATTAAATTTAAATTATTAAAATGAATAGACAAAAGGAGATAATTGAGAACTTTAAAGATAAAGTCTGGGATTTAATTGATAAATTTATAAGTTTGAGATGCATCTGAGAATGAATATATTTATTTTTGGGACTAAATTGAGGTTTCTCTTTTTTAATCAATTTCCAAGTCAGAAATCACTAATGCCAGAGGAAGAACCTTGAAAACGCACCGTTTTGCTCTCTCCACAAAAAATCCCAACTGCCATCTCTCCGAAGCCACTAGTTAGTTAAAAAGCAGGTAGAAACACCATCACAACCACAGAGCAGAAAAATGGAGTCCTTGTGTTTCTACAGTTCTCTCCCTCCAATCCCTCCATTTCAAAAAACCGTTACAAACCCCAATAACTGTCACAACTTTCCCTCCAAAACAATCCCAATTCGTTTATTCCCTTCTCTTTCAACTTCTTCTAAGTTCAAGCCTCATTGCTTAGGGAGAGCTGAAGAGGATTCCCCTCTCTCCACTTCTTCAGCTTACACAGTACTTGGCATCAAGCCTGGTTGCTCTGCTGCCGCGATCAAAGCAGCTTTCAGGGCTAAAGTATTAAGACATTCACTTTGATTTAGTTAATGTAATATAAAGATAGTGCTAAGATTAGTGGTAGTTGTTTAATAATAATAATAATATATGTTTATAGTTTATCATTCATTTAATGAAAATCTAATGTCATTGATTATTTTGTTTTGTTGGTGTGTAAAGGTGAAGCAATTTCATCCTGATCTTAATAAGGATGGCAAGGTCTCTGATTTAATGATTCGCCGCGTAATTCAAGCGTATGAGGTACTCAAAATCTTGAATTTGTGATGATTAGTGAGAGTTTGAAGATGATTGTGATTTGTTTGTGCTAATGATTTTTGTAGATGTTATCTAATTTCAGCCGACCAGAGATCATTGAAAGGTGAAATTTGATGGATTTTGGTCATTAACTTCTTTGAATTTTTTATTTTATTTGACTTGCTAAATGCTTGGAGATGCATTTGTAGGGAATGTTTGGATCCATTTGAAGAGCCAGAGTGTGAAGCATTTGATATCTTTGTTAATGAAGTTCTTTGTGTCGGCAAAGGTATTAATGTTAATTCTAGATATGCCATGTTCCAACCATGTCTGAAATGAGAGTTTAGGGTTTCAAATCTTCACGAGCTTACATGTTGAGGAACTCTCTGTCACTTCAATTCTTAGTTAGGACCATAACTGGGTCAGAGCCCTTTTGAGTTTTTCACCTGTACCGTTCAAATATTTGCAGGGTGTCCATATTCATGCGTACAAAGAGCCCCTTATGCCTTCACTTATGCTTCTTCAACTGGAACTGCACGGGCGACATCTCAAGGTTGGTCTACTATCTAGTGATCAGATTTTTTGGTGTCTGCGTCTTTCTGAGCTTGCCTCTATGAAAAAGCAGCTACGCAAAAGGATGAGACATGAAAAAATTGCAGTTCAAAAGTGTAACAATCCTATAGATTGGAGTTAAAAATGGCAAAGAAATGTTGGTGTGTGATTGAGTGCCAATTAAGGACATGAATTCTTACTAACATTTTCGGTTTTAAATTCGGTTTAATCAGGGCATGGCGAAGACTACCAAGTTCAGCTTGCAGTTGGTCAATGCCCCAGAAGCTGTATTCATTATGTTACACCTTCACAGAGAATTATACTTGAGGAATTACTTGACAGGTAAATAATTTTCAGTCCCCGGAAAATTTTGCTGATGAACTATAGGCTCTTTGAAGTGACGCAACAAAGAAAATACAGCCACTTCACCAGTAATCCATTATGGTTTACTTCCTATGTCTTATCATTAATTGGTGCATGGATTGATAATGCAGTATCTTGGAGGTGCCTTATGATTGTTCAGCTGAGGCAGACTTGCTTTATTCACTTATCGTTAAAGCTAGGTTCGAGAACAATCGGTTCAGGAAGCCAAAGAAGCAACCAAAGACCTCAACCGAACATGTAGATTGGTTTTGACTTTGAAACTCTCAGTGAAGCAGTATCAACATCAATACTTTCAGATTTTGTGTGCTTCTTAGGACTCCAAATGCAATACTGAAGTTCAAAAAAGTTACCAAGTCTGCAATCTGTTAATATGTGAGACTTTCTGATATCAATATATTATTGGAAGAAAAAAGCAAAGGATCCATGGGGGATCTCTTCTTCAAACCCTGTGCCTCCAGTACCTGGTCCCAATCCATTTCTCAAACAACAGAAATGCTTGCTAGACACAGGTTGTACAACCCTTCCACGCCCTGCTTGCTACAGTTCATTGCATTGTACATCTCCACTCCTTGAGCAATGCATCCCTTAAGTTCCCTGATTAATGTGTCCCCTACTTCCTTGAGTAGGGGATTTGTATGGTATATCTTCAGTTCAGGTATGCTAAGTTTTAGGTATCAGATAGAGAATAAAGTTTCATGTTTTGTTCCTTTTGGGATCCAGTGTCTTCTATGATAAGCACTCCTCCCTTTGACATTTTTAATTTGAACTGGCTATAGTTTACTGTGGGCATCTTATATAGACCACTGAACAACTGGTAGGAAAAGAGGATTGAATAATAGTGGTGTGTTGAACTTGGTTATTGCTTGCTATGACCGATGCTCGTATTTTTAATTACTCATCAGGGCCCTCAACTCAGGTTTCTGACATGTATGAGCGAGGACCAAACAAAATATGATAGATTCACCTAATATCTTATCACGGAGCAGGTAGGGAAAATGGATCAACTTGCAGCAATTTGCAAGTGGGTTCTACTAGGGCAGGTGGTTTGACTAATTCTTCTTGGCTTTCTTCTCATATTAAGTTAATATTTACCTTAAAAGTCTTAGAAAAAATGAAGAAATAGTACAAACAAAATCAGTATTGTGTCTGCTCATCAAGAAGCGTTTTGTTCCAATATCTCTGCTAAGAAAGAGCAAAAGAGAGGATGTCATACCATCAAAACTTCATTGTGACAGTCTTCTGTCTCATCTGTTATCTCATGCCAGCAAAATCAGCATTTGTTTGCAATTTTACTGATTGTCAAGCCCTTTTTAAATTCAAGGCAGGCATAATAAGTGATCCAGAAGGTCAACTCCAAGATTGGAAGGAAGCCAATCCCTTCTGTAACTGGACTGGAATTACATGCCACCAATCTATCCAAAACCGGGTTATAGATCTTGAGCTCACAAACATGGACTTACAAGGAAGTATATCACCATTTCTATCCAATCTTTCTCTTCTCACCAAGCTTTCTTTGCAGAGTAATAGTTTCCATGGAGAAATCCCAACTACCTTGGGAGTACTCTCACAGCTAGAATATCTGAATATGAGTGAAAATAAGCTCACCGGTGCCTTTCCAGCTTCACTACATGGTTGCCAAAGCTTGAAATTTCTAGACTTGACTACCAACAGCCTGTCTGGGGTCATTCCTGAAGAACTTGGCTGGATGAAGAACCTGACATTTTTAGCTATCTCTCAAAACAACCTCTCTGGGGTCATTCCAGCCTTTTTATCAAACCTGACAGAATTGACCCGACTAGAATTAGCTGTGAATTACTTTACTGGTAAAATTCCATGGGAACTAGGAGCTTTGACCAGGCTAGAGATTTTGTATTTGCACCTGAACTTTCTTGAGGGAGCAATACCTTCATCACTAAGTAATTGCACTGCATTACGTGAAATTTCATTGATTGAGAATCGGATATCAGGAGAACTCCCTGCTGAAATGGGGAACAAGCTCCAAAACTTGCAGAAGTTGTATTTTATAAACAACAACATTTCTGGCAGGATTCCAGTGACATTCTCAAATCTTTCACAAATAACACTGCTTGATTTGAGTATCAATTACTTAGAGGGTGAGGTTCCTGAGGAACTGGGGAAGTTGAAGAACCTTGAGATCCTTTACCTTCATAGCAACAACCTGGTTAGCAATTCTTCTCTCAGTTTTCTTACTGCTCTTACAAACTGTTCATTTCTGCAGAAACTGCACTTAGGCTCGTGCTTATTTGCTGGGAGTTTACCAGCTTCCATTGGGAATCTGTCAAAAGACCTCTATTATTTCAATCTTTTGAATAACCGTATAAGGGGAGAGATTCCAGATAGTATTGGCAACTTGAGTGGCCTCGTGACCCTCCATCTGTGGGACAACCGATTGGATGGAACAATTCCAGCAACTTTTGGAAAGCTGAAGCTGTTGCAAAGACTATATTTGGGGAGAAACAAGCTTCAAGGTTCTATTCCAGATGAAATGGGGCAGATGGAAAACCTTGGTTTACTTGATCTTGGTAATAACTCCATAACTGGGTCAATCCCATCTTCACTTGGTAACCTCTCACAGTTGAGATACCTGGACCTATCTCAGAATAGCTTATCAGGAAATATTCCCATCAAACTCAGCCAGTGCACTCTCATGATGCAGCTGGATCTATCTTTTAACAATCTTCAGGGGCCTCTTCCACCAGAAATCACCCTTTTGGTTAACTTGAATCTCTTCCTCAACTTTTCAAATAACAATCTAGATGGGGAAATACCTGCAAGTATTGGAAAGCTGGTATCTGTACAAGCTATTGACTTGTCAGTGAATAAATTTTCTGGCATGATATCAAGTTCGATTGGAAGTTGTGCATCTTTGGAGTACTTGAACCTATCCAAGAACATGATTGAAGGTACAATTCCAGAATCCTTGAAACAAATTACATATTTAAAAGTCCTGGACTTGTCTTTTAATCACTTAACAGGCAGAGTTCCGATCTGGCTTGCCAATGCCTCAGTGATGCAGAATTTTAATTTTTCCTATAATAGATTAACAGGAGAGGTTCCAAGTACGGGAAGGTTTAAAAATCTTAATGGAAGCTCATTGATAGGAAATGCAGGCTTGTGTGGTGGTTCTGCACTAATGAGACTCCAGCCATGTGTGGTTCAGAAGAAAAGGAGAAAGGTAAGGAAATGGGCATATTATTTGCTTGCAATTACGATTAGTTGTTCTTTATTGCTCTTGATATTTGTCTGGGTCTGCGTTCGAAAATTATTTAATAAGAAATCCGAGGCAGAATCTGAAGAACCAATTCTAATGGCTTCCCCATCCTTTCATGGAGGCCGAAATTTGACTCAAAGAGAGCTTGAAATTGCAACCAATGGTTTCAATGATGCCAATCTCTTGGGGAGAGGAAGCTTTGGATCTGTTTATAAAGCATGGATTGATGATAGCATATCTTGTGTTGCGGTTAAGGTTCTAATTGAAGACAATAGGCAGAGTTACAAAAGCCTAAAAAGGGAATGCCAAATATTGTCAGGAATTAAGCATCGGAATCTGGTTAAAATGATTGGATCAATCTGGAGTTCACAGTTCAAGGCTCTTATCCTTGAGTTTGTAGGTAATGGAAACTTGGAACAGCATCTTTATCCAAGTGAATCTGAAGGAGAAAATTGTCGATTGACATTGAAGGAAAGATTAGGAATAGCAATAGATATTGCAAATGCCTTGGAGTATCTTCATGTGGGATGCTCAACTCAAGTCGTGCACTGTGATCTGAAACCACAAAATGTTCTTCTTGACGATGATATGGTGGCCCATGTTGCTGATTTTGGAATAGGAAAGCTCATTTTTGCTGATAAACCAACTGAATATTCTACCACCACAAGTGTTGTGCGAGGATCTGTTGGTTATATTCCTCCAGGTATGCATCTGATTGGCTTGTGGTAATGATTCATTGACTTGTGTAAACTAGTCTACATACTCTATTCACCTGGCAGTGCATTAAGATTTATCTGACTGAGATGTATATTTTTTTTTCATTTTGATGAGGGTACTTGCTGTTTGTAAACAGAATATGGACAGAGTACTGAAGTATCATCTAGAGGAGACGTATATAGCTTCGGCCTCATGCTGCTTGAATTGATAACGCGGAAGAAACCAACAAGCGAAATGTTTGCAGATGGACTTGATCTAAGGAAGTGGGTGGACGCTGCATTTCCTCACCATATTTTGGAAATTGTAGACATGTCATTGAAGCAGGAGTCACTTTCAGGAGATGCAAGTGGTGATTTACAAAAGCTGGAGCAATGCTGTCTTCAAGTGCTAAATGCAGGGATGATGTGCACAGAAGAGAACCCACTGAGGCGTCCACCGATCTCTTTGGTCACGGGAGAGCTTCAGCTTACTTGGAAAGAAATGGGATTTGACAGATTAAGCATGGCTGGAAAAGAATCATATGATTCTGACAGTGTTTGATGATGTCAGTGAAATTTAAGGTGTTAAAGCTTTTGTTTAGTTATCATTTCATTACAAAGAATATGTATTCTTCATTATGGATCGCATTCAAATGCTGCAATGAGAAAATTATAAGGAAAGCATAAAGTAGAAGGGTGTTCATAGTGGCTTGACGGATTAATTCTTGCAGCAATATATACACACTACACCTTTTTTATTATGACTTCCTCTCTATAAGATTATTTCTTCAGAATTCAGTCTTTTGATTTGAGATTATGTTTTTTATGTTCAATGCGGCTGAAAACCAGTGTTTAAACGCATGAACTTGATGCTCCTGCAAAGTGTGAGACCAAAGAAGGTTATCATGAAATTTTCAAGTGACTGGTTGACATTGCCAATATTTCTTAATACTGGTAATAAAAAAAGGCTAAACTCAGGTTGAAGGGTGAAGAATTTTATATTAAACAATGTATAAATCCATGCTACAAATATTAGCAAGGGCACAAAACTTGGTTTCTGCATCCAAGCCTCCAAATTAATGCCCTGGTGACAGGAAACTACTTGGAAATTACTCTCATGAATCGGTTAAGTGAAGAGAAAATGCCTGCTGCCTTGCTGAATAAAGAAGGTCCCTGCTCAGATTTCTCTTCTGCATTTCCAAATATTATCTGTAGACGATAAATAAGTAATCAATATACATAATTTTTCATTAGAATCTTATTTTTCCCTGCTAATTCAATGCGGGGACTTCAAAACTTTCTGGTGGTAACTAACCTCGATTTCTTCCGCATCTGGACGTCTTACGGATTCTTGTGCAAGAAGATATCTGTTTGGCCTATCTTTATCATCATAAAAGACCTTCCACATCCTGGAAATGATTAGAGTGGAGAGAATGAGGAGTGCATGCAACCAGCAGAGAGAATCAATACACCACAAGAAATATGACTGAATATTGTATAGAGCTTAGACCACATGTGCCTAAAGGTGGTGGAAATGTTCTGAGTGGCAAGTGACTCTTACTCTGGATAACACCTAAAGACAGCACCGGCTGGCAGAGGTCTCATTGAATAAACTGTTGTGAATGTGCTGCAAAATAGATGATATAGAGCGGATTACTGTCACATAATCACAGACTAATGCAATATTTTGTGAATAAAAAAATTACCTCAGAAAGTATCTCCTTAGATTCCGTACATTAATCCCAACTCCTACATCCTCACTGATGAGACGCGGGTTCCACATGATAAGAGGCCTTGGCTAGCAGTATATGAGGAAGTACCATCAGATAAACTATCCTTCCTAGCTTGAGGTGTATGAACATGATGAAGAAAAGAAAGAAAGAAGAAGTATGTGCTAGTAACATACCGGATCATCTGATAGATCAGATACAATTTTCTGCACTTTTTCCAACATCTGATAATCAGGAACAACCATAACAACAATGTCATCTTCGATCTGAACAGGCTTCCGGTCACTTAAGCTGTAAAACAGCAAGGCACAAAGTTTCAGACATATATGCAAGAATATGAATCAATTCAAACAAGTGTACAACCTTTAAAAATGTACAGATTCACATTTACAAGGAACGACTATGAAACTCTTTCACTGCAATTAATATGCAAGTCCGATGCAATAAAATGCTAGACTCAATTGGACAAGGTAGATTTTAGGAACTAAATACTTAAAGAGGATTTCATCAACATGGTGGAAACTACCTTGAAAACCCAAAAGCTGCATCTTTCCACAGGTATTTTAGAAGTGCAGCAGCACCGGCATCTGGAAAAATGGCTTTGATTCTCTGAGTATTGAATATTAGCAAGCAAGGTTCAGAATCAAGAACGTGGTGGCTAAAGATGTAAGTGGAAGAAGTCAGGCACCATTGGCCATCAATTTCCCTCTAGCAATTAATCATCCTTAGATTGCATTGTTTTCGTGATTAGTATAAATAAAGAATTTTGTTCATATACTGTGGCTTTATCGAACATTTCATAATCAATAGTATTTTAAAGTAAAAATATACCTGGCTTCCTGTTTCTTCAATAAGTGTATCCAAAAAAATCCTTGACAGTTCCCAGAGCTCAGCCTGTGCACCTTCATCATCTAGAAACTGAAGCTGAGGGATTAAGAGCTCGACCTGGAAAGAGTTAGAGGGTTAGAAAAAACTTGAAAGGTAAAAAAAGCAATTAAAATGGAGAAAATTAAGTGATTCAATTGCAATTAATGCAAAAAAATTCACCACCATAACAAAAGTTCAAGAATCTGATATCTTCCCTTTAAACTTGCAGGCAAAGTGAACGGAGCCATGTCCTATACTTGCTCAACCTGGACAGATTAAAAGCTAAATTTCTCGATTTGATTGATGTGAAGCTCAGTAACAGGAGGCAGTTCAGGATTTGCAAAAAGGTTTAAGACTGAAGTGTCAAAGAACCATCTCAACCCAATAGCTTAAGCTTTTAGGTGAGGTCCCAGGATATGATTTATATTATTCTCTAACACACCCCCTCAAGTGAAAGCCTTTTGGGCTTGAAACTTGCACAGACCAACATTACCTTGTGCTTAATTTTTATCAAATAAATAGGGATAGTGAGATTCAAACTCGAGACCACTTGGTCATCAAGGCTCTGATACCATGTCAAAAAACCATCTCAATCCAATAGCTTAAGTTTTTAGGTGAGGTCCCAGGATATGATTTATATTATTCTCTAATATAAAGTACCTAGTTCCAGCAATCCAATAATGTTTCATACTCTCTCTTAACTCTTCTTAGACCTGGGTTTGGACAGATAAACCCTACCCAAGTGTTCCGTGGAACAAATTAAGGTTTTCGGTTTCTTGATTACACTTAACTAGACCTTAAGGATGGCACTATAAAAAAACTACACTGCAAAAAATCACTTAGTGATTCCAAACAGAGATGATCTCAACTTCAAAATATAAGATTACATTTCCCTTTGTCACGTACTATGGCTCTCATTCCTCCTGAAGACACAAACAAAGCACTAGCTTGGCTAGATTGCCGGACGGCACCCTCCAAGTCAGAAGGCAGGCAGCTGAAAAATGAAGAAAATAACATCACTCAGTATGCTTTCATTTCTCCAGAGTATATAAAGCATTACAAGTCAGTAAACATGAATGCTGAAAGATCTTAATGCCACTGATCCACTGTACTATTGCTTATCCAATACAGTATAACATAATGGACTAGAAATCCAAAGTAATTGCATATTATTCATGCAGAAAACCTTCTCCTTCCCTACTCAATATCACTTAATCTGAACAATTTTCTTCTAGTGCTACAAGAAATCACAGTTTTCTCTATAGATTGATACATACACAGATGGAAGAATGACTCTATGAACTGATAAGTCTTTGGAAAACACTAAATCAACTATAACCCAATCTGACTGATACAGATTTAAAACTCAATATGGGATAGAACATGCATTGAAGTACTATTTTCAAGCTTATGACATGGAAATTCAACCAATTTCAACCACACTAAACTGCAGGCTTAAGCTGATAACCAAAGTCAATTGCTGGATCAACTGAGTGAAGTAAAGAAACAAAAGGGTATCGTTATAATTTTGTGTCTCTACATCAACTTAGAGGTAAAAGCAAAAGCAGCACAAAACAAGAAAAGTTGTGTGCACAAAAGAAACTGAATTACCTGTCATCTTCTTCTTGAACAGTTTGTGCTTGTTCTTGTAACTCCATGGCCTCTTCAAGGTTATCTTGAGAAGCATCATCACCTTCGAATTTCTCAAACTTTGCCAAGATTCTTGATGATCTTGTACAAAGTGAAATCCCACTTAAGTTAGCGTGTGAAAAAGATAAGGTAAAGTGAGTGGTGGAGGTTGAGTTGTTTGGTATTATTGATGGTGCCATGTAGGAGTGGAAGGAACAGCTTGGGATTGAAGTAGCCATTGAAGCTAAGCTAACTACCAACTGCCAAGCTGCTTAGGACATGGGTTTTTATCAGAATTTATGGGGGACAATGGAGCTGCTATTTTTCTTTTCTTTGTTGCTAGTGAAGCAAGCTTTATGTGAATTATTTGGAGACAAAGCAGACACATGCACCAAAACAGAGAAGAGGATAAATTCACCTTTGTTACTGAAATTAAGTGTAAAGTACTTCTATTTAAGTAAATCATGTCTAAAAAAGAGAGAGGATAAATTCACCTTTGTTACTGAAATGAAGTGTAGAGTACTTCTATTTAAGTAAATCATGTCTAAAGGAACTATAAATATAAATTAGAAATGCCAAGTGAAATTATCTTTATTTCTACTTCAAAGATTTTTAATTGAAGTTTAATTTCACATACACTCTTAGACAAACTATTAAAACAACACTGAAATTCTCAAAATTGAAAAAAAAATCTATATATATATATGACTGGTGTTTTTTTCATTAATTCAACTAATAAAATATTTTTAGATCATTTTTTCATAATAAAACTAAATCTCTATTCAATTAAGTTTTATACAAAACATATATTTACAATAAATTTATCTCGTCTCCATTGTAAAACATACAGGAATAAAATTTACTTATTACTAGATTCACGTGCCATAGTTATAAAATTCAAATCAGATTGATAGATTGACATGAGATTTAATTAATTTGACATGATTCAGACAAAATTATAATTGATTCTAAAAAAAATCAAAATTATATTGTTTTTATCATTTTAAAAAGTTTTAACTAGGAAAATATTGGATTTGATCATTAATTATTTGTTTTAGATTAATCTTTTGACCCGTGACCTTGCTTCGAGATCAAACTCTCTCTAGGGTTTTAAAATTATGTCGCATTGAATATAAATATTTTCATGATCTAATGTAATGTATATTCATGAGAATTGGGAGTAATTTACAAATTAAAAGGAATTATATATAGAACTAATAGGCCTTGACCTATTACCTTATCAGCCAGCACCACATAAGTAGGCCCAATTCTCTTTGTTCAAGCCCAAAATATCTCTCTTTCAAATTAAATCAAGCGCTCCATTATATAGCCGTTAGAAAGCCAAAAAACAGCTCTCTCTCTCTTTAATCTAACGGCTATCAAATCTCACCCTCTCATTTCAAACTTCAAATTCCCAATTTTAAACCCTAAAAGTCTTTCACTTCTCTAATTTTTCTTTCTCAATTTCAATTTCAAGGCCAACAAAATGACTGGTACTATCTCTTTCTCTGTCGATTGGCATCAATTCTTGATGTTGTTTTTATGATTCTTGATTGATATAGATCGAAATTGCTCAATTTCTCTCAGATCTGACGGTAGACATGATCGAAGAGATCTGTGATCGTATCCAAACTGTTCAAATTTCTGATTCCTACCCTTCTCTTTCTTCTACCACAGGTCAAGATAATAGTTTTAGTTTCTGTAAATATGATTCATTGAAATTGAAATAAAACTAAGGTTTTTTTATTTTATTTTGAATTATTAGAGATTATATATTTAATTGCTGATTTTTTTATTTTTTATTTTTGCTTCAGAGGAAATCACAGAGACTGAAACTATCGAAGAAGGTTTGTGAATTTTGTGATTTTCTTTGTTAATTTCATTTCAGCCCTTCAATTTTAAAGAAATTTTAAATTGAGTCATTTCTTTGACTTGCTTCTGTTTAAACCTAGAAATTGTAATTTACAATTGTTTGCTTTATTTGTTTTCGAATTCAATTGTGACTTCTGACTTCAATTGTTGATATCTTTCTAATTCTAGGGTTTCTAAAATGCCCAAATATTTTTTTGCTTTTTCATAAAATTTAATTACAAAAAAAGAAGTTAAAATTGAGTCAAATTCGGCAGTAGTACAGTAGACATTTTATATTCTTTCTTGAACATGTTTTGATTCAAGATCTTTTAATTTGAATGGTTTTTTTTTTTTTAAATTGAATTTTCAGGAGAAACTATTAATTCGGAGGAAGAGAACGAAAGTAGCAGAAACAGAGAAGTTTCTCCAACTCAAGGACCCACGCTGCCAATTTTGCAGAAAGTTATCCATTTGAGCAATAAAATCCAGGTACAACTTTTGAGCTGTATTGATGCTATAATAGTTGGAGGATAAGATGAATTAAGAACTTGGTTTTAGTAGAAATTAGTAAAGTCTTAAAATTCTTGTCTTGAGCTCAACAGAACCTACAAAAACATTGTTTTTGCCAGTAAATTAGGATTTTGCATCAAGTATGCTGATGGGGTTTTTTCAATGTAGAATTTGAAGAAAGAACATGCAAGTCTTTCTGATCAAGTAAAGACTGCTAAAGATTCAGTACCTGGTCCTGACATTTTAGACAGTCTTCAGAAATTCAGTGAGTATTGAATAGTGAATTGACTTTGGTTTCTTTTTTTCTTGTTTAATTTAAATATTTACTTGATGGAATATTGGTGACAGGTAATGAATATGAACTTTTAAAGAAGAAATATTTACAAGAGTTGTCTGAGAGGAAACGACTTTACAATGAGGTGATCGAGCTTAAAGGGAACATCAAAGTCTTCTGTCGATGTAGACCACTAAATCAAGTCGAAATTACAAATGGTTCTAACCATGTCGTTGAATTCGACTCCTCCCTTGATAATGAGCTGCAAATCATTTCCTCTGATTCTTCCAAGAAGCAATTTAAGTTCGACCATGTTTTTAGGCCTGAGGATAACCAAGGTGATCTATATATTGCTACCGTAGAGAACTTGTTATATGTTATTTGCATTATTGAAGCATCTAATCTCTTATCTTAATGATATGCAGAGGCTGTTTTTGCCCAAACTAAACCAATAGTCACTTCAGTGTTGGATGGCTACAATGTCTGCATATTTGCCTATGGGCAAACCGGTACTGGAAAGACGTTTACCATGGAGGGCAATCCAGAAAACAGGGGAGTCAACTACAGAACACTGGATGAGCTGTTCCGACTTTCCCAAGAAAGAAGCGGTGTTATGAGATATGAACTGTTTGTTAGCATGTTGGAGGTTTACAATGAGAAGATAAAGGACCTCTTGGTTGAAAACTCCAACCAACCAACTAAAAAGTTAGTTTAGTTTTTTATTTGCTCTGTTAATCAAAATGTTTTCATTTATGTCATATTCTCTGGCTGCAAAAATTTTATACTGATAATTTGCTACAAGACTGATATATGATTTTACTTTACTTCTTGATGAGGGAAATTATAAATGTCGTGCTAATTGCCAAGAAAAGTAGACTGTGGAAATTATTCATCAGCAGGATTTTCATTCGAGTTCTGTTTTTTTTTTTTTTTTTTAAAAAGATAAATGATAATAAATTGTGTTAGACGAATCAAGTTTGTTGAAATTTTATTTGTCTATGCACGCACGAAGGTTGGAGATAAAGCAAACAGCTGAAGGAACACAAGAAGTCCCAGGACTTGTGGAAGCTCAGGTGAATGGCACGGAGGATGTGTGGGAGTTACTCAAGTCTGGAAGTCGTGCTAGATCTGTTGGATCAACCAGCGCTAATGAACTTAGCAGCCGTTCTCATTGGTAATAATATACACCCACTTTCTTCTTCTTTTTTAGTTTATTTCTTTGTCAAAACAATTGTTTTGTGAACATTGATCCTCGAAGTTGAAGATGGTTTTTTGGATTGATAAATCCCAACTATGCATGAATCAAGTCAATGGTTATGGTAATAATGCCCACAATATTGTTGCTTTGCAGTTTGCTGCGAGTAACAGTAAGAGGAGAGAATTTAATAGATGGGCAGAAGACAAGGAGTCACCTTTGGATGGTTGATTTGGCTGGTAGTGAGCGTGTGGGAAAGATTGATGTTGAAGGTGAAAGATTGAAGGAATCACAATTCATTAATAAATCTCTTTCAGCACTTGGTGACGTTATCGCAGCTCTTGCATCCAAAACTGGTCACATTCCCTACAGGTGGATCTCATACACACACTTGTAAACCTAGCAATCCAATTACTCCTGTAAACCTACTATCCAATTACCATTCTAATGAAAAGATTCATTCTCTTTGCTTATCAGGAACTCAAAGCTGACTCATATGCTACAGAGCTCTCTAGGTGAGCAAGTTTGACATATTTTTTATGGTTACTGAACATTTTTTACCTTTTTGTCAATGAAAGATGCCAAGTGAAATGTGAAACGCAGGAGGAGATTGCAAGACCTTGATGTTTGTCCAAATAAGTCCGAGCTCTGCTGACGTTGGAGAGACCATTTGTTCACTAAATTTTGCAAGTCGAGTGCGGGGAATTGAAAGCGGTCCTGCTCGCAAACAGGCTGATCTCTCTGAACTTTCCAAATACAAGCAAATGGTATGTATTCTTCTTGTACTTTGACGAAATTTCTTTTATTCCAGTTTACTTCGTCTCGATTCAGATTTTTCTTTTTCTCAACTACATATAAGCAGGTAGAAAAATTAAAGCATGATGAAAAGGAAACAAAGAAGTTACAGGATAGCTTGCAATCATTGCAGTTGAGGCTTGCTGCCAGAGAACATATCTGCAGAACTCTGCAAGAAAAGGTAATGATGACTGAGGTTCCATTTTGCAGCTGCTTCTCATTTATTATTGTTATGGAACAAGTGGTAAATTACTTGAAACATTTTTTCTCTTGCTTTTATTGTTCCCTAATTTGGCTTCTATATAATTTTTAGACTATACGAGTAACTCTTTTCTTGCAACAGGTTCGAGACCTCGAAAATCAGTTGGGGGAGGAAAGAAAAATCAGAATAAAACAAGAAACAAGAGCTTTTGCAGCTGCTTCTCAGTCCACGAAACAAATAGTAGAGAAGAGCAACACAGACAAGAAGCCACCTCTGGGTCCTTCAAAATTCAGGATGCCATTGCGAAGAATCACCAATTTCATGCCTCCGCCATCTCCCCTACAGAAACAGAAAACCACCATTACTAATTCTGCTGTATCTTCAATGCATGACAAAGAAAACAATTCAAGAACCACAATGTCAGGGACAAATACAAAAGGCCTTATGAAACCCAGGCGAATGTCCATTGCAATCAGACCTCCTCCTCCAATGTCAACACAGGTTTTTCAGCCAAAGAGACGTGTATCCATTGCTACCTTCCGTCCAGAGTCAACCTCAAACATAAGCACGCCTCTTCAAACCTCTCGATATAAGAACGGGAATGTAGTTGGCAGGCAATCATTTGTCAGGGACCCAAAAAAGCCAAGGTATTCAAAGCTGTTTTCTCCATTGCCAGAGTTCAGGACTGCATCAGAGATTACACCTATGAGAAACAGTAGCAGATTCATGGGCAGTCCTCCAACACAGGCAGGTTCATGGAGGCCGAAGCACCCAACAGTAGTTGCACTGCAACGAAAATCTTTGGTGTGGAGTCCGCTCAAGTTGAGGAACATGCAAAATGCCCGGAGACCATCTTTGTTGCCTTCTCGACCATCAAATAATGAGGTGCAATGAACCTCCTTTAGTCTTCATTGTCGTGATAGATAGTAGGAGTATACTTTTTTATCTTAATCGTCATCCTCCATCTTTTCCTATATAGATTTTATCTTCTCCTCTGGATTTTACTCGCTATTGTATGCTTCTTGCTTACTTTATAAGCACGCCATCAAAACTCAATGCAATGTTCAGTGACTTTTTTCTCCATCTTTCCCACATCAGAGATTGTCGTTTTTACAAGGATATGGAGAACACTTCATCAGATGAAATATGCATAGTGCTTGCACGTTATTGTGAGCGAGTTTATAAGGTTTGTTTGAATTTTAATTAATTTTAAAAACTATAAAATCCTTGTTATTTAGACCCTTTCTTCTTCTTCTTAATATTAATTTACAGTCAATGGGCCGTACTGCGGGTAGATAAAGTTATTTTCAACACGCAAAAAATGTATATATAAAAGTATTTATGTGTTTTTTTTCTCTAGTAACAAATTATAATCACATATACTAAAAACTTTATGTTAAATAAATAAATCGAGAATTATTTATAATAATAAATAAATAAAAATTATTATCAATAACTAAAAACTGAATTGAAAAACTAAAAGATGGGTGTTTATTAAAATATATAATTTCAGAACATGTACAACAGACTTGATTGTAGATCTCGGAACATAAATACTAGATCTGGTTGTATTTATCAAAATATATAATCTTATAACATATACAAAAAAACTCAGTTGTAGATCTCGAAACATGAAGAACATGTCTAGTTGTATTTAATAATTTTATTTTTATAATTAATTTTTTTATTGAATCGAATAAAAAATAAAAAAGAGTAAAAAAAATACAGGTGAGATTAATTTTTTTTCAAACAGAAATGTTCAGTCATCATTAACATGTTTCTTAAGAGAAAAAATAATTATAAATTCAAAATATCACATGTATTTAATGATAATCATTTTTTAAAAGAAAAATTGTATTGAATAAATGATAAAGTAGTAGATGTAAAAAAAACTATAAGCCCACCAAGCCTTAGCATATGGGCTTAGGCTTAGTGGGCTTGATGCGTTTATACTAAATACTATATTCCAGCAAGGGTATTTTTTTTTTTTCTTAATCAACTTTTTCATGAAATGATAATGTTGGATGTATTTGCGAGGTGATTTATGACCAATTGTTTCTTTCTACAGATCACATGAAAAGTTTCACTTAAATATGCTGCTAAATATTTATATGCATGACTCATGTAATCTATTTGATTGTAAATATTTTTAAGTAAAAAATAATTTAAAAAGTAATCATTATTATATTCATAAATACCCTTAAAAAATAAAATTAAACAGTGATGAAGATTAAGATTAGATTTTTAGCTTCTTTTTAGGAGCAGTAATGATAATTAAAAAAAACATTGATATGCTACATTCCAAAAGTTGTTTTTATAGAATATGAATGAAAATAAAAATATTTTATTACATATTAAAATTAATTTTTTTATTGCTTCATTAAAATTGAGGTTTATCCAAACAACCTTTGAAATATTTATTTTAATATTCCAATTAATGTTTCTTAAAAAAATATTTCAATCAATGTCTGGTAAAATGTTTCATTATGAAACAATAAACATATTTATTTCATTGATTATTTTCTAATTAAACTAAGTAGTTTTGTTTCATCAATTTAATGTATATTCATATCACATGAATTGTATACCACACTTATTAAACCCAACTCAGGTTGGGTATAAAAAAAAGTCAACTTAGAGCTGATTTAGCCAATCGACAGATTAATTCGTGACCGATTAGTTTAATTCAAGAATGGTTTGATTATTTTTTTAAATAAAAATAGTACTATTTTAAATTTAAAAAATTTAAAATGATGTCATTTTGATTGACCCATGTTAACATACTTGATCATTTTAATTGACTCAAATTAATTAACCCAACTTATAACCTAAATTCTAAGCCATGTCATGTGTCAAGTCGGGTTTTAATCTATGATGCAGAGTGGAGGTTCACATAAAGAAAAGGGATATTGAGGATGGCATAAAGAAAACCAAAAAAGTAACGCATCAAACATCCCATTAACCCTAGATTGCTGCATGTTTGGCAAAACTCTCTAGTTGGATTAATTTTTTTTACTCAATAAATAAATAAGAATATAAGACTCAACCCAGATTAAAAAAAAAACACAATTACATGCAAAATTAAATATTATGAAGGCCAAGGAGTAGTAATGGTACATCATTCTGTTCTTCTTCTTATTTTTTTTTCCATCATTGTCGAGCCTTTGTAATCAAATGCACTAGCATATATGAATGGGAGGACTCAATTGAAAGTTTTATGGGACTTTGAGGATCCAATTGATATTAAAAACAAATATTCGGAGACTTAGCCCTGCTTGACATTGCGTTTTAAATGGGGTTTGGGCTAAATTTTTTATATTTTCGAATCGTTTTGATATGCTGATATCAAAAATTATTTTAATGCAACTTTAAAAAAACAACCGCTAACATGTTTTCAAACACTTAAGATTCCCTATATAGTTATTGATGAAGGGTATATAGAGATAGCATGACTAATTTCATGAGTGAAGCAATATAAAATTTTTCTTTCACATCTTATGTATGCATCACATAGATTATGCTGGGAAAAGACATTGAAGCACAACTACCATTAACCTTCATCATATATGTGGAATCAAATTCATACATTATCAATCAAAAGTAGTTCTCCCTTAGACAAGTTTAAGATTAAGAACATGAAAAATCCTCAACCTAACCAAATTCAATACCATAAACTTGGTGGGGAACTAAGATTTTTGTTCACAAAAACATTGGATAGTGATGATGTGTTGGGTTTAACTCTAATTGGAGATTCAAAAAACTACTTACAAGGTCTACCAAAGCCATTGCTAGATGAAATAACCACAAGAGGGCTAGGCTTGACATAGAAGTTTGCACATCAAATATGACACATTGGTTGACAATTTACCATGAAAGGGCAAGCAATAACTTCAAATTAAAGAAAACAAATAATTGGGTTGATCTTCTTACTAGGAGTGGGATTAAGATTGGTGAAAAAATTGATTGTTGGGCACTATACAACGCTGAAAAAGATCCAAATGGTATTTTAAGGTTGCTGATTGAAAAGGTAAGTGATTTTTTTTTATAATCAAATTAATTTTGAAAATTATATTCATCAATTTTACGATACTGAGATTGCAGTCAAAGTATTTTTATAACTAAATTGTGGATTTTGTTTTTGAAATAGGTTTCCACTTAAAAGTATGGAGGAAGGGTTAGGGTGGTGAGAGTGAAGGGGGTGGGGCTAGTTAGTAATTTTCCTTGACATATTCGAATAAATGCTACTATGCTGAAAGT
>Ga0307517_10002257_pt1 | contig 31117 bp, 31 predicted proteins | sample 23_EM_MG_FD_194515 | JGI IMG/M metagenome (GOLD analysis project Ga0307517, IMG submission 194515) | Populus trichocarpa ectomycorrhiza microbial communities from riparian zone in the Pacific Northwest, United States - 23_EM | ecosystem: Host-associated > Plants > Roots > Unclassified | place... | reverse complement strand
GGGGCAACGGTATGAGGGGAGGAGAGGGAACGCTGTCGGTGGTCGGTTGTTGTGGGCGAGTGAATTTATAGTGTGGCCCTCATGTTGGACATCGGCCTTTCTTTAGCTGACATTCCGAGTGTTGAAGACGTCCGATGAGCGTCCAATGAACAATTCAACGGCACTCGTGAAACCTCCCACACCCAGTGAGAGAGGAGGCCAGTGCGATGACCCTCCGTCTTGATCCCACTCGGATACACGTATCCTCATCTTGCTGTCGAACGTTGACCGTTGAGCTCCAACGTCTGCACGTAAGCAAATTCGGATGTACGTTTCGGATGAGATACGGGATGCACACACACTGAAGAAGCAATGGCTTGATTACAAAAGCCAGGGCGGAAATCCGAGGCCTCTACGGCTCTGCCCTCGTGTGTTCCAGCCGCGTGTTCGTCGACTCTGTCGCCACACCTTGCAAGGCGGTTGAACGGTGAGCGAGTAGGCATGGGTGCGGCAAATGGCTCGGCAGGTTGGTCAGATGGAAAGGAAAGTGGTCGTAATTTATTTCTTTCATACTAGGTACGCAAAATACATGGTTTCACTACTACGCTGCCCGTACAACCGGCTCCTGGCAAAGAACACCGGCTTTCCAACAAAACGATTCAAAGCGCAACACACACAGCAAACAATCCAATATTACAAAAAAAAGTCGACCATGAATCAGACGACTTTGATACCCTGGGCCGATGGGCTCCACAACGCGTTCAAAGATTGGGTCAAGAAGCTCGGATCGTTGCTCTCGGCTTCACGGTCAAGATAATGTTCTGGAAGGAAAGGTCCGGTCAGGGTGGTGTTGCAAAGGCCCGAACACAGAAGGAAACCGCGCACCATCGTCGTAGAAAGAATAGAACCATTTTGGGGTCGGTCCGAGGTAATCAGAGTCTTCTTCATCCCAACAGTCTTCGTCGACGGAGGTCCCGATGAGTTGTTTCAGAGCGAGGGAGAGGTGGACATGGAACGGTAACGCGGATTCATCTTTGGTCCCGTCATCATATCTGAAGGAGAGGAGTGTCAGGGAAGAGAAGGGGAGCGCACGTGGTCGGTCGGATCCAACATACCTGAAGCCATCATAGAAGTCGACATATTCATCTAGACCTCCATGATCCTCCCATATCTCGCATGAATCCGAATCGCAATCACCGCTGCTCAGGTCATCCGTGATGGGTGGAGTGCAGCTGCTCGTGTCGTCGTCGTCATTTTCGAGGGATTCCAGCGAGGAGGAACTGAATTGGGTGCGATAGAAACCGCCAAAGTCGAACGAAGAGGAATTAGCGCCAGTCCCCTGCAAATCCCTGGTAGTGAACGTGGGTGGGGTGAAGATGTCAACATGCTATCGACACGTTGATGTGATGAGCGTATTGTACGTGTCATTCGACAAGGTTATGCGCACCTCAGTATTCTCGGTGTCATAGCTATAGTCAGGGTCCGTGGAGTTGGAAACAAAGTCGAGTGCGGGGTAATCCTCGAGGAAGGCACTTGCATCCAACAACATGCACGTATGCTGTGGGCGCAGAGGATGTGGTTGGTTGGGTTGGACGAGCGGGGTGGAGAGTGAGAGGGATAGGAGACTCACCTGTCCAGACTTCTTGAGTTTCTTGCCACACGTGTCACACGTAGGACGACCATGGAAGGAACCATAGTGCTTGGCCAACGCGCTCTCAGAGCAGAACCTGCGACGGCAGGTGCTGTGGCTGCAATAAAGATAGTCACCAGAACCGAACACCATCGTGCATGCCCCAAGGGAACGACGTCCGAAGGAGAGAGAGAGGACCCTATCAGGTCGCCACGGCAGCAGATGGCTTTTATAACCGAATTTGCCCCAAAGAACCATCAGTCTCAAGCGCGCTTACTTGCCCTAATGAGGACCAGGACGGTCACAGCCCTTTTGACCTTCCCAATCCAGCGACATCCCTGATGAACCCTGTAACCAATCACCTCGAGGCTGTGGTCTGCCTCACTCCTCGCCATTCTGGAATGGCCACGCGTTCTCGCAACACAAACACGCCATTGCCACACTCGGGATCACAAACATCGAGGTAACCCCATTTGGCACCCGCAGCCACTGGGCCCGATCAGCCAACTCGTATCATGCATACTCTTTGGGCACGGCCAACAAGAATACAGGGGGTCGACCCTCGTGATACCATTTCTCTTAGGCACTGCGACAAGTTAGCCACAAAACATCTGTCACACCTGATGATGAAACCCCCGGCTCCAAACAGCCGAATGTTCGCGAAGAAACCCTTACGCGCTCCACCTATATCCACCGTCACGGCGCCACGTCTAACTTGAACAAACAATAAAGTGCCAGAACGTTATTGCACACCGGGCACCTCGAAGCCCTCAAAACCTCTGCCGCTATGCATCTTTCCATTCAAATCCAAGTCAGTATCTCGGTCTCCCGGTGAGATCTTCCACTTACTCATAACAAAACAAGTGTCCGCAATGTGTGGCGGTCAGACTTGAGGTCGGCGTCGGATCTGAGAGACAGATTCTGCACTTGAAGTGAATCTCTGGCGTTGCCGTTACCGAGCCAGTTTTTGATCTACGTGTCCGCGACGGATCATGGGAGAGATCGCCTGACCGCGCGCGAGAGTGAGTCAAGTTTTCGCCGGTCGCCGGTCAGATCCTGCGCGGTTGCAATCATCGTAAAACACCGCAACGAACCTTGGTATGGATCTTGTAAGCTTGAGGTTGTGGGTGTTGGAGAATCAGATTTGACCACTGCGTATTGTTCCCTTGCGGTTGGCGGCGTTATCCCGCCGAGTCCACTTCGCGCCTGAACGTCCGGCCCGTCCCGCGGATGGTTCCCAGCCACAATGGCATTTCCCCTTGAGATGGGTTCAATGGCGTAAAGGGAGACTCGCCATTCTACGTACATGGTGTGGCTTTCCCGATCCCCGGATGTCGGACCACGAGGCGGGACAACGATATGTTTTTCCTTCTCGGGAGAACTTCCATTCAGCTGGCACACGCTCGGTTAGCTTTGGAAAACTGCCAATCAGGTAGGCAGCCTTACGGGTTCTAATGAATGTGATTGTAACTCTATGTCATCCTCCCATTCAGGCTCGTCGGTTTCGATGGAGGATGCGGTCGTTGTCGGAGACAGGATGCCCGGATCGGAAGCTATCTCGTAGGTTGGCTCATCCCGGCCTCGGTATGGTTCGGGGTCAATCTCAACGAGGGCGGATAGATTTGGTCCCCTGGGTGATAGGAGGTCGTGCTCATCAACGCGTACAGCCCAATCTTCTGAGTTGGATGTGGTCTGATGAGCGAGTTCCGATTCAGTAAAATGGTGATCGCGTGGACGCTGACATCAAACAAGCATCGTTGGGTCAGACTTACCTTGGAAGCCGAGAAACTCAGTTTAATCCGAGTCAGATCCGATGAAGTGTTTTCTCGATTTACATACCTTGTCAACCGAGGCGGACAAGACTGTCCCGTCCTGGGTGACACCGGATGCCACCACCCCCGGAGGTAGACTGCTGATATCGGGTTGGTTTACCTCAGCGATATTAGGTAGAGATGGCCCGAGCTGCGCAGCAGCCACGCTATGGACCTTGAGCCATACTTGAGATTTCTTCCCTCACAACCAATAGATTCCGTACCTCGGTATTGGTATTGTGGCTCGCATCATGGTGCTGGCCATAGAGCTCCCCTGAATGGGATCCTTCTGAACGCCCGGGGTCGTCACGGACGAACTGAGAAGGTTTATCCTCTTTTATAGGGGCTGTAACCTCCTTCTCCTTCGTGTCTGCGGTCTCATCTGCACCAACCGCGTGGACCGCTTTGAAATGCTACAGAATTGTTGGATGAAAAGAAGGTGACGGGCCTCTTAAATACGTACAGCCTGCCAGGTAGTTCCGTTCTCAAATGGGGGCAGAGCGGGACATTTCACGCAACTCCAACTGTGGAATGTGATGCTGTGCTGTTCTGGAGTTAGCGCAGCAGGGGTGGAGGAAGGTAGAAAACTCCAAACCCGTTTCAGGTCTTTTGAGGAGGGGAAAGAGGCGAGACAGTGTTCGCATATTACCGCACCCAAGGAGGGAGTGGTGGGCTGACTCCAGGTTCCAGTATACGCTGGCTCGTTTTTTACCTGCACTTGAGGTTTTCGTACAGGAGGCTGGACTCCCGCGGTCGTCGACCGGGTTGACGTTTTGGGGTGTTTGAAGTAACGGACATGCTGAGGCTGGAAGTCAGCATATTGATTTAGAGACGTGGGAAACCCACTTGCCTGTTGCAAGGCGACAATCGATCCAAAGGAGCGAGCGCACAGAGTGCAGGGGACAGATCTTTTGTTCTTCTTGCCCATGGTTGTAACGAACGAAAAGCGGGTGGCGGCGTGAGTCACGCGCAAACAACGTTGGGGCCTATTTATGAGGGTCCTCGTCCAAACAAACAGCAACCTGTACGCGTAAGCACTCTCCGAGCCAATACAGCCATATTTCTGCCCCTCCCCCTTCCGGGGGATCCGAGTTCAGACGTTCCGAGTTCCAAGCGAAGAAAAGCAGCGTCGTAAGAAAAGTCCTGTCCAGATCCAGAAATCGAGTTGGCACAGTTCGTCCTGACGATGGAAAGCAAAGCTCAGGCAGGCGGGGCCATCCCAAACGTCGATTATATGGAAGGGGGAACTTGAGAGCATTTTTTTCGGATCGAAAGTCAAAACGATAATCGATGACTCCGCCGGCTCCGGGAGGAGTCGATCGTACTAAGTGGGGGGAATTACAGAAGTAAAATGTACGGCATTCAGATATACAACAGATGGGTGATGTATTCCACAGGTTCATAGGGTACGATGGATTCAGATCTGCGACCAGATCGCGCATACGCGAAAGTCACCATCTCAGCACGATATATCTAACCTGAAGATACGGTCTTCCAAAACGCTGGCGTGGCAGATGGGGCATTTGAGAGTAGACGTGATCTCCGGCCTGATGCACCTGAAACAGAGCACAGGGGCTCAGCAGACTGCTCCGGGTTCCCCGAAAGGATGATCAGTATACTCACTTGTAACAGAATAGATGCCCACAGAAAGTGGCCGTCGGCTGCGTCTCTACAGATGGAGGTTTTTCGCAGATTCTGCACCGGAACTGAGTAGCGAGGTCGGTGGACGTGTCTTTTTCGTCGCACGTTCTCGGCGTCACAGGGCTCCGACCAGATGCCTGTCCTACAGACAAGTTCGCCCCTCCGCCTTTTCCCTTGGCATCATCGGGAGTGTCACTTCCGGGGACCACCTTCTTTGGCGTGACCAGCGGTATTTTGCCCGGCTGGATGGATAGGGATCAGCGTATGAGTTTCCGCATCCCGGGAGATGTTCACCTTCTTTGGGTGAAAAAACTTGGTGTGCGAATCGAGGAACCCCTGAGTTGAGAATCCTCGTTCACAGTCCTCCTCCTGGCAGAAGAATCGATTTGGTCGAGTAATTTCCTGCGGTCACACCAGAATTATGAGATGTAACCCTCGGTTGACAACGACAAACGTTTGACCAAACCCACCTGATCCTGGTTGGGATCTGTGACATTCGGCGTAATTTCATCGGATGCCTTGCTCGCCTGTGCAATGCCGAGGGTCAGTTATACGGGGGACACCGATATTATAGCCGCAAGAGCAGTACGGGGACATGGGGTGGCGGGTTGGCATCATCGTCCTTGGCGCGGTCGGGTTCCCCGTTCTCGGTGGCCGGAGACTGGCTGCGCGGGGGACTGGGTGGTGGGGGTGGCGGAGGTTTATGCTCGCTGCCAACGTGCTGGGGAGAAATGTGAAACGCTCTATCAATTCTTGACCACTAGACCAGATGGCGAACCTCATTCATCGCTCCCTCTGTCTTGAAAATTTCGGGGCACTTGGGGCATGGGTATGCCTTGTGCTCGCTCTCTTCATGCTATTCGACGTTGTTAAGATCGTCCCGTTCATGCGAAGCAAAGCACGAACGTTTCGGAGTTCTGCAGCTGTCACGAACTTCCTCGCACATTTAGGACAGGGAAAATTGTGTTTCGTGTTGCAATGCTGGACAGATTGTCAAATTCTGTCGCCGCTTTGGGGCGTGGTGGTGGAGGGACGTACCTGACTTCTCCCCAATTCCGTTACGAAGGTGTCGGTGCAATAGGCACAACGGAGCCGATGATGCGCTTCGCGGTGCTGAGAAAACGTTCATAGGTCCACCCGAAGCACTCGGGAGAAAAATAAAAAACAGGAAAAGGACGAACCCAATTCATCGCAGTCTCCGTGGTGAAGTAACTAAGACAGTTGGGACATTCGATCCGGTGTTGCACGTTGTGGTGCTGAAGATCCACGTGAACATGCAATAAGAGTGTTGTGATTAAAGAGACAGTGACCTGGTTTGCCGCAACTGCCGTTGTAAATTCCTTATAGCACACGGAACATTTGAAGCAGTGTTTCGATTTATAGTGCTATGTGGCTGTCAGCAGGTGGCTATTGTTCACGCGAGGGATTGAAAAACCTGATCCATCGCCTCTTTTTTCTTGAATTCACGATCACACTCGGGACACTCCACCCACCGGTGGATCGCATTGTAGTGCTAAAGGTGCGGGTGAGAAACCAAGTCATGACGTAATCGGGGGGAAACGGTACCTGGTCCATCGCAGCCTGTGTCGTGAATTCGTCGTCGCACTCGGGACATTCGAAACGGTGTTTTGTGTCGTAGTGCTGGAATGATGTCAGGAGGTAACCCTCGAGCACGGGGCTGGATACGAGCCTGATCCATCGCCTCCTCGGTTCTGAATTCGCGGTCACACTCAGGGCATTCAAAAGTGCGATGTCCTGTTTCGTAGTGCTGAGGGGGTATGTGAGGACGTAATCCAGACTCAATGGGTAGAAAGGGACCTGGTCCATCCCAGCCCGTGTTGTGAACTCACGATCACACTCTGGGCACTCGATGCGGTGTTTTGCGTCATAGTGCTAAAGAGTCGTAAGCAGATAACCGCTGAGTGGCGGGTAAACGTGTAAACACGAGCCTGGTCCATTGCTTCTTGCGTCCTGAATTCCCGATCGCATTCGGGACACTCTATCCAGCGGTGGACCTCATCATAGTGCTGAATGAGGGACTGACTCAGTACCTAAGCGCGGGAAATCACCGGAAAGGACGAACCTGATCCCTCGCTCTCTCCGTAGTAAACTCGTCATCACATTCAGAACATTCGAAACAATGTTTTGCGTCATAGTGCTGAAGGAGCCTCAGTGGAGGATTGTGGAAGGACGAATGCTGTAAACTGAGACCTGTTCCATTCCATCCTCCGTCCCAAATTCGCGGCCACACTCGGTGCAGCGGAAACACCTATGCTTCGCCCGGACATGCTAATGCGATGAAATCAACGAAACGAGACTTGGATATCGGGGGAGGATAAGCACGGAGTTCACCGCCTCGTGGGAACCAAAGGAGTCGGGACAAGAGGGACACTTCAAAAATCCGCGGTTTACAACCATGAAAATTGGTTGAGTCGAATCGAAGTCCGCTGTGATGGAGCACTGAAAGCTTGTGGGCCTCGTGGCGGAGGTGTGTACCTGACCTCGCGCTGTGGACCCACGGCGCCTGGGGTAGAAAACAGGTGATGATCGAAGTTTCGAGGAGGAACCCGAAAAGTGTTGCATAGTGGTGGATCCCCAAAAGAAGGGATCAAAGTCCAAAACGCTATGGACATGTCACGTCATATTTTTACAGAAGCTGGGTACCTAGGATGACACTGGGAGATCGAGTTTGAATAAACAATGCAACAAGAGTGCGTCGTCGCACACAGGACATTTGGAAGTCGACATTACGTGCTGCGTGATACATCTGGTGTAGAGTCAGCCGAACGTCCACGCTGCTGGAATTCTCAAGACGTACTCGGAGCAGAACAAGTGACCGCACATTGTAACCGTTGGTTGTGCACCGACAGTCGGAGGCGCGTCGCACATCCTACACCGCAGAGAAAGGGGCGTTGATGCAGTTACCGCTGGCGGCACATCAACGTCGCCTTGGACTGAGGTTGGCGGCTCGGGGAAACTTTCGAATGTTTGTTGGAAATCCTTTCCCCCATTCAGGTCGGTACACTGATACCCATCCTGTGGGAGGACAGGCACAGGAGTTCCAGCAGGACTAGGTGAGTCAGGGCCGTCTGGCGTCACTTGTTCTCCTGAGCGGAGGGAACTGATAGTTGATGCTGGCGAAAAATATGGAGGTGAATGTTCCGTGGATTTTTCGGCTGCCTCGGGGATGTGGTTGGACAACGTGATGGCCTCTTCCTCCCCCTCTGTAGATTGCGCGGGCTATCCATTGATATCAGCCTTTGCCCCGCCAGGAGTAAGAATTACCACCTACCTTTTTTGGATGGAAAAACTTCGTGTGCGACTCAAGGTACGCTTTGGACGAGAATCCCCTTCCGCAATCGTACTCCCCGCAGTAGAACCGCCCTAGTGGCATACCATATACGCTCAAGACATCTGAATCTTCTCTATCCTGAAAGGAGGCATCGGTTCGGCGGCTTGGCTCCTCTGGTTCTCCAGAAGTCAGGGATAAAGTGGCTGAATGCGACGATTCGGCTGGTACGCTGTTGCCTCTGGACTCGGGTACTATTTGGTTGACAACCCCGACAACACCGGTTGTGTTACCATGGGCTCTCTGGATGTGCTATTGTGGGGTCAGGTGGTGGAAAACAAGACAGAAGTTGAGGTTAAAGTTACCCTGGCAAGCTTCTTTTGAAGTACGGCTGCGGAACAAACGGGGCACTGCGGGATGGATTTGTGGGATTCCACAGGCGGCGTTACTAATTGGGACTAGGGAGAGGGAACACATAGAGGCTTACAGACGCACAGTGTCGTTCTTTCTTATGCTGGGGGGGAGGGGTCAGGAAGCGCGTGGCAATACCGGAAATGTTGTACTACCTTTCTTAGCGCGGCCTTATCAACGAACGCGGGAAACTCAGGACACACGCGACAAAACTTCTGTTTTTTGGGCTAAGGAAAATGTGGTTATCGATATATGAACCGCCGCAGGGATTTCAGTCCTAACCTTCGGCGGTATCTTGGGTCGTCTCTCCGCAGTTGATGCTGCTTCGCGGCTCACTGAAGGGACACCGTTGAAAGGGAGGTTTTGTGCGCCCGCTAACTGACCATGACCATAGACGAATGGGTCCGAGGGAATCTGTGGGTACATACTGTTGCCTCTAAATTTCACACGAAGTCTATCGAAATCAAACAGGGTGGGACTCACGGCGTACTATAGATCCCCTGGGGTTGGGTTGAAGTTTGTATCAGTGTCGCTCTCAGTCAATTAGAACGACTCCACACCTCGACTCTTGCGGGGCCACTTGCACCCCAGGAGGATTGTGCCGGCGTGGTGAGGGCGGGCGCCTGCCAACCGCAGGTAGAGCCATAGCTCCACGGCCCAGGTTGAAAACCGGCGTTTTGTGTTCGAACTAGGTCACTGTACACTGTACTGGGCGACGGAGCATACAGACCCCACATGCCTGCCCCGTAAACGGGCTGTGGCCGTGGCGGATCAGGGCCGTGAACGAAGTTGATCCTGGGAACCGTGGCGACCGGTGGTTGGAGAGTTATCGGGGCCAGATTGCAGTTAGGGTGTTTCGCCTGGATATGCTGCGACATGGGTATGACATGCTGTCCACCGGGAACAGTATATCTTGGCCGCGCACCTTTTTAACATCTTCATCACGGGCAAATGTTTTGCTGCAAAGAGGGCACATCGTTTTTTCCTTCTTTTTCGCCATGCCGAAGAAAGTGTGGCTGGTGGGCAGGACGCGAAGATTCAATAATCAGGCAATTCAGCCACAATCTATAAAATGTCCGACGAAACGCTTTGAGATTACATCACCCCATGTGGATTGGCAACGGGGATGAAGCATGCCCTCGGTTCGGTGAACAAGGTACATGCCAGCATGGGAAGCGGAGCGGAGCGCATCGGAGGCCGGGGGCTGGATTGCGGACCCGCAATTGCGACGACCAAGACACAACCTCCGACTACACTCAGGGTGCCTCATTCCGTATTTTTGCCTACCAATCGTGTTTCCAGTTTTGACAGTCGCACTCACACTAGCTTTGCATCGATGTATCTTGCAGTGTTGTAAGCTGAGTCAGCGTTGTTTCGTCGTTTGGACGTAGTACACAACGGAATGAATTACGGTCCGCGACACTATACACATGACAACATCGGATTTCACAGACTAAATGCCTAGGGTGTCACCGGGAGATCAAGTTCAAATAAACAATACAACAATAGGGAACTGTTGCACACGGGACATCTGGCCGCGGATACTACGTGTTGCGTTATGCACCTGACGGGGAGTGAGTCTGCGGGTTACGCCACTCAGTAGCCTTAGAACGTACTCAGAACAGAAGAGGTGACCGCATGTGGTGACTGTAGGCCGTGTCGTAACCATTGGAGGCGCCTCGCACATCCTACAATGCAGAGCGAGGACGCCTGTGGTAGACGATAACGTCTTTGATTGCGTGTTAACACTGCCTTGGGTCGAAGGTGAAAATTCGGATCGCTCCCTGCCACTCCCTGCCACTGAGTCGATACCCTGACATCCACCTCCGGGGTTGGGCGCACAGGTTCCGACAGGGGGACGCGGGTCACGACTGTCTTGTATCACCCGTTCCTCCACATGAGGTAAAGTGACGGTAGAAGTTGATGGATAGTACACGAGTGGATGTTCTGCGGATCGCCCCACCGCGCCTTTTGATGAAGGGGAAACTTCTTCTCGGACTTCCACAGTTGGTTTGGTCTACCCGGAAGTTGACCCTGGCTTACAGTTAGGAGGCATAACCATGTACTCACTCGTTCCGGGTGGAAAAATCTCATGTGCGATTCAAGGTGCACCTTTGACGAGAAGCCCCTTCCACAATCGTACTCCTGGCAGTAGACCCGCCCTGACGTCGTTCCGTTCGTGTGAGGGGCAGTGACATCGTCTGGACCTTGAGATCTCTTCGTCAACGGTTTCAGTTCTCGTAGAGTAAAGAATGTAGTGTATAAATCACCTGCAAAAATTCCGCAGTGCCGTTGGCGCATGTGGGCGCGGGTGCCGACAGGGAACTCGCTTCGACAGTAGCATCGGTTATGCCGTGTACTCTTTTAAGGTGCTGTTGTAAGGTCAGTCAATGGGAAACAAAACCGGAGGTAGGTTTACCCTTGCAAGCGGTTGTTTGGATACTCTTGCACGGCACCTCGGGCACTAGATGACATAGGCTCAAACTTGAGACCAAAACGTATGACGCGGGCGTGTCTCTCACGGATGGAGCGTGGAATTCCCTCCTATGCTGTGTCAACAGTTCAGTAATTGCAACCCTCGGAGATGTTCGATATCACCTTTTTCAACGCGACCTTACCAGTAAAAGAGGGTAACTCGGGACACTGTTCACAAATCACCCCCCTTCCCGGCTAAGATACACGTTATCACCGACATCTAGAATGCTATGTATCATGCGCTCCGGACCTTCGGTGGTTTCCAGGGCTGCCCCTTCGTCTTCGGCGTTGTCATCTCGAACAGTACTCCGTTGTCTATAGAGGGAACGTGACTGGGAGGGAGGTTCCCTCCCCCCTCTTCCTGTATGTCGTTGTGAGGATTCGGAGCTGGGTGCGATTGCAAGAGTGTCGCGCCACCGCCAGGTTCCACGTGAAGTTCGCCACAGTCATGGCGTAGAGGGGTTCGCGGTGTAATTGGGATTCCCTGGGAGCACATCAATCATGTCAAAAGAACTTGGGCTGTGCTACGTACATTTACGCCCGTCGCGAAAGCTGACGGCTGCGATGTAATGGGACCCCATGCACTGGATCGCCAACTGGAGCTTGTTGATCCGCTTGGGTCGCCGTGTATCGCACCAAAGGGTAGTGTGTTCTGTTGTTGTGTGTTGGTCCCAGTTATGTGCTGCGGCGAAGCCAGTGGATCCATCTCAACCAAGACACTCCGCGACCTGTTCCGGCCAGGAGACACGTTGCCGACCAGGGATTGTGAATCTCAGCCACACACACTCGTCGAGTAGTGTTGCAAGACGCGCGCACTTGGCTGCGGATGGGGAATAGTCTGTTTTTGTCGTTTATGGGAGAGTGCGACAGACCAGGTCAACCGTCGATCAGATAAGGATGTTCAACCACGGCGGCTTAGACGCCTAAAATCACGTCATCCCCATGAGAGGCAAGGTGACGCCGGTCGTCAACTACACATGGAGGGCAGTATCGATTCACAACAGAAATAAACCATGGAGGCGGACCCAAAATCACGATATCGATCACGGGCGGAAAGCTGGGGACGCCCCGAGAGGGTGGAGGGACGCTTGCGCCTTGTCCAACCGGAACAACACGCTTGGCGTGTCGCCGGATCCTGATGAACTACGCCTACTTCTACACAAGGACGTTGTGCACAGGCGCATCGATCTGGAAGACAACCAAGACCTCCCACGCCTCCGAACCCTCAGGCTAGCAACAGACTGTTCTCAATTCTGGCCATCATCCGAGGAACCTGAACCTGAATCCTTGCAGTCGTGATCCTTCAATTCTTAGGTTGAGAAAAGCCGAGATCAAGCCGGAAAAGATAGAAAATACCTGCATTGATTCGGACTCCGAAGACTCAGCAGTTCCTGGACCAGTGTGAGTGGCGGTGAGGCGGTACATCTGCGAAGTAGGACACACCGTCGGATCGATGAACAAGATACGTGTCCATATAGGGGCCATCCGAGGCGGAGTGGGTAGCTAGACCCACCTTCGAAACGGCTACATTTTTCGACTCGAGGTGCATCCGCTTTAAGTGCTTTGCAAAAAATGTCAGGTCAGTGTGCGGAGGGAGGGGGGGTGGAACTTACCCGTCCGAATTCCCATGAACTCTTGAATGGCGGGTAGCGTTCACATAACCCACACAGATACATCACCACTTCGGTCCTACCGAAAGCCTAGACAGGTGGCTAGCCGTGAGCGTTTGTGGAGGTGACGGAAACCCACGTTCTCACCTTGTCACTGTAAGGGACGTCGTCTCCTGAGAGTTCGGAAGTCAACACCTTTCCAATTTCTTCGGAATTCCTCTCACCTGCAACGGTCGCGTTTCCACCTGGTTTGGAGGTCGTCTAAGGGAGGTTTTGACAGCGTGTCATTGTTGGGTGATATCTAACCTACCCGCCAATGGAAGAACCGGACGTGCGAACGCAAATCATCTTTCGTAGGAAACTTGCTGCTGCACTCGCCAACTTCACAGCAAAACCAAGTATAATCTGGGCGGATGTTATTCGTATCCTGCGTGTGTGTGAGCCATAGCTCTCTGGTTGGGGAAGACACATACTAGTCTGACCGCACTCCGCGTCGTGTCCTCGTCCTGGTCTGGACCGACGCCGACTGGTTCTGGATCGTGCAGAAGGGCACCTGGTTCTGGTGCGGGATCTTCCTTTACGAGGAAGTGGAGAGGTTTATGGGTGAAAAGTTTCCCCAGGTCGTGGGAGGTCTTGTAACGCGATTTAGTCGAGAGGAAAACGACTTCGATGTCCTTGGGTAGTTGTTCACAGAACTCTGCGAACTCATTTTCGAGGCCGGCGCAGAGGAGGTGCTGAATGCCATCGATGCAGAGGAATCTGATGTCACCCGGAATGATAGTCTTGCGCTCAAGCATGGCGAAGATGCGTCCAATGGTTCCAACGACGATATGCGGTCGCTCCTTCAATCGTTGCCTATCCTCATGGACGTTAGTCCCACCAACGGAGAGGTGGGTGGTGATGAAGGCTGAGGCTGCAGCAGAAGAGATCAGGGTATACGTTGCGCGCGCAGTCTCACGGGTTGGACTCAGAATGATCGCTTGTGTTTGCCTGACGGAGCTAGCTAGCTCGTTGATGATCACATTGGATATCGTCTCCGTTTTTCCTGGTAATCCCTGAATCCGTTCCACGTCTATGCCCGAAGGCCCAGTTCCAGGAACTCCTGGATGGTGGAAGGTCCTCCACTGACCATCGCTCAGAATTCTCCAAGGTGAACCTCCAGACAACTAAACAGACGGCCGTTAGTCCCAAGTATTGATAGGCGGAGCGCACAATAGCCCACCGAATACGAAAGCCGAAGAACGATTGGTCCCGTTTCTGATGATTGACCAACGTCAGCCCCGTTCAATTCACCCATTTCCTGATTCGCGTCCGCTGCCGCCGTCGTGGGGTCAAAGGAGTCGCTTGGGAGGGAGGTGCCCTTCAGCCTCGGTGAGAGGTGACTCTCGGGGTGTTTCCGTTGGATATGCTAGTGGAAGTGGTTAGCGCAGTACAGCGGGGAGTATAACGACACGCACATTTCGTGCCGCTTCCATGTCCGAGTACTTCTTCTCGCAGATGGGGCAAGAAATGTTCTTCCTCTGTTTCCTCATTCGTTCACTGATTAAAATGGTGAGAGGTTATGAATGCGGACGGAGTCGACAGCGGGTCAAAACGTAGCAGGGGTTCAATCCAGACACGTGGTGGGCGAAGGTCTGAAGGGTTCTGGAAGGTCGCTTAGCGGACAACAGGTCGGATGCATGACGGAAAGAGTCTTTGACGCTGGTACTTACATGTGGCCGATCATTTGAAACTCATCTTCCGTCACGACGCTGCTCGGTTGACCTCATCCCGTCTATCCGTCCCTTGTGGACATTCTCGCGATGCGGTTCACAAAACCAGCCTGGGTTACTCACAAGGGTAGATTCTTTCGTTTTACACGTCGGTTCCGGGCTCACCCCTCGGTTGCAGAACAGGGGACCAAATCCGAACAGAATCCAAAACCGCTCTCTATTTTTTCTGTCCACGTACACCCAGACGGCTCGAGAATTGCTACGGGAGGCCTCGACGCCAAGGTCCGGATATGGAGCACGAAACCGATCTTAAACGAGTCGGCAGAGCTCTCCGGTCGCCCTCCCAAATCACTATCTACCCTCTCAATGCACACCGGTCCAGTTCTCGCTGTAAGATGGGCATTTTCGGGTCGGTGGCTCGCCAGCGGGAGTGACGATGCCGTTGTAATGATATGGGATCTCGACCCGTGAGTGACTTGGTCTTATTGATGTCCAGTGGTGTGTCTGAGGCGTTCCGTGTCGCAGAAGTGCAAAAGGGAAACTCTGGGGCTCAGATGAGGTCAACGTCGAGGGTTGGAAGCCTCTGAAACGGCTCCCTGGTCACGAGAGTGGTAGGGATTCACGTCAATTTACGACCAGATTACGTTTCTCACAACAAATCCAGATGTCACTGACCTTGGCTGGGCTCCCGGAGATAGGTACCTTGCTTCCGTGGGTCTTGACTCAAGGGTCCTCATTTGGTGTGGGTTTACCCTCGGTATGTGACCATTCCTCCCCAAATATCACGCGCAGAGTTGTGAACATTGATAGAACGCCTCCATGCGCTGGACTTGCACCGAGGATTCGTCAAGGGCGTGTGCTGGGATCCCGTCGGAGAGTTTCTCGCTACAGCCTCTGACGATAGGTCTGTCAAGATATGGAGGACCTCAGATTGGGGTTTAGAGGCAGAAGTAGAGAAACCTTTCGAGGCTTCACCTGGAACCTTTTTCCGGCGTCTGAGGTATGTCACCCTCTTGTTTCAGATTAAGCTCCTAACCATGCGTAGTTGGTCACCCGACGGTGCGCATATAACAGCCTCGAATGCCACAAACAACCAGGGATTCGTTTTTATTGCTGCTGTTATCGCAAGGAATTCCTGGACTTCAGAGATTAGTCTCGTCGGTCATGAGAATACGGTTGAGGTTTCTGTATGTGGATCGATTCCTATCCGTTGACTGCTGGCATTGACTTTCCCAGTGCTACAACCCTCACATATTTGTGCGCAACACCTCACAACCTGTCGTCACGTCAAATATCTGTTCCGTTGTGGCCCTTGGTGGTGACGATAGATCGGTTTCTGTTTGGCAAACCAAATCCGCCCGACCTCTGATTGTTGCGAAAGACGTTTTTGAGCGACAAATTCTGGACTTATCCTGGTGAATACTTCACTGTCACGGTTTCTCAGGCGTGCTTAACATCAACGCAGGTCTCAAGATGGTCTCGCTTTATACGCAGTCTCTTCAGATGGCACAATGGGGGTGTTCCATTTTGACTCTGAAGAGATGGAAGGGATCTGTCCATTGTCCGCACAGAAAGATTACCTGAAGAAGTTTGGTTACGATCCGCCACCACTTCAAGCAGGGTTTTCTCACCGAGAATCACCAGCGGCCGTCTCCGAGGCGAAGGTCGAGACCCCGTCCCGCGCGAATTCCGTCGGACAACCTTCGAATGGAGTGAACACTCTAATCGCAAAACGGAATACAAAGAAACGGGTCCCCTTGCTTGGGGCGATTTCGGCCCCCTTACAACCTTCCAAGCTCCAAGCTCCGCCGATCACTACATCACGCCTCAACCCTCCTTCTACCTCCGCTGGCATAACCTCATATTCCTTCGATGACCCCGCCGACTCGAGTAAGATGCCGTTAGACCAACTCATCTCCGCGTCATCTTCTCGTTCACCCACCATCTCCTCATGGGGCAGGAACACGCGTCATCCTTCTGACCAATTCCCCGGCAACGAAGACGTTGAAATGCTTGATGCGCACTCAGACATGAATGTGCAGATCAGCTCCTTGAACGACGACGAGACGTTCAGTACCAGGGGCAAACGTAAAATATCGGATCTGATTGATGATGGACGTCCTGCGAAAGCTAGGACTCTCGGCGGAGACCAGGGAAGGAGAGAGAGACCCGTGGTGAAGGAGATTGTCTCTGGTTCCAACGTCGGCCAGAACTTTGCACAGTCATCGAACTCAGGTTTACTGCCAACACCCCCACTTTTGAACTTCATCACCGCAAAGGTCGATGGGGCACTGGATGTGCTAGAATGTTTAAATAAGGTCGACGAAGGTGAGGAACACTGACGTATTACTCATCTTCCACCCCTGACCAACATCCGAAGGGTTGCACGAATTAACATTCAGAACTGGTGCTCTGCAACAAACGCAATGGCTAGATTTCTTGCCATCCCCTGCTATTGGAGTGGCCGTCACGAAGAAGTTTTGCGCCGCTGCGATGCAGGACGGCTGTATTAGCGTATATACTCCGACGGGCAGGAGGTATGAACTTCGTGACCCCTCGGATACCTTTACTCATTTCTTGTAGGATGATGCCAACAATGACCCTCGGGAGCGTATGCGCTTACCTTTGCAGCTCTTGCGACTTCCTTATGGCCCTCACATCTTCCGGAACGCTACATGTCTGGTGAGGTGAGACGGTTGAGGGCATTAGTCAGGTAATAACCCGATTTTTTTTTCCCCAGGAACGTCAAGAGAGGACGAGCACTTTTCGCGGCGACATCCATTAGCCCAATCGTTGGCCCGAATGCGGAGGTGGTTTCGGCCAATGTGAGCCAAAACGGCGCCCCCATCATCCATGTTTCCAGTGGATGCGCGTACTCCTATGACCCCGAGCTCCTGACTTGGGTCAAATTGAGCGAAAAGTGGTGGGCCGGAGGCTCGTCCGCGTGGCAAGCGCGGTCTCGCACAGGAACCGTGAATGCCAATCGAGGCGTCATTGCGACTATCGAGAACACAATAAGCGAACAAACGGGGCCGGATGATGGGGCAAACCGAGAGCGACCGAACTGGTGGGAAGCTGCTCTCACCCTCGGGCACTTGGAGACGAGATTGCAAGCGACGAAAGTTCTCGAGAGTCCGACCGAATACAAGCAAGCCATGCTTGTTTACGCGAAGCGAATCGCAGAGGATGGTTTCCGCGGCAAGGCAGAGGAGCTGGTCAAAGAGTTGTTTGGGCCATTATACTGGTAGGTGTCCACGTGACTGCCCTGGTAAGAAAGCGGGCGTTGATTACTTCTACTAGGCGACCGGGAAGGGACGATTCATGGACACCCACATTACTAGGATTCCACAAACGTGAACTTCTCCGTGAAGTGTTGAACATTTTTGGTATGCGAGAAATTCTGACCGGCATATCCATTGTTCCGCTGAAAACTTTCCCATCCGCAGCTAAAAGTAAAACATTGACGAAGATGGCCCTTGATTGGCAGGACATGTTGAAAAAGGCGGCGATCGACGAGTAGTGTACTGACTGTTACCCTTATTTACCTTTCTGCTTTGTCTGTTGTGTGGAGTATAATTCTACGTCTCAAGTGGGTCTGTCTGGTTGTTTCTTCATCTGCTGTTGTTTCATTGACCGACGGTTGACTGTGCTAGGTGTAAACTTCCTTTATTCACGGCACATGCTTCTCGCATCATAATATCACAATAGACAGCTGAGTGTAACCCCCCCCCCCCCGAGTCAACCCCTATGGTTACGTCGAGGAGATCAGTTGGCCAGCCATCGCCTGGTCATACATGGTCAAGGCATGCTTCCCATATGGCAACTTTCCAACAGTGAACGCAGGAACCAGGTAGCCAGCCCTTGAAGCAACGGGGTGAGTTTGTGTCGGGGGGGGGGGGGGGCTCTCAAATGGGAGACGAACCGGAAGATTCGGACACAGGACAAGGGTCCAGCGTTCTTGAATTGGCCGGCCGTGACCCCATCGACCGTCCACGAGGTCCAGGATGCAGAAGCATACTGTGAGCTGTACTCGTGCTGCAAGGCGTTGATCATGTTCTCAACCCCCTGGTAGTTGCAGGCGTAGTCTGCGTCACCGGCGTAGATGACAGTGCGGACTCCAGGGTTGATGACCTTTTCAAGGTGCAGCTTGCTGGTGAACGATTGTTCTGTATGCGGCACTGTTGTGTTTCACAAGGTCGAGAAGTCACTGAACACCAGGTTCGTATTCCCGGAGTCTTCAAGTTGCCGAATTGATAACTGAGCCCCTCATCACGAATTTATTTTAGCTCATGACCACAGTTCTCGTCTGCAAACACAATGGGACCCATACCCGGAAACCCGCACGACGGAGTATATCTATTTGGGCCCTCCATTCAGGCTAGTCGGATGTCGTCTCAGACATGCCTCCCCCCCCTCGCACCACCTCCTGTGCTTCATACCCGCGAACAACGAAACCCGGAAATGGTGATGCCAAACTCTGGTCTCTACCCGGGAGTCCAGAACCCCTCCTGTCATTTCCGACAATTGTGCCCCCACCTTGGGGGCATCTGGAGTTCTGCATTCCCATCCTTCGCCCCGAAAATTTCCGACACACTTGGGGAGAAAGGTGGCCCATTCCGGCAGAACCTGTCTCTCGATGGTCAAAGGCATGAGGTTGCTCCCATCGTCAGGGCGATCTTCCTTCTTCCAGCCGCCGAGGTCCCGCAGCAGGGCCACGATTACTATGGCACCTACCACACCTTCTTGGGCGATTATGATTCTGGACTCATGGATGACCAACCCAGTCCCCATGAAGAACTGGGTGCTGGCATTGTATTCCACAATTCCACACGGCCGGTCCCATCCCAAATACCACAACGTGAAACCTTACGAATACCCGCAGTCCTCGAGGGCATACATCCAGCACTTTCCATGACTGTTGCCGCCGAACCCTCACCATCGTACCATTCACCAGTTCCTGGCTTCTTAAGCTCGCCGAGCTCGCGTTCTCGTCTCGACGAGAGACGCTCTCGCGTTATTTTGCAGGCCAGACCATCAGTGTTAATAGTCCTATCTCTATCGGCTTCACACCAGGACCCATGGACAACCCATTATCAATTGCCAACAACTATTCAACATAACATCTAGCCGAACCTTCCCACCCGCGACCCCCTTGGAAGGCAACTCTGCCAGAAGTGCTGAAACGGTATCATCGAACGAGGGTCAAACATCAACCCCACTCCCATACACCGACACACCGCGACCGATGTCAACAGTCAAACAACGCTCCGGACATCTCCATCCGGAGTCCATGGGTAAGGACGGCATGTCGGTCAGGTCGGGAGTTTCGTTCGTGAGACGTTTATCCCGTATGCCGTTAGAATCCAAGCAAATTTCTGATAGGCCGAGGCTAGGTTCAGAGGGAGGGAGGAGGGGGGAGAAGTTCAGGGGGAGCGAGGCCGAGGCCGCCGCGAAGGTGGACACCTCGGCCCCTGCCATCTATATAGACACCCCATACTGTGTACCGTTCCTTCTGTACTCAATACGCTTCTCACTGTGTTTAAAGCACGGACATTTCACGTGGTGTGTTTATACCCCCTGTGTAGCTGTTATCACGGGTGGCTGGATGTAACCAGACAGGGACGCGTTTGATCTTCCGGAACTGACACGTCTTCAACTTTTTGATCTCCCCAATCTCCCTCAGTCTCACGAGCGGCCATGAAGCTCAAAGAAATCCACAGGACATCGACGTTCGCCTGGTCCCCATACGCTTCGCTTCCGTTGCTGGCGACGGGTACGGTCGCCGGTGCGCTCGATGCTTCCTTCAGTAATGACAGTCAACTCGAAATCTGGGCCCCAAATTTCATCAACAGAGACGAATACGACCTCGGCGGGACTGGGAATCCACCTCCAAAAGCAACCGTTACAACATCCTCCAGGTCCCATCTTTTGACGTTGATTGTCATTGCAGGGTGACCACTTACGCGGCGCACAGGTTTAATCGTTTAGCATGGGGACTGCCCGACTCAACACGGCCACAGGGCGTCCTAGTGGCTGGTATGGAAAACGGAGACTTGGACATATGGGATCCTTCCAAGATTGTGGCGAATGCAGAGTGAGCCCAAAAACCCGCTCCAATGACAGCAGGCCAGATCTAACCAAAAGCCAGGCCCACCGAATCGCTGATGCTTCGAAACAAGACCCATACAGGCCCTGTCCGCGGCCTCGACTTCAACCCTATACAGTCACATTTGTTCGCGTCTGGTGCTGTCAACGGCGAGGTTGGGCAGTATTACCGCCGCATACATTCACGAGGCTGAACAATGTTCCTCTAGATCTACATTTGGGACCTCAAAGATCCTACCAAGCCCTACTCTCCCGGAAACCGTAGCTCCAAACTCGACGAAATTACCTCTGTAGCCTGGAACAATCATGTACAATATGTTCTTGCTGCTTCGAGCAGCACTGGATATACTGTTGTGTGGGATTTACGAGGCAAGCGAGAGGTCGCTGGTCTTGTGTACGGAGGGGGTACCGGAACGCTTGGCGGACCCCCAGGCTACCCTACCGGTGGATTGGCTGTTGGCGGGAGGAGAGGTATGAGCGATGTTGCTTGGCACCCGGATAACGTTCGTGCGAACTCCTTCCTTCCATTTATTATTCACCCAATGTGGTTTTTTTGCGTAGGCCACCAGGCTGGTTACTTCCTCTGAAGATGACATGTCCCCAATCATCATGGTTTGGGATTTACGAAACGCCCGCGCTCCAGAAAGAATCCTGACCGGCCACGAGAAGGGCGTTCTCTCGTTGTCCTGGTGCAAACAAGATCCCGATTTGCTTCTCTCCTGCGGTAAAGATAACAGGGTGTTGGGTTGGAATCCTCAGACTTCAGAAATCATTGGGGAGGTATGTACGATGGTCCACAGAAAGAGGGGGTAGTCGCTGATATCCGGTTAGCTTCCTTCTGCGGACAACTGGGCCTTCCAAGTCGACTGGTGCCCCCGAAACCCCGACTTATTTGCTGCTGCGTTCTTTGACGGAACTATTGGCATCCATTCTGCCCATACGACAAACGAGTCTGCAGAAGAGATACCTGCCGCTCCACAACCCGAAGGAGCAGACATTTTCAATGCCCCAGGGTTCTCTCGTAACGGACGTGCTACCTTGTCGCTTAAGCAGCCCCCCAAGTGGCTTCGTCGGCCTGCTTCGAGCTCTTTTGGTTATGGCGGGAAACTTGCCACAATTTCCAACCTTCCTTCTGCCCAGGGCAAGAACCAGAGCAGTGTCGTGCACGTCAGGAAGGTGATCTCAGAGTCGTCGGTTGTGGACCGCGCCAACAAGCTCCACTCTGCCACCGACGACGGGTCACTACACGCGTTCGCTGAGAAGAAGGTCGAAGAAGTTGAATCTCGCGGGGCGGAAGTTAGTGCTAGTTGGAAGGCGTTATTGAGCTTATTCCAGGCAAACTCCCGGGACGAACTCGTCACCCTCCTCGGTTTCTCCAAGGCCGAGATCGCCACTCGCGTCGCAAAGGCCGTTGTCAATCTTAAGAAGCAGACAGAGGCTCCGAGGGTCCCTCAGGAGGAAGGTCTCGGCGACATCAAATTACACGAACCAGTTGTCTCCTTTCTGGAACCAAGCCGAGAGTCGGATGAGGAGGAGGAGGAGGAGGACGGTGAGGTGGAGGACGATGATACCCTTGACGCTGCTGGAAGTGGTATGGAAGGCCCCCCATCAGAAGTCAGCGCCAGCGTGGCGTCGGATGCCACGAGCGCGATGAGGTTGGTTGATAGTGAATCTACCACCACCGCCCCCAGCTTGTTTGGAGAGGATCCCACAGGAACCCCCCAGACCGATGCTGGAGCAGACTTTTTCACCACTATGGGCTTGGCGAACCTCTCCAACGACGCACGCATCCAGGTCCCTCACACAAACTACGGAATCGATTCCTCTGTTGCCGCGACCATCGGATCCCGCCCCTCTTCTGCGGCATCAGATACCCTCAAGAATAACACTTTCCGTATCTACCCAAACGACGAGTCCGAGACTGACCGGTTGGTTACCAAGGCATTGGTTCTCGGAGATTTCGAGTCTGCTGTGTCCCTTTGCCTTTCCACGGAACGTTACGCGGATGCAATATTGCTCGCTGTGAAAGGCGGTCCAGAGCTCCTACAGAAGACGCAGAAGGCCTACTTTGAACGTCGTACGACCGCGCTACCATATCTTCGACTGTTCCAATCGATCGTCACTAACGACTTGAGCGACATTGCCCAAAACGCTGATCTTCAAGAGTGGCAGGAGATTTTTGTCGTTTTGTGCTCTTTCGCTGCCCCCGACGAGTTCGCCAGCCTTACGGAGCAGCTTGGAGAGCGTCTGGAGTTCCGATCTCACCTTCTGAAAACATCGGACGTCGGTGATGCTTCTACCAAGGCACTCAAACTCAGGAAGAACGCAACGCTCACCTACTTGGCTGCAGGTAGATTGGAGAGATTGGTTAACATCTGGGTCGAAGAGTTGGCGGAAGACGAAAAGCAGCTCACCGAAGACGAGGCGTGGAGCGGATCCAGATACGCGACTCACGCGAGTGCACTCCAGACCTTTATCGAGAAGGTCACCGTATTCCGCACCGCTGTGAAATACGTGGATGAAGACCTCAAGGCTAGCGCTGGAGCGGACTCGGCGGCAAAGACATATAAGCTTTCGGCCTTGTACGATCGTTACTTTGAATATGCGGACCTTCTTGCCTCCCAGGGTTTGGTGAAGGAGGCGGTTAGCTTCTTGAAGCTTACCCCCGTGGATTATCATGGCGTTCCGGGCTCCACTCTGGATTACAAGCTTGGCAGGGAGAGGCTCACCGTTGCCTCTGGAACTACTCCCACTCCTAAACCCACCCCTACACCTGTTGCTACTTCTACATCCTATGGACCGGTAAAGGCCATGACTTCACAAGGCTACTCCTACCCTCAGTACACTCAATCCGCACAACCCACACAATCGATCCAACCCCCCATCCATTCACAACCCCCCAATCTTTATGACCCTTACGCCAACCTCAGTGTAGTCAACCAGAGCCACGCCAGACCACCGCCGCCGAATGCATACCAGCCTGCTGTCCCCCCTCAGTACCAGCCAACTCAACAACAGTACACTCCCGTCCACCCGATGCAGGCTAGCCTCAGTCTTGGATCAACCCCACAGGTTACCAATGCGCCGTTGCCACCACCGCCTAGAGGACAATTCAACGGTGGTGCCAATGATGGTCCCTTGCCACCTCCACCAAAACGCAAGGACGTTGGTGGCTGGAATGACGCTCCAGTGGTCCAAGATAAGCGTCCTTCGAGTAGGAACGTCAACAAACCAGCCCCGATTGTTGCGCCTTTCCCTCCCTCGATGGGGTCGCCTGGACCTGCACCTGGCCCATCGCCATACATCAGCCAGGGTCAGAGTCCATCGCTCCATCCACCACCCCGGCCAGGCAGTGTCAATTCTCGCCCCCCTCCACCCCCACAAAACCGGATGCAATCGCCGTTGCAACCTGGACCTGGACCCTACGGCCCTCCTCCTGTGTCTCATGGTTTACCACCGCCTCGGCAGATGACATCCCCACCACAGGGACCTATGATTCGTCAAACTCCGAGCCAATTTACTTCTCCTCAGGTAGCCCCACACCGGCGCCTTGGACCCACACCCCCACCTCCTGGTCCGCCTCAACCGGGTCCTTACGGCCGTGGAACCCCTCCTCCTCCTGGACCATACGGGCCGCCACCTACCCAGCAGGCACCACCCGTCCACCCCCCGCCCCCATCGAATAGACCTGGTCCCCCACCCCACCAAACAGGACCTCCTCAACCCCTACAGCCACCTCCTCAGGGACCACTGAGATCTGGTCCCCCTCCGGTTGGAAACAACCCACCACCTCAACCAAGGGCACAAAAAGGACCCCCTCCTCCCAAGTATCGTGAGTTTGGGTTGATGTGACCTCCTTCAGAAGCTAATTTCGATTGTAGCCCCCGGCGACCGAAGCCACATCCCCGAATACTTGCGGCCCGTATATGAGATCACCAGTGAGCACTTGAACCATTTGAGGCAGACGACGCCTGTGAGTTTTTACAACATCACTGAATGCCTAGGGCATGCGCTGAAAACATTTGGTTTATCATCCAGCCACAACAGAGGCGGTTGGTGGATGACGTTGAGAAGAGGTTGAATCTGTTGTTCGATGCATTGAACTGCGAAACGCTCTCTCAAAACGTCACGGACGCTCTCATCAACATCGCCCGAGGTAAGTTACCCTGGCTGCGATACCGCCCAAGTCACGATCCTGACACATCATTTCCATTCCAGCGATGCAAGCTCATGACCGCGAAGTCGCCGCTACGTTGCACATGGAACTACTAACGAAGGGATCCCAAACCGACGACATCGGTCTTTGGATGTCTGGTCTGAAACAACTCCTCATGCGCCTGTGATGAGCACGGGAGCTTGGATCGAACCTCTCGTTTGGGGATGATAGCCAAAAGCAAATAGAAGTATCAAGTACGCTCTGCTGTTATTCGGTTTGACCTTTTGAAGCCTCGGCGGAACCCTGCGTGTCTTTTCCGACTTTTTCGTATCCTTTAAAATGTTATTGTTTTCCTCTGAACTTTAACTCGATCTGTTAACCGCCGTTTATGTCACGATCTGATTGCGGGTGGGGTGCGTGAACGTGCATGTTTGTGCATAGTGGAACTACAACAACTATTGTTACAAGGACGTGGTGATAAGTAGTCACAACAGGATCCATGGGTAAGTGCATGTAAGAGGCCACGCGGCGAAGGGAAAGGGACAAGATATCAAGGGTTAAGGCGGCGTCAAAAAGGTCGGGAATATGTGGAAGCGAAAACGAAAAAAAAGACAGGAACTAAAGCAGAAAAAGCAGTGGAAACAGCGACGTGAAAGCGTTCAAAGCAGGTCTCCGACTCCCCGATGCTCAGTGAAAACGACATCGACGCCCTTTCTCCTCAACTCATCGAATTTTTCGAGGGTCACACATCTGGCGTTTGCAGGAATTACCTTCAAATCGCCCTCTGTGATCACGACCCTCTCCAAGCCAGCGCCGACACCGATGAAGCCCAAAACGTGCGCAACGTCGTGCCATAAAATCCCCACTCCGACCGGTCCAAGACCCAACACGCGGAGAGAGGACGGGTGCCCGGGTAAGGGCTTCATGCCTTGGATGACATTTTTCATGATGCGGGTCGAACAGAGTGAACCGGACAGCCTGAAAGCTTCGAGTCGGGGACAATGTTCCAGGACAGAACCGAGGCTCGTGTCCGTCGCGAGACCAACGTCACCGTCAACATTCTAAAAACGGAAATACGCCAATCAAAACCCGGCGCAATTTTCGGAAGAGAAGATCACGCAATAACACACCTGGAAGGCAGCCTCATTGGTGATACGGTTCTCGCCTTCGACTCGAGCGGAGGGCAGCTTGTTCGGTTTCGTCGGAGACTGATCGTCGACCGCACCATTTCCCTGGCAGCCAAAAAGGTTAATTATCGCTCAAACGAGATTAAACCCCGAGCAGACTTACGAGGCACACGTCTAGTCGATTAATCTTTGCGCCACAGATCTCCAGGAATCTCGTGAAAAGCTCCAATTGCTCGCCGATCTGGTCTTGGCTGGCAGGGTTTTCAAGCGACCGTGACGGTACCACGGGTAATTGAGCACGCAGGGTCAGCTTGATCGATTCGTCAATGCGTTCGACCAACCCGACCAAGCTTTCGCATAGCTCGTTCGTCCACTTCGTGCCCTCGATCACAATATCCTTCAGGTGTAATCTGCGTGTCTTGACTGTGGAAGCCATCGACTCCGAGAACGAGGTCCAATCAGAAGTGGAGGTAGCGAACGGCACAAAGAAACCCATTGGAACTGGGGCGGCGCGCTCAACCTTGCGGATCATCGCCCTGGATTTATCGAAGGTGAGGGCGGAAAGGTGCAAAGACTCTACGCGTGGGAGCGCGTAGCACAGGGTGACGAGGTCCTCAGAATCAACGCAGCAGTCACCGAGTGACAGGGAAGTGGCACCATGTTTCAAGTCCGAAGTTGCGACCGCAGTGAAGAGGGCGTGGTTGGTAGAAGTGTTGACTCCCTTGAACTCAACATGCGGAGAGTGGATGTTGTTAATACTCTCGCGCAGTTGCGGACCAGTGAGTGGAGGGGGAGGAATCACGAATGAGCCGAAGGTGAAGAAAGGGAGGGACGTGAAGCCGCGAGTTGTCGTGGATCCGGGAGAAAGTCGGACACGTTTTACGAGGGGTGCGAGAGTGGTTGGGAAATTCTTTCCACGAAGGTTTTCCGACTCGAGTGCGAGTTCGCTGAAGAGATGGAATCTGCAGGCGGGTAAAAAGCGACGGCAAGCAGTAGAGAGGGCTTTGAGGGAGGCGGGGTCATTGTGCAGGAAGTCGATGATTGAGTCGGTGAGTTCGGGAGCAAGGTCACTGAGAGACATGGTCTAAGCGGGGTAGGGATGCCAAATGGAAAGCAACTGAATGACTCAAACCCAGAGAGGCTTTATAGCAATCCAAGCGTATGACTGACCAATACTAAACGCTCCAAACACCCGGTCAGACACAACCGGAACGGAAGAGCGTCGTGATTGCTGATGCCTCCGCGAGAAGAACCTAGCCGGGGAACAAAAGGGAGCCAATGCGGAACTCGAGCCAAACTCTCCCGGGCCTGACGCGGTGTGGGTATTGTTCTTGAGGAAACGAAGGAGGTTAAGTGTGAATGAGGAAAAACAAAAGACGAGCTGGATCGGTTGATCGGGTTGATAACAGTGAACCCAAAGTTGTAGGAAGACGGAGTTATCCACAGTCCCGCGTCGCTTATTGTTTCGGTCTTAGTCAATGCAGCCAATGCGCAAACCGGGAGGCAGTAATAACCAGTCCCTAGAGATCCCAGACAAGTATCAGAGAGCCAGCGACGGAAGTAGAACAATCCCAGTGGTGGTCGTGGACGTGGAACAAGCTCGGACGCAGCAAACTTCACACGATCATCCTCTCTCTCTCTCACCTCAAATGCCGTCTTCATCCTCAAGAGACAGGAATGTCGAGGACACTTACGAAGCTCAGAATGACCAACGACTAGACGATCTCCACTCAAAGATCAGGACTCTACGTGGCGTTCGTCTCAAACCACACCCCCCGCAGTTCTTCGGTCTGGTCGCTCACCCTCGGGCTAGGTCACCACAGACATTCATAGGGACGTCGAATCCCAGAACCTGCTGCTAGACGAATCAGTGGGTATTTGCTTCCCTTCCTGAGTTCCCCGGGTCATGGTCTCATTCATCTCCGGCGACCAGAGCAATGCATTCTCTTCGTTCGCAACCTCCCTATCTGGTTCCGCGCGACGAGCAAACCAAGCATTCGGCTTAGGTACTCGTCATCCTTTCTGTGTTCCGCCCATCACGCTTACTGTTTCAACAGGCCCTGGAACACCGAAACAATACAGGATACTCGTCTACTCCTTAGGCTCCATTCTGTCTCTTTGGCTGCTTTGGAAGATACTCTCCTGGTTCTTCCTCAACGGCAGTCCAGAACCTATTCCCACGGGCGAATAATACGGAATTTGACTTTGTCTCATCTCGTGCCAGGGAGCGTGTAATGCCGTGGGGGAGTGCTAGGGATCTATCTATCTGCATAATTAATGATGAACACTGCCCAAACATGCAAGTTGGAATGGATCAAAACAGCCCGAACTCAGACTCCAAGGACATGCTTTCCCGCTTGCCAAACCGCAAAACTGACGGCGGTCATCGGTACCACCTTTAAATACCCAATCCCCAACCCAACGTAGAAGCCTCTCCACCCGTTAGCATGCCAGACGTCTCGAACCGTTTCCGACCAGCCTAACCACCGGTCAGGTCGCGTGAGTCCTCCGACTTGCATCCGTCGCCGAACGATTTCGAATGGGTACGAAACCGTCTGCGAGACTGCACCAGCAATGGCTCCGATCGTGAGATCCGCTATCGGCGTTCTCGCCTTCCGAGATACTTCTCGAGGGGGAAGGTAGTGAGCACGCAAGTATCCCCATACTAAGAACGAAGTTCCAGCGTATGGTATCATGCCTGCAATGGTGACAGTGAAACCTCGGTAGAATTTGAGGATCGGGAAGTGGTGAAACAGCTTCTTCGTGGCTGAAGGTGGTGGGGTTGAGGAAGGGGAGATAGGGGTGTGGGTGGAAGCGGGTGCCGAGGTTCCTTCGTGGTAAAGATAGCCCATAGCCTGGATGAACGTCGGTCGCGTTCCCTTGAACGGAGATGACGGGTTTGAGTTACGTGTTTGGAAGGCCATGCGGACCCGGATCAACTCAAGGGGGTAAGTGAAAAAGACGGTTATCGTGCCTGCAGCACACGCAGTCTCCTCAGCAAACTCGAAACTCCATCACAAAAACCACAGTTCCACTCACCAGAGAGAGCTCCAGCAGTAAACCTCCTAAAATTCGTCTCATCCGCACGGGTTGGCATCAAGACCTTCAACAAACAAATCACACGAGCTGTCAACCCACTCGCAGGGAGACCCTTTCACGAACGAGCTCACATGGTGAACCTGGTCATATGCCATAAACTTGATTGCAGCATAGGGAAAGACCCGGATCAAGGTCGCAGAGTGGCCTTGGAAAAGGGCCCAACCTCCCCCTTCCTTGTAAATCTCCGCACCCGCACGAAACGCTCCGCTCCAACTCCCGGCATACTTCTGAAAGTCCGGATTGGAGGCCTGAAAAAGAATTTTGACTCTGTCCAACGGCGCAACGACCGTCTTGGCCTAAGAGGGAGAGAAAGTCTCGGTGAGCGAGACGCAATGGGGGAACTCTACGCTGGAGCAGGAAGAACGCACGACACAGCCAGCTACACCCCCCGCAATGCCAGAACGCAAGATGTAGTCAAGACTCTGTTTGTCTCGAGGAGGAGTAGAAGCATTTGGACTCATGAAGTCATCCGGTGTGATGCGAGGGTACTTTGCGGAGCTTTGTAGAAAAAAGGCTCGCCCCGAGGGCACGGGCGCCAGGACGGATCATATCTTGCCCCTCCGTCAATGGATCTGAGCCTCAGCTGAGGGGGATTAAATAAATAAATGATAGTACTCTAGGATGGGGTGCTCTACAGCCATTATACAGGTATAAATGTTCTCGTGTGTATATGTTTCTAGGTCCGAGTGGTGGCGTCCAAGTCAACCGTGCCAAAAAAAGTCTGTATCTCACCCAGAGTACATCGCATCCTTAGCGATCTCAACACCAAAGTTGGTTTTCGCGAACGCCCTCATCGACTTTTCCAACGCGTCTTCAAACCCTTCGTCCTCCCTACCAGTCAACCACTGCTTCACCCTCGCATACCAAAAGGCCAGGTCAGTGGTGAAGAGGACCGACCTGAAGATGAAGTGGTGGTAGTACGCCCACAGCCGTTGCGCCAACGTCATGTTCGGTGCCTCAGCCAGGGACAGTGAAGCCCAGGTTGCGGTGATCTTGATCCTGTTCACAGGGGATCCAAACATCTGATTGTTTCCTTGCACAATCCTATGGGCCGTCCGTAAGCAATCGATTGACCGACAGAAGGATGACCAACCTCAAGTTCCGTCCGATAAACAACAACTCTTTTGGCATCCTGTCCTGGTCCACGAGGAAGTTCTGTAACCTCTTCTTCATCACCACGCTCCTCTCGTAGTCGTTCATCTCCGAAAACTCCTTTTCGAGTTTCTCGGTCTCCTCATCGTTCTTGTCGTTGAACGAGGAGAGGGGTCGCATGAGCGTCGCACTAGCGAACATTTTGGGTTCCCCGATTCCCCATTCCGTGGCGACCTCCTCGAGAACTTTGAGGTCGAGCGTCATAAGACTCTTCCAAAGCGTGGCGTACTGCCGCTGGAAGTTGGGGGTGCAACGGACGTAGAGGCCGTGATCCAGGAGAACGAGTTGGGGAGCACCCTTTATGGTGGGATGGGGTCGGACAATCATATTTCCTGGGTGTGGATCGCAGTGGACCCAACCCCATTCGAAGATCTGTGCGCTGAACAGTTCGACCATCGCCTTGAGGACGGTAGGAACACCACCCTTCAAGGTTGGGAAGCGATTAGCAGCAGAGCTTTCAGATGGGACGTCAACGCGCTCGCCCATAAGTTGCCTAACCCCATTCCGGTCAGTCATTCTGACCCCGTCGATCCACTCGGCAGTCATGACTTTCTTCGTTGTGTACTGTTCGTAGACGTGCGGGACGTAAACCCTGTTCTTGAGCCTCGGTTCCTCCGCGACAAACTTGGCAGTAACCATGGCATTAATTGCCTCCTGTTCGAAGTTTAGTTCTCGTCTCAGGTGGTCAGAGATGAAGTCTAGCGTGGCCAGTTAGTACAATTCCGGGGTGGTAGCATAACCACTCACCAACAACGAAGTATGCCTTGATATCGAATATCAGATTCTCGTAGACCCACATCACAAAACGGAACATGGCGAGATCTAGATTGACTTGTTTTCCGACCTCGGGTTTTTGAACCTTAACGGCAACCCAACCGCCACCGTCATCCTCCTTCAGTTTGGCCCTGTGCACCTGCGCG
>Ga0307517_10002256_pt1 | contig 31119 bp, 32 predicted proteins | sample 23_EM_MG_FD_194515 | JGI IMG/M metagenome (GOLD analysis project Ga0307517, IMG submission 194515) | Populus trichocarpa ectomycorrhiza microbial communities from riparian zone in the Pacific Northwest, United States - 23_EM | ecosystem: Host-associated > Plants > Roots > Unclassified | place... | reverse complement strand
CCCTCTACCAACCCACCGCCACCTAGACCGTGCGCAAACTCTTTTTTTTTTTTTTTTTTTTTTTTATAAACTTTTTTATTTTCGGCTACCGGGCTACTCTAAAGCATATGGCTAAGCCTTTCCACCGGTCGCGGACTCTACATCTGCTATACAAGGACAACTTTCCAAGTCGCGCACCTGAAACTCACAACCCTCCATCAACCTTTTCGTCAACCCAAAAAACAACAACAAACAAACACCAAACATAAACTCTCAACTCCTCCCGAGCGGTGCCATGGCAGGAAGCATACACTAACCCGCACACCCGGCCGTCGACCCGAACCCATCTTTCCCCGCAATCAAATACTCGCCGGTACGCTTAACGGGTGAGGTGGACCTGTACCCGCTGCTCGCCCATTCCCCTCTCTCACAAAATAAAAACAAAATTAAAACCACCAATCCACATCCGCCACATAAACACTCCCATCCGCCATCACCGACCGTCGAAATACACGCAAGCCCCGAGCCTATTCATGTGAGTCTTTAGCGCCCACGGTCTCCGCCCGCTGCGAATCCTAAGCCCCTCTTGACCCCGGTCAACAATCAACGATACGGCCTATATCCCCTCCCCCTATATCCCCCTCTATCCACAAACGGCGCACGGGCATAAGACCCTCTGGTACGGTAGGTATCCCCCACCATCCCATTGCGCTCCCCAATCATTGTCCTGTCAACGAACCTGTAAGCCCTCCTGACAAACAAGTCCGCCGGCACTCCACTCCCTCTTCTTACCCCTCCTACCCTCTCCGCCATCAACCTAGGCCCCGCCGGTGCCCCACCCCTTGGCCCCGTCGGAACCACAACACTTAACCCCACCACTTCCACACCCTCATCCTCCAACCTCCTCTTCTTGCCCACTCCGGTCACCACCGACCGGCAATCATCGTCCTCATCCACCTCTTCCACAGGCTCAGCCACTTCAGGTGTTGCCACCCTCGCCAGCCTCACCCCAGCCATTCCCGCCGACGCCACAACCGCCTCCGCCACTTTAACCACTTCATCCGTCTCCTCGGGCTCAGCCACAACTAGCGGCTCAGGCTCCTTAACCCTTTCAGGCGAAGCCACCTCAGAAACAACCGCCACCTCCTCTTTTTTCAACCTATCCACCTCTTTCTGCAGTCCATGATTCCTCTTCGACAAGACGGAAACATGGTGACGCAACTTAGAGACATCCTTCTCCAAGTCCAAAATCTTTTGTAGGGCGGCCGTAGCCGTCAAACCCGCCTTAGCAACCTTGGTCGCCGAAAACGTTGTAGAACCTCGCTTAACCATCTTTACCGATACCGGGCAGTTGATGTGTGATGGAGGTTAAATAAAAGTGATGAAAAGAGATAAAATAATCTCTCAAAGACAAATTAAACCGAGGGGAAAATCCGCTGGGAATAAAGACTTGAAGCCGTCGTGAAGAGGGGTCCAAGGAACTCGATTGGTCAAAAACCGAAATGTGACTGATCACACAGAGGTGCAATTTCAATCACTGTGGTTGTAAGAGACGTGGTGGTTGTGCGCAAACTCATTCAGAGACCTGGGTCTCTTTTCCGTTAACTGCCACCCAGGTCCTCTTGCGCAAACTCTCTAGTGTGGCGCAAGGTCTGTCATGCTATGATAACAGATACGCAAGCGTTCTGGATTACGCCCTGAGACAACAAAATACTTATGGACCTCCTCGATATAAACATTTCGCATTCAAATAGCCTCATCCCATCGTAAGCACCAGCAGTGTCTTTACTCACAGCCCTCTTACATACATTAGTATCCTACCTAATTTTCTAACCAGAAAATTACATTACCCAATACCCTTTACCCCGGCTAATTCAAATACGGAGTTAGGTTTGACCAACAATGAATAAGCTATTGACCTATTGTACCCACAAGCATACACTTGGAACACATTGCTACGAAATATCTTATGCATTGAGTATGATACCTTCAAGAAAGCATTTTTATACCGCAATCTCACTAACGATTGCCATATACAGAGTCAGGATCTAACATCAATTCAATTCCTATGCTGCGTACAAAGAACCCACCAAATCAAACCTCCCAACAAAGCATTTTTAGCGTACAGGGCACCACAAACTAGGAGCCTTTCCCCAAACCCAAATTTATTAGCCCTAGGTGCTTGTCACTTGCATGCCCTTAACAGCTGTTGCCGTTTGTAGTGTAATGGCCAGCACCCGGTATTCTGGGATCGACTCCCAGCAAGACCTCATTTTCAATCTCTCCTTCAACATAACTCTAAGGCTTACCATCTTTTGTTATAAAAAAGGGCGCCTAATGATCTACTATTCTTATTATTGGATTTCTTTTATTTTGGGGATGAGTCCCCCTCTTACAGGGCTGTAAGCCATGAGCTGAGTGTGTTTGGGATCGCAAACACCAGACCTGGCTTTGACAACACGATGCCACCAAGGCAACAGAGCAAGCGCTCGGAACTGGCCAAACTGACGTTGTGCCCGTACAGATTCCCTTCCCGCATTATTTATTTCCAGCTCATAGACTTCTTGCATCGATCAAACACAGCGAGTGAGACATTGTGAGGGGTGACCGATGCCATAAGCCCACTGTAAAATTGTATGACTGGAGTGAGCTAAAGCTATTGGACGGTAGAAATTTCGCCCCAAAACGACACCAGGTTAGCACGTATAACGTATATCTTGGTGCTACCAGTGGTCTCCAGTATTCTACCACCAGGATGACTACCTGATTCCCTCCGCACCCGGACACTTTATCATTCGTCCTATCACAGGGGACCGACTACATTCTAGTGAAAAGGAGGGGGCAGAAACCCAATTCTTGAATCTAATTCTTTATACCATGCTACATTTCATTACAGAGAGTGTGTTAAGCGGACGGCCTATGTAGGGGCTCCAGTCTCCCGGTTATTCGTTCGCAAAAGCAGCTCTTCCCAAAAGAAAAGAAAAACCCCTAATGGAAGTCACCGGACCAAGGAAATAGAGCAGTGGGATAATACGGGGATAATCTGACACTCTATTAGATACGGTCGAAATCCTAAGTTAGACCATATCTTTTTCTGCAGATGGATCCAGTATTACCATACTTCAGAAAACCAACCCACCCAGCTATAGAAAGCAGTTTACAGTCACAGTCCAGTCCAGGGATAAATTAGATACCCAACGGTTCAGGCCGTGTCTTCTCTAAAGCAGTAACACTCTGTAATGTAGGCCCTGCAATAGGAAGGATGTACTACTTCGACAAGAGCCCAACCCTATTTCCCAGGCGGATTACTAAATCCCAAATCGGAAGGAAAGTATGATAAACAGAAAACACACGCCTACGTCTAAACGGCTACTACCCCACACCTGACTTGAAAGAATTGAACTTACATCTGGGCCGGTGAAGCCCTCATTTCCTTCATTGTGCCCCAAGAACAGCAGCCTTCTAGATAAATATGTTCGGATGTGCTCCTAGGGACACTTCATAATTTTATCATAATTCTTCCCACCAAATAATTGGAAGGGAGAGCTGAGTGAGGATGAAACACCAGATGTCATGAATTCGAGTCTAGAAGCAGACATTCTGGAGAAGATCCCGGGAAGTATCTCGGAAATGTACGCACCAGCTATGATGCCGAGAACCATATCCCATATGATTGGCTAATATATATATTTAGGCTTCTGCTCGCTTCCTTGAATATCGAAGCAATATCGCAAGAGGGTACAATATATCCCAGACGTGAAGTGCTGAGCAAAATGACCTGTGGGTTGGAGTTAAGCGATATCATACCTACAGTGCGACTATAGGACGGATAAGGGCGCAGGGTGGGGGTAAATCGAGACTCGGGATGGGAGCTTTGGTGTGAGTTATCATAGCTATGCAGAATGGCCGTTGAGTCCGGATGAGCCCTGCCACGCCCTAACAGTCGAGTTGGGGTCCAGGGATTTCAATGCCCGCAACATCCCTTCCACAGCGACATCAGTGGGCTGCGGTCAAGGGCTCATTACTATGGATAAGGAAGAATCAACTGTGCGACTAATCCATTTTACTCTCAAAGTGCATTTTCCCGCCCATCCCAACATTTTCAGTAGACCTCACTCGGTAATGGCCGAGACATGCTTGACATATCTGAATTCCCTATACGTCAATATTATAGCCCTATCTCTCAGCTGCTACCACTGCCCTCATTAGGAACGACCCCTTTCTATATTATTGTTCTGTTTCCCCCACTGGGAGTCCACGCGAAGGAATTCTCGGAGAACGGAAGGTCACTTGCGCTAGGGCTGTTTTGCGAATCTTATGATAGCCACATATCGGCAGCACTTCTTTTGGGGTATAAAAGTATTTCCGGGGGCTCGTAGTGTTTGGAAGAGTGTGGGAACTTTGCAGACGAGGTAGCGTACCTCATTACGCCCTAACGGTACTAGAGACAGTGCTCCACAATGGGCTTGATACTCTATCCAAACCAACTTATTCCAATTACTCAGTATCGCGGCTGCCCATATTAACTAAGATGCTATTGAGCTAGAAAGCATACTGGTTAGGCTACGGAGAAGATTGTTGAGATTGAGTGATAGAATAGCAGGCGGGGTTCCAGAGATAGGCAATTTCCAAAGGTCTTGAGGCAGGGAATGAGATGCCAGTGAAATTAGAAGATGGGCAAAAATAGGTTTTTTCTTAACAAGTAGCTTCAATTTGTACCTATATAATTTTGTAATTCCTGTAATCATCACAGCCACCCCCCACCGGGACTTCTAGAGTCTCGCAGCTAGCTTCCGAGCCCCTGGGTGGATCCTGGAACCCAACACTGTCATTAACCCCGAAAGACCACCTCCGCTATTATAAAATTTATCGCCTTGTAAACTTCTATCCCTTCAACCCTTGACCCGCACCTGGTAACGCAGAATTAAGGTCCTTAACAGTGGTTACTTGGGTGAACCTCCTTTAGAAATTCAAGTTATAGAGCAGTTCCCCAGATCAAGAATTCTGTGTTGGCTTTGTGTTATGCCTGTTCTCTCCAACAACTACTTATAGATCTCTATAGGACTCAGTCAATACTTACAACCGTTACGGTGATAAAGTTACAAAGACTCAACTCGGAACCCATATATCGGCAGCTCCCAATACAGCAAAACTTGAGACCCTATTTGGCACGCCAAAGAAACGGGTTTTTCCCGCATTCAGGGCGTTTTTGTTGCAAGTGAAGAATTCGAAAGTTCAACCTTCTCAGCGATAGCTTAGCTCTCAGGCCTCCCACCAGACCTTTGCTCTCATCACAGCTACCAGTAGAGTAGCTACTATGAAGATATTGCTTTTCTTGTACCCTTTAGTCAAAGAGTTCGAATTTTAGAAAATTTAAATCTGCAAGGAAAACCTCTTTTTTTTTAATATTGCGGTGCTCCAAACGGGCCCCAAAATGAATATATAAAAAACTATAAAAACCTATCACCGTTTCCCAGGAGCACCCAGAAACGATCCATTGTAGCTTTGTATGGGCCAAGATTCAGGACAAATTCAGTTCCTATAAGTCTACAGAAGGATCTCATGAAGCCGAGTGAGATTGAATGATAAATCCCTGAGTGCCTAGGGTATAATACACTTACGTAATATGCTAATCACATGATCAGGTCACAGAGCAGGATACTCGAGTACTGAGCCATGCAATATCAAGTAGGAGAGGTACATCTTGTTCAGTACCATATCAGCACCTTCACCAATCTCTAGACTGGGATATCATGATATGAAATTGATGAATCAAACTAAGCCGGAAAAATAATAATGTCACAGCAGGACCCGGAGACCGGGACCTGACCTCCCGCAGGGCAACATCCAGGCATCTGCATGGTAGATACGGAAGAAACAATTCCCATTCACAACAGGCCTCAAACCTTCACCGAATCGAAGTATCATTATTCAAAAAATGGAAGAGTCTCTACCTCATCCTTTCCTCCTCCTAGGGTCCGCAAAGAGTAATTCTGCCGAAGATACTAGATAGAAATCGCGAAAGGCACAGTTGTTCACTACCTCTTGATGTCAATTAAGCCCATTACAAAAATCCCCAGTGAGCCTACTCCATGCACCAAGAGGTAAGGGCTCACTCCAGCCAATCTCCGCATTTGCTCTACTCAGGGGAAGAGTTCTTCCAAACCAAAATTATCCCCGCATACCACCACACAAGACTAGGCCAGCTAAATTATACAAGCCTTCGCCGATTTTAGCCGTTATATACCAGTATCGCGTACCAGCAGACATAAATACTTACTACCCCACTCTCCAGGAGCGCCTTTAACTTGCCACCCCAGAAAATCCAGCCCTGGTACCATCACACAGCTAAGATATCAGGCCCCTTACCCACACATCCAATTCCGACTAACCACTTCCTATAAGCACATAAAAACCACTGCTTGGAAAACTTAAGAACCCCAATACTAGAAATATTTCGCAGCTCCCACCCGCGATACCCGTTTGTTACCCCTACATCCACCAACACCAACCACACCCACCCAGCCGAAAATGCAGCTTTCCCCAAAAAACAAATCAGAAAAACTAAGAAATAACACCTCAAGATTCGACACCTCTTGCCCCTATTCTCACGCCAGCGCCACTCTGCTCCAACCGCCCTGCCCTCCCTCCCTCCCTCCTTCATTCACTGTCCCCCGAGCTCATATTTCCTCTCCAACCCCACCGATAAAATACGGCGGTTTGTTTTAGTTTGGTCGTCCATTAATAAAACCAACGACTCCGCCAAGCCTGTGGGTCTTAAAACCTAGTACTCCTATTAGCAATTAACAGCCAATCCCCACTCTCCCTAAATATGTTCACCAAGTCTCACTCGGCCATAAAAGCCCAGTGTTTGGCAGATACCAATGCTTGAATGGCCGGTCAAAAAAATTGGTAATCTGGCGTATACCCACTTATCAATCCCGAAATTTCTCACAGGGGGCGGGCAGATAATTTATATCGGGGGTAGTTCGCGATATGGTGGTTGATTGCCGAATGTTTAAACGCCGCTTGAGATGGAAGGGGTGAAGGGGCCCAAGCGGTTCGGCATCTTGCAGGTTGGACAAACGGAAAAAAATGAAAAAAAAAATCGAAAGTGAAAAAAAAAGATCAGGAACCCTTGGCAGGAGTAAGAACACATCTCCTTGGGGGGGGGTCGTGGGGTTCTCGTAGAACGGGGTACATTCCACTCCAACTATACACCTACCCCCAATACATCACTTGAGCTGTGTGCATCTCTGCGCTGGACTACCAACGCCCAGAGTGGGACTCATGTCTCATGCCTTACACCCTGAACCCAGCCCCATGGCCTTAACTCCCGTCCCACAAAACGCCGCAAGGATCCCAGCATATGGAATAAGGCCACCAAAACAGGCTACTGCATGGACTGACGGGGTTATATGCTCTCTGCATGATATGTCGGGCAACGAAAATATGTTCGGGGGAGGAAATCTGGCCCTTAGGCAGAACGAGGCTCCGCAAAGCAATTCCTTTTGTGGTCTTTCGAACAGAGTGGCGACCCGACAGCCGTCCCTGGAAAAGCCTGTGAGAAAGAAAAAAATTGCCACAATATCTTCACTAAGGTTGAAACCGGAAACAGGCATCTCTTTTGGTTGGCCGTTGTTCGGTTGGGCAGTGTCACCTCAAAGCAAGCCACCCGCGGTAACTGCACTGCAGCCTAAGAATCTGTCAACAACCAGCGCTTCTCATTGCCAAATCCCCAAAAACACCAACGAGATCTCACTACCGGCAGGTAGCCCTTGAGACAGGGCCAGCGATACATGGATACCATAAACCGCGGGTAGTTGGATACGGCGGGAGGGAAAATAGTAGAGTCTCGCTAAACAAAATTAAGAGCGCCCTATCAAACGTCAGAGCTAATCTTTAAGGCACCATGCCGGCGCAGATGGGCTGGCAGCCGCCAAATGCACAGCAGCGATGGACTGCGAGTGATAGGTATTGAAACCTCCCGGCTGAGTCGCCCTGGGCCCACCTGGACCTGGAACAATTGTTTTGAAAGTCATCGCTAATCACTCGTTAAAGCCAGGTGTCTTATGTAGATAAGCTCCTAGAGAGAAACTCCCTTGGCCCCTGCATTGGTGGGCCGTTAGTGCTAAACGAGGCTTGAACATGGGGGCTACCTACACAGAAAGTGCTTGTGGTTGATGTGCCTTTGCCAACACTATGTACAGTACTACATGTCTGTTGAGCTCCCATCAAAAAATTTAATGGCACGTCACCGCAACATGTATCACCGCCCCCCTTGCCTCACGCCCAATCCGCATAATAGCTCTTTTCGCCACTTCACTGACAGGATTATGAGCAAGATGAGCAGTAATACACCCGAGTACTGCGCATACGGGCGATACGGACGAAACACATGAAGGAGTATAGATAGATGATCGAGCACATAGCTTTCCTTTTTTGAACTCGGTTGAGAAGTGAAAGCTCCTGGGCCCACGTCTCTCCTGTAGAAGGTGTATTCGAGTAAGGACTGCTCTTGGTGCTCCATAGTCCCTCACTAGACCAGCGAACCATACTAACATCCCCCCCAACCGATTATCCCGTAATTGACAATAGAACCACAGAGGTTATCCCAAATGATCACGAGAGTCCGCTAGAATATCCCTCACAAATCAAATTATGCCCCGGTCCACCCACACGACCTCACCTCGCCATCGGTGACCCCTTCACAAAAGAAAAGAAAAAACCTGCTCCCCGGCTCGTATACTCTCTAACCCGGTAGTAGACTCCTGCATACAGCATCCGCTTGAATGGGAAACCAATGGACAAGTTCACTGAGAGTCAGGCTCTCCTCGACGCTTTCGTGTATGAAAGACATGATCCGCAAATACTCATTCGGCCAAACTTCGTCCCTCTATCTCCAGTATGACAGTCGGAGATGGAAAGAAAGGGCAAAAGAAAGCAAGAGGGCACATACATTGGGAGGGCGGGGGAGAGGGAGAGACAGACACCACTCATTCAAGCATACATCACACATTCCTCTTGATCGACCAGATACCGGCATCGTCCTGCATGAAGCACAAGCGCAGTGCAATGTTATACGCTATCCTTGAACAGACCACACGTCAAACTTAGAAACCTCCCCCCAAGCGCCAATGTGACTGGGCAAACAAGGAGATATGCGCTCGCTGTGATTCTTATCGCTAGATATCATAATTCGGCAACTGAAAATGTCTCGGGCGTTGATTCCTGTGGGCGAGGTGGGTGTGTGGCATATTTTAGAATGTCCCCCCTCCCATGTTATTTTATTTTTTCTCTCCAAGCTGATGTGGATTTCTGCTATTGAACAAGATATCGCCAAGCAAGGCGAACAGAGCGGAAAAGTAAGGGAAAATAGAGGGAAAAAAATCAAGAGATAGCCCAATTATCCTAACCAGGATTCTGTCCGTCCGCCGATCAGTTTCAACCGCTAGCGAGTGAGACGATGTGATCCCCCACTCTTTGCTCACTAACTCAAGTGCAGATAAACTTTCCCCCCTCCCCGCATACATGCTTATTGCGCCCCACGGGTAAATTCCTACTATGGTAACGCCGATGAATTTACCAGTTCGCCGATTCGCGATTATCAATCCAACAACTAGTTAGTTCTCCTTTCTCCCTCTCTCAGGCAGCGACAAATTATTCACGAAAAAAATTACTATCTCTTCATAGACCTATTGACTTTAGGATCCCAGTGAACCTTCGTCCCTCATAGGTCGTGCACACACACAAGGACCGCTCCGGAGTGGAACCCTGAGAATATTTCCGGAGATGTGACACCCATTGGCAACATGGTCTGCTATAAACCATGATAGGGCAAAAACTCAATTCGCCCTTCCTTGTTCCCTCCTTCCCCGAGCAAATCATCATTCTCCTTCATTACTAAACTCGGGCTAATCAGACAAAGACAAAACTCACTCGCAAAAAAGCTTTCTTCAATTGAAATTGGTGTTCCTGAACACCCAATACGGTCAGACTGATAAACATGCCCTCCTCCAACGGGAGGGCCTTGTAGGGAATGAGTGATTCCCGTTCGACGGAAGCTTGACAGCTACGAAAGACAGCCTGTTTGAAGATAAAAATGGAAGAAAGGGGAAAAAAAAGAAAAAGGTGAAGGAGATGGCATCCGACCTTTACCTTCATCCGGTGGATGTGTTCCACGTCACAACTCGGGGTCTCCTGGTAAATGCTGACACCCTGGTCACAAAGCCTGTCGTATTGCATGAAAATAGTGACTGCTCTGATCCGATTGCTCGTGATGTAGGGAGGGAAAGAGAGATTTTACACTTGTAGGAGATCAAGAACTGTCTAGGATGTGTGATGGTATGTGATGAGGGGTGGGGGAGAATCCCAGTTCGAGTCTAGAGTCCGAGAGGAGAGAGAAACAAGCACTTCCAGTTCATCGAAAAGCTTCCTTTCGCCCACACGATCCAGAACATTTAGCGATAAACCCCGTCCGTGCCCCATAGGACCAAAAGAAGGAAAAAGCAGACCCACCTTGTCAAGAGTCCAGTCAGTCAACTAGAGCTTATCCCCATACCACTCCCATCAAACCAAGCTCTCCCTTCCTTCCTTCCTCCCTCCCTTCCCCACAACCACCATCCGACTCGCCCACCAACCCCAACTCAACCCAGCCCAACCTCCTACAATGAATTCTGAAAACCATCATCAAAAAAAAAGTTTGGAAAACGCAAACAAAGTTTTGTATTTTTCATCCATTCACCCACCCATTCGTTCTCCCTCCCATCCGCGTCCATTTAGCCAGCGTTTTGTTGCCCCTCGGTTCAGCTCTATCCACTCCACCACTGGTGAGACCAAAGTTATTCAGTAAATGTCTTAGGTACACGAGGAAGGACACAAGGTGAATCAGCCTTTCCGGGACAAAGCCGCTTTAGTTCATGCGAACCGGAGTAGGCCAGCGCTAGACTCTCCCCACTTAATCGTACGATAAGGTCCTGTTTCTCAGCCTTGGGCTGGAGGCCGTGGAGGCAAAGAGGATGAGAGAAAAGATGAGGAAATCGATAGGGAGAGACGGCTTTTTCGGATCCCCGCCGGAGGAGTCATAGACTCCGCTCCAACAAAAACCGTTAGGCAAAGCCGAAGTTGCATGATTGTAGCGGAAACTAGCGAGACAGCGGATGAATAGACAGAGCGGGGATCATACTATTATTATTATTATTGTTATTATTTCCGACTCTTTATTATTATATTATTATTATAGTTATCCGCTGCCCGATAACGATTTAACATCATTCTAAAATTATAGAGTTTGGGTGTTGTTTGCTTTTCTTTTCCTTTCCTTCCTTCCTTTCCTTTCTTTTCTTTTTTTCTGGAGGTTAGCAAACTCTGCTCTGGTTTGCCGCTAAAAGGCCTTGAGCCAAATAATTATGTATGGATTAACGAGTGAAATAGAAAAAACAATTATCTCTTATAAGTCAAACTCGTACTGTATGTACGTGGTGGTGGTGGTGAAACTTACCTTGAACCATACCAAATGATAATCCTGGGTCTTATAACATAACCTCACGGGCCAGTCCAGATACGTATTTTCCGAACCCAATCGAAAGACAGCCCCGGGATATTGATTGTTTCTTTTTTCTTCTCCCAAGGCCTCGACATACAAGATGGCTCTGATACACGGCTTCAGCTACTGAAACCAAATGAATCCCCTTGCTCATTACCATATTGGCCTTTCTCCCTCCGATCATAGACTTGTTCCTAGCAAAAAAAAAAACACAATTACAACCCAGACCCTAGATGGAGGTTTACGATGAAATTGTCTGCCTAACCGACCCGAAACAGCTACATCCGAAAAGAAAAGGAAAAAAACCACGGACCTCGCCCGGTCGACTCAGAGCACAGGGCTTCGAAGTTAAAAGATCTACAGACCACGAGTGATCCAGTGTGATTCCCGTGACCCGAGAAAATCCTCCTATCCCCTTCACAGAAAACAAATATCCCCAAATACAACAAAATTTACTCCTTCAAAATATCCCTCACGCGAGCAATTTAGTTCAAGGGTAAATAACCAAATAACCAGATTAAAGCAATATTCCAATTAATTTTGATCAGAACGAGCTTTTTTCCCCCTCTTTTTCCCACAGCAGGCCTTGTGAGGAATAGCTGGATGAGGTTCCGTTCAGGCTGTTAGCCCTGCGACCGACAGCCGTTTCCATCATAAGTTAGTTACAAATGCCATCGGGATCCGACCCTACCCTTGTAGCACACCACGAGCAAGCATAGCATCTCACCACAACCACACCACAAACAGGGATGCTGCAGCGATGATCACGCAAGCGCACATCACCATCTTGAATAAAAAGGGCCCCCGCATTTCGTCACCTCCTCCCCAACGACTCGTTTCTCCCTTCCATCGGCCGAGATTTCAGACACTCAATTGAAACCCTTTCCTCCGACGAAACAAAAAACAAAAATATTTCCATCAAACACAATCTCCAAAAGTAAGTCATTCTTTGGAAAAGAAAGATGTTTTTTTTAACGCAGTCAAAGGGGGGTGAAAAGGGGGGGGGGGAGAATTAAGAAAGAAGAAAAAAAATATTCAGTGAAAGTTCGTATTAGTAACGGCACAGCAGGCAACGAAAGACACCAGAGATATGTCTCAACCTCACCAGCACGCCTGGGTTGCACCCTCCTCGCAGATCTCCCAGTCCATCATCGAGAACAGGACCGAACCCGCCCCAGCTGCTAAAGTCGATAGTGGCGAGCAGCAGCAAGACCCATTCGCCAATACTGGCATACCCCGGTTGCCTCGACGCTCCTCCCACAACTACGAACACGACAGTGCTCGCTTCTCCAGCTCTTCCGCAGAACAAGCTGCTGAGAAGACGGGCAGGCCGGACGCTAGTGGCAAACTGTCCCATCACGCGAGAACACCGAGCTTCTCCCGGGAGGATCAGAAGCGTCTAGCGCATGCCTTCATTATGACTGAGGGCGATAAGACGAGCTTCACAGAGAAGGATTAACGGCTCGATTCGAGAGCAAGCCCTTGCCACCCCATTTTTTTTCTTTCTCTTTTCCACTTGCGAATTGACGGATTGGGTAGGAGGGGATGATGACGGACTGGATTGAAGGAATAGGGCAAAGTAACATGCCAAAGGGGCAAATGCGAAGGAAAGCTTGAGGGATCATGGCACATCACTCATTATCTTATTATTCTTTACTTGTCGGGAGGCTGCAGGGGAAATGCAAAATCTCCGGGATCATGACTCTCGTCCCTGCTGAAGGGGCGGCTCAAACCGCCTGTAGTTTTCCTGTAAAGGCGGCACTCCCTTGTTTCTTTTTTTCTTTTTTTCCCCTTATTACTGCTTAGCACCTCTCTCTTTTAAGTCTCAGTCCAGAAAAACGGGTAGTCATATGGGGCGATTGGCAAGGGTAGGGATTTGACCTTTTTTTCTCTTTCCATCCATCTCTTTTTTTTTTCTTGACAACTGCTCAGATATTGTCTTTGACTTTCTGCCGCTGAGCGCCATGTTCTCGAGGGAATGTATTAGTTCTAACATGCCTGTCACCGACGGGCATCAAATGACCACATTCCTTGTAAATTTACGAATGGAGCTACAATGATATTATTATTATTTTCCCTCACCCATTAACCCACCCAAATCCCGCCTCTCGCATTCGCTCGCTTTGAAGGTGGAAAAAAAAAATCAAAATAAACTCCCACGAACAATTTCAGCCATTCATATCTGCACGATTCGGGGGTTGGTGGGGGGAATGGGCGAGGAGGAGGAGGAAGAGGAGGAGGGGGGGGCTGAATTGTGTGTGATGGGAAGGGGGAAAAGACGTAAAAGTAGAGCACCAATCATTTTGCCCAAAGCCCGATTTTTAACCAGTAATTCGATTACGCGCGTAAAAGGGTCACGGTGGGAGTGCGGTGCGGGTTCTCTAGAGCTCAAATTCAGGCGGCGACGGCTGGGTGGGGGACGTATGCTCTCTCTCTCCTTTTTTGTTCGTTCGTTCGAGTGAGCGAGAGGCGTACGGTATCACGGGTGTTCGTAAGTTTTGTTCGGCGCCGCCTTGGGTTTGCATGCACGGTAGCAGGCTATTGGGGATAATAGGTAATACGAAAATGTAGGGCTTCGGAAACGCCGTCAATGCTATGGTGGTGGTGGTGGGTTTGCTGTGTTGCGTCTTGCTCTTTAAAAGGTACAGCTCTGGTTTATTAATATCATCAATTGCGCTTTGTTCACTTGGATTGGGCCGCTGACCGAATTATGATAGGTCAGGGGGGGGATTGGGAGAACCAAATGTTCCCATGGCACCTTCATTTCGGATATATTGATAGTCGCTAAGGGGATCGATTGGCGAGGGTACGGGATCTCTGACCAACTCCCGGATCTCCCATTACTACGGAGTGCTGGGGAACATCGAACCGAATCAGAGTGTGGATATGTGCGATGTACCGTACCCGAGGGCTGCGCACAAACCGCACAGCCCACCTCCCCCCCCCCTCCCCATCAATCAATCACATCGCGACCACCACCTCCATTGCAACCACCGCTTCCTTCCACCTCCGCCAACCTCCGCCAGCCAGCCCACCACCCTTCGGGAATCCAACGAGAAGAAGGAAAACAGAGTGAAAAAAAGGAAGCCAAGAGAGAGAAATAGAAAGAAAGGAGAGAGTAAATAGAACAAGGAAGCGGCTGATGATGATGATGATGGTGCTGATGCTGATGATGCGGATGTTGACGATGATGAAGATGATGGGGGGGCTCTTGCCACCGCACATGAATTTGTGTGCTAGATATGCATGATGTGCCTACAGCAAGCTGATCCATCTGCAAGCAAAGCAAATACTCGAGTAGACGCCATAGGTTCTACACGATGCGATTCCTAAAAAAGGTGCTGCGTGCCCTTTTTTTTTTTTTTTTGACGGCAGCCAGAGACACTTTGTAGGCGAAAGAGCGGAGTTCAAATCTCAAACACCCCGCTCCATCTCAGTCAATATTGGACCGCCAAAAAGGGCGTCGTGCGATGGAGAATGGTGGGTGGGTGGGCGATGTAGGTCAGTATCATAATTAATTTAAATATTCCTTGAGACGCATCCGCCATTGAGCACAGTATTGTACAGCACAGCACTCGTTCGGACAAGTGCTACTTTACGATACTTGTGGCGAAGGACACCCCGACGGCGACGGCGACGGCGACAGCGACAGCGACGACGATCACGACCACGACGACAGCGACGGGCAAGGGAAGACCTGGTGATACAATATAGTACATTTTGGATCTTCGTAGTGGCGGAATTTTCTCCTTCTTACACCTTCTTCCTTCCTTCTCCTTCTCCTCACCGTCCCCTGCAACCAGGGGACTTTCAGATCGAGCGCCGGAAAATTTCCATTCCGTGACCACAGTAGACTAGATCGCTCGGAATTCCACTACAATTCAACTCAAGCTCAGCGAGCTGTAACCCAATCAACTATCGTAGTAGTTAGGGGGAAATAGGGAGGTATGATAATATAATTCGGAAGCCCGGGTAAGATCAAGCACTGAATTCTTTTCTTTTTACCAAGAACGGCAATATCATATCGTAGATAGATAGATAGATAGATAGAGTACCTTAACCAGCACAAGCACTCCACGATGCCACACACCACCCACACACACCCACACACAAACATCAGCCCGAATCGATCTTCGTCTATCGTATCGTATCAAATCGTCCCCCTGTAACCCACGGGGAAAAAAGTAATAAACATTTTTTAATAAAGCAAAAGAATATATACAGTAGGTTCGAAAGAAAAAAAAACCCCTCCCTCCCAATTGCCCCGCGAATCCTAGCTCAAATCGAGAAAGAAAGAAAGAGAAAAAAGTAAACAAGTTAGCATTACCGTGCATAGGAGGAAGAAAGAAAAGCTGCACATGCGGCATTTTTTTACACTTCCAAACCATAATTATATACGTACATACGTAGCATACATACATACATACATACCCATCTACCCATACAGTTATCTACTTGCTTGTGTCGTTCTCCTAGTGGACTCTGTCAAATAACACCGATACACCGCTGGAGCAAATACCTCTCGCAGAGATGGAAAGACGAATTGAGAAAAAAAAAAGGGGGAAGAGGTAAAGGGAAAAAAAACCCCCAAAGAACCTGCCCCGAAATCTCCGCTTATATGCCCCGAAATATCAATCTCCGCAGGATCACGAAAGTGTATATACCGGTAAGTAGGTAAGTATGTTATGTAGGGGGAGGGGGTAGGTAGATAGGAGGGGGAGGGGGAGGAGAGGGGGGGTGGGGGGATTGAGGTCGCCGACTAACCACGAGGTTTAGTAGTCTGTGGAAAATAGTAGCAGCAGCAGTCATTTTTTGGTTTGAATGATGTATATATATCCCCAAAATAGGTAATAGTATCAAGGACGAAGCGAGAAAAATGGTGAAAAAGAGGAAGGACGAAAAAAAAAAAAAAAAAATTTCTTCTCTATCATACTGGATGACATGTCAAAGTAGGGTAGTGAGGTCCGTCTTGGACGGTTTATCCTTCTCGATCCTGTCCATTGCTCCATCCCTCATCCCCCCCCCCCCCCGGTCCACCCCCGGTCCACCTGCTCACCTGCTGCTGCTAAGTTGGAACGGTTATGATACCAGTAAAACTATCACTTGTCTACCTATCATACCCTTCCTCCTTCTTCCTTCCTACCTTCTCCTTCCCCCCTGCCAGCAAAAAGACTTATTTTTATTTATTTTTACCTTCTTTTATCCTATTCTGGTTCCCGGAGATACGGTACCCTCCCGGCTATTTAGGAAGTATCCGGACGCCGTGACATTGATTAATACCTGTCTTGGCGCCAAGGTTGGAGGGAGGGAGAGGGGTGGTCGTCCGGATATCTCTAAAAATGCCAAGAAGAAGATTATAGGTTGACCGAACGCAGATCCAAACTTGAATAAGGCTAGGATGGAATGCTTGTGAATAATATCGTATTATTATTATTATTATTTTTTGTTTCCGTGTGCCTGGATAGATGGGATAGATGGATGGATGAATGGATGAATGGAGGGATGGATGAATGGAGGGATGGCGGCGGACAAGTGATCAATCATCACTTCACGATCTCGGGGATCTTCCTCACGGGGTCCGCTTATCGGGTTGCAGGATGCTCATCCCCCTATAACAGATCTAGATAATGTTGTTCGAAACCAACCACTCCAGGGATCATGGTCAAGCCAATTGATTCATCGACAACTTTGTGAGTTTTTTAGATCTTTGTATATGATACAACATAATAATAATAACAATAATATATTATTATTATCATAACTAACTAAAATACTGGTTGGAAAATTCCTTACGATTAGTTATTGTAAATTCGTCTCTTTTTTCCCCTTTTCTTTTCACAAATTCGAAGGGGGATCGACTCAATCGCTTGTCAGGGTGGTAGGTAGATAGATAAGATGGATGGATGGAATATGTGACAGCATCAAGGATAATAATAGTAATAGGAAAAAGCGAAATGAATGAAAACGAAGAATGTAAGAGAGAGAGAAGGTTTAAAAATAAAATTAAAATAATACCAGAGCTCCAAAAGAACCGTGAAAAGATGTAATAATAATAATTGAGGAATCACGCCGTGACGTTGAAAGTTACCTCTCCTAGCACTGTACCGTATGACTATCTCTCACCTGTCTCAACCGAGGATTGAAAAATAAAAAATAAAAAAGAGAAACCCTTTTTTTCCCCTCCCCTCCCCATGCTTTCTTTCTTCCTTCCTTCCCCCAAATCCAAAAAAGTGGGGGGGCTGAATCTAATCATCAAAGCACGACCCCCCCCCCCCCCCCCTTCCCCAATCATCCCAAGTTTTCTTTCCTTTACGGTAATCTATCCGACTGACAGGTTCACTACTCAATTTAGACAGAAGAGTTGAGGGAGAAGTGAGAGAGACATGTCAAATTGGCAAGCCTCGCTTACTGAACCCGCGTCGTGGCGTAATTTGCCGATCAGACCGTCACCCGGTGTCATCCGTTCGTCCCGAATTTGCGGCCCGTTCTACATTTGGTGAAACTCCGGCTAGGTTTCTGCTGCTTGCTTTGCTTTGCCTCGCTATGCTATGTTATGCCCGGTCGGGGGGTGGGGGGGCGGGCGGGCGGGTGAGAATAGGAGGCAAGGGGGAAGGGAAGGAAAGCACGAGCAGGTATATAAGTAAGTAAAAAAAGCACGAGTACAAAAGTGGAAAGTTCACAATTTCCCGGGACAAAAAGATCTGGTACTCGAGTACGGTGCAGTAGTGTCGGGTAGTGGGGGGGGGGAGATCACTTTTGTGGTATCATACGGGATGATACAAGTGATACCCGTACCGCAGGTAGATGAGTGTATCATAAGTTTGATCTTTGGGCGGTTTCTGTTGAAGGGTTTCATCCGAGCGGAAAAGCCCTGGGCTTTTTTCCTCCTTCTTCTGCTTCTTGCTTGCTTGCTTGAATCCTAACTTGGTCTAGGTAGTTTATGTTGTGTGTGTACCACTTATAATAAACGCTTTTTTTTCCCCTTCCCCCTCAATCAAAATGGGGTTGTCCGTCCCTGTCGCTATCCCGCACGGGAAAACCAGCCTTTGACCGGTTGTCGTGTCCAGGTATAAGTCAGTACTCTGAGTACTGTAAGTAAGTAAGGAAAAGTGGCCCAGTACAGCCTAGTACGGTGCAGTAGATGGAGTTGATTGATTGATGGTACTTGTACTACATACAACCTAATAGGTACAGACATATGACATATTATATAAATATAACCAAATTTGTTGGCTGGAAGCTTAGGCGGGAACCGAAATAAAGGAAAAAGTGGAACCAAAGTGGAAGAGGTACTCGTACAGTGCTCAAGTACAACCACTTACCAAGGAGTCAAAGCTTGTTCCATATTTTATTTTTCCACCTCCGTTCCACGGTTCGGATCTCCTCCCTCCCTTCCTCACGGGGTTTGAACCTGGGCCTCGTCTCTCTTTTTTTTAGAGTTTTGCGGTTCATTCCGTTCGAATCTCTTTATGATACTTTGTTGGATTTACTTTTTTTTCCTTTCCTTTCCTTTCTTTCTTCAAGGCGTTATGGGCTAAGTTAGTTGGTCTGTGACCAGATGGATTGGGATTGAGAGAAAGAGGGAGAGGGAGATGAAATGTATCGCACGGGACGACATGTGAAAGAGAACGATTAAGGTATTGTACCATACCCTATTGAACTGTCACTCACTGTCACGTAGTCAGACCCCCCCCGCACACAGCGGCACTGTGCTCAACCCGCTTCTGAAAAGGAAAAGGAAAGAAAAAAAGTATTTTTGCGAAATCTTTCGTACCAGGAATTATCCCCGACGATGATCATCAACCAAGGAAATCATGATGTGAAGAAAAAAACAAAAAAGAGAGACGGGAAAAAAAAACAACTCCAGTGATAATTATAATACCGGTAATAATATAATAAGGCCAATCGATAGGGCCCTGAGGGATATACACCTAAGACAGGAGAAGGCAACCAACGATACGTGCGATAACTAACCCCTCGTGGGGCTACGCGGTCATATGACCAGCGATAAAAGAGAGGAGGGGGGGAGTTCGCGTGTAGGCAGGTAGGCAAGTAGGAGGAAAATATCGGTCGGCGAAGAGATAGAGGAACATACAATGTGCTGCATTTCTCTCTTTCCCTCCCCGCAGGCCAACCAAAGATGAGATGAGCGGGGGAGATGAATTATAATACTGCCTCCATTTTGGTGGAGATGTCCTGATGACGGATCGGTGTAAATAGATTTTATTTCCACAAACTTTTTTTCTTTCCTTTTTCATTAATTTTAGCGACATTTTTCTTGCCTTGTCCTTTCCTCTCTCATTTTTTTCTCTCGCTCGGGTTGGGAGCTGGGAATGGAGTTGGATGATAGGTCGGGCCAGGATTTAGACTTTTGTACTCATAGGGTCCTATCCAGACAACTCTTTCTGGTTGTGGGGTTGGCCGAAACTGGGATAATGGGGTTGGCTAGTATGATAGTATCGTACCCAAACGGAAAGGCAGCTAAGTACGGTAAGTACCGCTAGTCTGGAGCCAAAAAGATAAGCCGCATCCCCGACAAAAGGGAAGGGCGGGCGGCCGTATGGCTTCCCTCTCGTCTCTCTCTGCCTTGTAAATCCCTGGGTTCCCTTCACCAGCTTGCCGCTCACTCGGGCATTCATATGTCGGGCACTCTTGTCGAGAGTACTGGAGCGTATGCAAGTGTTGGTGCAATGTTGCAATTGGGCAAGCAGGCAAACACCGAAGCAAGCGTGGCTAATTATCTGTTACAGTACTGTACAGGTCACCGTCTAGCCATCCAGATGCTTGGTGCACTAGCGCTGTAGGGAAGGAAGAAAGAAAAAAACCTGTGAATTATTCACACTTCGTGACATGGATATCCCCGACTCTCAGGATTAAACTCTTTGACATCATATCCTATCGCTGCCGCATCTCCCACCAGCATCATCCTGATGGTGATGAGGCTTCGCTCAGGCTCCTTTGAGTTGGTTGATAGGTATGGGCTTCCACTCTGGAGGGATGCATAATTGGACTGATTGGATTTCCTTCCCTGGTCGCTTTCGGCCTCGTGACACACCATCCACCGTACCGAAGGCTCGCAGCCCCTGCAGGTTCCTGCATGACTTCTTACGGTCTGACCGCTTTCAGGAAACTAAGACATCCTCTTTTTACTGCACGCCCGCTTGAAGCAACCACTAGCGAAAGAGCAGGACGCAGAAGCAGAAAGTAGCTCCTTCTAACCCCCCCCTCTTCCTTTCCCTCTCAGCTCTCTATCTCAGCACCGCCGCTTTTTTCCTAATATTTTCATTTTCTAATTTTTCATTTTTTGCAAGCAGGATGATTCTTTCCTGCCCACCACCATTAAAATTTCCACTGTAGTTTATTTTTTACCCCCCCCCATACCTCTTTCACCCCATGCCCTTTTTGAAAAATTTTCATGTCTCGGAAAAAGGTCAAAGCGGGTTTTCCTATGGTTCCCTTCCTTGTCCGATGGCCTGCCCTAAACACTAAACATAGCTATACCTTGGTAACAGACAAACAATGATGGTGGACGATGACGACGACCCACAGGGTGAGGTGGGATGGATATTTCGCTCGCTTGGTCAATAAATCTTCTGCTTATGGATGTGCTATGGATGGACCAAAAGGCTGACGGGGGTGGGTGTGGTGGACGGGTGGGCGGGTAGCTAAGAGTGGCTAGGTATGTTGGTCCAGGGTATGATAGCTGGGTACGGCACTGTAAGTACCGTACGGCGCAGAAGAGAAAGAGAGGGGTAAGGGATTCATGACAGAGTTGGTGAGAAGCGTGATATGCGAACCGTAAAAGTATGTGTGGTGGTGGTGGTGGTGGTGGTGGTGGTGTTTGCGGTTGTGGTTGTGCTGATTGAATGGGTAATGAGTGAGTGATGCTATGTTAGGGGTGGTTTCCGGAAGCGTGACAGGAATGTTGAGGTTTCTGGCTGGCACTTGACGGCACTCGAGTAACTCATAGGCGATCCTTGTACCCCATCTTGTCAGCCGAGACCTTTTGCATCGTTGCACGTCGTCAATCACTTCCTAAAAGGCCCGGGTTGACTGCACATCATCTGGCCCCTTCCCTTCGGCGACCAGGAGAGATGCATCTGGCCGCCCTTCCCCAGCCATGCGGTCTGTGGGAACCAAGAACAGACCATAACATATCAACTCGAGAAGAAAAAAAGAAAGGGGAAAAAAGAAAAAAAAGCAGGACAGGGGGGGACTACCTAACACTTTCTGCCGTATCATAGGAGACCTCCGGTGGAAACCTTTTTCCAATTTATTCCACCGATTTGCGAGTAGAATAATTAGGACAACTATTATCCTCCCCCAATATCTCGTCTGCCCGGAAACAAGCGGCAGCGCCGAGCCCTGGCTCCGGCAGGGAAAACTCTTCCGCAAGGTGCAGCACATACAATGCGATGCGCTGCAGGTTAAGGTTTCTGGGTTTGGGTGGGTTTGCCAGATCTCCTGTATTCAACCTTGCCAGTTAATTATTTATTATTCGTTATTGAATATGAATTACTATACCCGTACCAGTCTGCCCTAACGAGATCTAAAACCACCTCATCAACAACTCCAACTGTGCTAGTACTTGTACTTGAGTATCTTGCTCTACTAATTACCGATATTAGCTTTTCTGCTGTACCAGTAGCACATACCGTAGTAGCCGTACCGTACCCCCTACCTTACCTACCTTACCCCCAAATTTATTTTCAGCAACACGGGCACACACCAAGCATACCAAGCCACCCCCCCCCCTCCGAGGAAGCACAAAAGAGATCTTCGGGACGGAGGTAGGGGTATCCAGAATGGCGGCTTGATGAGCAAATGAACATCTCCGTGTCCGCAATGGGCGCAGCAGAAGGGCTGGCTGGGTGGGAAGGGAAGAGGGGGATGAAGCGCTATCTCGGAGGGTCACGTCTAGTGGACCTTTTGTTCGGACCAGTAAACTTCTCAAGCTAGCTGCTGGGTAGTGGTGGTAGTGGTGGGGGTGGTGGTGGTGGTGGTGGATGTCCCACGGGCTCACAGCGGATATCTTTAATTCGTGAAGGAAGCCCAACGGAGATGCAGTCATAAGTAGAGTAGCACCGCGATCTGTTCCTGGCCTCTTCTTGTCTCTCCTTGCTCAATGGGTTTGTGCTATTCGGTTCATTCAACTATATGATATTCCACCGCTTTCGTCGCAGCATCCCCCTTCCGCTTCTTCAGTCGAGCAGAGCTACTGTACGAATCCTACTCACCAGCTTTTAGACTTATCTTCACTCCTCGTTCAGCTCCAGGGAACTTTGTCCACCTCATCATCCGCACAATTCCACCCAATACATATCGATAATACACCACCACTTCTCGTTCCTGGTTGTTTTTCGTGACGACCGCTCACTCCACCGGCGCCCGGAACCCCGGTTTACAGACATCTTGAAAGGTCAAGACACAGAGACATCTAGCATCACTGCCACTACCCTACCACTGCCATCATACAAGTACACGCCATTATTTTCTTTTCCTTACTCCTCGGTACACAGAAAAAATAAGCAACAGCGGCCAAGGATTGTTGGGGGAAGGAATTAGAGTGGGATCATTGCTTTTGTTGTGGATTGGGCGTTGAGGGTGTGAAAGGTATTATTCTGAAGGATTAGCTACTGCTGCTGCTTTCATACAGCTGGGGACATCTTTCTCTTTTACTTGCTATCGTCGTCGTCACTCTTTCAATACGAGTACGTACTGCTGGAGGTCTACATTGATTGATTTTTTCTTTTCTTTTTTCTTTTTCATTTCTGCGGATTGGGTACGGTACATACACTTTCATCATCATCATACCTACTCCCCGGGTAGATCTACATTACCTTATTGTTGTGTGTGAGCGCGGAGGTTTGCCTGGATTTCAGAGCTCCACAGATCTCAGATCAGATCGGGGGTAAGAACCATACTGCTACCATCCTCCAGGCACCCTTCTTTCCTTTTGATTGCCCAGCTACCCGCTATTTCCCTTTTCTATCATCTATCTTTCCCTTTCCATTCATATCCCCCCCCCCTTTGCTTGCTATCTCGTCTACATAAAGTTTTCGAGAGCCTCTTATCCAAAACCCTACCCTCATATCTCGATCATATACATACATACCAAGGTACATGCCCACCACTCTCAAGCTATCCATCCACCCCTCTGTCTTTCTCCTCTTCACCCCCCTCCCGCGTTCCAACCTCCCCCCCTTCACACGCCCACCCCTTCTCTAGATTTCGGACCCCCGATATTCAGCTAGAGCTCCTCATAACAACGCCACCACCCCCCCATCCCCTTCCATTGCGTCTCCGTCCTCGCCACTGCTCTCAAACGCTGCACTTACCTCTCTTTACCTTACTTACCTCAAACAAACTTACCCCCTACTATCCATACATACCTTACCCTTGCCTCCCCACTTACTCTGTCTCCTCCCTCCTCCGAGCTTTATGACCCTACATACCCACCAGTACATAAACTCTGAGTGATCGACTTTATCTCGTCCTGTTTACCCGCAGCTTCTCACATCTGTTTAAAGTTCAAAGGGGTTGTGGAGTCAGCGAGTCATTTTGGTCTCTAACAGTTTTAGTTTTCTTGGTGTGGTGTTTTATGGAATAGCATTGCTACACGGCTATAGTCACCAGGTTATTGTGATAACCCACGCTCACATTCACTCACACACAACTACACACCACCCTCACTCACTCGCTATTAACTAACTTATACGCTACAACTCCCTTGTTGTTACGCTACAGCTTCCCGAGAGACCGGCTTCGAGCAACACAATCCTGGGCACTCACACTACCGCTTCGCACTAGTGCGCCCTCCGCCTCCACCACACACCCACTCACTCACTCAGACCCCAGCCCCAAGGAGCCTCGTTGTTGTTGTAGCACCCTAGTACCTAAACTTACTATTGTACATACATACACCCAAGGAGATCTTGTTCCCCCTCCACTAACCACGTCCTTCTCCCGTTCTCCCCTTGACACTTTCTCCTTCTTCCTTCCTTCAAACGACGCCGCACCCCAGCGCGTCTTCCCGTCTGATCCGCTACATCAATAACCGTGGCAGTCAGCGCAGTACAAATTCAAGTCCCAGAGGTGTGATAATATTTCGTTTCGTCCACTTCCCGTTTCCGTTGCATTCTCATATTTCATGGTATTCCATTTTCATTTTTTTTTTCTTGAGAAGTGTTTTTTTTTGTTATTGTCTTGTCCTCTGTCTCTCTGCTCCCTCTTTATTTTTTGCGCTGTTAGTGGAAGCTAAACATCCTTTGCGCATGCAGCCGGCTTTACTGTCGCCTTACCCATTCAACGAGTTTCGGCAATATTCAAATCTGCGAAACGGGTTGAACGAAGACGGCCTTCTGGCCAAGTCAGGCTTCTCGGCCGGGGTCGTCTCAATGTCGGCCTACGGGAAATCCCCTCAACAGCAAGCAGGTATATTTCATTACACTTGCAGCCTCCCTGACATAACCTTATTTCAGATCATTTGCCTAATACTTTTTTTTGTTTACAGGGTATGATACGAGGCCTCCGCAGACCCAGCATCTCCCAAACCCCCAGCAACCTGCCTATGGTTACAATCATTCTCAACCTCATTATGTACCCCCACCGCAACAGCCCGGTCATGTTCCTCATGGCCCGCCACCACCACAGCAACACCCAAGTAACCTGAGCGAACCTGCCTATCCCTCTCAAAGTTTCGAAGACCAAGGCCTAAGAGTAGTGGGGTATCGTCCTACACAAGGAGCTGAAGGAGGAATTTTTTCTGTGCTTCTACAATCCCCTACTGATTTGACAACTGACTCTCGTTCTTTCCGATTCATGTTTGGTTCCCGGAGATGCAACACGACTGTTCGCAGAGAGGAGAGTGCTGGGATGTACCGGCTGACAGGTGAAACTCCTGCCTTTTCATTGACGGGTTGGGTCGCTCCTCAGGTAACGGTCTACCTGAACATTGAGGATGCCGATGGTCAGGAGTTAGACACGGTCGACGTGGGCACATTCACGTACACAGATAGCTCAGCCCAGCCGTCATACAGCTCTCCTCCTAGGGGGAGCCGAAAACGGAAGAGTACTGTAGAGCTTGATGAGGCTTCAAGGGGGCCAGCAAAGAGGCCTGCTAGTCAACCAATACGCCCGAAGAGTGAAGATTATGGCTATGGTTATTCCGCTCCAGGCCCGAGTGGGATCCCTCCATTCGCACCGCACTCCAATGACGAGAGAAGCTATCTCTACTCTGGATATAACCCTGAACAACCTGCTCAAAGTTCTGGGTACCGACCACAGACTTCACCACGAGCTTATGGCTATCCTTCATACCCGGCTAGCAGTTCGCAGCCTGCGCAGGCAGGGCAACCGTGGGTTCAACCGTATCCGGTACAACCATCCAGTGCGCATCCGTCTGCGTCGCGGCAAATAAGACCAGATACTTCCCCCAATCAGCCTCCTGCTTCCTTGCCCTCACCTTCCAACACACCCAATCCGACCCTGATTAGGACTTCTACTTTACAGCAAGCCGCTCACACGGCTCCGCCTTCGGGGCAAGGGGGACCTAGTGGCATGGCCACCGGCTTCAACCCTTACGGGCTTTATCCAGAAAAGGCAGTTCTTGACATTCAGGGAGAGTTGGGGGATATGGCGCGAAACTGGAACCCCGAGGAGTGGGACAGTAGGAGGAGATTGGTGCAATTCTGGCGACGACAGAAAGGAAGCACGATTCACACTACATTCCGACCCGTGGCGCCAAATGATAGGCAGCCCAATAGCATTTGCATTAGTTGCATCTGGTGGGCTGAGAAGTCGGAGTGCTTTGTTACTAGTGTTGATTGCATTTATCTACTGGAATCTTTGATTGCCGTACGGTTTACAGTTGAGGAGAAGAACCGGATCCGAAGGAATTTGGAAGGGTTTAGGCCGCTTACCGTATCGAAAGCCAAGTCCGATAGCGAGAACTTTTTCAAGCTGATAATGGCTTTCCCCAACCCTAAGCCCAGGAATATTGAGAAGGATGTCAAGGTTTTCCCGTGGTCTGTGTTAGGACACGCCCTGAAGAAGATTATTGGCAAATATGTAAGTCATCCCTGTCCGCGGCTCCCCGTGATACATTGCTAAACATTCCGACAGTGTGCCAGCTATTCCTCAACGGCTTCGGTAATTCCTACTGCTCCAGGCGCCTCCGCATATCCCGGTGGGTCCGTCAACGAAGCACCGCAATCAGGTTCAAATGAAACTGCAGTTCCCCCAGTGCCCTCACCCCCAACGGTGACAGGGTCGACCTCTTCGTCATCTGGGCCATCGGCAGGCCTAACCGGAACCGCGGGTCCGCCACCAATCAAGCAGCCTTCTGCCACCTCATCTCCCCCAACCCATCGCCCTGGAGGTTCATCAGAGTTACCAGCTCATGTCCCTGCATTGCCACCACCACCATCTGCCGGGCAACAGGGACAGCAGCCTATCTGGCATCCTCATCAACCACTTGCCCCGAGCCAGCAGCAAATGTCTGCACAGGGGCAGCGTGCCTCATGGGATCTAACATCCTATCTTGATCCTAACACTGCATCGGGAAATACCGCTGGGACACAAGTGGTCCACTATCCGCACGGGCCCGTCGCAACAGAAGGCCGAGAATCGGTTTCGGGTGCTGCGCAACAAGGTCAACTACCGGGCGACGTTTCCTGAATATTCAAAACTTTGCTTTTCTAATATCATATGGCTTTGAGCGTTTTGGCGAATTTTAAAGGGTGCACCTTTTTACATGCATCTCTGGGTGTTTTTTCTATTTTGGCACGGCGACTTTCTGGTTTGATCCATACCACTCTGCACTGCATCTAGTTTCTTTTGTTTTTCTAGTTGCTTTTTATATGCGGAATGAGTTATTCATTTTTCGTAAGGTTTGGAACGATCGGCGTACATGATTGTCAGGAGAGTTACAATGAAGAGCTGTCGGTTACGGAACTCAACGGGGGGAGGGGAGAACGAACGGAATAAGGGAAAAAGAGAGGAGGTTTTGGGAGTGGCAGGGTGCGTGCTTTCATGCGACCTGCTACGACCGAGTTCGGCGGATCGTTAACAGCAACATCTTACTGCATATTCATCAACCCCTTTCTTTCTTTTGCAAGGTGCGAGTTCAGCTGAAATCCGCCGTCTTGGCAATTATAACCGCCATAAATAAAATAATCTTGTACAACCTCGCCATCCAACCAATCCTCGGTCCGTCTCGAAAATAATTAACATTGTTTTCTATAATGAACGATGGAGCTGTGTGAGGGGTTTCCTTTTTCTCTTTCTCTTTTCTTTTGCGAGAGCTTCTCTTCTCTTGGATTCTTGTTTTATTTTATTCTTATTTCCAAAAAAGACACCATATACTTAGTGGTCTTTTCTTACTTTTCACCGGTGTGTTTTTTGTGTCCAAATTATTATTCTAAACTAGCATTTTTAACTTTTATTCTGACGATGAGTCACTTTTGTTTTCTCTCTCTTCCCCCTTTGCCTCTTTAACTACACGTACATTGGGCTGTATCTTCACGTTACGAAATGTCCCCTTCTTGATTGTTTTATTTTATTTATATTATTGATTTCGGTTTGCAAAAAAATCTATGGGGGGCGGCAGGCAGAGATGCTTTTTTGATTGATTGATCGACTGATATATCCGTTTGGTTTTTTTCTTCTTTCTTTTTTTTTGTGTGGGTTTTTCTCGCTTCATTTCGCTTTTTATGGATTTTGGCGGTATTAAAGATGTTTATTAAGTATCATTAACAAATGTATGTACAGTATATATCTTTTTTTTTTTTTTACTCCCTGGGTTGTTTTTTTTTCCTTCTCTCTCGTTTTTTTCTTTCGATTTCTACGGTAAGGGGTATACGGCGGCTTGACTTTGTTGAAAGCGTTTTTCTCGTTCTTCTTTCCCTTTTTGTGATAAGTTTTTTTGCTTTCTTCTCCGATTCCTATTCTTTATCTTCATTACAAGTAGTATTCTTTCTTTCTAAATATAATGGAACGATCCGTATTTTGGCACAGTGTAGTGTAGTACTAGTAGTGATGGTAATGTTTCCGTGCCGTGTTTTTGTCGAAAAATGTGTAAATTTACTACAGGACGGTAACTGTACTTGTACTCGTACTGGTACTCTTGAAGTATTTAACCAAGAAAAGGGGGGGGGGAGAAATCATCTTACGTAACTACCCAGCGTACAAACATTTAACACTACCTCCGCTACTTCCCCACCGGAGCAAACAATGCACAAGCAACCTAGAAACAAAGGGCAGAAATCAACAAACAAGAATTTGACTATTACGAACCGGCCCAGCGCCTCTGCCGGTAATCTACTCCCTTGTTCTTCCTCTTCCTCCACCTCCCCCTTACCTTCATCCCTTCGGAACCCAACAGCGGGGTACCATACAAGCCAAATACCGATAAGTTATGTAAGCAAGAGGAAGGAAGGGATGAGATAGGGAGAGATGAGATCGCATCTATAGCCTGTAGCTAAGTGGAGCCAGTATTGTAAGAAACCAGGTTTTACACCCTTTCAATTAGGGAAAGACCCTGTCTGTCATTTCCTTAGGAATACTGTACCCGTACCCGTACCCGTTAATTGGGGTGCTGTACCGTACCGTACCTGGAGGTTAGTTAATTAATTAATCAACTAGCTAATTAATCTTAACCATGTGTTGTCTATCTATCCTAGCGGTATACTCGAGTACCGGTAGTCGCAAGGATGTGTTATTCTACAAGAAATGGAGAATGTACCGGTATTGTGCTGTACCTGATCGGTTGGTCAGTCAGTCTGTCGGCGGTGGTGGTGGTGTCCGTGGCGTATGGGAAGCATAAAAAAAAAGGAGTCAAGTAAGATGCTTTTCCTCATACGGTTATCATAAGCTGTTTTCTTCTCGAGCATTGGTGCGTTCTGATGAGTGAGGGCTTTTACGTTCTCTTCCTCTCTCTCTCTCTCTCTCTCTCTCTCTCTCTCTCTCGCTCCCTATAAATCTCTCTCACGTGGAATTTAGTTGCGTCGCGTCGGTCAGAGTGTTGTTTCGGGTCGGGTTCTTACCATGGTTAGCTCCCGGATTTGAGTTACATATCACAATTTTCATGTTCCATCGTGCTTGGCTATTTGTAAGAGACTTGAGTATCCGGAATGCCTTGGTAATTGATTGATGTATTCTCGGTGCCGAGACGTTCGGGTGCTTTGTAATTGGCCGGGTATCATGAAGAGGGGGGATTGAGGGTCTGTATCTGGTAGGTTTTTATCCGATCCCGTGTTTTCTGTGAGTGGTGATTTAGTAGTTGTTTGTCAGGATATCTACTAGAGGGGGTCGTCCTCCTCTTTTCTGCTGTGCCGCGACGCACCCCACTTTTGTTCTTGTTCTCGTTTTTGTTTTTTCTCTTTGTTTGTTCGTCACGGCGTCCCTGTGCGCTCGCGCCGGGTTGTTATACAAGTACAGGTAAGGTGTGGGTGAATTGATCGGATTGGGGGGCGGGGCGCTCTGCTTCTTCTTCTCCTCTTCCTTCTTCGCCTTCTTCTGCTTACTTTTCTTTCCTTTTTCTTCTTTCTTATTTTCGCAGAAGTAGGCGTTACGGTTCGGTACTTGTACTAAGTTGGTAGGGTTACGGTGCAAAGCACTCTTTCACGTTCCTGGTGTAACGTTGTGAAGTTGAGATGAGAGATGCAGGGGCCCATGAATGGACTGACCGATTGACTCGGGACGATCCGGCGAGAGAGAGCTCCGGCGACACACTCAATGTATCCTGAGTTCACAAACCGACGGACAGATAGACGGACGGACGGACGGGGTTCGCTGGCTAGTCAGCCGGGCCTTCTCTCTCTCTCGGCAAGTCGGACTGGTTCTTCCCACCGTTTTGTGCGCCTGCACAGTATTAGGACTCGAGTACCGCGCCGGAGTGCGGGCTAGTTGGTGAGAATCTTCATAATCATGCTCAAGTATCGCTCCGGAGGACTAGTTGCAGGACGGCGGGGTAGTACAAAGGCTTTGTTTGCGGCGCTGGGGCGTGGTCGTACCGTAGGTAGGTGCGGTAGGTCGGGTTAGGTTAGTTGTGGCACGGCCCCATACCGTATCGCACTCGTAGCAAGCAAGCACTAAACTCAGATGATACCCGAAGATAGAGAGATCCACAGAATGTATGGTGAAAATCCCTACGGATTTGAGCCCCCATACAAACCCAAACATGACCAGAACCCCCCTAAATTTCCTGATATCATACTTGTTGCCCCCATGAGATTGCCTATAAGCTTGAACGAGTGAACTCCCATAAGTACCGGTATCCATACAGCCAAACAACCCGGGGCTTTAGACGCCGTATTGTATTGGTGAGAGAAAAAACCTCACAGTAATCATCAGTTGACATCCTCGTTCAGAGCGGATTGACCAGGTACCGTAACCCTTAGCACTCGGATCCCCCCGGTCTTTCGCTTTCTTTCTTTTTTTCTGGCAGTTTCTTGCAGGGGGCCGTGTAATATAGAGACTGTAATCATAATGGACCTGCGGTAAGCTGCAAGGAGGCAAATATGGTATGGCAAAGCATTAACGAATTGTTTGCTATCGGGGGGGGGGGGGGGGGGCGGGGGATTCGGAAGAGTCCG
>Ga0307517_10002255_pt1 | contig 31121 bp, 30 predicted proteins | sample 23_EM_MG_FD_194515 | JGI IMG/M metagenome (GOLD analysis project Ga0307517, IMG submission 194515) | Populus trichocarpa ectomycorrhiza microbial communities from riparian zone in the Pacific Northwest, United States - 23_EM | ecosystem: Host-associated > Plants > Roots > Unclassified | place... | reverse complement strand
TCTCGAGACTTGAACAGCAGGCCTTGAGCAATCATTTTTACACTATTAGGGATCCTAACCCTGACTACATAAAGCATTACATTTTGCAACACCAGTGGTACACGCTTTAGACGATTGGCACCATACCGCATTTTTTTTTAGTTTTCGCGCTAAGAGGTCAGAATAAGGTGTGAGTCAGAATTTTTCACAAAGTAACCCTTCCAGGTTAGTTGTTTCCCCCAGATAGATAGCAAAAGTCTCAAAATTAACACCTCATGGTAAATATCTATGAAAATCCTTCCCCTAAAGGCAACTCTCTGCCCAAAGAAGCTCTCGTATTTCGCCACACTTTCTTTTGACGTCTTAGCGTGAAAACGAGCTTATCCGGTATTTGTGGCAGTGTTGTGGCTGGTGAGAATGTACCTTCTGCGGCGATCTTTGGTTGCGAAGGTAACTTAGTGAACAGGAGTGTAATTGCCCGCCACGATTTTTACGGCAATTTCCTAACCTCACACCAGCTATTATGTACTGTCCTCATGCAATTACTGACTCCCAATTCAAGTTCTTTAGCTTGCAGTCCTTGCAAAAAATCCAACGGCCACAGGCTAAAATCCCAAGGGTAATTAAGCACACATACGCTCTCTCGGGGGAGAGCTCGAAAGAAAATTAAATAAAAAATAAAAATAAAGGTAAAGGTAAATAAAAACAGAGGGTAAAATGCAGAGATTAATTAGGAGCAAGGCGAGAGATGGAGGAAGAAAAAACGCCGAACCTCCGGGTCGTGCTCCTACCTCAACCACCGCACATAGATCCTCCTCTCTCTGTAGCAACCAATTCACTTTCAACATGCATTAATAGCAAGGGTAAACCCCTTAACGAATGTCCAAATGGAACCAGAATAGGAACGTGAAGAAAAGAAAAATATATCAAAAGCGGTATCATACAAATTCTGCGAGCAACATTAAATAAAGCGAGGAGTAAGTGATTGGAAATACAGAATGCAGATAAAGTATATATGGTCATATATATAAATCCTGGGTACGGGATATTAAGGGTATGGGTAAGGGGATTGGGCGTGGCGAGTATGGGGATGATTGGAAGTGGGGGTCGGGGAGGAATGGAGGGACAGTAAGTTGGAAAGGTAGATAATATCCATAGGCAGCGTTGATGAGGAAAAAAATGAATGGGTAAAAAGAAGCCCCCTAGAAACGCCCGGATGAGGTTGAAAAAAGAAAAAAAAAGCACGAAAAGCCCAGAGGTAAGAGAAATAAAGAGGTAGAGCATAGGGGCTGCTTTTTCATAAAAAAAAGAAAAAAAGAAAGCCATGATTACGGGAATCTCTGCCTCTCCACAATTCGCCTCAGTTTTTTTCGCTGATGGGATTCCTGGGGTTTGTGAAGGGGGAGGGGATAACTGAAGGCAAGGTCGAAGACAGAACAGAAAAAGAGCAAGAAAAAGAAAAAGAAATGCAAAGCACAAACTCCATATCCATCGGTCTATAAATCATATTTTTTTTCTTGCTTTTTGTTCCTCCCCTCCGAAAGAACCCAACCCTGAATAAAACAACGTAGCGGGCATGGACTTGATATCAAACCTCCCCTTTCCCCAGCACACCCGCCTGCTGTCATCACTCAATCGACCGACTCCAACGACGACTCAGGAGCAGCCAAGGTAGTTGCTTCCTCCTCGGTAATGTATATCCCGATCAAACACTCAGCCAACATGCCCTCAACATTGACCCAAGGATGTGTAGTATTGAACAGTTTTGTACAATCCTTGCCGGCACCGCGGAGGAGATCCTTTTCCCCACCGGGGTGGAAGGGGAGGTACGCCGTGATATTGTATACTTGTCCGTTTAGCGCGGTCCAGATGTCAGCTGGGGTTTTTGCGTGCGTAGCTAGCATCGAGGGGGAGACTTTTATCAGGTCCGAATGCGGGAGGTTCTAGCAGAGAAGGAAAAAAAGAGCAGTCAGTCGGGATGATCCAGCGAGTGAGGTTGGGTGGAACCGGTTAGACTTTGGTGCTCACCCTTAAGTCCACGCCGGAGCGTTGTAACCTTGCCCAATCGAGCGGTGAATGCCCGGGTTCTAGCACGACCTTTTTCCGGCTGCTGGAGGAAGAGGTAGCGGATCTTCGCTGGTCCGGGAGGGTCAGTCCGTTACCTGCTGCCACACCAGAGGCTCCCAGTCCTACAGCGGCAAGTCTTGATCGAGCGGCCGAACTTTGCTGCTGTTGAGTAGCCGGGGATTGGGGCGGAATAGCTGGTGAGAGGAGACGGGCGATTGCTCTCGGATTCCTCCCCCGGATGGGAATGAGGGGGGGTGCCATGGATAATGTTGTTGTTGCTGTCGACGTGACGGGTGATGACGTTTTGTCTATGTTTGTTAGGGGTGATAATGATGGCGATGATGATAACAATGCAGTGAGAGATGAAATTCCGCCGGATGCTCGCTGGGCAGAATCCAAGGAAGGGAAGGAAGGGGGGGTGTCGTCATCGTCAGTCTCATCTCCCCCAGCCCGTTCACCGCGGCTCCTGTTCTCACCACCACCGGGGCTGTCGCCCTCCACACCTGGTGCTTCCGCATTAGCCCCCCCACTTCTCCCATTACCTGTAAGTAGTGATACCTGGGGTATCACCGAGATCTCAAAAGTGGAAGCTGCAGAGGGCGAGAGCGCCTTGGGAGTTGTTTCTGGGGAGTGGATATTCGGTGAGGAAGGGGAAAGGGAGGGGGTTCCAGGGGATGATGACGGCGATGACGGCGATGACGGCGGTGTTTGGGTGGGTATTTGTCTTGTTTGTGGCTGCTGTTGCTGGGCGTCCTTCTCCTTCAGAGCGGATTCGAAATTCAGCGCGTCGTAATTTTGTACCTCTATCGAGGCAGCCGCTGGCGTTACCACCACTGATGGTGCTGTTGTTGCAGTTGCTTGTGCTTGAGAGGAAGACGGGGTTTTCGGATTCGGAGGTTGCTTGACGAAAGCTGAGAGGAACGGCCACATGGGGAGAGTCTTTGACTGACCACTAGTGCCGTCGGCGGAGAACAGGCGGCGGTAAACCAGATAAGACAGGAATGCGAGGATAAGTGACAGGCCGACAATCATCGGTGACTAACAATGGGGCAGCGGCGGGTGCTGCCGGGTTGGGAGGAAGCAATGGGCTGGGCAGTGGAATGATGATGGAGGAGAATCGTATGACTTTCCCCCCCCCTTTCTTTTTTTTTTCCTGTATAAAGTATAGTTTATGGTCGTTTCGGTCTGTATGCAAGCTGGGGTGGGATGGTGTGGAGGGGAGGGGGAAGGGTATTGTATTGAAGGGGGTGGATTGTGTGGTGTGGGATGAATGAAGGAATGAATTAATGGAGTTTGTATGGATGTATTGCTCAGTCTGGCTGGCGGTTGAAGTCATGTTTGGCGGAGGTGAACCCAACGTGAACCGGCCAGGTAGGACACAGACCAGAGGGAAGTAACTATGATACCTAACCAAGAGCGGCGCCGCAGAAAGGTGCATCTTAACTCCTACAAAGTGTTGGCTAGGAATTCAATAACAAAATTATATAAAAATTGAAGCCCTTCACTCGTCCTGTGATATCTACCTTCATTTTTTTCATTTTTTTCTTCACTTTTTCCCTGCTACCCTTTCTCCTTCCTTTCCTCGCGGCGTTGACAAGAAACACACTCAATGAGGTTCCCCGAGCCATGGTTGGGCAAACGAAACCCTAACCCACATATTTGCCAAGACACGGTAAGATGAATAATCAAAAACCCACTGCAAGCCCAATTGGTCACCAACTCCAGCGCCAAGCCGAAACGGAAACCAGCAGAAAATAAATTCCCCCACGATAACCTCTCCACCAAAACGAATTAGAGAATATCCCAATTCATTCCCCACCCCCGCTGCTGGGAAGAAATTGGTACAACCACAGTATGTCTCCCTTCTCCCCCAAACCAGGCTCGCAGGAGTGGGAAGAGAACAAAAACAAAATTTCCAATACCTACCGCATCTCACATGTTTCTAGGCCGCCTAAAACTTGATCCCATCACCAGAATGTCCCTCGTAAACCTCGGTCACTTCTGCTCGCACATGCAGAACGCCTCGCGCGCACGCCTCTCCATAACCCCCATCATGCCGTCGAAGCTCCACCTAGGCATCGCGTTAGCACTGCAAGACCACGGTTTCATATCCTCCGTGACCCGGGGTGACACCGCAGGCCCGGACGCCGAGGAGACGCCGACAACGCAGGAGAACATCGCGAGGAGGAGGCTTTGGATCTCGCTCAAGTACCATGATAACGAGCCGGTACTTTCGAAGATGAAGCTTGTGAGTAAGCCGACAAAGCGGATACATATGGGGGTTCAGGGACTGCAGGAGCTGGCGGCGGGAAAACAGCATAATTTCGTGCAACCATTGGAGGCTGGGGAGGTTATGCTTTTGTCGACAGATAGGGGGGTTATTATGGAAGCTCGGCAGGCTGTTGAGAGGAGGATAGGTGGGCAGCTGTTGTGTCGGGTGAGGTGAATTGTGGATATTGGAAGGCGATCTCCCTTTTTCCGGCTATGGGATTCACGAGATCCACGTGGCATATACATGGGGGTGAGCCTTTCGTGAGAAAGCGGGGGCGAAGGCGAGAGGGAACGCTCTCGCGCGTTTTGCTGCTGGATAAGACCCGAAGTGGTGGAAGAGAGGACGGGGGTAGTATTGTCTTGAGTCCCCATTACCTTCTCTGTAAACTACTATCCTCCCAATATCATAGAATCACCTTTCAATTACAGCAGCTACGCTTCCCCGGCGAAGGCCCGCATCTATTGGGGATTGTCTCAGAGAGTCAGACTCGAGTGATATTCCGTGCGCAGATACCCCGCGAGCGACCAAAAAGTGAAAATAAGGGCACTGCACATGACGCCTACTATTGGGACCTATGAGCAGTGGTTTCCGGGACTATGAATGTTGGCAGGTTGTGTGGGCCAACACGTGCGCACAATCCAACTCCAGCAAATTAGTAAGCCCCTCCCTAAACTAACCAATAGAGAAAGAGTAATTGTGTCAGTGTTACACCTGACTACCCGTAGGATCCAAATCCAGGACAGCCTGCAAGTGCCGCTATTGCGATCACGCCGGGGGTTCGTAGAGTACTTTCGGGGGACAGCGGCTAGGATCTCGGTCCCGGGAGATTGGCTTCCTTCTGAGGCGGTGTAACGGATTACTAGAATGCAACCCGCAATTGAATGGCACTGCTTGTTGAAGAGGGGGGGGGATGAAACATTGAGAAATAAGGCGGCACTAAGGATCCTTTCTTTTGGGCGGGGGTGAGGACACTTCCTATCACTGATGTCTACAAAAAGTCATTCTTTGGCAGTGAGCGAGATCTTTCTAACAATTGACATATCAGCTGACGGCATGCCTTCCAGTATGCCCTTCACAAGTCTAGAAATGATAACCGAGTGATATCATATGTTTGGACTCTTGCTAAACCACAAGGTCACCCATAATCTTTTTTAGTATCATAATAAGAAAGGCCAAACCAATGAAAGAGATCCACCGATATTGAGACACAGAGGCATTAATCATGAATATAACCGAGAAAAGGCCCTATACTCGCGAATTTCATGAGTATCAGAACACCTTAACGCTAAGACACACCAAGAGCACAACCCATTGACGCAATGGTTCCTGGACATCTTTGGAATTCAGGGTAGAGCGGAAAAAAGTCTCACAGAATGTTCATCTCAGCGCTCTGCCTCCCCTGTTCTTGGCCTCTTTCTGCATCTTGTCAACCTCAGTCAACAGCACACTTATCGCAACCCACGCAAAACTCTTGAGAGAATCTAGGTCCTTCCAATTTTTCTCCGGAAGACACAACGACAACGACGCCATACCGATACCTAGAGTTTTTTCTCTGGACTCGCCTCGCATCGACTCGACGATAGAGCTAGCAAGCCTATCGAACTCATCCTTCATCTCTAACGAGGCCTCTTTCTGCTTCTGGGTCTGTCGTTCTTTACCCACAATATTCCCGATAAATACCTCGACTTCTCGGAGGCGGTATTTCCAAGGCATGTCCGAGTAATTTATCATCATCTGTTCGACATTCCTCTCGTAGCTAAGTACTGTATGAGCGGTGCTGATGGGTAAAGTGGCGGGGCTACTTACGCCTCCTTGAGCTCAGCCGCATCGTCAATGCAGTCTTCCCACGTGTAGTTGGAGGGGATCGCTTCCTTAAGCCATTCCCAAACCCCGAGGATTAGGACGCCCTCATTGACGTTACGCTCCCGGCGCTCCCTGTGGACTGTTCCCTGAACCTCGCGAAGGAATGCTGTTTCGTCGATCTCTCTATATAGCTTTCCGAGGACCTTTTCGCTCTCGTAGTATAATGTTGGGGTGTCTTCGTCATCGTCATCGTCATCTGGCACTGCATTTTCCTCGACGAATTCTGGCTCCTTTTTTATTAGTATCCGAGGGCCTGGCGCCATAAAATCCGGCCTACAGTGGGTCGCTTTCGGGAATTCAGACTTAGAGACCTAGGTGGGGCGTCATGATAGTGTCAACTAAGAGCCCGCTTTATTTTGGGCCGTGCTCCCGGGGACGGAACCCACCTTTATCCCAGTTTTAGGAAAGTCAACAGCTGTAGAAGCTAGTTCAGCAAGCTTTAAACAATCTGGATGATGCACGCCTTCGGCTTTCTTGTCTGCAGTAATTAGGTGTCGAGTACTAATCATCCCGAGGAGATTGTTCTCCATGAATTCTAAAAAGAAGTCGATGATATCGCTGGTCTCTACTGGGCGCCCAAGATCTTTCGGCGGGACTCTAGGGTACTCTGCTGGGGCATATTTCGTCTTCAGGATGAACCTCACATCGTATATTATGTTATACAGGTCTTGGACTCGTCAGCAGCCTATCAGGAAGGAGAGTGACTTGTATAGCTTGCCTCCATCCAAATCCCCACCGCTCAGCATACTTGGCATGTCGCGTGTACCCAGTTGAGAGAATACAACACAGTTATGCAAAGCCCGAAGTGGAGAATCCCGGGGCAATTCGCCCGCACCAATAGCCAATGCCATTTGCACGTCCCCGGGGTGGTGTACCGGCGATCTGGTGATCAAAACCCTCCCCGATATACTCTCCGATACGCTTTGGTCTCGAGATTGGACCGTGACATATATTTGGCCCTCTTGTAGGTAACCAGTTTCGTCCATTACCCCAATAAGCGTCATGCCCTTTTTTACCGGTATCCTTGCCTTATGCTTCAGGCTCCGCAAAGATGTGATTAGAGACAGCTCGAATGCTTGCTCTAGGAAATGGTCGTCTCTGAAATTGAACCCAAGATTCTTCAGTGACTCAATGACCCATGGGAGCCTTATAGCCGTCGAGGCGATTCGTTGGCGTTTTAGGAAATTCGCTGCATTAGCCACTGAAGTTGTCGACTGTCGTAACTCCTCAATAGCGTCTTTCTGAAGTGTCATGAAAGTGCTTTCAGCAACACCAATATCTTCCAAGACCTTTATCAGAGGCCTATTTAGGTACATAGGCAACCAGGTTGCGGAGTGACAAATCTCGATTTTGCGGTCAGACGAACCCCTGAACTTGATCATTGAGGGCCGAAGGCAGAACTGGTCTCCGACAAGCCGTGAGTCCAGGGAGACCACTCCTTTAGCTCCGGCGAATCGAATCTGAAATACCGTTGGCCGAGTCTTGCGCAGCGATTCGGATTCTCCCCAAACTCGGTCGAGCAGCTGTTGCGAAATTGTGCCCACCCCATCGCTGAAGGTTCGTCCATTTCTTTCCACATCGGGGATCTCTACCTCGTGTTCCGCTCTGACGTCAATGGAACCATATGTGTCACTGAATGCTTGACCTACCCGAGCTGCATACCTACCCGGGCATGTGATTCTCGAAAAATCACCAAGCCTAGAAGTGACGATTTTGGGATCGAGGCGTTCACCACCCAGATAAAAAGGTGCCATAAACCAGCAGCTCTGAGTCCGTAAAGACGAGCTAGAAAACCCCAAGAATTCGTACTTCCTACCGGCAATAGTAACACCTTCTGAGAGATAAAGGCGAAACTGAGTGTTGTAGATTGGTGACTGGTCCACATTATGCTGGAATAGCAACTGTTCCCCATCTTCCTCATAAAAAGTCACTCGTATAAAATGTTCGTGGTGGTCTGGATATTTTCGAAGCACCCTATTCTGAGGTTCCGGGGAGGGGCCGTAAAAATAGCAACCAGCAGGTGTCACAGAAACGTGGTGAATAAGAGCCATATGCTTTTTCTGGGCCCTTTCTAGGATTGAAGCTATCAATGATCCTGTGCGACCCAAGACTGAGGCTGCCCACTCATTCAATTCAGATATGAGGGCTTGGTGAGAGAGCGTGCCGGGTTCGTTTGTTGGATCCTCTCGCGCGAGAACCCCCACAAACTCCTGCAAGATTGTAGCGGTTTTTTCACAACCGTACTTCCTAACGAATGAATCGACCTGAGGTAAAAGCCCCAGCACAGAGCTTGGGGGTAGATGGCCATTGGCCCATATTCTATTGAGTTGAAATGCGATGGGGAACATTCCCGGGCCAAAAAACTGCCTCCCTAGCCTTCCAACTAGCTCCTTGCTCGACTCTTGGAATTCAAGCGCTGCGAAACGCAGAGCCGTTCGCTTCTCGACCACCGGAGGGATTCCACGATGCTCGCCAAGAAGCATAACAGAATCTATATCGCGGGCCTCCTCGAGATATATTCGGTATACAAAAGCGAATGGTGCATAAAGAGCGTGGTCCGCGCCCAAGCTTGAAACGCGCTTCCGAACATCCCTCCCAAAAAATCCGAACAAAAGCTCGTCTAGCTGCGGGACCTCATTGTAGAATCTAGGCGCCTTATCTAATGTGAAGGTAACAGATTTGGTGTTCCCCTTAGAAACAACGATCGAGGTCATATCAATATACCTGGCCACAATTGACTTATCAGCCGAACTACCGCCATTCAGCATATCTAGACCAAGCCCTTCGAATATATGACTCAATTCATCATCTTGAGGAGGATTGCCCTGGCTCTCGAAAACAACATGGACAGCCCTCCCCCCAAAACGCAAAGTGCCAACAACATCGATTGAATAGTAACAGTCGAATACCGGAACACATCCCTCTGCCTCAGTCGACCAGACACCGCACTCAACTTTTTCGATATCGAACTTTTTCCCAGGAGGTCTCGTCCTTTGTATCCGGGGCTGTTGCTGGGCTTCCTTTATCAAGCTCTCTTGCTCCTTCTGTAAGCTCTTGACTACGTAGTGATCGTAAGGCTTATTGCTAATGGCGAATCTAAGGCCATGGCCTTGCATCTTGATCGTGCGTGGGGTCCCCCTATATTGTGGGCCGTAGGAACTAAGAAATTTGTTCCCCGCCTCTCGGGTCGGAACTGTGAGGGTTCCAGCTTTCGGACCTCCATTGCGTGGCCTTCCCTTAAAAACTATAGCTCTAAAGGCCAGAACCCCGAGCTCGTTGAGATGGGGCTCCAACGTTCTCCTCAGCTCGGAATCCCGGCCGCTACTATAAGGAATGTCTCGAATATAGATTTCCATGCTTGGCTGGCGATAGATGTAGTGAAGGTGTGTCGATCGCTCCACAATATCCCAGGGCTCTTCGATAGAGAAAGAGATCAAGTCACAAGTTTCTCTTAGGACCGGTCGAATATTTTGGGGAACCGAAACCTGCGATAATGCTCAGCACCATACTCCAACTTCCTTTATCGAGACTAGGAGTTCCAGATCACAAGCCATACCTCGGGCTGCAAACGCCCTGCTTCGTACGAGAGTTGAAATATTGCTAGTCTTTCTCCCCACTAAGCAGACGATAGATCTTAAACGGTGCTCGATAAGTCGATAATCATGTCGGAATTGAAGACTGAAATAGCGGGGCAGAAACCTAGAACTTTGTAGTAAACAAGTCGGGCAGGGTAGCCCCGCAGGGTAATTTTCGGCGCCTCAAAACCTGTGCTACTCCTATCCGCCTTTCCTGCCGGCCTCAAAGGGCTTCTGATCTATAATGTTGTAACGCAAGCCAGCAATTGGCCCACATTTGTCCCCGGATATGCTATCGATGCAACAACAAGAATGCATGCAAACGAATGCGGCTGCGTGATTCCTTCGGAATATCCTATCCGAAGAGTCAGCTTTGTCTTTCAAGGATGGATGGAAGGAAATGGAACCCAAGGGTTGATTCCTATGACTCCTTGCGGCTCTTCAGGTGCTAATCCCATAAATGCCCTTTCGGCTTCCCCACTTCCCACAAGAAGTTGGGAAACATCCAAGATCCTGGCAGAAAGTTATTGGAAACGTCCAATCGATTATCCCCATGCGTTACTCGCGAGTTTCCCGACCCATTAATGTTGAGGCCTGCCGAAAGCACAGATCCTTGGCGCCAAGGTGTCCCGATACTTTAAAATTCGAGAGCGCATTTATCACTCGCCGTAGCTAGATTGATGGCCAACAACAAACCCAAAATGCCACGGAGAAACGAAGGAAAATTAGGCGCAACCCCAATAAAATGGAAGTGCAGGGTATACCAAGGATTCTAGGAGGCCTAAGGGAACTATGCCAAACAGTGATGTTTCCCGGGGGCTTTGCATATTTTCCTCGGAAAAGGTCAAACTTTTCCCGGCCCATGGCTGCAAGAACCTCCCACGACCAAACTGCGCCCTACGTCGACAACGCTACCGATCTAAACTTCGCACCCGCTTATTGTCACTTGATAATCAACTTCGGGGGGATCTATTGGAATTGACCATCCTAATGGCCAGTGAGATTCCCCGAAGCAAAACTCTTCAGGCGTACAATTGCCGCACCGCCATGCCACATCACACCAACATTGTCTGGCAATATACCGGATCATGTGCTAGGACGTTGGTGTTGCCTCTCTTGGTAGGGTCTAGGGCTTTGGTCTTTCTTATTTGCCCCAGAGAGCAGGTTTTTTAGTGTCTTTCGACCCCACCCAGAGGAGGAAGTTTGAACGACCTAGCACGTTGTCAGGTATGGTGCCTTAGCGCATGTAGTTGTGTTTCCCAAAAAGAAAACTCTCCACACCTTATCTCCCCGGCCGTGAAGACGTTGAACATTCTATGCCACCCGTATTATCTGCTTTTTGTTAGTAAGTAAAATTTCCCAAATGAGCAGACTTCAAACCACAATTGATATTGGCTCCATGACCATAATTGCGCTGGTATCGCTGCGAAGGTTTTGGGTTGGGTTGGCTTGCCTCACCGAACGCAATGCCGTCGGGGCGGACGCCAGATCGGTACAGTCGTGCACCAGTATGTAGCCACAAATATGCTGAATTAATCCGGGATGCGAAGGTCATGGTTCAAAAGCTTATTAGTAATCCATGTCTCAAACATTGACAAGGGTGGAATAAGATTTCAATATCGTGTTAGTCTAGGAGATACTCCCAGGAAAATTGGCGGCAGCCTAAGCAGAAAAAAACAAGGCTCCGGATTATATATCGGACAGGAATAGGATCAACAGAATCCCCTGCATTCACTGGAAAGATTCGCACCGCTAGTACAAGTGCCATGGGTGAGGTTTTCGTACAAGACAGGGATCATTTTGCGGGTTGACCTAGATTAACTGCTCGTTAATCCCCTAGGGGGGCACTTTTACCAGTACGTTGGAATAATGTAGGGGCTGAAGTAAAAACATCCAGAATTCGCCTGGCTTTGGTTATAAAGTGTCAAGTGGAGGCGCTTTGCTGCGACAGATTACCACAGAAACCCTGATACCAACGAACCAGTGGCTGGCCAAGCTCGCCATGTTAAGGACTGAAATGAACGAAAGCGCTCCCGTAGTTGTGGGGAAACCAACTAATCCAGAATCAAATGTGACACAATTGAGTAATGAGGTCCATCAAGCATTACTATATACCGATACTAATAAGTTAAGGCAGACCATTCCTTTGACAACACCATTCACCCCACATACTGTGCCCACCAGGCTGACATTAGGCAAGGCGGATTATGGCGAAATGGTCATCTAGGGCACCATCTATTGGGTCGGACAGCCCTCCGTACCGGGCATCAATGGTAAGTCTGACGAACTTCCTCTTATTTGTTCGACGGCCTCCACCACTCAGAGAATGATATCTGCTCTAGCCAGCCAGTGCGCCAAGAGTTCCACAGACCTTCTGGCATCAGCAAAATTTAGCATAAATAGCCCACGGGTATTCGGCTACACAATTCCCCTTATACTTGTCCCAGGCCATAAGTACCCGAAAATGAAGGGGGATCATTTGTATGGGGGCACAGACACGCACGGATGTTTTGCCATATATTTCTTTAATCCCTGTTTTCGGGTACTTATGGCCTGGGACAAGTACACATGTAATTTCGACAAACCGGCTAGGTACTACTAGGATAAATTTAAGGAATTTACGACAAACCAGACCAGAGTCCAACAGACCACTTGTCCTTTTCTACGATAAAACCTTTCCCATTTCGTGTTTTTTATGCTGAAAACGTGACTATCCTATCGTTGGAGGTGCCGTCTGGCCCGCCGTCGGTTTTCGAAAATATTGAAATCGCGAAGCGCGAGTTGCACTGGGTCAGGCAAGATGTTATGGAACAGTTATTCAAGGTTGACCAGCAAATTATATCCTTGTATGTTCCGGTTAATGGGTTCCTACCCTTGTGCTGTACCCTACAACTGTAGTCCTTCCAAGTTGACATAGTCTTTACAAAATCTAACGAAAGCAATTCCATAGGGTAGAGAGACCCACATTCTACGGACCTTCACGTTTTAGCCGTGCCAAGAACCGTGGTCTTATCCAATTTTGGCATGACTCTACGAGTGATTCTTCATGATACCACTCATGGGGTGTGGTGAAAGATACCGTATCATAGCTCAGAAAGTATGATACCGCCATTTGAACCAGTAGAATAAGCACGAACCCTAAACTATTCAATATTATCAAGTCTCATCTAGTTCCATAAACGCGGAGTTCAGCGAAGACAGCCATGCTTCTAAATAGAGGCCAAATGTCAGTCTTACTAGCACCCATATCGTATTGTGTTTATTTATCGGTTTTAATTGTTGGTAGGGCCGCATTTTAGGTTGCGGTGGTACCATAGGAGAGAAAACGTGCAAAGAATACCATGGGGGTTGGCCTATGGAAAGTATGAGAAATGGATGGAGAAGAGGTGCAAGATAAGCAGGAGCTTGGATATCTACTTTTTTCCTGATTCTTTGCTAGCGATCGTTTAAAAGTCCAGTCGTGTTGTCATGTCATGTCCCTACACTATTCACAAGGGTTGTCATTATGTCATTTTGTAAAAGAAATACCGCTAGGGTTTTTCTACTTATTATTTTTTGGCGGGGTGGGGGGGAGTACCCTCATCTCGGACCTATTGTAGAAACTTGATTGCTGGTATCCCTTGTTGGCTAGACACGACACTTTACATCAAAACGGAGTTTCCGCACAAAACTCTATAACCGGGGTCATTGTTGAAGTTCTGTGCCGCAAGCAGAGACGCCCTTAGAAACACTCCGGATATCACTTTTTTCGACGGCGGCCAAACGGATACACGCAATCCAATCCTAACAATCCAAGGAAAAAGAACAGAAGGAAAACGGCAGCAAAGCAGGCAAAAATGCGTTTATCACCGTTAGCCTATCCCATGGACACGGTAAAACTTGCCGCACCCCCATCTCTTGAGTGACGGGAAAGTTCGCAAAGTGAGGGGGCGGTCCTGCTCGTCACACCCCAATCAAAACGTCTTCCACAGACCAGGTGACAAGTTTGACCCTGTCATCTGCCCAAGGGATACCCTAAAAACTCGTGAAGCCCAGTTATCTCCGTCTGCCCTGTAATCTCCGGATTCGGAGGCAAAAAGCGCCCCGAGAAAGGCCAGCGCCCCCCAGACACAGTATAAGATCAGCCCTCAATGAGTGTTGGATGCCATTAACTGGTATCCGTGATTATATTGACGCGTCGATCTGAGCCTGCTCTGGGCTGACTAGCTGATTCCTGTTGATAATCTGTTAGAGAATGTCACGAGGTTTCACGGTAATCCAGTGTTCAATCCTAAATCTCCCCTGGTCATCTCTCCATTCGAAAGTAATAGAAATTCGAAAGTGATAGGTAGCGTAGCGTAGCATGCCGGTCCTCTCGAGCAATTAGCCATCCTTAGGCCAGTTTTGCTTGAGTGCGGTGACTTAGCAGAGAACACTGAACCTTCCAGCCATCCAACAACTGCCTTCTATCCCCCCATCATCAACCTGCTACCGGTACTCCAACTTTCTTTTCTTTTTTCCCCACTTCCTTTGTAAAATTGCCAATCCCAATCCTGTCTACTCGAGAATGATGAATAATTCACTTACCCGCAGTTAGCTTGTTACATTCCATGGCGAAGCCGATGATCACAGGTACTCCTTTCCCCTTTTTTCCCTTTCCTCCCCCTCCGATCTGGAACTCTATCAGGATAGGTCCTTTTTCAGCCTGTACTCGAGTATATTCTAAAGATGAGTCTTTCCTTTAATTAACCTTATTACCACTATCATATGCTAATTGTACCGCCCACAGCATCGCTATTTAGACTCCATTTGAACACTCGCCAAAGGGACCACTAGAGTGCGTCAGTCTGTGATTTAAGGTGTATGATATGCGTGTTGTTGTCTCTCAAGTCTACTCACCGGAGTGCACTCGTATCGTGCCGTATCCCCTCATAGGCGAGACGAGGGCTTAAATTCTATGCATATTTCATGAGGCAAACTTGACGTGTGTGCACTTGAGGAATCTCCCGGCTTGATATCGTTGTTGTTTTTCCTCTTGTTGTGTTAAAATTATTGTTTGATACGATACCGGTGGGAGGGGCTGTGAGACCACTAAAGTTTATTCCTTAATTCTCGCAGGCAGATATGAAGGAAGGAACGTTACGACTTACTGTAGTTCTCGTCCTGTAAAGGCCCGGATAATCGAACCCCACGCTATATGGTCGAGAATTCCCTACTTTAGGGAAGAGGTGGGGGGACGGCAGAGGAGGTGCTGTCCGGGCCCTCTCAAGGACAGAGAAACAAAAAAAAAACACACAAGACCTTACTAGTGGGAGTCACCCCAACGTCATGGTGGTGGTGGTGTTCACAAAGGCCTCTCAATTACGAGCATGTAACGGGCAATGGTGACGAATTGCACGTCAGCAGAAACCATCCCTCCAGGAAACCCGTGGTCAAGTACCGTACCACGAGAGTGAGAGTGAGAGAAGTACCCAGCCCCTACTTTGTTCTATTCAAAGACACAAATGGAAGATCTCATGGCTCTGCCTTCCCCCCATAAGAGGTACCCGAAAACAGGGATTGAAGAAATATATGGGAAAATGTCTGTGCGTGCCCGAGCGCCCATACAAAATATACCCCCTCTGTTTTCGGGTACCTCTTACGGGGGACGAGTATAACAGGTACAAGTGCCCCTGTTACTTGTAGACCTTAACATGTAGTACAACAGTGATACTACCAAATACAACCAAAAAAAAAAAAAAGAGAGAGAGAAGCCTCCATGATTAATGATCCACGCCGTTAACTTACTACGATAGATCACCCCTACAACAATTACAATTCAAGAGTAGCTGAAATTGACATCCCGGCAGACCCACCGTAGGCAAAGCAATGATATGCCCTCATCATACCATAATCAACAACCTCCATTTGGCCCCCATTCGTACGTCCCTTATGTCAAATCGCTGGTTGTTATTGCAGAGGTTTGCCACAAAAGAAATCGCCACGATCCCGGCGTCTCCGCGTCAGGGATCCATCCCAAGTTTGAGACACATGAAAAGACACCAGTGAGCAGAACGAGAGAAGCGGTAGTTTCCCATCAGAACTTTTCATGAGAAATTGCCTAGTCTATTCCCAACAATGAAGGACCTTGTTGTGAAAGAGCAAATTTCCTATTAGCGAAAACGAGCAGAGAGGGAGAGAGAAGGCTCAGTAGGTGAGTATCGCCGTATATAAAAGGCTCATTATTGCAGAGGGGTGGGTGGCTTGTACTACCGGAGATTGGCTCCCTTAATAATAATACAGGATGCAGTGCCGGCCGTGATGTGTACCGACATGACCGGATGTCCACGTATGAGCCGGAACGACCATTGTCTGAAAGGAGGAGGAAGAAGGGTCCTGATACAGCTGCAGCTTTAGCTAACTTATGAACATAGTCTCCGATGCAATGTACGAGATTAACCATGACGGGTAAATCTCCACATCTGACCGTCAGCATCACGCTTCTGGTAGGTGTCCCCCAACGCGCCGGTCATTCCTATATGCAGAAATGGGGAGCGGTTTGTTATGATCGTTCATGTCCCAAGTTGCAATACCGTACTTGCACTTCGTGGTACCATATCCTACTTACTATACCCCTAAACAGACAAGATCTAACCGCGGTAAAATAATAATAATAATAATAATAATAATAATAATAATAATAATAATAATAATAATAATAATAATAATAATAATCATGCTGATATCATTTAACCGCTGTGGCCTTTAGCAGTTATCCGCGTTAGCCTTGTTATGGTAATGCCTCTGGTGCTGTGCCGTATGTATGCAGTCTTATTACGGTATCTTATCCAATCCCACTATTCCTTGTTCCGCCCCCCCGCCCCCGCCTCCAGAGCCCCTCGCCACTTTGATATCGGGAAGATAAACTTTAACTTTTTTCCCAGATCCTGGAGGTTCAACCATGACTCGCGTACTTGGAGACTAGTATCAAGCACTTGTCTAGGACCAGGAACACCCGAAAACAGGAAGGGGTGTGTATCTGGTGTTGCCGCCTGGGTACGCACAGATTCCTTTTTTCTTGCCACAATTCCTGAAATCCCTGTTTCGGGGACTTGTGGCCTGGGACGAGTACTCGAGTACTCAACAATCCCGGCAGCCTACTGTAGCTACGGTAGTTACTCGAGTAGCCAGCTCGGCCTAGCCGAGGAACTTTAACCTTGCTCAGAGTTGGTTGGCATGCGGCGATACCGGTACTCACACCCTCCAACGTGTAACCACCGATGCCCTCGTGGCACTCCAGACCAGTCCAAAATTCCCTCCTTGCACGAAAGGAGAAGAGAGGAAGGAGGCTGGTTTTAAAGGGCTTTTGTGTTAGCGGGGCTTTTTTCTTGCCCCTCAGACCATACCGCATATGCCGGTGTGCTCATGCGCACTTCGCCGCAGAGGGATTGCACAGGCTTGAAGAGCAGTATCCCACCGTACCGGTACCCGACCGCCATCAATCTTTACTTTTTTCTAATTTTCCCCCCTCCAGGCCATGGTTCTTTTTCACCATGTCCAAGTTACCCCGACGCTTCCACCCTCAGAGCGGAAGGGGCACTCACTCACTCGGTCAAACGCATGCCTAGCCTTTTCCCCTTAATCGGCAAGGATACCCAACCAGTAACGGTCGGTAGTTACAGTAGACCGAATACCGTGTCTCCGGGTCAAGAATTGACGAATAATTGACGCTCGTTTGCCCTTCCTATGAGCCAGTAATGGTTATTCCTCAAGCGGCGCTAATTCTTCGTGCGGAGACATGAGCGAATCAATCTCTTAATCGGAGCCGGAGAATACCGACAAAGTGCACTATTATAAGGTTTGGAGCGCCGGTGGATCACAAAGGACAAGTACTCGAGTATAGTACAGTATGCTACAGTGCAGTGCAGCACTACAAGCACCAGAGAACCCATGCTAGACATCACAGCCTGCCTCGATGCTTACTGTGCTGTGCTCTCAGGCTTTTGGGTTTATAAAATGCATCGGGGAACCACTGTTGTCACCAATAGCATTCAACGGGAGACACGACGAAAACCGGTGGGTAACGAACGGGATCAGCAATAGCTATTTTTTGTTACACTATTTTGACGAATCTACCTTTTGCTTGTCAAATACCCATGTTCGTCACCCGGAGGCATTTTCCCCCGGCAAGATGTATCTGAAAACAGGGTGATCCTTGCCATGGGTTGCAGGGGGGGTAAGAACACAAAGTTTAAGCACTTCAGGCAGAGTAGGATGTTGGAATTGCTTCTCCAGGGCCCCCTTCTAGGCAGTAAGATCTTATTGCTTTTCATATATGTAAATAAAGACCTTATTATCATAGTATTTAAAAGGGCCTATGAATGAGCCAAAATGGCTCTTGTAAAATGCTTAATACTATATAACGCGCTAGTTATAATAGGAATAATAGTACAGTAACAGACATGCAGCCACCTAACATATTACGGAGGTACAGCGTGTAAGTTTTGTAGGTTACACAGGGGTGAGGGTGGCAGTCTTCGTTTGTGGAACCTACAAAACTTACACGCTGTACCGTACCTCCGTACATATAAGAGGTAGCACCGAGGAGTTTTCCATAATGAGACTACCATAGAAACAGGAGTAGATGAGGATCTTGTGGACTTGACACCGGAGTTCCCACTCTCATGCTAAGGTTCGCTTACCGTATGCTAAGGTTCGTTGTATCTTTCTCTTCTTTCTTCAACTACGGGCTAAGAATGCTTTCTCCCCTTCACGCACAAGGCGAAATCCTAATTATCTCATTCATTCCGGCCTTATAATACCTTTGTCCATAACCCAGGAGGGGAAAAATGACCTCGTATATATGTATCGTAGCTTGTGAATTGACTGAATGAGTTCTCTCTCCCCCAATCTCCCGCGGCCTGCCACTCAGCCAGGCTGTACCTACCTTACCGTAAGACCATGGACCATGTGCTAGGGCAGTGGAATGGTCTCTCCGGGGGGTCTGGTGTTTCTTCCATACTTAATTGTCTCGGAGAGCGGGCTTTTTCGCTGCGTTTTTGGCCTTTCTCTAGAGGACCGCCTGGCATAGGGTCCGTTTATTCGAGCTCCCACGACATATTCCTTCTTGCAAGGGAATTACACCACCAGATGGCATTGGCATGTAACCTACACTTGGTAGCTGATTGTGGTTGATGGCGCAAGGGCCCAGACTACGAATTGCGGAAAAGGGAGGATACTATGCCAGTACATGGTGGTTCCTTCGGCTACCAATGTAGATTGCGCAAAGGGTTCACCAAGCCTGTTGGCCGGTAGCAGGCACAGGAGCTCGAGGAGCTCTGGGAAGATTGTCCTGAGGAGTGGAATGCTATTGAGAAGGATCAAATTGGTGCGCCCATGAGAACAAATCCTCGGAATATTGCCTCCATAATTTAGGCAAACGACAGGCATATAGAACAGCGGGTAATCACCAATTTTTTTGTTTCCTCACCCGTTCAGGATGCCCAGGGCTCTCTTCACACGGGCGTGCTATCCAGCGAAGCTTCCTTTCCGCTCACTCCGGATTTCTGTAGAATAAGAGTGCATGTGTTGACGATACTGTGGAATATCCACTCGGGTCACGCCCTGTTCACTGGACGGCAGAGATACCGGCGCTATCATAACTGCACCTACGCGCGTAAGGGAAGTTTCAGCCAGAGGTGGAATTCGTCCCGCCCTGCCTATATCCAACTCTTCTTTCTTTCTCGCATTCATTCTCTGGCACTGATGTATACCCAACATGTCTTGGTTCTCATGTGACTTACTGCACAGTCCAGTAGTTCTGATATGAGAATGTCAAGTTCCAAGCTCCTACATCTACTCTAAGAACTGGAATCATTGAACTTCGCGCTAAGACGTCCAGAATTCCCCTCTTTGGATAAATGGGGGGATATCACCCCTGGAAGGGGAAAAAACAAAATAAAAGAGGGCGAATAAAAATAAATAAAAATACAATGGTCCTTGCCGGGGGGATTTGTTCGAAATCTCGGCTTGAGGCTCAATTATTCCAGTAGGGTACAGTACTTATCCACCGGGCCCCACCTGTTCCCTCTGACTTGCCTTTTGCGAGAAACCTGGAATTGCTGGTGGCGGGGGGGGGGGGAAGGGTAATGTTACACTGCGCGCGCCTAACTGAACCGTTTTACTCGAGTTATCATACTCGATGAGCGAGTTTTTCGGTTATTGCGCCAGGGATGGGTGAAGTATTGGGTCCTGGCGGTATTTTCCTTTTTCTTATTTCTTATTCTTCATTATTGTCATATTTTATTTTATTTTTTTCTCCCTCCTTTGTGGAGTATCATGCCGCGGCACTCGGGCAGAGGTGTGCGGGAGGGAGGGAGGAAGCATACCGGCATCTAATTAAGATATGGTATAATACGCCACCGGGATGATACGATATGCTCGCCCCCAGCAAGGAGTATGATGTCTGAACACAGGGGGAAGGTGAACGCCACGTTGAGGAAAGGCCCAATATCCCTGAAATCGCTGTAAAATACCGGCATCCCTAAATGTTCTTGAAACAGTCACGTTTTCCTTCCGAAAATTTCGGATACTTTTTTTCCTTATCCCTTCGACTGATGAGACACGCAGATTCCGCTCCTTCCTTATGCGGTAGCTCTATGCTGTGGCTCAGCAACTTTTCACCAATAAAAGCTCGATATTTCACACTTTTTGCTTGGCAGAGCTACTGAGCCACAGAATAGAGCTGCCGTAAACGGAAGGAGCGGAATCTGCGTGTCTCATCAGTCGAAGGGATAAACTTTCTCCCCTTCGGGTTTTCGGGTTTTATTGATTATCTAAGCTCATTAACCCAATCTCCGGCCCAGCATGTTCGGATACCCAAAACCTTATTTCCATTCTTAACTACAATCCACAGACCAAAGTCCGTATCGCTGTACTTCCGGCCTGGCTCGGTCTTTTTGTGTGATACATGATGTGTGATACATAATACATTTCCTCTTTTGTTGAACGTATTGGGAGCTGCGTGGTGGTGCTAAGAGCACAACACATTCCAATTTGAACCCCTTCTCTCGACATACCGTATTTACTCGTTAAATCAGCTATCGTGGATTCTCACTGGATCGCGGTGCTAAACCATAATTGGCTTAGAAAAGTAGGTTAACGAAATAACGAATACCAGTTAACGAGATCTCGCAAGCTCAGCCTCCCCAAGCTATGCCCTGTCTGGAACACACTATTCCTTTTCCAGGTGTTTTGTTTTGGATTGCGAAAGCTCGGAGCCCGATCCCCGATAGCTGATTTAACGAGTAAATACGGTACAACAAGTTAAACCACCCAGCTAACAGGTCAAACAATACCTGCGGTACCATTTGTAGTTTGTGCAATGGATTATATAATAGCGAGTCTTGGGATCGTCGCTAATCTTGAATGGTATTTACCCGAGTGCAATTGGCAAATGGGCAGAGTAGTCTACATAAGTGAAATCAAGGATTCTACCACCGCTAGCCGGCCCAATACCGAGTACACCCAGTTCCCATTCCGTTCGGTTCGGTAACGCACAGACAAATTACTTGATTGAGCCGCCCGTGCTCGAGCACTTGCCCTGGCATCATCTCTCTCGCTGGAACGGGCAACTGCTCTTCAGACCATCCATGGTCTGTGATACGGCACCTCTTAGTAAAAGTCGGACTTGCACTCCGGAGTGCCTTCTGCCCAATTGACTTTCCCCATCAGTCTTTGATGGAAGTGTGACGATCTGAGGGTCTTCTTGTCCTCTGGTTGGCTCAGCTGTTCTTCGCCCCAACCCAACTTTTACGAAGAGATAGACGGCCTCCTAGGCTACCTGGATAGATGCTGATTGGTGGGGTTTGTATCGGGAAACGAGAGGTGGTCGGCACAGTAGCAACAGTTCATCCGAGTAAGCCACTTGAAGGTTTCTTATTTGGGTTTAACTGTCCGGGTGGACTTGGAGGCCGTCTGGACTACGGTGGATTAGGTTAACCGCCACAAGCGCCACATTTTCATCTCCACCCCACTTCCGCTGATACGGTAAGCTGTGTAACTTACTTAACTCGCCTTCCGCTCACGATCACCAACAACAACATAGAGTAAGATATAAAAACCCTGGAAGAGCAATGAAGAGGCATCGAAGTTTCAATTATTTCGGGGTTTCCATTCCTTTTTTGTGGCCGAGTTCGTACCGATTTGCCCGGGTTGTCAACCGATCCGCCCAAAAGCTCCCTTGGATCCAATCTGGTGCAATAGGCTTTTATCGTCTGCAACTACTGTAGAAAAGAAGCCCTTAGAATCTACTACCAAATCGGATGAATTTTCCATTGGGGGTGGGTGATATTCCATTGTAAGGGGACACAGGCACAACCACAATTCCAGTGCAAAGCATGATTCGGCAGGGAATTCTCTTAGAAGATGTGTTTTCCATTCTGATGTTTGCCCTTTGGTATAAATAGTTGTTGTGTTTATTTCTTTCATTTGAGATTTTGATGAGAGCGTTTATTTGCTATGGGATTTTACCTGCATGCAATGGTTGTACCCTAGGGAGTACGATCGTACTCGTCATGCATGATATCATACCTAAAATCATACCACGGGTTTAACCAAAAATGATAATAATAATAAATACTACCGGTGCCAGATCATCGAACCTCCTTCATCGCCCCGTTAGGCCCCGATAGGTTTAGTCCCACAGGTTAACCAAATTGCGAATACCGGTTCATGAGATTCAACAAGTCCGGTGGCTCGATCTCAGACCCTATCAGGAAAACGGCTATTCCCCCTTCCCAGGAGCCGTTATCTCTGAATCATGAGATTACAGAGCTAGCGGAGATAGCAGGGATCTCGCAGTTTTTCTAGTCTGGGGTCGGATCTCAGCAATCTGGTTGGTTCGGTGATGTATTTGCCTCAGATCCAGGGTCCTTTCTCAAAAGTCTCTACTGCAGTGTGCACCTTCAAGGCCCGCTGCGGCAGTGTATCAGGGTAGGAGCTGATGATGTCTTACGTCACAAGGTGCAGTGTCCTCTTTTTTTCTTTTTTTTCTTTTTTTCTTTCCGACCAGTGATCTAAGTTACTCGAGTGATCTTGAAAAACTTCAAATAATTGAACCGTGTCTTGTTGCTCAGATTTCCTCTTCTAGCAAGGTCTATTATTATTAATATTTTCCTGCATTTTTACCCCTTTCAAAAGGGCCGAATGACTGACCCCCCGCCGTGTTTTCGCCCCTCTTCTGCGGATGGAAATTTGCGACTACTAGCACACGGTCCAATTATTTGTGATTCTACTCGTACTGTATTTGCTTGAGTGACTTCTCCCTCGCGGGGGGCGGAAGCGGGGGCCAATGGCTGGCGGGCTTACTTTCATCAGATGTGTTTGGATAGCTGGGCGATCTGCAAGTGGTTGTGACAGCTGGCGAGAGTGCATCTGGTGCTTTGCTTGGGTATGGATGATTGGATACGGTACTTGTACTCAGGGGTTGTGGAGGTTTGAGCGTCACTATTCTCGTCGGAAGTGGGAGAATGAATTCAGTATCCATATCCCTAAAACAAGTAAGAAACCTTGATGCCTCCTAATCCTTGAGTCCTCGATCCCCCCATTTTCACACCTGACCACTCGTCTCAGGCAAGAAGGGTTGGATATCAGGGGTCGTGAATTTGTATGGGCGCTCAGATACGCACGGATCCTTTGCCATGTATTTTATGAACCCCTGTTATCGAATACCTCTTCCCCGGGACGGGTACCAAAGTTTGCAAGAGAGTCGCCCCCCGGGGTCAGATCTTGACGATGGCTTGCCACAGGGTGCTGTTTCTCCCAAGACTTTTTACGAGCACGTCTCCCAGGGAAAGATTTTCCTGAAGGGGTTTACTTTCACTCGCCTATTAAGCCACACTTTATTTGATTGCTGTAGCTCCATTTCGAGCCTAACCAAATCGTATAGGTGGGTGGGTGGGCGAGTGAGCTGGAGGGTTTCATTCGGATTGCATAATTTTATGCTCTGGTATCCCTCATTACTCGTATCCTAACTGCGCCGTAGTACGGTGGGGGGTCCTTAATACTCGGCATCTTACGAATGCATAGCAAGCGCCTCGGTCCCAAAGGGCCGGCCGCGAAAAGGGGTGCAGGTACCAGCACCGTATCTCACATATAGTATATTAACTCATCCAAGTCGGGGAATTGAGTGCGAGAGTGTGGTATGACTCCGGAATACCGCTGTACTTTTCCCCTCACATGCCGATCGGAGAGAGCGCTCTCTGACAAGCCGACACTGTATCACCTTCTCACCGAGAGGACAGCCCCAACGAGACCACACAACGCATCTCGCAGGTCCTTCGATGGGGTAGATCAGAGGTAACTTCCGGAGGGCACCGGCACTTCCTTGGCTCAAATAAGCGGACCATGCGTTATGTAGTCGAGAATTCCCTACTCCGGAAAAACGCAGCGAGAGGGGAGCCGTTCAGCCCCTCCGAGGGGCGTGGAAATAAAAAGAAAAAAGAAACCCTACTGGAGGAGGCAACTCTAACGACACAGCACTCCGCCCGGTTATTTTAAATTTTTCCGGTAAGTACTTTACGGTCCAATCACTTTGTATCACTCGTGGGTAACGGGCGCATCGATCGGTAATATTCCCTAAAGGCTATGTTACATCGTACAAGGCCAAGAACATACGACCCTCAACGGCGACTACTACTGCAAGAGGCTAGAACCTAAAATTAGCCTAGCCATCAATAAATAAAAATATCGGGAGGTCAGAGCTCAAAGGTGAAAATCCCTGAAAGCACCTGCCCACTACTGGACGGTATATGCGGGTGGAGAATTATGCTGTTGTCGCCCAAAAAGGCTCGTTAGAGAACAGTATTGTCGACTTCAGGGGGGTCGCTATCAGTGCTGGAGTTTCTCAGAGGTTTTTTTTTTACTTCTTGAACCTCACCTCCCTCAGGGATAACCAATATAAACTCCTGCCGTGGCGCTCAGAGAATTTTTTAATCTTTCCTAATAATATTTTTTGAAAAGGTTGAAAGACTGACAAACTGACGGGGGATCTAGACTTTCAGAAAAAGTCGTTCGATTCCAAGCTGACTCGGGTTGGTAATACGGACAACTTTCAGCGGCCCGCTTTTAGTGGCAGGTGCGAGGGTGGTGGTGGTGGCGGGTGCTGCAGGGCACGTGCTGTGGCCATGCATTCTCGCCTTCCTTTCGGGAAAGTCCGAAGCTAGAAACAGAGCCTCATTAGAGGTTGGAATAAGCTTTACGCCCAACAACCCGAACCACGCTGTCGGGTCCCCCCGCAACCCGTCTAAGGGTTCCAATCAGAAGCCTTCAGTCAGCCACACACAACCAACCAACAACGCTCGCGTTTTCCGACCGCAAGGGTTTCTTTTTTTTCTTCTTTCTTCCTTTTCCAACAGTTTCGTTCCTTATTATTATTTCCTGTTCCCCTGTCTAGCTAGCCCCCCACCCAGCCTTCAGCTCTTCTGACGGTGCTCTTGACACACGCTAAGGCTGCTGTCAATCATTGCTGAGTAATTGGTAGGAGGGCGAAAGAATTGTGTTGGACAAAGACTTATTTTTCCTTTTCTGGGGGGGAGGGGTGGTAATGATGTTGTATCGGGGTTGTCTGCACCAACTGAGGATAAGAAAATTACTTATTTTGCCAAGACATTCATGTTATCTAAAAGGGATGGCCAGAAGCAGACCAGCGGATCACAACATTCCCCGTAGGAATCCACATTCCGCGAATCTGACCGCTACCCTTCTAATTCACCCAATGACGCCCAAAAAACGCGCTCGCGAAAAAGAAGCAGCTGAAGGTTCAGGAGAGGAGAAGCAGCCGCAATCCTCCAAACGCAGGCTCCGCGCGCGTCCTGCACCGGCTGCTACTATTGCCGGCACGGCGACTTCGCTAGTCCCGTCTAAGCTTTATCAGCACAAGGGGAAGGAAACAGGAAATCTCGAAACTCCTGTCTCCAAAGCGAAGGAGGGACCCGAGACCACGGTCGTCACAGCTCCGACGATCAATGATGCGAACGACCAACCCTCCCGCTCCTATTGGCTGATGAAAGCTGAGCCAGAGACCAGAATCGAGAAGGGGAAAGACGTCAAGTTTTCCATTGACGACCTCAGGGCATGTAAGAAGCCTGCAGGCTGGGATGGCGGTGTGTCACCACGTTTGACTCTTGACGGGAGGGGGTGATGGATGGATGGATGCAAAGGGCTTTGTGGGATTTTTGCTAACCAATCAATTAACTGTGTCATACGACAAATAGTCAGGAATTACGGCGCCCGTAACAACCTGAAATCCATGAAAAGGGGTGATTTTGCATTCTTTTACCACAGGTTTGTCTGCCCCCCGAAGTCCCGCTATCATAAAAATGAGGAAGAAAAAAAGAAAAAAAAAAGATCACGTTGTACAGCACTATTTACTCTGTTTATTTATTCTTGTTTTTCCAAAATGGATTTGTTGATTATTTCCAAAGGCAGAGAAGAAACCGTAGTTTTCCGAGGCTAACATTATTTATTGTTACAGCAACTGCAAAGAACCGGGAATAGTAGGAATCATGGAGATAGTGGGAGAAGCCACCGTAGACGGTATGCCTTCCATCCTCTCCTTTTCCCCACTCAACACTCAACACTCCGCACTGCCGGTACACAGTCTGCACCTTCCCTGCGAGCCCCCTCCCCTTATCAAATTTCCCCGCAAACGTGATCTCCACCAAGCCCCCCTTCTCCCGTCAGATCTCCCATCCATCTACCCCCTCTCTCCTCCCTAACCAACCCAACCAACCACAGCCCCCGATTCCGATTCCTTTTCTCACTTACCCATTATTCATACTGTGCCGATACACCTCCCTCCGCCCGAATCTCGTATGATACATTTCTTTTAATTCTCTCTGCGCCCCCTTCCCGCCATGGGTACGTATTCTGACCTATTTAGCAGAAACTGCGTTCGACCCTGAAGAACCCTATTATGATCCAAAATCTTCAAGGGAGAATCCGAAGTGGTTCCTGGTGCACGTAGAATTTCGCCGGAAATTGGAGAGACCGGTAGGGTTAGTGGAGCTGAAGAAGTATGCGAGCAAGGAGCTCTCGACCCTGCCGCTGCTGAAGATGGGGAGGTTGAGTGTGTCTGCAGTCCCTGTAGAATGTTGGGAGTTTATCCTTTCTTTAGAGAAGGTGGAGGGGAAGGAGGGGAAGGAGGAGGGGAGTTAAGTTTGAGGCGGGGCATGCCCCACTGGTTCGTTGCTCATTTGGGCCTTGCCTGGGTTCCTGTCCAATTTGTTTGTTGTAATGGTGCTCTCTGTATAGCACTCTCTACCTGTCCCAAAGCCCCACTCTTTCCATCCATCCATCCTTCCCTCGTCTCTAATCACCCCCGTGAACACCGGGGAGCATACACATAATACCGGCACTAACAACCCCACCTTCATTCCCCATATACTTTTCGTTATTTTGTTTTGATCTTCACCCCTGTTTAGCCTACATAATGATTCCTCCTGCTATTGGCTCAACCTACTCAGTCACCCACTCACCCACTCACCTACTCACTCACTCACTCACTCACTCACTCACTCACTCCACCTTTCTTTCCTTCTTCCCATCCTCACCGTAGCCTCCTTGTGTCCCTCTCACACACCCACACCCACACACACACACACACACAACCCATGCACAAAATACCTACCTACCCACATAATACTCGAGTACATACATAGTCGTACATATACAGACGCACATACACACCCACATATCATATCATACACAGAACGTCTCCAAACCAATACAATCCACCCTCGTGAGCGCCCACTATCATACGCAATAGCCAAGTACCGAAGTCACCAAAGTTTCCCTCTCCCTCCCCACCCAGCCTATCATCTCCACCCTTCTTTTCCCTCCCAAGCACACAATCACAAGCGCAGCCAGCCATTCCCCCTCTCCCCTCCCCTGCCAAAAACCAAAACGGCACGGGCGGAAAAGTCTACACCCCCGTTTCCACCCAATCACCACTAGTCAATCAGGCAGCTAGTTTGAAGAAAAAAAAAGTAAACAATAATAATAATAATAATAATAATAACTGAATATTATTATCCTCCACTCTGGTTGGTGAAAGTCTGGTCCATCCAAAGAGCACGCTGTACTCGAGTAAACTGGTATCGTAGTACAGTATGCAAGGTTGTGCTCGTGGGGAAGAAGAAAAGAAAAGAAAAAAAAAACGGCTGGGTACCCGCATGAACAAGAGGTCACGGGAAAAGTGGGCGGGATTGAAGCGGGGGAGAGGGAAGGAAGGGAGGGAGGGAGGGAGGGGGGGAAGGGGGGGTTTGATTCACTGGCTTTTACTTCGCTCATACTGTAAGGTAGGGTCGGGTATCGTAGGCATGATAGATAATATGGTGGGAGTGGTTAGTTAATTGGAGGGAAGAATAAAAACAAAAAAGAGGTTCGAGCAGATTGTAGTGGTGGTTAGATAGATGGATAGCATGAACAGGCCAAGCCCGGTACGGCACGATACGATGGTGATGGAGCTTTCAGCCAGCATTAATTCCTTGTTTGTTGTGGTCGATAGATGAACAGATAGAAATACAAATAATTTATTACAGGCGGCAGACACAGCCAGGACGTTTGCCTTGAGGATTGTAGGTGTATGAATATAACAGGGCAGACAAAAGAGACAGTTAAAGTGAGAGAGTGTGTAAGGAATCAAGTTTGTTCTGTCGACAGGGGAAGAAAAAGGACTGTAAAACCCCTCCGAGATGCCCCCCCCCGCCCCCTTCCCAAAGAAAAAGAAGAAAGGCCTAGATGATGGAAAAAGATGGTATGAATGGTACAAACGAAATAAATGACAGGAAAGAAATAAGGCAAAATGAGAACTCTAAAACCAACGCCCCGCAGAACAATAATTTACAATGGAGTCCCCTGGTCAAAAGAAAGCGCGAAAGTATAAAAAATGTTAGGAAGCAAAATAGAGTAAAAATACCTAGAATAAAGAGACCAACCAACAGGCAATAATAATGCGAGACAAAAACGAAGAACAAAAAAAACACAAACACGAAGAACGCATATAGAAAGTACAGTGGGAGATAAATCAGATAAGTAACAAAAAAAAATGCAAAACCAAAAACGCGCGGTTTGATGTCCCTCTTTCTAACATGACAAAAGGAAATAGCGATAAAAACGAAAATAGCCGCCCACAGATGACCTCCACGCGCCGGAATATAGAATATACGAAAATAAATAAAGGAAACGACAAAGGAAAATTGTTCGTTCAACGATGGCGCTGATCTCCGCCTTGATATCGTTCTCGCTCGTATCTCTCCCTTTCTCTCTCCCGCTCGCTCTCTCGTCTTATGACACTGGCCTCTCTCATGTCGACTCCACCCGACATTTCCGGGTGCCCGCTTCTGCCCTGAAACCCACCAGCCCGTCCATCATCCTCCATTCCAGGGAGATCCCTCACACCCGACCCCGGTCTCGGTAACTCGTTGGTTCTGAAACCACCAAACCCGCTCTCGCTTTGTCCAACCCCTCGCGGAGACGCTAAGGATGATTGCCCCCCTCCACGTTGTGACCTGAGGGCCAAATCTCGGTAATAGTCCCGTTCTTCCTCTACCTTCTTCAATCGTTGCTCCAAATCGCTTATCCTCGTTGACATTTCCCGCTCTCTCTCTTTCCTCCTTTGGCGGAATCGGGCAGAGGCACCGGCATTTCGCTTCCGCTTCTCATCTGCGCTTCTCGATGCTGCTGTCGTATTCACAGGTATATGAATGGCCCCCTCGGCTGTATTCAGTGACATCATATGATATCCGTGTGCTCCATGTCCCGATGGTCCAGGCATTGCATATGGTCCACCGTGCGGTGGGCCTCCATGGTGACCTGAGATATAACCTGGATGGGCGTATGTGGGTGTCGTAGGGACGGGCGATTGCGAAGATTGGACATACGAGGAATAGGGCGTATTAGGACTGGCATTGGCCGATGATATGGGGGTGGAGAAACTCGTTGCATATTGTAAAGGGGTGGAAACCGAGGGGAAAGGGAAGCTAGGTTGTGAAGGTGGACCCCCGACAGGTGGGTGGGTAGGTGGAGGCGGGCCTGAAGCGGCATGTATTTCGGTGCCAAACCCCGAAAGTCTTCGAGGGGTGGCGAGGGGGAAAGGACTGTCCTGTGCACTTATGATGCCAGATAAACTGGGCCTCGATGTATGTCGAATACGAGATGATGGTGGAACTGCTGGCGCTATTCGACGGCCGGGGAACGTGCTACCACCACTGGTGCTCCGGGAGACTTGGTCCGCAGGGTTGGATGGCTCGACAGGTGAGGGTGGCAAGGATCTGGGTGCGCCATGTCGACTCACGGTTGTGTGTACAGATGATCGCGGGGACCCAAACTGGGCCAAACTGGGTCGTCGAGAACTCTCGACGGATCCCTGGGGTGTGGGATTAAGAATGTTACTGACATCTAGAAGATTTAATGGCCTCTGGTCTGGACTTGCGATTGAAGACTGTGCTATAGGCAGTTGCTCTCTCGCTCGAGAAGCCAACGAAGCCGAAGCTGCAAGGGATGGCACTGAATTGTCAGATGCCTGTGAGGAAAACTGATATCGATCGAGCGAAGCTCGGTAGTCTTGGTCGGTGTCATCCGAAGAGGCTGGTGACCTTGAGGCAGAGAAGGTCTGCGACATGGAGCCTTTCCCCCGAAGACTCTGAAGCTGCCCAAAGACAGTGCATTGACAGTCTTCCTCTCCCTCCCGACGCCCAACGAGAAAGCCCGGCGACCGTAAGAGAAGAGGAGGATGAACTGAGGTAGCCACTAACGCCAACGTTCCGACTTATACGTAGTCCCGGGGAAACAAGAGGGAGCACAGAATGCAGGGAAGTGGTTGAAGGAGGGGAGGGGTGAGGGAAGGAAAGAAGTAGGGGATGATGGGGTAGAAGTGGAATAAAGGTCAGGAGGTTGAGTAGGGTTGGGTAGAGGGGGGCTGGCTGCTGTGGTGATGGGGGGTGGGAAGGGTGGAGGGACGGAAGGGATGAGACGGAAGCCTAGACGGTCCGGGGGAAAGAGGGCAAGAACGTCTGGCAACTGGGTTTTTTTATTTATTTATTTTTATTTTATTTTAATTCTTCGTCTGCAATCTGGGAGGGATTGGCGATAGCAGGGAAATGACGTTCAACGAAATTTGAGAAGGCAATTGGCGGCAAGTTGTCCACTGCGAGGCAAACAATGCCGCTGGACGGCCAGGTGGTAGTACCAGGGATGACGAGAAACGGGAAGAGCAAGTGGCAAGGCAAGAAGAAAACAGCCAGTGGAGTGGGTGAGTATGGGTGTTTTTTTATTTCTTTTTTCTTGGGGGGTGGGGATGGGGATTGGGGGGGGGGGGGGGGGGGGGGGGGTTTTAGAGGAGTGGG
>Ga0307517_10002254_pt1 | contig 31122 bp, 19 predicted proteins | sample 23_EM_MG_FD_194515 | JGI IMG/M metagenome (GOLD analysis project Ga0307517, IMG submission 194515) | Populus trichocarpa ectomycorrhiza microbial communities from riparian zone in the Pacific Northwest, United States - 23_EM | ecosystem: Host-associated > Plants > Roots > Unclassified | place... | reverse complement strand
ACGTGATTCAATCTATCCCACGACAGACTGGTAATTAAAACTCGTTAATTTGGTAATATATTTGAAACCTTTTTTATTAAATTTTTATTTTTTTAATGTAATGATATGAGAAATAATTTTAAAAAATTTAAAAAATATATTATTTTAATATATTTTTAAATAAAAATATTTTTTAAAACAACCAAAATTCACAAACTACAGCTGCCACCAGAGCTCCAAGAGGAAATACAATGTGGCCTGGCGTACAGCTCATCCATCAATATAGGTGTGCGTGCAATTCTATGAAAAATCAAAATAATTTAAATTTGTTGGTGGAATTGTTCTTTTTGCTTGCATTATCAGTAAGGTTTTGATTGGCATGATTTAAAAAAATAATAATTTTAAAAAATTATAAATATATTTAGTCATAGATTATTTTTTATTTATGTTCCATATAATTATTACACCATATTTAATAAACCTAACCCAACCTGAAACTTGGATCACAAGTGAACTAAATTAACATTAGTCAGCTCATATATTTTTTTAATAAAAAAGAAACTTAAAATAATATTATTTTCTAATTTAATTTTTTTCATTAACTCAGCTGTTTTCATAGTTTGAGTTAACTCACTAAAGTAAACTAACTATGTATATTAAAGAGAAATAAAATAAAAACAAAATAAATATTAAGTAAACAGTGCTTTTAAAATAAAAATGAACTGCGTTTTAAAAGCAGAGCAATACCAACCAGTCGTACCTTTGATATGCTCCAGCTCCGTCCTCTCTTATTCCTTTTTTTTTCTCTTTAGTCTTACTTTATCTCTTTTTTCTTACCTTTTAATGTTTTGAAGGGAGGACTTTTGAATCCGATGTGGCTTACTTTAATCAAAACAAATCATCTTTCGGGAATTGGATTACTGATTCGGATGCAACTTAGTACATGCCAGCAAGGATCATTGTAGAATATCTGGAATATGACTGGGCCCACCCACCTTTCAATATTTAAGACAGGAAGATGGGTATCCTATGAACATGCCTTAAAATTCACCATCTCTGAATGCTTACAGGATATTGAACAATCCCTTCTTCTATGTAGCATAGTTTTCAGCCCCGCGCTGCCCCGGTCCAAGACTCGAGCTTCTAGTTTTAATCGGGTCATCAGATTGGTTGGGTCAATTTTTTTTTATATAAATCAAAACGATATCGTTTTAGTAAAAAAAAAAGTTAATGGGTTACAACCGAGTTTTTAACCGTGTTTTTTCTTATCCTATTTTTTCTTCAACTCGGCCCGGTTCCAGCCCCGGATCTGTCAGGTCAACCCGCCGGGCCAGACCGGGTTTCAAAACTATGCTATGTAGAGTCGATACCATTTCTCAATATTGAGTTTTATAGTTATTGCGTGTGTTTTACGTGAAGATTGTTTTTTAAAATATTTTTTATTTAAAAATATATAAAAATAATATTTTTTATTAAAAAAATTTATTTTTAATATTAATGTATGAGCACAATTTAAAAATACAATAAAATAATTTAAATTTTTTAAATTAACAATAAGAAGTAGGTATCCATAACCCGTGAATACCTTGAGAATAACATGTTTTTTTTTGGGTAACGTGATTCTTGTAAATAGAACGCTAAAATTTAAAGGTTTTAAATTGCCAACAAGAAATGTCCTTTGATTTCCCAACAAACTATAATAAAAAAGCGGAGATTAAAGACGGGAGGGGCACTGCACTGCGTTCGCACGAGAGCAATTTTGAACCTGCTTTTTTCCATCAATGCGGTATCGTTTGTCAGAAAGTCATTTAATTCAGGCAAACGAATGGCTGTAAATCAATCCACACAGGGAATATATTAGTTTCTATCTTCCACCAGAAAAAACAAAAATAGTTTCTATCGTTCAAACTTCAAAGGATTTGTAACTGTGCTATCAAGTTCAAATCCAAGAGCGTATTTTTACCTGTTTTTTAAAATATATATTTTTTAAGTATTTTAAATAATTTTAATATATTGATATTAAAAATAAAAAAATAAAACACTTTTAAAGAATCATATACTGAATTACCAAACAGGTTGTAATAGATAAAAATCCTCCTAGTTTATATCCTTTACCTAGTTCAATCTTTTTATTTAATTAGATAAGTGAACTTAATTTTGATGTATAAGATAATTAAAATTAAATTAAACACAATAAAAGCAAGGCACTTCTTTTATTATGTTCGTGTTTGGTAATATATTATAGAGCATTTTTAATTAAAAATATATTAAATTAAGATCTTTTTTATTTTTAACATTAATATATTAAAACTATTAAAAAATAATTAAATTAATATTTTTTAAATGAGAAATAATTTAAAAAGTATTTTTCCTCGATCTACCCTCATCCCTGTCTACTTACCAAAAAAAAGTATTAAGTGACAGCATTCACTCTGCCAAATTAACAGGTACTTGAATTTAGAGTATTTACTTCCACTTTCAGAATTTCTTTTCCAAATAATATTATGTTTGCGAGGGAAATGCTTTGGCATTCCGGAACCATTTTATAATCCAATTTAATTGTAATTATAATGAATATATATTTGTCATGATATCAAGCTCTAAAACTTTTTATATAATCATGATCATGGGATTATGCCGCTAGATTAAGAATTTACCCCCCTTTTGTTTTTAAAATTGTGTTTTAAAAATATATTTGATTTGAAAAAATATTAAATTGATATATTTTTAATGTTATAATGTAAAAAATAAAAATAATATTTAAATATATATATATATATATATATATATATATATATTTGAAAATATTAAAAAATACCTTAAAATAGAAGCTACACAGGTTCCCGATGATTGGTTATTTAACCTCATATAATGATCCGGCACCGGGTCCACTCTGATGAACGGAATGTACATGGACCCACCACCTGCATGGCTAGACACATCAAGCTTTCTAACATGTCATTCCTACATTGATAGAAAGCAGAAACAACAAATAAATAAGGTATCAAGTAGGGACCACGAACATCCCATTACGCGCCATCTTGAGTGTGACCACCTGATGTCGTCATCTTCTGCTTTCACATTTTTCTGACCGTCTGATGAAATTATTTGCCTTCGCTTTGACTCATCAAACGAAACAAGCAAGTTCCAGGCTTCCAGCCAAAAACACAAACCCGCACTGTCTCTCTCTCTCTCTCTCACTAAAAAGCTCTCTTTCTCTGTCTCTCCGTACTTTTCATCAGTTTTTAGCTTCTTTATATTACGGTTTGGAGTTTATAGAAGAAAGCGAAGGCATCAGTATTTTCTTTTTTAGTTCTCTGATCTCTCTGTTAGCTTCCTGGATCAAGCCAGCACCGACACGTATTGCTCTGTGTTAGAGAGGCTTCTGGTGCTGTTAATGGTATCTTCTGGTCCTGCATTACCAAACCTGAAATGGGTATGTGCTATTCTCTTTGTGTGAGTGATAAAAATCCTCAAAGTTTACTACTTCCTGTTTGGTTTCCTAGAAAATCTTGTTTGCAAATAGTTTTATGTGTTTACTTCAAAGTTTCAATATGTTGCATGCTTTTCTTTTTGTTCAAAATTTGCATCTTTAAGTTGAACTTGGAGTGAAAGTGTGAGAGATTAGGCAAGGTTTAGTACTTTTGGTTAAGTTTAAGCTAACCGTGCACTGTTTAATTCTAGTAAAGTTGAGTGAAAGAGAAAGAAAAACTCCTCCTTTAAGTAAATTTGCCTTTACTTTTTCTCAATCTGAGAAATAATGAGGCCTTAGTGTTTAGGATTTTTGAAAACGAGTGCGCTTTACTTTTGAATAGCTGGGTATCTTTGTCCTTTTAGTTTTGCATTAGGTGAGGGAACAGGCCAGTTGTAGCTAAGAAGATGAAAGATCGATTTAGCCTGATCTTATCCACAGTTCTCTTCTTCTATTTTTTGCTGCTGTGTTGGTATTGTCTTTTGTCTTATGGCATCGAATTTCAATTTTATGCTGTGCAAATTATGAAAGCTTTAGATCACTTGGCAAAGCTTTTTTTTTTTTTAAGAAAAAAATTATCTTGATTCAATGTTCATGTTACAGTTTATCTATATAAATCATAACGTATCACGTTTTTATTATAAGATTATGTGACTAAGAGAAAACATAAAAAAATAGAACAAAATCTTGTCACCACTGTCAGCTATTAACCACACCAGCCGAATATTTATTTTGTCAATTATTGAGGTCAAATAAGAGGGGCGCATATCTGACTATCTGTAGGATTTCCCTTTATAAAAATCTGTTTTCCCCCCCATCAATCATTAAATGAGTACAGAGGCAAGTCTCACTTACATGGAAATCAGAACACAATCACTTTGTAGTCATCCTGATAATATCATGCCTGTTGTTTAGATTCTAGCATGTCAAGTAAAGGAAAGGAAAATTGACCGAGCATAATTTGTTAACTACCCACTGTCATGCTCTAATGGATTTCTCCCATTAGCTGCTTGCATTCATGGATTCTGTCATCTGGCTTGTGATATGCTTTTGCTTGCAATTTCTGTCACCTATTAGGTTAGAATTCGGTCCCTGTTGTTCTTGGAACTTAAAAGTTAATATTTTAACTGTTTATGTTTGATGATATTAGCGGTCCATCATCCATCGGACATGATAACTATGCTAATTTATGCACAGTTTAAGCATAGGTCTTTTAATCACTTCTGAATACAACTGCCAGTGATCTGTCTGCTCAGTCACAGGGTTAAAAAATTTCATACATGCCACCTTAATCTTTCGCTCCCTTCTTACTGAATGTAAAATCCATTTTCCTATGCCGTTGGTGTAGTTGTGATCTCTTTGGTGGATGAAGGAAGTTACAGGAATTCTTGTTGATTAATACGTGATGGACTGCCAGCGGCCAAGAAATTTCAAAATGCTAGCTGATTTAGACATTTTGTGTAGTTATTATTTTCTTATAAAACTGGGGGTATGTTTTGAACTTCCAAATGGGATTAGTTTTCTTATTCTTGATTTGCTGTGGTGCCTATGTAGAGCACCCTAATTTGACATTCAAGATAGGATATTTTTTTTGATTGATCAAATAAACTTGGATTTCAAGTATTTTGTTTCTTCATTGTTCAGTTCTACATCAATGGGCTTCATTTACCTATTCTTTTAGTAGCCTGACTTCTTTATATACTAACTTATGAACAAACAAGGAAGTCTCTATGTTTGTGAATTACTTTTGGACAATTACTAATGAAAACTGGAGTAAATACTTATGTGAAATTTCAAAGAATTGCAATGTGCTGTTTCTTATATTAGCATTTTTTTTTGTTTTAATATGCTTTTCAAGCCATTAATAAATCTTTGAGTGTGTTCTATGCTCAGTTTTTCTTTCTTATTTTTGGAGTGGCCAGGTCAATATGAATTTAGTGAAAGATTGCAACTGTAGAGGCATATCAGAGCCTTCTTGTTGAGAGAGGAAAAAGTGAAGTGGAAAAATGTATGGCCTAGTCTGCACTTGAGATACACAGCTGCAATCTGATTAAACTATTTGGTCTATGGAAGACTACTCAAGGCTGAAAAAGAATTTTATGAGTAAGCAATCATTGGGAACTGCTGAGAAGACTGTAACATCCCAAGCAAGGAAAAGTGTGGACGTGATGGAGAACTTGAAACCATGGAAGCCTAATTTGTCATATGCCGATCTCCGTCATGAAATTACAAAAAAAGTAGATAATCTCTCTTCCAAGCCTTTGACAAATCATCAGAAGCAGTGTAGGACAGCAATTGAGGAAGAGGAGCTGGTGAAGTATATGTCCAAATTGCCAAGCTATCTGGAAAGAGGACAAACCCACCAAGAGAAGGTTTTAAATGTTGGGGTCCTTGACTGGGGCAGGCTAGAAAAGTGGCAGTGCAGGCAGAAACAGATGCCAGCTAGAAGTAGCAGGCATTCACTTTCAAGCAGTGACTCATCCTCACCTTTATCAACAGAAGGATCGTCTGTCTATTCTAGCAGAGGTCAGAGTTCCTCTCCGGGTCATCAAAGGACATGTCACCCTTCACTACAATTTCATCCGATGTCATCACCCACCAAAGGCAATTCTCCAGTCAAAGAAATCATTGGCAAGTTTCAAGATGTCAAAGGTTCCCAGACCAGCAGGGTGAGTGAGCGAGCAAAGTTTATCAGAGCAGATCAGCCTTTTCCCAAAAACCATCCAGAATTCAATCTTGACCAGTGTAAGAGAAAACATAAAGGCCCAAAGATCAATCCGGAAAGTGGAACTTTGGCTAATGGGTTAAATCATGAAGGGCTGAAGTGTATGAAGACGAAAATGAAGACAAAGACAAAGGCAACCGCAAAGCCTCCAGAGGGTGACTTTCTGAAGAGATCAGGGGAATTGCAAGAACAGAAGACATATGTTGACCAAACAAATGAAAGATTAATTCTTCTTATACCGAGAGATTCCCCACAAGGCACGCATTCTGGAGTGCCCCATAATCCAACTATGATGTTAGGCCAAAAGGAAGAAGAAGCAAATCAAAGGAGCTTTGCAGATATGCCTACGGAAATTTTCTGTCCAGCAGTCCATTCTGATGTCCCACATTCATGCCCTCTGCCATATGAAAATGGCAGACACTTGGAGAGAAAATGGTGCTCAATAGATGCAGAAAATATCAGTTTTTTGCCTGATTCTTCTCAATCAGTACCACATCAAGTCAAAATAAGAATGCGTCCATCCCGTGATACAATTTCTAAATTAGAAAAACCAACTGTAATGCTGACTGATTCAAGTTCAAAAGAGTCTTCTGTGGCAGAGAAAAAAATGAGCAATTTAGCCGCTGAAAAAGTTAGAAGCACATCACCATTTCGTCGACTTAGCAGTGGTATGAGCAAGATAAGCAAAAATTTCAGCTCCAAGGAGGGTTCATCTAAACCACAACTGAGCTCAACTAGTAATTCAGCACAATCTGGTTCAGAGATTGCTATGGCTTCCACATGCCAGGAAAATCAAAGTAGTGATACACAAAATGCTACAAGTAGAGCACGGTCAAGCCCTTTGAGAAGGTTACTGGATCCAATGCTGAAGCCTAAGGCAGCAAACTTCCATCCTTCAGTAGAGCAATTGCAGAGAGGTTCTATATCAACTGATAAAGTCTGCAAGTCATCCAATGTTCATTTAGATTGTATGCCTGGAACTGCTCAGATTGGGAAAGTAAAATCAGATACGACCACTCCCTGTAGAATCAGTGTCAGTGATTCATCCAAGGACAAGAAGCACATATCTTCAGCATTTCAAGCCCTTCTCCGAGTTGCAGTTAAGAATGGCCAACCTACATTCACTTTCGCTGTTGACAATGAACGCGACATTCTTGCAGCCACAATGAAGAAATTGAGTACCTCAAGGGAGGATGACTACAGCTGCATTTACAACTTCTATGCCATTCATGAAGTCAAGAAAAAGAATGCGAGATGGATAAATCAAGGTGGCAAGGGCAAATGTCATGATTATATACCCAATGTTGTTGCCCAGTTGAAGGTTTCTGGTTCTCAGTTTTCCAATCTGACCAGACAAAATTATATGGCACAATCTTTTGCGAGGGAGTTTGTTTTGTTTGCCATGGATCTTCAACAGGCAGAGCAGCAAACATTAGATTTTCAGCCTAATGATGAGCTAGCTGCCATTGTTGTCAAGATCCCTGAAGTAATCAATAGAAGTACCGTCAGAGATGGCAATCGGACTAACAATTGCAATAATTTCTCAGAGGTGAGGTGTAATTCTACCTCTGGTAATGTACAGAATCAGCCCATCCTTAGCAGTCAAAACCTTATCAATACTACAGTCATTCTTCCAAGTGGCATTCACAGTCTGCCAAATAAAGGAGGACCTTCATCATTGCTCCAACGTTGGAGATCGGGTGGATCATGTGATTGTGGAGGTTGGGATCTGGGTTGCAAACTTAGGATTCTTGTCAACCAGAATCCAATTAATAAATCAAGTCCAAGCAAAGCCTGTTCAGCAATTGATAAATTTGAGCTCGTCTCTCAGGTATATTCTTTGTTCTATTGCTTAGACCAACTAATTGTACCTCACAGTTGTAATTGTCAACTTACATCTCTTTCTCGTAATCAAAATTTATCCACAGTGTGAAGAAGAGAACCAACCTGTCTTCATCATGACCCCTTTCAAGGACGGGATCTATTCAGTCGAGTTCAATACATCACTTTCAACATTACAAGCATTCTCTCTTTGTATAGCAGTTCTAGATGGTAAAAAACTATGTGAGATGTCAGAATCTAGCAACTTGTTTGAAGAAAAAACTTCTCTGGAAACAATACTGTCGCAAAACGATGGAATGAGGGCTCCGAACGGAATTGTAGGAGAGGTCCCTGCAAGATATGTCTCATATCCACCCGCGTCACCGGTAGGAAGGGTCTAGTTTGAAGTCAAATGATCTCTGTAACTAGACACGTCCGATATAGATAGATGAATAGATAGATAGATAGATACAATTTCAGTCGGCTGTTTGAGCAATGGACGGACCTGGATTGAAGTTCTGCCACTGGGATTAGTGGTTAAATCAAATGAAAAATAAGCATATATTCTGCAAGGCTTCCGAGATGGTAGGAAAGTAGCCTAGAAGCCTGAGATCAAGCATGGTATTTTGTTGTATTAGTTTTGGTTGAGTTCTTATGACAAGAGAATCAGTGTCAGCTGTACTCAGAGCAACTCTGTCTTCATCATCAATTTAAGTGCATAATATTACCAGTGAATGGTGTTTTTGCCTTCCATTAGTAGTCAAATTTCTGCTAATCATTCATTTTAACTGAACTTTAATCTAAATTTAGACTGGGGTTAACATCAGCTAAATAAAGAGCTGGGAAAATTATAAACCATGAAACTGTAATTTAGTTAATTATTCATGACAACAGTGCAAGATTTGGATGGTAAAGACCAAGGAAGCATCCTGTGGTGATGGTCCCCAAAAATCTATGCTATCCATAAGCCCACATTTAACCGGACTTCAAAAATCTAATATCCCAGAAATTCTACATTAATCCTGAATTTATAAGTCAAGAAACTTTAACCAATCAAACATTAACAAAAACTCAACGCGTTACAAATATATTGTATACCCGTACACCAAAACCTATATCACTACAATGAAATTATTATTTTACCCTTTATAAAAAATGAGATGTCTTGTTGTTGGGGTAATTAAAATCGTTTTATATACCTCATTAATCATTCAAAGATTATATAGGAATATATTCGTGTTTTTTTAAAAAAAATTTAAATAGTAAAATGATTAAATTATTTTAAAGTAAAAAAAATTTAAAGCTATTAACCGAGGGTGTTTCTATTTTTATTTTATTTTTAAAATTAAGTGAAAAAACAAATTTATCCTTAGCAAGGATTATATTGGAGATCACTCACTCAAACAAGCCCCAAACAAGTAACGGAAGAAAACAATTTACCTTCTGAAATTCTTATTGGGATTGTTTTGACTGACTGATAGCTATTGTCAGGATATATCATGATCTATCTTCCAGTCCAGTTTTGTTCTGTTCACCTTTGAATTGTTGAAGCACCACTGCCAGATTTTCTTTATATGTAATCACTGACACTTCTAAGAATAGTTTGGACATGTATTTTCTTGATCTTCTCAAAATATTTTCCCGCACCAAGTGACTCTAGACACCGGTTTTGGGCTCGTTTCATCTCGTGGAGTAACTTGCTAGAGATACTCCTCAGGCTGCACTTTTCACTGGTCTGTATGTCCTTAAAGGAGAACCCAAAATGCTACCCATTTTCACTGACAGCAGAACATGGTTTCTTTACTTGTGAGATTATTTTTATCATTTATTTCACTGTACATTATTCACTCACAGGATGACTATATGCTATGTAAGTAGATGGAGCGATGAGCATGATACTAGTTGCTGTTTTCCTCCTATATGTCTTACAATTCTCATGTATTTTTTCTGTACTTCGATTAGACTTGCCAGATTCTCTGTATAGTCACAATCTATTCGACTCGTCTACCTGGCCCGTCTCATATGCAATCAGATTCCCTAATTTCAGGACTTATGGTGCTGCCCTGTTATGAAAGTTGTTTAGTAATTGTCGCTGTTAGATTGTTGTAATCGAAGCAACTTCTTACAATCAGGCACAACTGTCTCGTACAGGGCTCAAATCTTGCCAGGCTGCCCCCTCCAGAGAGTGCAATTGAATTGTTTGTGACCAACAATAAGTTTTGAAATATTCAACTATTTTTTGTTATTACTTTTACTGCACCTTGTTGCTCATTTGACTCGCATTAATGTGCGGTTTCCAGAGGCTTTGATTATGGCTGTAGTGGTTTTATTTTTTCATGGCACATGATATTTACTATAGTCTTTGTGCATACATACCACAGATATGGCATTCTATTGTATACAAGGACTGACTCTCACTTCTGTTGGCAATACTTGGCCCATAACTGCAGTTGCATTAAGCAGCTTGCTTGGTTACTTGCTGTGGTTCAGACCTTTCTTACTTGAGCATCTTGCAAACATTTCACAGTTGACGTTTTTGTTTCCTGGTAAAAAGGACTCGATCTTGTCCTGAATTTGATTCCCTGGAAACTGTCTGATAGGTTCGGATTGTTTAATGCTTCTGCAGGTATACTGTAAATTTGGTAGCATTCTTTACTGACAAGAAGCTGCCAGGTTAGTTTTTCATATTGATTTCTTTCCCATAAAAATCACTTCTCATGGTATATTTCATGGATACATTTTTGGAAGAGAAGAGTTGACTGATAACGTTATTCATCATCAAATGTGTTTCTTAAATGGAGTGTTTATGTTGGAGGGGTGCGTTAGGCACCAATATCTTCATTTCAGATTTACCTGAGCGGCCCGCTGGACTAACATCTCTGCCACTGCTACCTCAGAGTAGAGACAAGGATAGCAAAAACAAAGAAGAGCACCTCCCATTACTAACTGGGGTTTCTTTTGAGAATGAGGATTGATTATTGGTAAATGAATGCTGCTAGTCATTGTAACCAGTTTTGCCTTGCCATTTGTCTCTAGGCGATTTGAAATTGTTAGATGTCTGCCAAATGGAGAGCACAAATGGATCATGAGATTGAAGCTAGGAGCATAGGTGGGATAGCGGTTAGCTCTGCTGGTGTTGCCGCATTGAATGTGCCTAAAATTTATGTTCGAACCAATGCGTCCGCAGCTCATTTTGCTTGTTAGATAAACCTCAGTTTCTGTATTGATTAAAAATGGAATGAAATGTTTTGGTTTTCTCAAATCCTACTCTTTCTCTATACTCTTGCATTCTCTCCTTTTGTTTGTGGAATTGTTCTCAGTGAAGTACAGCTGCCTATTGACAACAGAGAGACTGTGCCTGGCACTACTTGTCATGTTTAACAAAGAATACTGAACATTTGGTCCACAGAAATCTTTAATGAAACATGAAAGATTAGAGGGACCGTGCTTATGTTGATAGTTTCTCATCGAGAGCAAACGACCTAAATTTTTTTGAGAATACAATAACAAGTGGAGGCAGCATGTGCTCTGCCTTTTCATGTAATTGGGCTTGGCATGAGGCAATGATGCAAAATAATAATGCTTCTTGTCTGTGTCCCTCAAAGGCCACATCCCCCTACATTATACATCTTTTTCTTTGCTCTGTTTTTTTGGGAGGAAATGTGACGTTGGAGGCATCACTTGTTATGTCACATGCCTGGCCTGGTTGCCCTTCTTATCAAAGGGCTCCTGTCCTCATGTACTAACATATGGCTTTTCTGCACATTGTGGTGGTGGACAAAATAATCCATAAAATAGAACCTCCGTCGTGCATGTTTTAAAAAGTAGTCTCAAGCTATTCATTAAGAACAAGTAAGCATGGCATAGACATACAGTTCAGGCAGGATAAGGTCATGCTTGTTGCCAGTCAAAGAAAGGAATATAGAAGCCAGGTATAGCTTTTGTTGAACATGTGAAGGTGGTCCATGAACTAATAAAAAAGGAAGTGACCTTTGCCCTCATGCTTCCCAAATCCAAGAACTCCCCTGCTGATCCATGTTTTAAAGTTCCCAAACAGATCCATTGCAGAATCCTCGATGTCTGTGCTAAAGTCGTGGTTCAAGCAATACGTTAAAAGCGAAGGAATACTAAATGATGGGTTCTTGCACAGCTGTTGTTTCTTTACCCTCGTGGGCTCACTCACCAGTCCCCAATGTTTGTGGCGGTGGAGACCACAGTGCGTCTGTGTTCTTGCATTGCCTGAATGCTGGCAAATAGGTCCACGTTGAGTCAATTGAGCTGGAAAAAAGAAGCTGGGCTAAGACCTCCATTATTCCTTAGCTTAATTTATTATGTAATCTTTGGATTGGACCCTGTTCTTCTAACCATTAAAGCCTGTCCATCATGTTATAAAATAAAAAGCAAGAGCTTTTTCATTTTCAGGTTGGCATAGCAAGGTGTCTTGCTGGGAACAGATTGCAAGGCTGGTGCTTGAGATCTTCTATCATGAGATCATATCTCATGCTGTTAGCTTTGTCGCAGACATCTTGGCTTGGTTTCCTTAAACAATTTGAAACATGGTGAGAAAAGTGTCACAATTTTTAGGTGCATTGCCTGCAAAATTGAAGCCCCAGCAGGGTATTTTGCTTGGCAGCAGACAGTATGGTCTTTGGCATCTTGGAATTGTTTAAGCAAATTTAACAAGTTCAAAGCTTAGTTTGCTGGCAAAAATGGGCGCAAGTTTTGAAACCACGAGGTCATTATTATCTGTAATTTGTACTTTACATAAACTGGAAAGTTGCTAATGAGGCGTGCGTTCTCTCTTGTTGGATAATATTCCTCGTGATTTGTTGATTTTTATTTAAAAATATATTAAAATAATATTTTTTTTAAAATTTATTTTTTAGATCAACATAATAAATATAAAAATAAAAAAAATTAATTAATTTTCTTTTAAAATTTTATAAAAATATTTTTCAACTACAAAAATAAACCATACCCATATATTTCAACTTACCAAAACAAGATCTCTTGTGAATCTTAGAAGAGCAGTTTGTCACCAATATCAAGTACCGAGAGTTTAAATTTGACCTGTGATCTCAGGTTCGAGCCCTGTGATTGCTCATATGATGGTCACGGGAGGCTTACATGATCGTTAACTTCAAGGCCCATGGGATTAGTCGAGGTGCGCGCAAGCTAACCCGGACACCCACGTTAAACTTAAAAAAAAAAAAGGGTTTAAATTTGACCATAAATTCAAGGGATAATTGGATAAGATAGAGGAAAGCAAGCCCAAATTACCATCAATTATAGGGATCCCACTATCCATTTACGAGGTTAGTATGCATTATCCGAATCTTACAAGACACATAACATGTTACCTTTGACCCTCACTGACCATGATGTTCGCCACTGTGGCCTAAAGTGTAAACTGTAAAACCTATTTTCCATGAAATTCATACCTGTAATCATCAAAGCTATGCTTCTTATTGAACACATTATTAGAAAAAAAAAAAAAGTAAAAGAAAGAGATAGAGAGAGACAACACAGTAAATTTCTAATAAAATATAAATAATTTCTTGTCGTGATTAATTATAACTGTGTTATTAGTAATTTTATGCATGTTTTTTTCAATTGAAAATATATTTAAATAATATATATTTTTTACATTTTTAATATTAATTTATTAAAATTATAAAAAATACTTAAAATAATGATGATTTAAAATTTCTCCACGTAGAACTATTTAAAAAAACATTTTTAAAAATTATATGTTGAACAACAAAAACAAATATATTTTTTAAAAAAATCATTTGTAGTGTTTTATCTTTGCATGCTTGTTATAAAGATTGTGTTTTAAAATATTTTTTATTTTTAAAATTTATTTATAATATTAATATATTAATATTAAAAAATATTAAAAAATTAAATTTTTTTTTAAAAAAAAAGAACAAAAGAACGGTTTAGCGCGTAGCCAAACAAGCAATTCTTCTGGAAGAGGGAGAGCGTTGCCGAATTGAATTCAATCTCCTTTCTTTGACTTTGACCCTGTATTAATTGCCACAAACACCCAGCAAGGACCTTTTAAGACTTCTATGCTTTTCACGCTTTACCTTCGCACGTACCAGCATATTATCAGCGTGTCCAATTATCCTGCATTCAGTGTAATACACGCGCTTATTTCGAGAGTGGCTTTAGTTTCTAATTTGTTGTACTTGGGAAGAGAATCTAGGAAAGAGACAACATAAAAAAAAGGAAACGAATAGTAAAGAAGTGAAAAAATGCAGAGAGAGAGTTGAAAGTGAAACAAACAGCTTAGCTTTTGGATCTTAAAAAGGTTTGTTTCCTCTTCTCTCACTTTCTTGCTTCCCAAACAACACTTCCCCTTTCATTTTCTCTCTTCCACTCCCAAGAAATAAAGTGTTATATATATATGTGTGTGTGTGTGTGTGTGAGAGAGAGAGAGAGAGAGAGAAAGAGAGAGGGAGAGAGAGTAGAACACAGTAATAGACTCGAAGACTCCTCTTACTACTGTTACTCAAGCTCTAGGCTTCATTATAGCTCCTTTGAGAAAAAAGAGAGAAACTCAAATGCTGAGAAATATGAGTACTAAAAAGTAAAAACTTATCTGTTTTTCTTTATCTTTGTATTTAAAGAAGAAACAGGAGAAGTGATATAGTCTAGATCATAGGAGGAGGAGGAGGCAATGGGAGGTAGGTGCTCCAAGTTATCACTCTGTTGGTGGCCTTCCCATCTCAAGTCAAACCTCAACTACCCCTCTGATCTTGGTAATCTAAATAACTTTCTACGACCAGCCGGAGTAGTGCTATTTCCTTTTCCTTCAGTTTTTCACTGCCTTTTCTTTTTCTTATCAGTAGTTAGGGTTTGCTTTATTCTCCTTTTTTGTTTTTGGGTTTTGACAAACTAATATACAAACTTTTATGTGTAGAGAATGAGGAGTTATTGCCTGGTGGGTTTAGAGAGTACAGTTTGGAGCAGCTAAGAGCTGCCACGTCAGGGTTCAGTTCGGACAACATAGTATCAGAGCACGGAGAGAAAGCTCCCAATGTAGTTTACAGAGGGAAGCTCCAAGAAGATGATCGCTGGATTGCTGTAAAACGTTTTAACAAGTCTGCTTGGCCTGATTCTCGCCAATTCCTTGTCTGTAATTCCAATCTCCCTTTCTATCTTTTGTTTTAAATTTCAATCCTTCTCTTTGTTTTTTGAGCTTTTTGTGACTTTGCTGCTGTTGGGTTCTTATTATATAGGAGGAGGCTAGAGCAGTGGGGCAGTTGAGGAATGAAAGATTGGCCAATTTGATAGGGTGTTGCTGTGAAGGACAGGAGAGGTTACTTGTTGCTGAGTTTATGCCCAATGAGACTCTCTCTAAGCATCTTTTTCATTGTAAGCCCAGCCTTGCTTTTCATCCGTAACTTCTTTTTTTTAAAAAAAAAATAGTTAAGCAATCTTTGGATTTAATTTAACGTCAAAAATTAAAAAGTTGAATTTGGGTTCAGGGGAGAACCAGCCGATGAAATGGACAATGAGGTTGAGAGTGGCTCTTTATTTAGCTCAAGCTTTGGATTGCTGCAGTAGTAAAGGAAGAGCCTTGTACCATGACCTTAATGCTTATAGAATTTTGTTTGACCAGGTACTTGCTACGTTTTATATATTATATCAAACTCATCTTTCTCAACTTCATGATCTGCTCCTTAAGTTCAGTTAGTACTTGTCAGGATGCTAATCCGAGGCTCTCCTGCTTTGGCCTGATGAAGAATAGCAGAGATGGAAAGAGCTATAGTACGAATTTGGCATTCACTCCTCCTGAGTACTTGAGAACTGGTAATAAGTGAAGCTAATCTGTTTCCTTGCTTGTATTTTTACGCATTGGGTGCCAGTACTTGTCAATGTCCTGTTGGTTGAGCTTAATGTAGATGCCTATGTATGGCAGGAAGAGTGACACCAGAGAGTGTGGTTTATAGCTTTGGCACCCTATTGCTTGATCTTCTCAGTGGAAAACACATCCCCCCAAGCCATGTAATATATATTCTCTTTGCTCTAATATTTGTTTAAGGTAGAATTTCATATGGATTTCTCTTGGCATTTCAATATATGATATTTAGTAGCCGGAAAAGTAATTTGAGTTTTTAGTTTAACTTGAAATTGAACTCAGAATTTTCTGAGGAAACAATAAGCTCTAATTCTTGACATTTGGATTGTATGGTGCCTGATCGTTTCAATTCAGAGAAACTTTTGAGCTTAGTATTGCCTTTTTTTTTCACTTCCTTCTTTGGCAGGCACTTGACCTTATACGCGGAAAAAATTTTCTGATGCTGATGGACTCTTGTTTGGAGGGTCATTTTTCAAACGATGATGGAACTGAACTGGTGCGTTTAGCTTCGCGTTGTTTACAGTATGAAGCTCGCGAGAGGCCCAATGCAAAGTCTCTTGTCAGTGCTCTCGCTCCTCTTCAAAAGGAAACTGAGGTGGGCATTACTTCTTTTACTCCTTTGCAAGACAATGCACACACGCATGAGCCATTTCATTGGTATTTTTGTGGTGTTGCTCTGTTAGTTAATGTTTTTATCATGCAAGTTATAATGTTACATTCGTTCATTATATTGTATCATCTCAGTTACTGGTATTTAGCAGGTTCCATCCTACATTTTGATGGGTATTCCACATGGAACTCAATCCCCAAAGCAAACAATGTTGTTGACACCTCTAGGTGAAGCTTGCTCAAGATTGGATCTTACAGCAATACATCAAATTCTAGAAAAGGTGGGATACAAGGATGACGAGGGAATTGCAAATGAGGTTGGTATCTACTGCATATATTGTTTGATTTTTGACACAAGTCTATTTTGCCCTGTTTTGAACAATGCCTTTAGTGTCTCCGAGTTGTCTGATCGTTTGATCTGCGCATTAACAGCATCAGTTTCCACGGAATAGCAACCCATTGTTTCTGCCTTTACTTAACACTGAGTGTAATTGAATTTCTCTTGCCTTGTAGCTTTCCTTCCAAATGTGGACAGATCAGATACAGGAAACGCTGAATTGTAAGAAACATGGTGATGCTGCTTTTCGAACTAAAGATTTTAACACTGCCATCGATTGTTATACTCAAGTAAGTCATGTTCATTGACAACTGCTGTCTTCCTTCGTTTTCTTACCTAATATAGGGCCTGTCGTCAAATCCAAACATAGTGAAATGCATGGTAGCTACACTTTTTTCCTGATATATGATATGGAAGAGATAGGTTAAAAGCTAAGGAGATGTTCTTCTACATTTGGAATAATTTAATGAAATAATTGGCCATGGCCTACAGCTCTGTAACAGAAGAAAGTGAGGCGTGTCCTTTATAAGAAAGCTTCACCTTGCCATAGATTAAAACATTGCCATGAGTTTAGTTACTGATTTGATGGAAAGCTATAGAATGTACTTCAAGATTTTACCTCATGGTAGTATATAAGTTTTTTTTCCTCGTTGTGCAGTTTATTGATGGCGGGACCATGGTATCTCCAACTGTATTTGCTAGACGCAGTTTGTGCTACTTAATAAGTGACATGCCACAACAAGCTCTTGGAGATACTATGCAAGCTCAAGCACTTTCTCCCGAGTGGCCCACTGCCTTCTATCTTCAAGCTGCTACCCTCTTTAGCCTTGGGATGGACAGTGATGCACAAGAAACTCTAAAAGATGGCACATATTTGGAAGCCAAAAATCATTGAAACTGAAAGCGTATAGCCTTTTTTTTTAAACAAAAAAATTATATACTCGTATTCATATCTATTTGTTTCTTTTGCATTTTAATTTCTGCAGCACCACAAGTTTAACTGTATTATTTATATGCTTGGTGTATGTCATAATCATTTTGATCTAAACTTTAAACAAGCCTCTTGCTTCTTGGCGACTTCTTGTTGTGCATACTTGGGTTAATACTTCATCGACCACAAGATGAACGTGAATAAACGCCTGTTCAGTGGTGCTGATCCAAGTGCTTTCAGCTGAAAAAACATCAAATTGCTGCCTTTTGAGGACGTCTTAGGAACCAGAGACAATATCGATTACCAAATTCCACTAAAATGAATTGGAATTTAGACAGGAGCCCTGTTTTATGGATCACCCGGACAGATCATCTGGACAAAGCTGCTTTGCGGTCTCCTGAAGCGACTAAAGTCCGAAAAAATGACCTAGTTTAACATCAAAGTTGTGCAGTTGCCTCATACATGGCCAAATAACATGTCTTTTCAAGGTAAAACCAAAAGCAAAAGGAAAGTGCCCATGGCAGACTTGGAGGACTCGAGACCATGTGCCTCGGAAACTTGGTCGCACTTATGGCTACCAGGTGGAAGGGAAGCAATTGGCTGCCCCTTGTGTTAGGAAATCAATTTCCTTCGGTCGTTGCCACTCACACATTGAAAACGCGACATTGGCGCTGCCAAATCAATTATCAATTGAGCACCAATAACTATTTAGTTTCTCGTAGAGACAATTTGCCATCTGAACTGTGCATATACAAATAGCTCAATATTTGCTACCAAAAAATTATATAGTAGCTAATAATATTTCTCCAGTTTCACCAAATGCTATAAGAACATTAAACAAAAGAGTCTAGTGATGTTCAATTAATATTCATTAAGCAATTTTAATTCTTGCACCAAAAACTGCCAATAATCACGCAACATTATGCAAATGATTTAACTGTAATGACAGAGATCTTGTACTACAGGCAATAAGACGAACTCTCATCACCAAGGTCCTGAAGCCAAAAAAATGATCTTATTTATAGTAAAATCTAAAAGACAGATTCAGAACTGCCATTAATTCTTAATCAAATGAAAATGACATCATAGATTAGAGAATAATGACAACAAAGTGAGAATTTTTAGTTCCCTTCCTCTTCCCATCTATTCATGAAGAACAAATTTCAAACCCGAGCAGGTATGAGTTTCACATTGGACGTTGACCAGCACTGAGCATCTGGCCGATAATACCATTCACCTGGCAAAAACATTTGAGCTTTGATTATATAACCATCCAAACAGAAGCGCTTGCATTTGTAACAACTTGGACTGCAAAATATGCAAGCAGAGACACTAAAGGAAGCACAATGTTTTAACACACGTATGAAATGACCAAAAGAACTGGGGCATTTGAAAAGCCACCACACGTATAGTTTTTCAGGAACAGAAGGAAAGCATATTTGAGCATGAAACATGTAACCATGTTATGATTCTTCACATTTAGCTATAATTACAATGAATGCTAAAATGTACCAATAAACGTGGAATTTTTTTGATAGCATATGCATATGGTATTCACACTTTATGAATATTAGCCATTTTATAATAGGTGTCTGTATATGCTGAGAATTTTTTTTTAAAAAAAAGATGGCGACAGCCAAAACATAAGATAAAGTTTAATTGATCTGATTAAAACAACAGGCACAACTGAATGATGCATCTAACAATCAAAACTATACAAAAGATTAACTATTAGTAAGATATTGCTTGATCGGAAAAAAGAAGAAGCAAGACATTGCAAACAAACCTTGAATAGAAGCGACATGAAAAGTAGCAAATGAAAGATGGAGATCAAGTATGTAACATTATATCATTATTTGTGTTGTACACCTAAGGCTATAAGAACTAATATTCATACAAACAGATACGTCTAACAAAATTGTTTCACATGATTGCATTTAAAAAATATCAGCATAGATGATTTGGTTAAAATAGATCATTGTTTATTAACTAAAGTTCTAAGCATTGCTAAACATTAAAGAGATAAATTGAACAGCTAATTGAAAAAAGGTAAATAACCTACTGCCCAGTATTTCGAAACACATCTGTCAACACAACTATTTTCACCCATGTTTAACTCAGCCTCCTTGTGCCTGAACAGAAAGAAAAAACATAAAAGTTTCAAAAGGGTCACTAATCCCTACAAACAGAAGAAAATCAGAGAATAAAAAGTACCTTTTGTCAATGCACTTGTTGAAACATGTATTGAGAAGCCTGAAATAACAATAATCAAATAATCAAATTCAGGCACAAAGTGATACTTAATCTCAGATATGATTCCATATTGTTTAATAATTGAAATCCAAGCTGATGTGATACCAATAGAGATCACATGAAAAATAAAAAGATGATAACCACACCTAAATGTGTTTCAAACTTAGAAAGCCAGTTATTCAGTTTTCACCTCTTAGTAATCACCAATAACTAAAGAAGAAAAGATTAATGAAGCACGAGGGCTATTTATTCAGTTTTCACCTCTTAGTAATCACCAATTACTAAAGAAGAAAAGATTAATGAAGCACGAGGGCTATCATTCATCTCCTTCAATCAATTGTGCTAATTCTAATTAGGTACAAACAGTTGTCAAGATAGCCTGGTTGTCTATCAAAAAAAATCCCATCCAAAAACATCAAAGAAAAAAAAAACACTTCAGTAAACAACAAAATCGTACTACTTCAGTACTGATTGTCAACTCTTCACAATTCGCATAATCTAAAATTGAACAAACCATAGAAGACAATGATGATAATGAAAGTGAAACAGGCATAAAAAGCAACTAGAAAAAAAATGTAATTGTTTCATAAACCGAAGCTCCAAGCTTCCCATATAAATAAAAATGAAACAGAAATAAAAAGCAACAAGAAAACATTGTAATTGTTTCATAAAGGAAAGCTCCCAGCTTCCCAAATATCTCCAATGCCTATGTTTTGCACTCCTGGTAGTAAAACACAAAGAGAAACAACTTATTACCTGTTAAACAGCTCGACTCTGTATTCCATCTCGGTCTCAGCCATGCCATAGGCCTACACCACCATTATCAAAATCCAAAAACTCAAAACACTGATTAAAAAAAAGTCCACGTAAATAATCGTAATAACTTATCAATCAAAACATATAAATAGAAAAACAAAACAAATACTAGTACTTAAAACCAAACAACAATCACCATAAATAACAAAAATCCCAAAAGGGTACCCATTTCACTGTCTAAAAATCTCATAGGAGAAGAGAAAAGGCTGAAATGAAAGGACCCACCTGTTCTTTGGAGACACCAGCTGGTAGACCAACGTTATTGGCAGCCATTGTACTTATACCCTGTACACACCACAAATACACGAACTTACTATCAACCCACAAAAAACCTTTCTCGGGTAATTTAGAACGAAAATCGAATCCAAACGTACTGTAAGAGAAGAGTAGAAGGAGCCGCGAGATGGATGCGAATTAGGGTTTTAGGAGGAAAGGCAAGCGAGGCCACAGTTTGTTCATTCTATAGTGAGTTGATGATGATAACATCACATGCTTGTACCCTTAGTATTTAGAAGGCCTAATGATAAGAGGCCACGCAACCAAGCACGAATGAAATTGAGGGAGTGCATTTTTATCATTCGCCAGCGCGACGCCGAAGATAGAGTGAATTTTTTTAATGTAAAAAACGAATTATACGTGTTTAAAATGTTTTTTTTTAGTATATATATATTTTTTAAAATTATATGAGTATTAATTTGATATAACTTGATTAATTTATTTAGTTTAAAAATAATTTAAATAATTAATAAAAATATTATTTGATTTAAAATAAATATTTAAAATAATATTTTTATAAATATTAAAATGACAACATGTTGGATCAATTACATCAATTTGAATTAATCTGTCAATTTGCATAACGGTTTATAAGATCATAATAATTTCATAGAAAATAAATTAAAATAAACTATGAAGTCTAATTTTTAATAAATTTATTTTTAAAAGATGAAATTAAAAAAAAATCAATTAAAAAATATAAGAAAAAATAACTTCGAATCAACATGGATTAACCTGTCAAACCTAAAATTTTGGTCATAGATCGAAATTTTTCAAAAAAAACCAAAATGAAATAAATTATAAAATTTGATTCTCAATTAATTTAGTATTGAAAAATAAAATTAAAAAAATAATATAAAAAATAACTTGAGTCATCCCGGATTAATTTGCAAAACCAATAATCCTAGTCACGAGATGAAAACAATCTCATAAGAAATAAATCGAAATAAATCATAAAATTTAATTCTCAATCATTTCAATATTAAATAATGTATTTGAGAATAAAATCACTTATATATAAAAAAATTTAATAAATTGAGTTAATCTATTAAATTTGTGGGCTTTATTATAAAACTGAAATAACTTATAAAAATAAATTATAAAATTAATTTCTCAATAAAATATAATATTTAATACTGTAATTTCAATGAAAAAGAAATCATAGTTTGGACAAAAAAAAAAAAAACCAAAGAAAAAAAAAACACTATTTCAGCTATTAGTATTTTCTGACTAGGGTACTGTAAAATCTCTTCCCCTTTCAACTTTTTGTTAATTTATATAAAAGAGACACGTGTAACCTGCTCGGTTCCCAAATGGAACACCTAAATAAGACCCCTATGCCGCTCAATTTTGTTTTATTTTTCTAGGGTTTTGGTGCTGTGTTTTTAGGGTTTTTGGATTGGGGGCTATAACAAGTGAAGAAGAAGAGTGAAGAAAACCAGAAGCACAGAAATCAGACCGTCAATAGTAATAAGCAGGTAAGGACTAAGGAGACGGGATGCTCTCTATCTAACCTTAAAAATAATAATGAAAGAAAATGTTGTTAATTTTTTTTTGTTGTTGCTGAAGATAGGAATGGAGCACGGTTCCGTTTAATCAATCAATAGTAGAGTCTTGTTGCTACATGAAACATCTATCTTCGAGTGATTGAATTGTTCCCAAGACCTTGACCTTTTAAGTGATTATGCAGCTACTGCAATTTTCTTTTCAGTTTCCCGTTTCTGTTTTTTGAGTTTCGACTTCTTGCATGTAACTTTTGCAGGTGATCCAGTACGGGAGGTGTTGAAAGATGCATGTCAGAAGTTGATGTTGACGTGCCAGCATGTGAGGAGCACATTGGACAAGGCTTTTGATGATTATAGAAGCAATCCCACACACACACACATACCAAATAATGGTTGAGATCGATGTGACCAATTGCAATCTTCATGTTATGGTTTTAGCTGAATGCAACATGATATGTTTGATCCAATTCAATCAGTGTGTTTGGATATGATTCGTGTTTCTCATCATTTTGGAATTGGATGCAAATTTCATCATCTTTTAGGGGTTGGGTGGAACAAATTTAATTGGCATTTCTGCTATCTAAGTTAAACAGAGTCAGAGAGCTATTCATCTAGCAGGCAGGATGGAGCAATTTTGATTTTTCTGTTCTCTCATGAAGGTGCGATCTGTTTATTTCGTTCCCATTTGATTTCCAGATAATCACAGAATGGTCCAAGTAATTTACAGAACTGCTGCGAATACATGTGGATTTGGAATTTCGGTACTAGCAGCAGGCAGTGCATTGCTCGAGTTAGTGAACACCTGTGTTTGATTCTAACCAAATATGAAGCCAGGTAGAATCAGTCTTTGCCCATGAGAATCAGCCATCCCTCTCTGCTCCAGATACAATCGTCCAAAATTGGAAACTATTGCTTACAGAAGTTTTCTGAACATAGTTAAAAACTGAAGGGGGGAAAAGAGAAGGACAGCAGGCAGGAATTATATGTAAACGAAGCCAGTAATTTACGTGTATGCATAATACAGAAACAAATACACTGGAGCACCGGATCAGTTACAATTGCAGTGTAAGTCACAGATGTGGCACATCCTACAAGCTAGAATATGGACGAAGAGCATAAAAGACAGGCACTTGATGGAAGGGGCGTCACACTCACGCCTCATCCCTGATGCCAAGAAATGGCCACGACTTGCTTCCCGGTTCAAGAGAGGACTTTAAAGTGAAAGATCCAAGAAATGACAAAGGCCATCACCATGCAGGCAAGCAAGAAATTCATAAGGCGGCGGCTATGCCAAAATGCTCGGGTCTCCACGAGGATAAGAGGAACTGCTGGTGCTGATAAGACTGCCGCACTAGCGTTATGTGCCTCATTTGTCTGCTCGCCTGCAACACCAAGTGCAGTGGCACCACATATCTCACATGTCCTGTAAAAACAGAAACACAACAGCGTTAAGATAAATTAGAACTTCAATCAAAATTGAATTGCCATAAAAATAACATGGAGTCTCAAACCAGGTAACATCTTGAGTTCAAAAGGGTAAATTTTGTATGGTGACAGATTAAATTGTTTGAATTCATATACTTATGGCATTTTAGAAGAGCCACTGAGGATTTATTAGTTTTTGAGAAAGTGCTATGGAAAGCATTTTGTTGCTATTTACGCTAAATTCATATGTTGACACTATGCAGCAAATGTATACAAACACCTTACCGGAGAATGGTTAGATCAGTTGGCATGCATACAAGCCTTCTTGTAAACAACAAAGGCAGCATGTCGAAAAAACATACTTGGATCAGTAATGAGAAACAATAAAAACCTGTGACAGTGGGTACAACCACCATAGCAGAATGAAGAAATGACCAATTTATACGGATAAAATGAAAGGCAATCACGTTTGTGTTCTATATGCAAGTGTGTAATGATTCACAAAAGGAGAAGTTTGCATACCATATACTTCAAGACATTCATAGAAGCTGAATTTCTGCAGTTGAATAATTCGAATATTCGTAGAGAAGCACTTGTCTACTTCTCAAAGTCAATACTTGCACCTAGCTATGGGTTTCATGGCCCCACACTTCATGCTTCATAAAATGTAACCATGAAAGACCCTCTACGCTGTTTGTTTGTTTTTTTTTTTTTAAAAGGAAATTCGGCTTTGATTCAAGTCAGGGAAACTACAAGATTTACTACGTCCACAGAATTTCTACTTGGCCTTCAATTTGACAGTTCTGTTCCCCCTTATTCAACAAGGTCACAAAGAAGCAAAAGAATAAGGACAGCTATAACCAGAGCATGGCAGGAACAATAGCTAACAATAGTCCAGAGTGGTTAGATTGGCTAATGTCAAGCACAAGGAGGAAAACTTTGTCCATGTGAATTTGGAAATTTGAGTGTGCTGATAAGTGATTAATTCGGTAACAAAAACAGGAATTATCGAGGTTAAGTGGTAGGTGATCAAGAAGAATCTAATTCAAGTATTACAAATTTGATGAACTCCCAAAAATCTAATCTATTCAAGAAACATGTTATTTGGCATTTGGATTCTGGTTAATCAAATGTCCATCTCCTTATTTCATTCTCCTTAGCCCATAAAATGAAAATATTAATGATATTAGTTCTGGTATCTTCAAAAACAGTTCTTGTTGGGACTTGAAGATTCTTTAATAATAAAATCAATATCTTTAAATGAAAAATAAAAAATAGCTTTGAATTTCAAGAAAAATAATATTTGTTCTTGGTATTATAAACTTTTAGAGTAAGAAAAAATGAACTATTTACTTGAAAGAGGGATAGTTCTTTAATTTTGATAGAATTAAGGAGAGACAAATATATTTTATATATTATTAATAAAAAACAAATATTTCTTACATATTATTAATGAGATTGAAAATGCAATAAATCCCTTGAGATCTATAGATATATGGAAATGATTACTTCTAACATAAACAGTTCATGTTAATAATCTAAAGATAAAACTTTATGGTCATAACATGGATCTTTAAGTCCAACTAGATCTGGCGTATAACCAAACCTAGAGAATGAATTTAGGAGCTCATCAGACCCTCGATGTCTTAGGTTAAGCCCTCGACTGAACCCAAGCATAACAAGTCCAACAACTTACTAGATTCTTGGTGACTTGAATTTTGTTCATGACTGAACAGATATATATAGAGTTTGATATTTTATTGCTTATATTGACTTAAATTCAACTCAAAATTAAATTCAAATATGCTAAATACGACAGAATAACAAACCTACATTCAATTTAGCTAACACCCTATTTATGGATCTTTAACTTTATCAAATCACAAAAATATTTACCGGTCAAAACTTATGCCTTGGTTACTTTTCATTTGAAACAATAGAAGACAATACCTCTCTCATTTAATTAGTCCCAACCCTCAGCAACTTCAATTATTCTAAATAAACCCTAGTTGTTCTCTCTCCAAAAATGTCTCTATGCTGCCAAAACAAGCTAATTAAATTTTTTGCACCTCCTCAAGTGGAGGTTTCTATGAATGATTAACAAGAACTTATAGTGGGAAAAGAAAATTTACAAGTTGACAGTTCAAATCAGATCAGACCGATATAATCAAGAGGATCCCAAGATTCTTTTGCAAACACTTTCAAGTCACCAACATGCGGGATCAAACAAATTCCTCAAGCCAACAAAACTATAACCAGAATTTTTTAACCAAAGAACATAATGCAGAATTCTTCAAAACCATCAAATGGATATCCTAATTTTCTGACAAACAAGCTAATGCAACAACAGAACATAACTTTTTTAGCAGGAAAAAAAATGAAAAAGTTGAAGTCTTTACTCACGTGTTACCCTTGATCTTGAACCATGTCTCTGCACATTTCTTGTGTGCAGCACCCAAATCACCCTTACAAGAACACCCCAACTCAATAGCAACTCCACATTCTTGCTCCCTAGTCTCCAAACCCAGGTGGCAAATTCTACAATCTCTCTGAGTCTTGTTGTCCAAATGCACCTCCATATCCAAACCTCCACTCTCCAAATCCACCTCTGACAAGCAATCTGACACAGAAGAGTTCCTATGAGCCCCAATCTCGCCAGACAGTGAGATTTCACTGCTGCTGGCACTGAAATGGTGGTCTCTGTCGAAAGGGGGAGAGTGTGTAGCTAGCATTTTGAGAGAACCTAGAAAGGAGAAAACTGAAGAAAGTGCTAAAGGCCGGGGTTTTGATGAAAGGGTTTTATGCCATTTGCTTCATCAATTTTCAGGAGAAGAGAGCTAGCAGTAACGCGAGAGAGAGAGAGAAATAGATAAGTTTGGAGTTAACGACAAATAGAGGGGTGTTAAAGGAAGCAGGGAAGGTGGCGGTGTTTGTTTCTATCTTAACTTTCTTTTATTAAAAAGATCAATCTCTCTCTGTCTCTGTCTCTCTCTCTCTCTCTCTCTCTCTCAATATCTATGTGTCAGTTTAGGGCAGTGTTGGTTAAAGGTAAACCCAAGGAAACTGCTGTTGTCTTGGTGGCGCAGAGCAGAATTACGATGGAAACTGTGGGGTATAATGAAATGGAGAAAACTATAATTTCATGCTATTTTTTTTTTGTTTCAATGCCTAATTTTTTATTTTACCTGTTTGAGTGATCCTTTTTTTATATTTAGCATATTTCATCATCGAGAATGTTAAATACCAAGGTGGTTGGAATCAAGTAATACATAGTAAAATGGATCTCGCGCAAGATTAAAGAAAATTAAAATTTTAGTGCCTAACTCTTTTTTTTTTTTTTTCATATTTTAGTGATTAGATATTTATTTTACATATTTGAATGATTAATCTTGAATTTTTTTTTTATTCTGAGTGCATTTTATTATTTGACAAGTTGGGGTGATTTTGGTGTAGTTTCATCCATAATTTTTTATGATTTTAAAATATACTTAAACGATATACTCTTCAATGTTAATGTTATGAGAATTAATTTTGTTTAATAATGAATTTAAATTAAATTAAATGATTATGTAAATTATGAATATTTGAGTTGAATGTTAAATTGTAAATTTTTAGGTTGATTATTTTTTGTGATAGAGAGTTGAGAGATAGAAAAGATACCGTATATCAACTAATTTTTTTAGATTGGAATTGCATAAGACTCACTAAATTATATTATTTTTTAAATAAATTTTGAAATGTGTTGTTTTTTCTATAATTATTTACAATGCTACTTTAAAAAAAAAACACTCATGATGATTGCCAAGGGAAACTATTTAACTGGAATAATTATGTTGGAGATCATTCCAAAACACAAAATATTTAAACAGGCATGCATAGAAAGTACTACTAATTATTATTATCGCGAATACAGGAGAGATTGTGTATATAATAATAGGCTCGGTATTCTCTGTTTTTTTAATCCCTTTTGAACTATACAGCAGAAGGATCGTACATGATTCCTAATTGATAAACATGGTATAAATTACTCCAATAACAGAATCAAATGGAAGTTGGAGCGCAAGCGACATCAGCAGCACCAGATATGGCAGATTCGGGTGAAAGGGCTCCAACAGAGGCGGGTGCAGGGGCTGCATCACCATTGCTTCTAGTCTGGTACATGGCACGGCGGGGACTGGCGCACAGGTTTGGCAAGTAAACTCCTGCATATACGCATGCAATATATATTATTTATGTACGAGCTTTCTGACACGTGAAGTGAAAGGAAATAAAAAGTTGTAGTGGCTGCAGATAGATAAAGGATTAGCATATGGAAGTACCTTCTGCTAGGGCCAAATTGGAGTAGAGATCGACGATGTTGGGGCAAGCTTGAGAGCACGACTTGGAGCAAAGTTTAGTAAAAAACTGAGGCTGAAGGAGAGAGTCTGATGAGATACCAACAGTGTTTCTACTGAGGCCACATGCAGTTATACATTCATCGATCTCAATCCATTCGTTCAGTTTATCTACAACAACCTCAGAAGTCTTGCATTGGTACTTCACACCTCCATCTTTCGTCGCGTAATTCTCCAGCAAACATCGCTTCCCAGAAGTTGCAATTGAATATGAGCAGAGATCAACCGGCAACTGCTCGCATACAAGCTCGCCTAGATAATACCATGTCAAACAATAAAAGAAACAATTCAGGACTGCTAGCATACAAGATTGAATATATCTACAGAGAGAGAGAGAGAGAGAGAGAGAGAGAGAGAGAGAGAGAGATGAGTAGATGGATTTAATTACCAAGAGCTCCATTAAGGAGAAGAGAGAGAGCCAGGAATGTGATGAAGGCCATATTTATCTGATCAGCGAATGAGAAATGGAAGATGGAATGAGAGATCAGGTTTGTGCGGTTGTTGTGTTTATATAGTAGAGGGAGGGGAGGATACATCTCCCTCAGAGGTCAATAACTATGTAGGTATCTTATGCTGATTTAGTTAGCAAGAAAATGTCTTTGTTTGTCGTTTCTTATGAGGCATTATTTGGCAACATAATAATACAATATTACGGTAATTATTTCATATGATGTTTTGGTGGCAACGGAAATCAACTTCGTTTTATTTTTAGTCATGCGTCCTAACAAAATAATCAATTATATAAAATAAAATATATTTTAAGAAATAAACTACATGAATAATAAAATCAGAATCAAAACATTATATTGAAAAAATATAATTAATTACAACTTAACAAAAGAAATTTGAAAAAATTGGTCAAGTGACAAGACAATGAACCCTTCCCCTCCTTGTATCCAGGTTCAGACAAGCAAGATTGAATTTTACTTGTCTATAATTTGACAGACTAAATAAAAATCTCGTTGGATAGAGGATACTCCATAGACCGGGTCTAATTACCATCCTAATAACAATAGCTTTGAAAATCTGATATGTCCTGGGGAGACATTTATGCAGCTACATGGAATTAAGCCTTTGAGGATCTGCCTCCTGATAGATTTTGGCTGCAAATAGAAGCAGTTGATGTGATGGGAAGATCAACTTTTCTGTTAACAGTCTAAGTGCTAAGATCTCATGGCCATGGAAGGAATTTTTCGTCATGGGTTTCAATGGGCTGCTTTGTAGCACCCAATATTCCTGTCTGCAGTATATTGAATGCTCTCCATTCTTCTCATTCCAAAAATTTTATGGTTCAGGATATAAAATTGAGCAATGGATTTTTTAAGATCTGGGGTTTATTATTCGAGGGTTTTTGCTCAATTTTGCAGTTCCATTATTTACCTGTGCTTGTTAATATTCAGCAATGATTCTCTCCGACCATATTAAGCATAGAGTTTATCGGTGGTTTGGTGTGAGAGTGGCTGGGTAGATAAAAAGGTGAAGAGATATGTACCTCTGTGGCTGGCCTCTGCTTCTCACAATTCTTCGCAGCTTTGTTAATGTCGCCATGACATCAATCTAAATTTAATGGTTGTAAAACGTGAGATTATTGGGTACAAAAAAAGTATGTTATTTCACTCAAAAAAAAGTTGTTCTGTCAAAAATTCAGTGATAAATTTTAACAAAAAAAAAAACCCAAAATTTGTCCTCAATGTTCTCTAAGAAGTAAGAAGCAGTACTCTTACAAGACTTTCATTTCTGAAAAAGGCTTAATAAATTGTATAGCATGGGTTTTGCAGGACCTCTGCGGGGTTCCCGTACGTAGTGTGGTTTGGTTTTTTAGGATAATTGATCTACCTCGTATCATGTCAGTGGGAACAGGGGCTACATGACCTGCATGGGATGGCTGGTGACATCTTCTGACAGCAGGGAAAAACACGATTATTACAGAGATTCTTAAACTAAATATAAAAAATAAAATTATCATTTGATTTTCTAAATAAAATAGAAGAAAATAAAATTAACAAATAGATAATTTTGTTAAAAAAGAGAGAGAAGATAAAACTAGAGTTTCGTTTCATCAGAGAAAACATTTGATTTTTATTTTATCTGAATACCTAGTCGGCATCAACTAACACATGATTATTTTGTTATGACACATGACTAAGAATAAACCAGAGTAGATTTCCGTTGCCACCAAAACATCATATGAATTAAGTAGTGTAATATTGTATTCTATATTATGTTGCCGAATAATGGCTGATACAAGGGCATTTTTTCTTGCTATTTAAATCAGCATAAGATGCCTACAAAGTTATTGACCTCTGAGGGAGATGTATCCTCCCCTCCCTCTACTATATAAACACAACAACCGCACAAACCTGATCTCTCATTCCATCTTCCATTTCTCATTTGCTGATCAGATAAATATGGCCTTCATCGCATTCCTTGCTCTCTCTCTTCTCCTTAATGGAGCTCTTGGTAATTAAATCCTTCTACTCATCTCTCTCTCTCTCTCTCTCTCTGTAGATATATTCAATCTTGTATGCTAGCAGTCCTGAATTGTTTCTTTTATTGTTTGACATGGTATTATCTAGGCGAGCTTGTATGCGAGCAGCTGCCTGTTGATCTCTGCTCATATTCAATTGCAACTTCTGGGAAGCGATGTTTGCTGGAGAATTACGCGACGAAAGATGGAGGTGTGAAGTACCAATGCAAGACTTCTGAGGT
>Ga0307517_10002253_pt1 | contig 31127 bp, 44 predicted proteins | sample 23_EM_MG_FD_194515 | JGI IMG/M metagenome (GOLD analysis project Ga0307517, IMG submission 194515) | Populus trichocarpa ectomycorrhiza microbial communities from riparian zone in the Pacific Northwest, United States - 23_EM | ecosystem: Host-associated > Plants > Roots > Unclassified | place... | reverse complement strand
GAGTTTTCCTGCCAAAACAATTGGTGGGTGCCATAGGCAAAGAGAAAGGAAAATAGACTTACGAGGTGTAACCAGCCAAGAAGTGATAGCTAGCCTGCTCGGGAAACAGCTTGCTAACCGGTGGGAGGACACCGAAAGCATCGCAGGTGAGCATGATGATGTTCTTAGGCTGACTCTGAACGGTGCAAGGAATGCGGGCGTTGGGAATGAACTCGATGGGGTATGCGCAACGGGTGTTCTCGGTGATACTGATGTCGTCGTAGTCGGGCTTTCGAGAAACAACGTCATAGACAACGTTCTCGAGAATGGAACCGAAGCGGATGGCATTGTAAATCTCGGGCTCCTTCTCGGCGGAAAGGTTAACGCACTTGGCGTAGCATCCACCCTCGATGTTAAAAACACCGTTGTCCGACCAGACGTGCTCATCATCACCAATCAGCTGACGGTTGGGGTCGGCGGATAGGGTGGTCTTTCCGGTTCCAGAGAGACCGAAGAACAGAGTGACATCACCTTCCTCGGCGCCGACATTGGCGGAGGAGTGGAGGGAGAGCTGACCGAACTTGACGGGTTGGAGGTAGTGCATGACTGAGAAAACACCCTTTTTCATCTCTCCTGCGTACTCGGTGCCGAGGATGACCATTTCCATACGCTTGAAGTTGATCTCAACCGAGGTGGCAGAGCTCATACCCTTGGTGAATCGGTTGGCAGGGAACTGACCGGCATTGTAGATGATGAAATCAGGTTCATCGAAGTCGCGGAGTTCCTCCTCGGTCGGTCGGATCAGCATGTTGTTCTGCGGTCGATGTTTAACACACAGATCGCATCGAAGAATTACGAGCCAGATGCGGACGTACCATGAAAAGTGCGTGATAAGCTCGGGCGCAAATTACACGGACCTTGATCCGGTACTTGGGGTGCCACTGTTGGTCGAGAGACTCAGCATTTTACGGATCTTGCGAGACAGCTGAGTGACCCATACCCCAGCATAACCATCGAAGACGTAGACATTGTCCCTGGTGTTCAGGTAATCGATAGCACGCTCACGGTTAATCTCGAAAGTGTCTGTTTGAGAGGTCAATCCTGTTTTGGAATGTTTGAGTTTGAGGCGAGGAGATAACGTACGCTCATCTAGTTTGATGTTAACGGATCCCCACCAGATATCATCCTTGGAGGTTTCCTCGTAGACGATACGCTTGTCCTTGGGACTACGTCCCGTCTTCTTACCGGAGAAGTTGATGAGTGCGCCAGACGAGGAAATGATGGCACCCTCATTGCGGATGGCGTCTTCGTAGAGGAGAGACACAGGTGCGTTACGCTTCAGGTGGATCTTGTCCATATCGAACCCAGCCTGGGAGTAGAACTCGATGTCCTTGCCAATGACTAGGGGGGTGAGTGAGGTGAATTCCTAAATATCAAGGGGGGGCCGCTTACGGCCGCCGATAACCTCAGAATCAGACGCCTGGGCATAGTTCTTGTGGAGGATATGGGGAGTAACATAGGGGGTATGATGGTAAACCATAGCTGTTTTTGACGATTTTGCGTAGGAGAGGAAGAAGAGATCGGAGGGTCGGGGGGTTGGGGGTTGGAGAGATAAGGTCGCGATAACTGTAGGTTTTATACCTTGATCCAATGAATAGGAAGAACGGCGCGCGGATGCTGAGGATGGCCGCACCCGAACCTAGACCCCAATCTTTTGCTACTCTTGGATCGGTAGGATTCGGGTTGTGGCCAGAAGAGGTGTCGGGAGTGCCACCATTCACGCGAGTTTGTCTTGGAAATCTTTTCCTGCTAGGGCCATTCCGTTTGACGTGCTTATGGTGTCCGCCGGTCTTCTGGCTACATCCACTCTGCGGTGCTAAATTCCTTTGTTAATGCACCGTATACTCTCGAAACGCAGTTACACAAACCTTTAAAGGTGTCCCGAAAATTGTCTCCTGCAAAAACTTGAAGCCCCTTGCGATCTGTTGTCACAGGAGACCAAAATAAGCTAGTCACACGACGCAGATTTGATCCTACCTCCGCGCGTGAGAGAACTCGGAAGGGCGACTCTGGAGATATATCGCTGGTTGAGGACCAGCGAACCGACCGCGTTTCTTCCCTGGGAGACCGCATGAATCAGCCTGAAGGTGACCCGATCCATTTGTTGTAACGGCGGGAACCAGCGACAGCCGCCGCATCCCCATTTAATGCCACCCGAGGATTACGGTGTCAGTGGTCAAGTAAGGAAACACCGGACCTTGACGTTTGGAAGTGAAACGTCTCTCCATAACTTGGCCTTTTTCCGCCAAAAAAGACCAGGCTTCGGAAACCACGACTCGTTGTCCAGATAGCATTCAGGATTGGGGGGAGAGTGAGATCCTCATATGTCGGGGCTCGTGCCGCCACTTGACTGTGATTTGACTGGGGTTCGGCGCAGATCGTCGGGGTATACCCCACCCTCAACCGACACCGTCCGCGCACTTCGGGTGTTTCAGCATCAAAGTGACGACCGATTAGATCGTGCCCCTGGGGACTGCCCGAGCTATAAAGTTTTGAACCTTAAAACACCAGTCTGGTGCGTATATCAGGACGAAGCGGAACTCGTAGACGATGGTTCGGCGATTGGGTCAAGCCTATGGCAGTCTGGAAGTCGCCACCCGTGTGTACCAACCGTGGGAAAAGCGATGCCGGTCAGAGACCGAACAGGACCCGAGGCCGAAGCGGGTACTTATTGGGATTCAACGCAAAGGTGGGTGGCATCACCAGCGTGTTCGATGGCCTGGGGGGGGGCGCACAATCTCACGGAAATTAGGAATACTCAGTATCCGAGGTCTTGCCTTGTCCATGGCCACAGCTCGTTCAAGACATGTTCTGGTGAAGCGATCGGTACAATGAGGGTGAAGGTGATGGAGCTGTGAACAAGCTGGACGGGAAACGCCCGACTGTGACACTTCATCCACCTCTCCATGTTTCAATTCTCCCCTACCTCGTCAACGCACAGTCCTCACCACCGCCCGCCACCGCGTGATCATAGTCTTCACCAAAATGGCGAGTTAGCAGGATTGCATGACGAACTGAGAGACTTCAAGCGAGTCCACGATCAGGGTCAGGAGGAAGATTTAAGGATGGCTTTGAATAGGACGATAACCAAGGTCGAGGAACTTGTACGTCGCTGCATATTTAACAGACTTAGTTTCATCGCCCGGCCTTTGTTGACACAAAAAATACACCCATTCTGACAGTCCGCTTTTCTGATCGAGCACTACAGAGCTCATACAGAGCTTCAAACGGAGCTAACACTATGCAAGTCCAACCTCACAATGGCCCAAGCAAATAACGAGATGCTTGAGGATGCACTCAGGCGTGATAACATGCGTGCCAAAAACGTGGGATGGGGAAGGCAACCAGCAACTGCCTCCATCTTGGACGATGACGCTCGATCTACAAAAAGTCTTGACGTCGAACGGCCGGTGACACCCAACCAACCGGCCATCGCATCCCCGACTATACATCCTCCGCAGGGTCAGGAAGGGCGATTCTTCAAATTCAGATTCGGGAACACAACTCCAAGCTCGTTATCTGGATTCGCCGCTCCAAATGGAGTACACCCATCACATCTGTCATCGGCGTCTCTTCCCTCTTTATCCTCATCGAAAGACGACGAGATAGAGAAGCTTGCATCGGAGCTGGAGAAGCAGAAGAAGGAGTGTCAGATCGCGTCGGAAGAGAAGAAGAAGGTCGAGGACGAACTTGAGTCTTTGTCCCAAGCTTTGTTCGAAGAGGTGCGTGTCCAGGTAGGACGGGGCCTGCCGTACGCTGATAAAGAATGTGGTTACGCAGGCGAACAAAATGGTGGCAGAGGAACGAATGAAGGTCGCAGATCTTGAAGATGAGTTGAGGGAAAGTGCTTCGGAGCGTGAGGCTCTGAAACTTGCGATGAAGATCCTGGAAGAGGAGAATCAAAGGTTCCGCACCATCCTGGTCTCGGCTTCACAAGTAGTGCGAAATGTGAAAGCCACAACACCAACCCAACATCTCACACCGAGTCCAAGTCGCAGCCATAGCCGACACTCGTCCGGGTCTTCGTTGTCTATACCCATTGCCCCATCCACTCCTGGTTCACCACGCGCGAGCCCTCAATACCTGACCCCCAATGAGTCTTCACCATGGGTCGGTAACGCAATGTACCCAGGGAAGACACCTACCACTGCCGACTTCACCAAAGACGAAGAGACCGTTCACGTTCAGCCACAGCCGGTAACCCGATCGCTCCCTCCGCCGCTCGAAGTTGACGGTTGGGCGGAGTCGCCCAATACACCGGACTGCACATCTGCGCCGCCCGAGACGGCTGAGCCAGACGAAGGCGCGCCAACTGCGTGGTTGTCTACGTAGTTTTCGCGACCTTACACTTATTTTACCGGTTTTAAATGTACATTTTGTGGTCGGAACTTGGACGGAATCCGTGAGTCCGATAGCCAGTTTCCGATTGGTCCACTGCAGCGTGGTTTCAAACTCCGCCCGACAGTGAAAAAGGGATCGGGTAACGGAAGGACGACAACTCATTCCTCCTCCTCCGACTTCCAACTTCTCATCCTTCTCCCCCTCCGCTAATCCTACAGCCGTCTGTTTTCATAATGCTCTCAGCTGTCCACTCCGTCCGTGTCGCTACCAGGAACAATGTCCGTTGGGCCGTCCCTAGGTCCACGACCTTCGGGGTACGCCTTCGCCCGGCGACACTTTGTCATTCACGCTCACTTTCCGTTTCGTAGCGTATTCCCCGATCCCTGGTAGCCAGGAACATGAACACAAAAGTCAATGGCAAGTCCGAGTCGCGCTTCATACCCCCTTGTGGCGTTTTCTCAACGCGACGTTCGCTTTTTTCTCTCTGAATAGGCCCAGTCATCGGTATTGACTTGGGAACAACCAACTCTTGCGTTTCCATCATGGAGGGACAGACGACGCGCGTCATCGAAAATGCCGAGGGTGCCCGAACGACACCTTCAGTGGTGGGCTTCACAAAACACGGGGAGCGGTTGGTTGGGCTTCCTGGAAAGCGTCAGGCGGTTGTTAACCCCAAGAACACCGTTTTCGCTTTCAAGCGACTGATTGGAAGGAAGGTCACCGATGCCGCTGTCAAGGAAGACATGGCTCACTGGTGAGTTCGCTCGTTCAACATCTGATTCTGGTTTTGACAAATATTTTATTTAGGCCTTTCAAGATCGTGGGTGGTTCGGAAGGTAAGCCTGTGGTGGAGGTTGAGAACGGAGGAAAGACCGCCAAATACGTACGTGTATATCTTGTTGTTCTTCTTTCTGAAACTTATCCGCTGCCATCATAGTCTCCGGAGGAACTCTCATCCATGATCCTTGTCAAGATGAAGGAAACCGCTGAACAGTACCTCGGAAAGAAGGTCAAACATGCAGTTGTTACCGTCCCGGCCTACTTCAACGACGCTCAGCGGCAGGCGACCAAAGATGCCGGAAAGATTGCTGGTCTTGATGTGCTCCGTGTTATCAACGAGCCCACCGCCGCCGCCCTTGCTTATGGTATGGACAAGTCCGGTGAAAATGTTGTGGCCGTCTACGATTTGGGTGGTGGAACCTTCGATATTTCCATCCTCGAGCTCCAGAGTGGCGTCTTTGAAGTCAAGTCCACTAACGGAGACACCCACCTTGGTGGCGAGGATTTCGACATCGCCCTCGTCAAGCACATTCTCGCGGAGTTCAAGAAGGACACAGGTCTCGATCTCTCCGGTGACGCTATGGCTGTACAGCGTGTTCGTGAGGCCGCGGAGAAGGCCAAGATCGAGCTTTCTTCCACCACCCAGACCGAGATCAACCTCCCCTTCATTGGCATGGATGCTTCCGGCCCCAAGCATATCAACCTCAAGCTTCTCCGTTCCCAGTTCGAGTCGCTCGTCAGCCCTCTCGTTCAGCGCACCATTGACCCCTGCAAGAAGGCCCTCAACGATGCCGGCTTGAAGTCGAGCGACATCAAGGAGGTCATCCTCGTCGGCGGTATGTCCCGTATGCCCAAGGTCGTTGAGACGGTCAAGAATGTATTTGGCCGTGAGCCCAACAAGGGCGTCAACCCCGACGAGGCCGTTGCCATTGGTGCGGCTATCCAAGGGGCTGTCCTTTCTGGTAGCATCGGTGATATTCTATTGCTCGACGTCACTCCTCTCTCCCTCGGTATCGAGACGCTTGGTGGTATCATGACCAAGCTCATTTCCCGTAATACGACGATCCCCACCAAGAAGTCGCAGACTTTCTCGACTGCCGCTGACGGTCAAACCGCTATCGAGGTGAAGATTTTCCAGGGAGAGCGCGAGCTCGTTCGCGACAACAAGCTCCTCGGTAATTTCAACCTCGTCGGTATCCCCCCTGCTCCCAAGGGCGTTCCCCAGATTGAGATCACGTTTGACATTGATGCGGACGGTATTGTCCACGTCACTGCCAAGGACAAGGCCACCAACAAGGATCAGTCGATGACGATCGCCTCTTCCTCTGGTCTTTCTGATAAGGACATTGAGCGGATGGTCTCGGACGCGGAGGAATACGCCGAGACGGACAAGGCCAGGAAGGGTTTGATCGAAGAGTCAAACAAGGCGGAATCTATCTGTGTTGACACTGAGAAGGGTCAGTATTCTCTCCCATTATTTGTCCGATCACCATGTCTGACGGTCTCGTATAGCAATGAACGAGTTCAAGGACCAGCTTGACGCGGCCGAGAAGGAGAAGGTGACGAAGCACATCGCTGAGCTCAGGGAGATTGCTGTTCGAGCCCTCGGTGGTGACGAATCGCTCACCGCCGATGCGATTCGGGAGAAGATTAATGAGACGCAGCAAGCCTCGCTTGGGTTGTTCCAAAAGGTGTACGAGAAGCGCAGTGCTGAGGCTGGTTCCTCGGAGTCATCGACAGAGGCTCCCAAGGAGGAGAAGAAGGATTAAGCGGATTGTCTCGTGCTTCTGTTTCCGGTCTCGTCTTCGCTTTCGACTGCTTTGCACCGTGCCATCTTTCCTCGACCCTGATCTCTTCCCTTCGGTTGCCTCCCCTCTCCCTTGATCAGACCCAACCTTGGTTGTTTGGTTCGCTTTGCTAGATGATGAGGAGGAAAGGAAAAATTATCTTACAATCTTATTAGACCCCCCTTACTTGGTCTGCATGACACACCCCCACCTGTTACACGTACACCACGCATACTCGCACTAGTTTACTTAGTTACTCCTCACCAACACACCCCCCACTCACGTTGCTTAGTTGCGTTGAATAGACGTCACAAGGCGCAATGCTCTAAACCTCCCCGCTTGATCTGACGTGCGAAAAGTGTGATGGTTTGATCCAATTCTCACGTCGTTCCAATGCGGTGCGGCGAAAGGACATTTCCGGACTTTGGCGGTCCAGTTATACCCACAGCATCCCGGGTCTGATTGCAACGGTTGGACGCAGATCCTCGGGACCGTAGTGGATGGGGAAATAATAATATCGGCAAGCTGATCTACGGAATTGTATTGCGTTCTCTATGAGAGGACTTGACCTTGGCCTCGGCAACCGCCGGTCGGATGCGGGTTGCGAGGAGATAAGGACGCCTTTTTTTAATATGACGAGGTGACTGCTGGCACTTCCGTGGAGGGTTTTGCTGTGGAGATTTTGCGCTCGCGGCACCGGGGAGATGACGAACCCGGCAGCAGGGTGGTGATTCCCGGGGAGCGGAAATGAAAGCGAATGATCTCCGCCTTGGAATGACGAGAAGTGAGGAGGAGGAAGGGGTAGAGAACCTGCTGGGTACGGGATCTGAGGGAGACGGGGGTTCCAGATGCGGAAGAGGGGGACCGGAAATGGACAGATGATATGGAGACAAGCGATTGAAATCGACCACGGGCAAAAATGAGAGAAAACGTGATATGGATGTTTCAATTTGATTTCGATATTGATGCCGCGAACGGGGGCAAAATGGCAGTTCCTCCTCGATCGTCAGCTGCTTCCCTGTCCCACAGCCATTGGACAAAACACACACACACTCTCTCTCTCTTTTCTTGCCTGGTCACCCCTCAAACTCTCGTACATGTCCATCGAGAGGCATCATGATAAAGGGCGGGAGTGAACGGAGGGAAAGTGACGAGAGAAATTGGAGATTGACACACGCTACCACTTTGACTGCATTCGGTTGGCATTTGGAATGGACATGACAGGGAGAATTTTGGCGGTGATATATATATATATATATAAGAGACCCTGTGCTCTCCTTTGGACAGCAGTCATGTCTCTCCCCGACCTCAACCCCGTCTCGCGTTTCCGCCCTCACCTCCGTCCCCTCGATCTCGCATCTGACCGTGACCCTCCAAAGTCTCCCTCCCCACACGCATCCCACGACCCATCTCTGATCACCCCACCCCTCACCCCATCTTCCTCCTTCTCATCTTCACATACCCCCTCAACCCCATCCGATCCCTACCTCAACTTCGACTTCCACTCGTCCCCAGAGCCCGCCACATCGCGTTTGGTCCTCCTAGGGAACGTCCCAAAATCCGCCACATCCGATGTTCTCAAACAGTCACTGAAACAATCCGGCTCGATAAAGGGCATCCTCGTCCGCTTCCAGCCAATCCACGGCTTCGTTGTCATCGCCTTCTACGATTCAAGGGACGCTGCCCGCGCTAAAGTTTGTATCCCGCAGATCTCCATTCACGGCGCTACACTCTCCGCTCGTTTGTTATCGCCGGTGATATTGAGAAAGGTTCGTTGCCCGGTTTGCCGCAATTCCTCCGCCCTTTGAACGTGCAACTCACGTGCTTCCAGGTCGTACCCGGTCCAAACGCCTTCTTGGACGAGTGCGAAGCCCTTGTGTCAGTTTCCATCGAGGATGGCATTTTGTGTGGGGACCAGCTGCGCGACCTCCTTGCGTCCTTTGGCTACCTCCAATCATTCTACCCTTCCAACGGTGTACGTTTTTCCCAAGCCATTCATCTCTTGTGCCTGACCGATTGATCACTTGTTGGCTCAGTCGTACATTGCAGAGTATTCCGACTCTCGGTGTGCCCAGGCGTTCGTCAACAACGCGCATGAATTGCGCATCGCTGGGGCTCGTCTCCGGGCCGAACTCGTCACCCCCAAAGAGCTCACTGAAGACGCCACCCCAGAGAGCCCTTCTCCGAAACCTGGCCGACTCCGTCCCCGCAGCGTAAGTGCGGGAGAGAGCTCGAAACCCAGGGATCTGTCGATCATCATTCCCCCTCCTCCGTCGGTCGAGCCTTATGTTCTGGAAACCGCCGACTCTGCAGCCAAATCCGAGCCCGAGGAGCAGCACATACATGTCACCCAACCCCCTGCTACCTCGAATCACTTTTTCCCACCGCCCGAGCACTACTACCCCTCCAATCCAACTCCACTTGTCTACCCGCTGCAATCACCAACATACGCGTTCCCGCGGTTCGACGAACCGATCCCAATGCATTACCAATATCCCACATACCCTTATATGTACTCGCCGGTCGAGAGCCATTTCCCCCACGCTTCAATGCACAACTGGGACTACCACTATCCTTCATACTCGGCATCAACGCCTATGATGCATTCACCGGTCGTCGATTACTCGAAGCGCATGCCACCGCATTCAGACCATCATCGCTCGCCCGCCTTGCTCAGCCCCCTTTCTCCTGCATTTTCCACTCCAACCGCCAGCAATCAGAACACCCCAACCAAAACCTCGGTTGCCCCCCGTCACCTGAACCAAAAGCTGCATCAGCCCACGTCGACCCTCCATGTCCGGGCGCCTGGCGTTCCACCACCTCCGATCTCTGAGAAGAATCAACTCGATTTGAAAAGGATTGAACAGGGATTGGACACGAGGACTACGGTGATGATCAAAAACATTCCGAATAAGATGAGCGACAAGGACTTGATGTCCTTCATTGCCAAGGTCTGTCCTCGGCGAATCGACTTTATGTATTTGCGAATGGATTTCCAGAACGGTGAGTCTTGACCGCCTTGAACTTTTGTAAAGGTAGTAGCTAACGACCGGCCACGAAGGTTGTAACGTCGGATACGCCTTCGTCAACTTCATTTCGGTGGAGGACCTCCTACACTTCACCACGGAGAGACTGGGCGTCAAGTGGTAGGTCACCTGTAGCCTTCATATTTCCCCTTTTTCCTGATTGGCCGCATCCTTCAGGAACCTGTATTCGAGCGAAAAGGTTCTTCAGATGTGTTATGCCAACTACCAGGGCAAGGAGGCGTTGATCGAGAAGTTCAAAAACTCGTGCATCATGGACGAGCAGGAGTCGTACAGGCCCAAGATCTTCTATTCGAGTGGACCGAAACAAGGCTTACCTGAACCTTTTCCGGCCCCTACGCATCTCAGGAGGAAGGAAAGGAGCTCGAACAATCGCGGAGCGCTCTACGCCGGTAATGGAGTGAGAGGGGCAGCGCTGGCTGTCGTTCAGTGAGCCCGGCAGCCATGTCACAGCGCGTGCGCACCGTGTCTCGCCATTCCCCGTCCCGGTATTCTCTCCTTTTCAAATTCTCTTCGGTTCCCAGTGCTGCATACATATCGCTCCTATTCTTGTTGCCGCTACGCAAAAATCGGCGACTTTGCAGGTGGACCTGATCTCTTGTCGTGCTTCGCATCATCCGACCAGCTATCGCATCTCAATAACTGCTTTGATCTGTTGTCTTTTTCATTCCCCCGTTGGACTCGATACGATGTCGTCGCCTTTACCGCTCCTCTCTCTCTCTCTCTCTCTCATAACGTCCTGTTTCGGCTATTCAAAAGTCTGTTTACTTCCGCCCATCGCTGTGCCGTTGTTCCATCGATCGTGTCTGTGCCTCGTATCCTAATTCTGTTTACTTATTACATTCCCCAATGTTTCCCTCATGTCACCTGTTCTGTTCCTCATTACCTCCCTGCTGTGGTGCGAACCGTTGCACCCCGCTCCTTATGCCCATTTTTTATATACTATCATTTGCCTGTCGAGTAGACCAAGTAAATAAGTTTTATAATCGTATATCCCAATGCCATTAGAAGAAACGTTGGGTTTGTGACCGTCTTCTGAGTTCTCCATGTGGATCTGAGGGAGCAAGAATGTGATCGTTAAATCGAGGCTCCCATCACCAAGTCCCGCTTAGCTCAGTGGTAGAGCGCGTCACTAGTAAGTATCACTTGCAAAATGACGAGGTCAGTCGTTCAAGTCGGCTAGCGGGAACCACTTTTTGTTCCCTTTCTTTCCAGGTTCCCACGCCCGCCCACGCACTGAACTCTAGGCTCGACGTTGTTACCTTCACCACAAAGCTTCTTGGTACACACGTCCTGACCCCCCCAGCCAGCGAACCAACAAAAACACGGGTTCGTGGGCTGCCAGGTACATTGGGAAACCACTCTCTATGGGTCATAGCGAAGCACCTTAGAGTCGTTATGCAGCTAGATTGTCTGGTATTCAAGATTCCCAAACTCTACAGTAAATCATGTGGAATATCATCTACGCGTTCAACTACAGAAGATGGCTACCGGAAGAATCCATCGCGATCGATGGTCCGTCCTATGGATTCGACCCAGACGTCATCAACGTCCTGGACAGCCCTCACCTCCACCAAACCCACGTATCCTTCCAACGGTCGTTTCACAGCCTCCACGAGGGGATCCACTTCGTACCGTGAACACAATACCTCCAAAAACTCGATCCTCTTCGTGTCGGGTGTCCGATTACGAACAACGACGGAGGATATGAATGACGCGATATCGTCAAGAGATGGAGTCACCAATGTGATCGCAGATAGATTTGGGAACAAGTCCTCGTTCATTAGGATCGCGGGCAGATCGTCTAATTTTACCCCACTGCCCACGACGAGCGTTTCCACAGCGCTCATCTCCTGGATGACTTGCCGGAGGCGACTCCACATGGTGGCGAGCTGTGTCGTTCTGGAGGATAACACAAACTCTCGAACCACTCCCAGGTTCAACGGTAGAAGATCCACCGGTTTCCCCGCGAGGAGTTGTATAGGATGTCCACGCACGATGATCACCCCGCCGGCCGGGTTGGACCCGATTACGATCAAATGGAATTCCGTCGTGAATTTGCAATGGAGGAGCGTGGTATTCGCAATTCCGGGAAGGGCGTGTAGTGATGCGGGTAACAGCTCCCGTAGCAGCTTTCCCTCTGGTAAGCGATTGAGGAACAGATCGATCCGCGAGGTGGAGGGAAGTCGCAGGCATTGTAGAAGGTTTTGAGCCGTGTGTCCCATGTTCAATGATAACTGACGAAGGTGGTCTAGAGGGACGACGGCGCGGTTCGGGGGATCAGAGATGTCCAAGCATTGTATAGTGACGTCCTCCAATAATGTGTTTGCTGCGAGGAGATCGAGTAATAGTTCCGAACGCAGGCGGACATTGAAGTAGGAGAAGTTGGTGAGTGTGGTGAGTTGGGTGAGTTGGGTCGTGAGGGGTATATAGCGGAGTTGCAAGGTCTTCAACCCCTTGGAGTCAATGGGGATTATCCCGAACCTGACCGTTTCCAGTATTTCCGGGGTCCCGTTCCTGGACAGGCGTAACGTTTCTAGAGCGTCAGAGGAGGTTTTGAAATCGGAAATCATTTGGTTCGGGTTCCCTCCACGGTCGAACGGCTCGTCGAAGCCTCCACCAAAAGTGACCTTGCATTGGAGGGTTTTTATTCTCGAAGTATGCGTTCCAATGTCTTCCGTAAAACCGTCGGAAGGTCGCAAGCAGAAGACATGGAGAGGGGCAGCCTTTGAGCGCTCGAGGATAATTCTCCGGAGCTGGGGGTGGTACACGTCACTCATGGTGGTCCAAAGCGATGGAAACGAACAGATCGTATTCCTCCAGTACCTGCATACGGCCGCAGGCGTTAACAACACCTGGTACCGCGCGAGATCGGGTATGGGCGGGAGTCGATACGAGATTATCGACGTGATGATTTCGGGTGGGATTCGGTTGACTGGGATCGATGAGTTTCGAAGGGTACGAAGCGACGAGAGAAGCTCGCTGGTCTGGTTTACGAACCAGTCGATCTTGGGATATATGTCAACACAAATGCCCTTTTTTTAATAATAATAAAAGGGGGGGGGATTCAATCACCTCTGTCACATCCGAAACGCTACACCTTCCCGAACCCGACGAGAAATGATGGGCGAGACGCGAAAGTTCGCGTTCAGACTTGCGGAAGAACGTCGAGATCAAATGTTTTGCGGTAAACAGGTGGTCAGGTGTGGAAGAGTTCATCACGAAGGAGTGTACTGTGGCGACAGCGCTTAACACCCCTTCGGTGGGTCCAAAAATAACGCCCAGTGGACCGCGGTTTCCGGGAATGTGATGACTCTGGCCACCCGGAGGGGAGGAACGCGATGAACGCGTTGATAGGATGGTGGAGGAGTGAAGAAAAAGTAATTCCCGCTAGCCGACTTGAACGACTGACCTCGTCATTTTGCAAGCGCCGATCGACGGATTACTAGTGACGCGCTCTACCACTGAGCTAAGCGGGATTCGAAGATCCGTTCTTTTTCGCTTTCATAGCCTTGCCGCCCATCCTAACAAGCAGCCGCCGGACCTCCGTCGATCATTCCGGTCAAATCATGCTCCGACTCTCTTGCGGACGACCAACACCTTCATCGCGACGAGTACAGGACTGTTCGTGCTACGCGGCATTCGCCCGACGATGGCAGACTACGAAGCCGAAATTGCACGCTTCCAAGGGCCGACACACTTTGGGAACACACTTCCGGTACCCTTTCCCGACACATCCCAACCCAACACCTTTTCAAATATTTCACCTCCCGACGAACGCACCCCCTGAAGCGATCAAAGCCAGATGTATATCTATTTCTCTGCTCTAGGCGTGGGACGGTACTTATGAGTTAACGTCAACCACCAACCATTAGACTATGAACTCGTGAAGGTGTACCATCCAGACGTGGTATCTGCTTCCCCACTTGAAGGTTCTCCACCCCCAGGAGAGCGAGGCGCGTCGCCTTCCGAGGCACCTTCAGAGGAACACTTGACTTCGGAAATTGCACACGCGAGGTTCCAGGCTGTGACCAAGGCCTATGGATCCCTCAGGAAGGGCAAGGCCAAGGGTAAAGCCCACTTGGGGGCTAACCATTTCGCAGACGCTGCCGAGAGCAGAATGTCAGCGAGGCGCAGAAGGGAGCTGAGGGCCAGAGCTGAGCTTCGTGTTGGGGACGACGAGAAGTGGAGGGAGAGGTTGATAGTCGGAGCTCTGTTCGCGGTGCGTGACAAAGAAATATATCTCCGTGCGTAGAGTTATGTTGCTGAACTGGTTCACAGACGATGACGGTTTTTGTGTATCAAACATTCGAGACGCGGAGAGAAGGGTTAGCTATTGCCGCTGCCGCAAACTCACGGGCGAATGGAAAGAGGAGATCATTCGAAGAGACCCTTGCAGCACGTCCCCCACCAAAAGACCCAACTACGAGCACCAGGAGCAAACAAACAATCGAGGACGAGAACCGACTAGTCGCACGAGAAGACACTTAACCTCCCCTTGGTTTTGAATATACAACAGCATTATCCGTTGTATCAAGCGGATGAGAGTTCCTACACATTACAATACATAAATCTCCCAATCTCTCCGCATTGGGCAGCAGAGAATTCCATTAGCGGAAAGTCCCTGCAATGAGAACCTCAAGAAACAAAACCTCTCGCACGCCTTACATGATAACGCAGCCCTCGTTTGACTTCTCAAGCCTGCGGGCGACCTCGTCTGAACCGATGACACGACGACCAGACTTCCTTCCGCCAAGCTGAACGATCAACACCCCGGCATTATCTGGATCCACTTCCGCGACCAGATCATGCCTGTGGAGTGAAATAGCACGTCTGAGCTCAGGCGACACGTGTGGTGCGGAAAGAGAGTTCATACTTTTGCATTAATGCCTCGACGGCGGGCCTCAACTTGGCGACCCCATCGCTGGAATGCAGACCTTTACCTGGGCGCAGAACCACATTTCGTTTGCAAGACCATCCATTGTTTCAAGAGAAAGAAAAAGACGAACCAACTATGATATTAACCGAGGTATCGCCACGGCGTTTGGCAGCTTGAATGGCCATATCGGTATAATCTATGGCCTCCTTCACGTATAATCCGTGCAGGTCGATCTCTCCAGGCCCACTGTCCTAATCGCCAATCGAGATAATATCAGGAATTCACCCCATCCCAAACAGGAGAATTAAGCTCACTTCGTTATTCTCTAAACGTCAGGGAAGAGCGACAAACGCGTCAAGTCAACTGGGGGTAATCGGTGGGAGAAGGACCGCGACTTACTCGCATATATCCAAGCACTGGCCTCTGCGTTCAGCTCGTCCTTCTTTGCCTTGTGTTCTTTACCCTCATTGGACAGCGCCTTGGCCCTGGCTCCATCTCCGGCCGTATACGCGCGCTTGCTTTCCTCAAAACAACGCCCCATCTTGCCACCTTCGTCATTGGCACGCGCACGCAGGGATACGTAGTGCTGATCATCCTGGTTGGTCTGGTTCAAGTCCTGTTAGTGATGGTGCCGACGGGAATTCGATTAGGATTATGGAATGGGGTCCGGGATTAACACATGCAGTCAGTCCATGGTCAACCGACAATCGAGGCTACAGACGAACAGGATGCTGGTATTTGGACGGACGAGGACTATGGGGCTTATGCTGTTGGTGTTGTTTGGGTGGGCTTGTGCTGGGGGGATACGATTGTGGCGGCCGCTCTTCCTGCGGTCTCTGTGGCCTGTATGGTTTCTGGTATTGTTGCGGGGGTCGTCCCTGGGGCGGTGGTTGTTGAGGCCTCTCTTCCGAACCAAAGAGGAACGCTGCGACAGCTCCCAGGACCGAGGAGATTATACCCATATTAAAGGTGAGGCTGAGAATGAAACGGCACGTGTTGTACGGTAGGAGAATCGTCAGTCATTTCGGGAAGCAAGGTGGAAAAGAGCCGGTGAATATGCGGGCGGATACAACGAAGTAGCAGATACAACAGTACAACAAAACTAATACTTCTTGCCGGCTGCGAGTTGCAAGTGCGCACTGTACTCGTCGTACGGTACCTTTGACAAGGGAATCTCCCGCCATAAGTCTGGGGTGAGGAAACCGTACGTCAACGTGAGCTATGAATCACGATCGTAAGAAACCGAAAGGAAACAATGTAAACCAAATTACGCACAGCGGCAAAAGTAGCCTTCAAGAAGTTACCCATTGTCGCAGTAGAACCCTTGGACTGTGTGTAGCAATCTTGGACACCGGCAAGCTGTAAAAGCCTCTTCGAGGCGGGGGCAGCGACAATGCCAGTTCCTCGCGGAGCGGGGATGAGACGGCACATGACCGATCCGACCTTTCCGCTGACCTTCGAGGGGACAGTGTGGGGTTCACCGAGCTGAGCACCCCAGTAACCCCTTCGGACGGGGATGACGGAGAGTTTTGCGAGGACGATGGCACCACGAATTGCAGTTGCGACTTCCTTCGCGCACTTGACACCCAAACCAACATGGCCATCGAAATCGCCTATAGCAACGAAGGCCTTGAATCGCGTACGCTGACCGGCACGGGTCTGCTTTTGAACGGGCATGATCTTCATGACCTCATCCTTGAGTTTTGGGAGGAAAGAGTCGACGATCTGGAACTCCTTGACTGGGAGAGAGAAGAGGTAGATTTCCTCCATAGACTTGATCTTTCCATCCTTTACGAGGCGGCCAAGTTTTGTGACGGGGACCCTTTGATACTACGGATGAGATTACGGGGACGATACTGATTAGGGACTCTTTGCGTACCATTCCTTCTCTTCGTCCTTTCGGCCACCACGGCGCCCACGTCCTCGTCCCCTTCCACGGTCACCACGACCCCTTCCGAATCCACCGCGTCCGCGTCCAGCAGCGTCAGCCATTGTGCTATAATCTGAAGTAGGGTCAGTATGATGTCCATCCACACGAGGTTCTTGCAATCCATCCTCAAAACTCGGTATTCCGGCCTCAGCAGTGACATTATGCACTCGTCTGACACCAGCAAGGATGCTTGGGGCGGATTGTACTCACAGTTTTGAAGTTATCGGGAGGACGCACTGAAGATCCAAAGGCTTCGGTCACTGATCAGAGCGGGAGTGCGACTGTACAGCAAAGAGAGTCACGTGGAGGTTGGGTTGGACCTCCCGGCCCGGAGTTACCCGTCACCTCCCATTCCGTCCACCCATCGTTCCGTTTATCCCACCCCGCCCGTGACGCGTGACGACCTGGTCCGTTGGATCTACATCCAGATGAGTACACATGATCAACCTACCCTTAGAAAACCGCAACTTGATGTTGATCTAAGCCCACACGGGATGAATTGCCTCAGCTTGTCTGTAACCCCGCTTGAGCTAGATTCATTGGATTGTTTGTGCTGGCACAAACACCGCCAGTCCAAGAGCAGCAGTGGCACGTGACTCGGGCACCGGCCGGAGTGTCCGGTTAGCCGAGCCTTTGCGCCTTGATAGATCCTGATAGATATGCTGCCTATCGTGCTCCATCGGGTGCTCACTTCCGTGGTGATTTGTTACCCATCAAAAATGCACACTTCCTTGCGCGTATCTTGTTGAAATAGGTTTTGTCAATCTCAGAGTAGTGGTGATAAGCTTCCCTCCGCATGGCGCGTTTTTTGTTCAATGCTAGCAAAACCCGGCCAATACACCTGATGGAGACAGCCATGCGTCAAGCGCTGTGAACAATTGTAAGGGCCACTTGGTCAGGATTTTGTTGGTGGCATGCGCGTGTTGCTCGTATAGGATCTGCGAGAGTGAGCGTGTTCTCCCCCGCCAGGATACGTCGTGACGTTGTCCGCCACTTGAGGGTTGATTAAGATTGATCGATGATCGCCGGGCAATTCCCGATGGCAGACTGCCTCTTCTCCAGGTGTTGCTCCCGTGCTGCTCTTTCGCTCGATTCTCGTCAGACGACTGGAGGGGTTGTGTCGTGGAGAGCGCGAGACCTCAAGGCCTCACTGCCTATCAGTGACCGATCCCGTGGTGACTGGGTAATGACATCTCCCGGTACCCTATAACTGCGGTTGGAGTTACTATCAGCCATGAGCTCTGCGACTTCTTTGCTATTCTACGAGCCCACGGAGGAGGGGGGGCAATCACAATACCGCTATCTCTATGGCATCTGAGCGAGCCGCGCGCGGCAGTGAAGGCGTCTCGTGCTGCGTCGCCGTGGATAATTTGGTTGAACCATCCCATACTGGCGAATGTCTGCTTCCGAAGGGTCGCCAGTGGTATCGTCGCCCCGCCTTCCACCCGGAACTGGATACGAAGTAGAGTGTCTGTTGCCGGTGTTTCCGAAACTTTCCTAGGTCGTCTTTGGTCGTCAGCACTTCGATCCTCTGTCATGAAGTTCACTTCCTCCGTCACTGCTGCTGTCCTCCTGGCTGCTTCCTCTCTCGTCGGCGCCGTCCCCATTGGCACTCAAGAGATTGCGAGGAAGTCCTCTTCCTTCTCCGCCTTGGAATTGATGTCAACCCTATCTGGAAAACCGAGGAGGAAAAGTGGAAACTCAAGAAGGCTGGCATCGACTTCATGGATGTTACTGAGACGTGGGTTGATATGCAGTCCAACTCCACCCTCAAGGAGGGAAGCGTCCGACATGGCTACCTGTACGTTTTACCCGAAAATTGAATGTAGGGTGAACAGTGGGTCTCACATCGCATAGCTCCCAGTCCTGAACAGTTTGACCGCATTCAACAACCGCTAATACCAGTCGACCGCCGGCAAACAGTACGCTCAGTAGATCTTCGATACGCTTACTGGTGGGTTCAGTTCTCGGAGGATCACTGACACCACTTCCGGTCCGGTCACAACCTTGGTTTCCACCAGGACTCGATCAACTCGAACTCTCCCTCAAGCGGACGTACCCCAGGTGCTGACGATGTGCGTTTTGTCTGGAGATCGTGACTTGTTTAACAGCTATATATTTGCACATCATTCGTCCGGTTAGGATGGTCCCGGCGCCGTCAATGCCATTGAGATCTGCCGTGTGTTGATTGCCTCCGGTTTCAAGTCTACCACCCCACTCGAGATTCACTTTTATGGCGGCGTGGAAGCCGATATTCTCGGCTCCCAGGTCATCGCCTCCAGCTACTCCCGAGCTGGAACTGCGGTCAGGAAACCTGACACGACTCCCTAGTGTGTCCTCGCCCCTATCGGGTTTCATCAAACGTTGATCACCCGCCCATTTGCAGCTTCAAGCCTGGAACCACCAAGATCATCGCCGTCGAGACCGAATACGTCGACAGCTGAGCCAACCCCCTCGCCAAGTCCATGTTCAAAGCCTACAGCAAGCTGCCCGCCGTCGATGATATCCCTTGCGGGTACCCCTACTTTGAACGCGCCAGCTGGATACCTGTCAGCGGATTCAACTGGAGCCACTCTCTCAAATTCTCCAAGGTCGCTTTGGCCCTCTTGTACAAGCTTGCTGCTTGAAGGGGTTCGTAGGGCTTGTGTATCCACCCATAATCGTTTGTGCGGAAGTATCTGCAATACGACATATACCCGCTTTATTATCTGGAAGAGCTTGCTGCTTCCCTTGGGGAGGTAAACTGCGCAGAGGACTGTATGATTCTACGGATATTCAAGACAGCTCCGCCGACATACCGTGATAGTTGGGCGATGCAACTATGATTGTTCGTGTTCACACCGCTAGGCCCCTTTTCCGATGGCCATCGCAAAATTTACGAACCAGACTACCTGTCATTGGAATTTGATTCGCCGAAGCGATTCAGTGGTGTGTCTCAACCTTGTTTGGTATTTGTACGCATGCCCAAACGAGGTTGAGGAACGCTGAAAGGGTCCTTGAAGCTCGAAGCATAGACCCTGGATAGGACTCCTCAGGCCAACGCTACGAGGACCTGCGTTATTGGGATCAACCCACCTAACGGTTTTTGTGAGGCATCAGCACACCGCCAACGGGCTAGATCCAGAAAGCGATTTCCACTCTAAATACAAACACGTAACTTCTGTCGGCCAAGTTTTCGAAACACGACACTAGCTGATCACGACCGTGCCGTGACCCACGAATAGACCGGCGTATCTGCAATTGTAAGAAAGCTTTCCTTGGTTTGTGCGGATCAGCCGCCCAGTCCCGGGGAGGTGGTGCTTTGACCACCGAGCCGGAGTTCGTGTTTGTCCCGCATTGCCAGCGTAGACAGCGTAGACTGCGGGACTGGTGTGGCCTTTGTTTCAGCGGTGTGCGGGGTGCCGAAGTGTGCTTGGTGACGGATCGGGCGTGCTATCATATCCGCTGGCGGGCTTTTGCACGGTGTTCTGAGAATGGCTTATCGGTGTGACGGGGGGTTGCCATCACCGGCGTCAGACAAGGGTCCAATCTGTGGCAAGTAACATAAACCCATCTGGCGCTGTCGGATTCCTGACATATTCGAGGCGATGGACGTTCTCTCTAAATCCCTCGGCGTGGATATACAGCGCGCGCGGAAGTAAAGAGAGATTACAAAAAAGGGGCAACAAAGCTTACGCGTTCCCTTGACTTTTTGCCACAACAATGGGCGGAGGGCGCGCCAAACTCTTTGCGACGGTACCTTTGTCTGACGAAAGTTTTGACCCAGGCTGTCAACGTTGTCAACACACGGTCATGTGTTCAACACGTTCCACACCAGTCGGTTCTCAGGATCTGACGCCACAGACGCAGCCTACAAATCCTGACATGGTCCTCCAGCGCTCTCTCCTGATCTCCCACCTCTCCCCCTCTCTCAGGCTCTAAACTAAGGATAGCGGGACTGTGGTCCTGTTCTTTGGCCGCGAAACAAAAGATCTATACGCACCGCCTGTAACTTACGGATCGACAGATTCCTGTGCCCGAGACCCTATCTTGGTCGATCAGCAATCGACGCCAGTAATTTTGGGGAAAGCCTGGGCGGTGCACAGGCGCACCTCTCCCTCAAATAAACCCCCATCTTGTCCCCTTGACAAGTTCCTCTGGCTTTCACCCCCCGCTTCTACCATCCAGGTCTATTGACGCCCTAACAAATGGATTCTTCACCCGTTCCTCAGCCAACGAGTCCTCCGCCCGTTGACAACGCGACCACCCCCCCTCCACCACCCCCCACTACGAATGACAACCCCCCGCCCACCCCAGTGCCTTCGCCTGAACCGTCTCCGACTCAAGACGTTCAGCCGACGCCGGTGACGAGCGAGCCTCCGCCCACCCCAGTGCCCACGCCTCAACCATCTCCAACTCAAGATGTTCAGCCGACGCCAGTGACGAGCGAGCCTCCGCCCCCCAGCACGAATGATAACCCCCTGCCCACTCCAGTGCCCACGCCTCAACCATCTCCAACTCAAGATGTTCAGCCGACGCTGGTGACGAGCGAGCCTCCCGTCCCGGTTCCTTCGACCACTGATATCCCTCCACCTGCCTCAACTTCAACACCTGAGGTTCTCCCATCCTCACCCCCAGTGCCTACTGATAATCCCACACCCTCACCCCCGGTGCCTACTGATAATCCCACACCCTCACCCCCGGTGCCTACTGATATTCCCACATCTCCCCCGTCTCCCACATCCACCGAACCTCCTACACCCTCAAGTGATCCTCCAGTAACCACATCTCCAGAGGCACAATCTACACTCAGTACTCCGAGCCCGACATCCGAAAGCCCTCCACCTACCAGCTCTCCACCCAGCGTAACTCCAAGCATTATAGATCCCACCGTTACTTCGGGGGTGAGCGTACTCACCGATACCAGCTCCATTCCCATATCCTCTATTCCGCCGCCGACCACCACCCCAATTCCGACTGACTCGCTTTCTTCTTCGTTTCCTCCGAGCTCGAGCCAGGAAAGCGGCCTGTCGACGACGTCTCCCTCGTCCTCGCTTGAACAGAGCGGTTCCTCGTCGTCTCAGTCTTCCGACTCAAGCTCTACGGTTTCTCCATCGTCATCCTCTACGGTATCTCCCTCGTCGTCCTCTACGGTCTCCCCCTCATCTTCCTCCACGGTATCTCCGTCGAGTTCCAGCGGGTCATCCTCTACGACAGTGTCTTCGTCGGTGATTAGTTCCAGCTCGGTATCTTCGATCTCGCCTAGCATCTCCTCGTCTTCTACTCTGTCGTCCTCCATAACAGACCCCAGTTCGAGCCAGTCCTCCTCTTCCACGAATGACACGATTACGCCAACGTCCACGCCCAGTTCATTTACCATTGATCCGAGCTCATCCTTCTCACCCTTCACCATCTCACCTTCTAACCCCTCTGATTCCTCGTTACCTCCTTCGCCCACGCCTAGCTCATTTACCGTTGATCCAAGTTCATCCTTCCCACCCCCTACCATCTCATCTTCCAACCCCCCTGATTCCTCATTTATTTCCCAACCCCCAGTCACCAGCTCTGACTCGCCGACACCGACGCTCTCGAGCCCCGCCAGTGATCCAACACTGACGGTCACAAGCCTTTTGATTTCGACAGTCCCTCCTTCCCCTACTCCGGGATCGACGTTGACCACCACTGAGGCTGAACCCTCCAGTGCGGCCAGCTCGGACATAGAATCATCGCCATCTTCTCCACTCGTTTTCCCATCCTTGCCAACCGCTTTCATGGCCGTGTCAGTGATCCGACTCTTCCACTGTTATTTTTGACATTTACACGGATTGTTTTCAGCTCTACCTTGGACCATACGGTGTATCTAACGACCACCAACAAGCAAGGCAACACCATCACATATGTTCCTACCCTGATCACGACCACAATGGTGTTCACAAACTCCCTTGGAGACCCGGTGACGGTCACCAGAATCGTCAGCAACCCTTCCCTCCTTCCTGGAGATCATGGAGCTGGCGCTTCTGCGTTCTTCCGTAACAAGGGTGCTGTCGCTGGGGTTTTCGCGACTGTCGGGTTGCTTGTCGTTGCGATCTTATCCTTGCTCATTTGGCACCTCAGATCACGCCACAAGCATAAGAAGCTTGTACACGATAATGATGTTGCAGCGATCATGGAGGGTCGTCGGTCCACCGGTCGGTTGACGCTCATCGACGATGACGACGATGACGGCGGCCATGGCCACACAAGTTCAATTGAACGTTCTCCTTCTGGGCATAGGCGTACGCCCAGCCATGGATCACATTCTCGCTCCGACTCCTATACGAGCTCCGACGGGAGGATGGACCCGAACGATAGTGCGGGAAAGATGACTTCTCGAACCGGTTTCCCGCCAGTCTCTTTGCTTGCGGCCTCTTACAACCTTCGCAGGGGTTCTTCTCACGGGGCCGGTGGGGGTAGTGGTGCGCGATACCAACACCTCCGGACCGGTTCTGCTGGCGCGGGTCAGCTGGATCCTGGGAGGGAGAGTCCTAGTCCTCCACCACGATTCTCTGATGATTATTATCGGGACCCGTTCTCGGATTCCCCACTTGTGACGATCCTCCCCGGTGCGAAGGGGGACAACAAACCACCACCAGGGATCATGGACGAGTTCGAGTCCGTACCGCTGACCCTCGGCACCCCGATTTCTCCCAGCAAAGCGCACCATGACTTGTTCGGGCCAAAGAGGGAATTTAATTACGACAATCCGTTCTCTTCGAGTGCCAGTTTGAACACGGGGGCTAGTACGCCGAAGGATTTGGAGGTTAGAAACGTCTTCGACGAAGAGTTCGGGACCGTGCCGAAGATCAGGAGGAAGCCCATGTTGGCGGTTTTAAATCATCCTTGACGGGATCTTCATCCCCACCCTTGATTCATGATTTCGTGGTAAAGGTACCCTCTGTATGACGTTTGAGCATGCTTTCCGACTGTACATTCCCCTTTTCACCCCACCGCTCTTGCGGAACCTTGTCCCACTGCTTCTTTTTAAATTACGCACCGACCAAGGACTTTGGACATTTTGTTTCATTCCCCTCCCAGTGACCCTTGGACCTATGAAAGACTATGGTAAATTCTATTTAAACCGTATTGTACTCGTTGTCCCGTTTTGCGGGTGGGTCGTGCACATTCGCTCAGCCCCCCGCTACCAAAAGTTGAAAAATACGGTATTTCGGTCCGCTAACATGTTGGAATGGTGCAAGCGTGTTGCACCCGCTGGAATACAGAAGCTTTGTGTTACATATAGATCACATATGACCATCCCCTTCTGTGCCGTTGGGGTTTATGAGTACTTGTCCGCTTTCTGCTTGACATTCTCAGCACCATCCTTGACCTTCTCAGCGCCGTCCTTCCTCGCATCGCCTGCTTTTCCAGATCCCCGGCTGAACCAGCCCGATCCAGTAGCCTTCGCCTCCTCAAACTTCTTTCCGGTGTTGTCGCGGACGTCAACTACAGCGTTGGAGGCGGAGGTCTTGTATTCGTCGAATTTCCTCTGTGCGTCGTGACCGTACTCCGATACGGTCGACCTCGCGTCCTTCTGAATCTCCGTTACCCCGAACTTTGCGTCACCTTTGGCCCGTTCAGCCTCCTGGCGTGTCTTTTCGAGTTTTTCCTTTCCGGATGCCTGCATAATGATCGGTCCGTCAGCCTCAGCGACATAAGGAGACTCTGAAAGTCACGACAGTACGCACCCTGTATTCGTCCGCTTTGTCCTGACCCTGTTGCAGCTGGTTATGAACGGAGGCCTTCGCAGCGTCACCCAGTTCGCGTGACTTCTGTTTCACGCGCTCTGCATCGCCTTGCGCGTGGGGATCCGACATGACATAGTAGTAGTAGTAGTAGAGACCACCTAGTCCCGCAGCAGCAACGCCGACATAGAGCGCGGTGTTCTTAGAACCCTCGGAAGGCGAAGTTCCGGGTCCAGGTTTTGGGGGAGGGACTGTCGTTGAGAATCTACGGGGCTGCAACCAGGACATATGTCGTTAGCTCTGCGCACAATCAACAGTGTCAGCAGGTGTGGAACGCCGTAACGTACCGTGGTCCTCGTGATCGTTCTAGTCGCAAATCGAAGAGATTGCATGGTTCACAGGATGGTTGGTGGTGGGGTGGAAGGGGGAGGGGTTGTGTTTTTCTCCTTTTTATCGTGACCTGATTGGAGGGTCCGGGGGCGGATGACGAGGTGTGACGTCATCGCGCGTGTGCGAATCGCTCCCCCACAGTGTGTGGGTGGACGGTCAACAATATTGAAGCCTCCAACTTGGTCTCTCCGTGGGGTCGACTCCTGAGGAATACGGCACACGGATCTCGGGCTGGGGGTTACGCCTATTCTGTGGACCTGTTAGCGGACGGGGCGATAAGGTGGACGACGCGACGAACCAGGCGACTCCCCCATACCACGCGACCTGCCTGACCTGGCTCGCCCTTTCCTTGACGCATTTGCGACCGTAAGCGAGATTGGACGGTGACCCCGCCGAGTCCGCCTCGTGTTCTCACGCTTGTAACCCATTTTCAGTACGACTGCCACTGGGAATGGACCTGTACTTCTCCGCTCTCGACGAGCTGATTCAGATCATATATCAAGGCACAGCCAAGTTTGTGCTGATGTCCAGGGTCGATTGTACCTCCTGGACTGTCCACCTCGGATTGTCTGGCCCCGAAGGAAGATGGTGGAGGGGCAAGTGGACCGACGATGATGTAAAAGCCGTCGCTGTGAGCTTGCGACGCCTATCCACGCGCAAGCGGGCTAACCGGTAGGCACACAGGGCCCCAAGCCGACCGAGGATATGCTCGATGCATTTGGCGAGCGCCTTGCAAACACGATTTTGACCATGGACCTGATGATTGGGAACTGGAACCCAGTGAAGGGAACAAAGATTCACGTATGGTGACGTTTCGACCGCCGGTTCCCAGAATACCGTTGAATGTTGAATTATTCATCGTTTCGCAAGTTGATCCTCGGACTTTCTTCCAAGAGACCAATGACAATAAACCTGACCGAATTGTCACCCTCAGATGCTGCGGCGTTCGCGACCAAGGAATTCCTTTCGGTAAGCCCCAGATCTGTGGGGAGCTCGCGAACGTTGTACCCATGATTGAGCCGGCTAGATTGCTCTTGAAGCGCGGTCACGTCAGTGTCGACTCAACCCACCAACGCTTGGGTTACCACCCCCAGGGCCACCATCATGTACGCGCGCCGTTTCGTTTGATGGTTTCTTGGGCGTGTCATGCAACTGATCCCGTTCAGACCCCGTCAAAGTTTCAGCATTCAAGAAGAACAATGGCGAGACTGAACCAGCCTCCAAATGTTCGGCTGAACCTGTACCCACTTCGGCTGCGGAGCACGAGATCGAATCCTCAAAAGCCAAACAGTATATTCCGGACCAAGCTCCGGCCAAACGCCCACACGTGTCTCCCAGTCCGGAATCTAAACCGGTTTCCAAGGAGCCAACCAGTGCGTGAGCTTCGATCATCTGCATGTTTTGGCGGTCGTGAACGTGGAAGCATTTATTTAAATATTTGATTTCATGTAGAAAAGAGCGCGCTGCAGCCAAAGACCAAGGGGAGAGCTCTCCCAAACAAGCGGGCGAGGAAGGTGAAAGCGATGGAATTTGGCAGTGATGATGAGTAGAAAGAACGTGCTCTTGTTGCTCGGATATTTCAGATTCAGGGGGGGGGGGGCAGTTGTCCGTCACAGCCCGTCACGCGCCGTCACGCAGCTGAGGGCATGTGTGTCCGCTTAAGGAATTTAGTTTATATATCATCTCGGCAGGTCATTATACTCTGACCCCTCATTCCTTCCCTCTCTCCCTTCTACGTGTCCTGTTTTTATCCCCATAATGTCTCCCCAGTCTCATCACCGGACCTCCAGCCAGCAGCAGCCGCTCAGCGTCGAGGCCATGTTCAGCCAAATTATGACTGCTGTCCAGAAATCCGTATGCCGCCTACATCCACTTTTCTGACCGCCCAAAATAACGTGGCGATCCCAGAACGCTGAGATTGCAGAGCTTAGGCATGAGTGCTCTGAACTCAGAATGGCCAACGCTTCTCTCGAGAAACAGGTCAAGGAGGGCTTATATGTAAACTTGGTGATTGCATTCGCTCGATCAGACTCTAATGCCGTGTCCGCAGGGCCTCAATGGCTCGAGAATGAGCTCGGGTTTCGCTACCCCAGTCCCCTCGAGTCCTCAACTCAAACCAAAGTCGCCCTTCTTGCTACCACATACCCCCAGTATCCCCCAGTTCAATTTCCTCGCGCCGGATATCTCCCCTTCCGCCTCAGTTGATGCCGGTCTCAGCTCCTACCCCTTCCAGAATCGCGAAATTCCTGGATTTTACGTCGTAATCCCCGCCGGCGGCGCCGGAACTCGTTTATGGCCCCTTTCCCGAGAAGGCCATCCCAAGTTCTTGCTCGACCTTACTCTGAAACGGCGTTCCCTGATCCAAGCCACATGGGATCGTCTAATTCCCCTCTCGTCCCCCGCCCGCACAACCATTGTCGCCGGTCCCTCCCATGCAAACGCAATTATGGAGCAACTTCCCGACCTCCTTCCAGAGAACCTTCTCTGTGAGCCTGGTCCCAAAGACTCTATGGCTGCGATCGGCCTTGCTGCTGCAGTTATCGCCAGAAGGGACCCAGACGCTGTCATCGGGTCCTTCGCTGCCGATCATATGATTTCGGGCGACGACGCATTCTTGAGTGCTGTCACTGAAGCCGTCGCGGTCGCCAGGATGGATTATCTCGTCACAATCGGTATTGCCCCTTCGCACCCCTCGACCGGTTTCGGTTACGTGAGGTTGGGTGAGAGTCTGAGGCTCACCGAGGATGCGCCGAACGCGAGGAAGGTGTTGAACTTCAAGGAGAAGCCAGACGCCCGTACCGCTGCCGCCTACATCAAGACCGGTAACTACCGTTGGAACGCTGGCATGTTCGTCGTGAAGGCCGGCTTCTTGATGCAGCTCTTGAGCGAGTCAAAGCCTGAGCTGCACGATGGTCTGCAAAAGATTGCCGAGGTGTGGGATGAGAGTGAAGAAAAGAGGCAGGCCATTCTGGACGAGATTTGGGACGACTTGGAGAAGATTCCCATCGACAACGCCGTTGCTGAACCTGCCGCTGAAACTGGAAGGGTCGCCGTCGTCCCCGCTACTTTCGGTGAGATCTAGTATCAGCTATCCCAGTCAAAGCCAGCTCATCTGCCCACAGGTTGGGATGACGTCGGTGACTTCTCCTCTCTGTCTGAGCTCTTGCCCGCCGAAGCTAACCAGCCTCGTATATTGGGGGACAGCAACCTCGGTATGTGTTGTGATCGAGATGAGGGTCGACAAAAAAAGTCTAATCGCTCAATCTGTAGTTCTTACCGAGCAAGTTGCCGGCGGGATCGTCGTTCCTGGGTCTGGGCGTCTCGTTGCTTTGTTGGGCGTGGACGACATTATTGTTGTCGACATGCCCGACACTTTGATGGTTACCACTCGTGCTCGTTCGCAGGAGGTTAAGCGATTGGTGAAGAAGTGCAGAGAACAAGGTTGGAAGAAGTTGCTCTAAAACCTTCGTTCCGAGAACGGGCGTCCGAACACAATCTATCCAATCCGTTCTTTGGTTTCTTTTGGACGGTTCGAACTTTTCGCAGTACAGATGTCCCCCACTTCTGCTGTGCTCTATCGTTACCTGACACCCCTCCCCTGACTGTCACGGATCTACGACAAAGCGGCTTTTTCTCCAACCACATCTCTTCGTGTTTCTTCGTTCGAATAATGTTTTTTGTGTTCTTGGTTATGTAGACTTATACGAACCGACGACCCAACCCCCGTGACTGCGATATCTTAATTCGTCTTATTCTGGGTCTGTATAAGAAAATAATGGTATCTTCTGACACCCCACCTACCACCACACCCACGTCGAACGTTGGAACGTCGGCCACTTGGGGACCCAATAGTGGGCCAGGTGTAGGGGACGCGTCTCACAAATAATTAAGCTACAAATAAAGGTGTATGCCCCCCCAGAGGAGAGCATCAGATCCAAATTTCTTCGGGGAAACTCCCTCCGTTCCAACCAATCCTCGGACAGACGGTAAACACATACAGGATGAATGATATGCCCGTCTTTCACTGGGGATCAAGTTCATTCGAATTGTCAACGATGAGTTCGTGGTTTCCACGGATGTTGATGAACGAGTACTGTTCGTAGATCAGAACCAGGTGAGCGACAAGGAAAACGGTGTGGAAAAGTTTTGTGTACAAACCTCGGTGAGGTCCGGTCTCCTGGAACCAGTGAGGTGGACGTAGACCAAGTTTGGCTCGGTCCAGAAGGGTCGCAGCCCGAGATGCTCCATCCTCTCCCACCAGGAGAGGAAAGCGGGGAAAGCAGAGTAATCCTTAGAGACTATACAACTATTTCAGCACCTTCGTTACGTAACAACCGCGGTAAATCGGACTTACTTTCTTCATCCTCACGAGGATGCAACTCGATCTGCAATTGACCAATGGGCAATGGTTTTCCGACAAAGTCGTAGCTGGCTCCGCTGGAAGTGAAATCCATAGGGGACTCAGAGGCAGACGTAGGACGGGGTTGAGATTCGTAAAAGTCGAAGAAAGCGGCGAGGGAAGCAAACTCTGCGCCTTCAATGTCGATTTTAAGGATGTCGATAAAGTCATGACCATTGTGTTCCATGAGCTTGTGGAGACTCCACATCTTGATGTCCACGCTGGAACCGTGGTTGTCGATGGGGCCAAGTGCCCAGGGCTCGAAATGGGCTCGGTAGGAGTAGGTCCTAAGTTCAGGACCCCACTGTAAAGGGGCGTATTGGGTGAACACGGTTGCGGGATCGACAAAAGGTTGAAATGGAAACTCACACCGCCAACGCTAAAATCGTACCCCCAGACCTCACACCCAGAGGCCTTCTCCAAAAGTTCCGCTTCGAAGGAAGACTCGCCATTTATGCCTGAAGCGCGAGCCGAAAAATGAATCAAATCACGATGAAAGCCAGACCCGCAAGCAAAGCAGAGATCAGCTCTCCGGTCAGAACGGAAAAAGACGCCTCTCACCGAACGAGTAAATAACGCATTCCCTCTTATTTTGGATGCGCTCGAGACCGCAGACCCACTTTCCGCCATCCCCCATGGTACCGATTCGGGCGGATCTATGTGGACACTGGAACCCCGGAACGAAGAAGTCCCCTGTTCACGAGAAACACCAGAAACCGACAGAGGAGATGCAAACCCGGAGAAGGTGAGTGCCGGACCTCGGATATGAGCACAATACGTAAGGAAACATACAGAGAGTGTAATACCCCCATTCCTTCAAAGGCCACCTGGAATCGCGCGACGGTTTTGAATGCACGTTAGCGCCGTTCTGGGGTCGACGATGAATAAGGGCGCGCTCACGGGTTTACTCTTGAAACGGACGGTCCATGTTTTCTAATGAGATCTTGACGACCACGAATGACGTTCTCCTGATATCCCGCCTCGGTCTGACGGAGGAAGTCGATGGTCGAGACCCGACCCGTCCTGGAAAGGTCGTTTACATCGAAGGTTTCTCCCCCAAGGTTGTTGTTGAAAAGGAGAATAGAAGCGAAGAAGAGGAGTGTCAGCAAAGTGAGCGCATATCGGGGGTTACGCCCGAGGAGGGACATGGTGTGGGTAGGACCTTGTGGGAGGGACTACGGTGTTGTACTCGTTGTTGTGGTCGTCTCCAGCCAGTGTGCTGCCAGCAAAATACCTGTCGAGAGGCGTCAATGGAGTGGGGCCGAGCTGTGAAGTGCCGAGATTCTCTTGAGCCAGCCACCGATACAGTGATCGAGCGGTCCTGGTCGGGGTTTTTTCCACCCCTTGTATCTGCACCTGAGGAAAATACCTACACTGCAGAAACTCATTCTCTCCTTTTGTTGCATTGTAGCAAGGAATCCGCGCGTCGGCCGGAAATTCAGCAACGTGAATGATGCTGAGCTACTCTATTTGGAAGCCATGCTCGTGCTGAGGATGGATCCAGTCACAGAGCAACGAGAATGCACCTCCGTAGGTCTTTGTTTTTTTGGGGCATAGTTGTGGACGAGGACAATGTACCACAGAAATATTTAGTCAGTTGGTGGGCCCTACCACACGTAACAAAATCATGTGTAGTTTGATGTCGCATGGTTTTCGGGGTAAATATGCAATATTCCGGTAACTGGAGGTCTTTTTTTTAGAGCTACTGAGGCAGTGGGTGACTATCCGTAACACTAGAGATATACATATCCGTTCCAGTAGGGTTCCATTAGCCGAGGGTTATGTCTCAATATCTGAGACACTCCACACAGCGCAGGTGGACGAAATCAAAAGCGCAA
>Ga0307517_10002252_pt1 | contig 31136 bp, 26 predicted proteins | sample 23_EM_MG_FD_194515 | JGI IMG/M metagenome (GOLD analysis project Ga0307517, IMG submission 194515) | Populus trichocarpa ectomycorrhiza microbial communities from riparian zone in the Pacific Northwest, United States - 23_EM | ecosystem: Host-associated > Plants > Roots > Unclassified | place... | reverse complement strand
TCCTCGCTGTCGTCCTCCTCGCTGTCGTCCTCCTCGCTGTCGTCCTCCTCGCTGTCGTCCTCCTCGCTGTCGTCCTCCTCGCTGTCGTCCTCCTCGCTGTCGTCCTCCTCGCTGTCGTCCTCCTCGCTGTCGTCCTCCTCGCCGTCTGCCCCCTCGTCGTCCATATCTTCCATTTCATCCCAGCGCTCTCCCGATTGCTGCCTCATATGCCTATTTCTCACCACGATGTGGTCGTCCTGGTCGTCCTGGTCGTCCAATTGGATGCCCCCCACTATATCTTCTGCCTGCCCAGAATGATCCCAGACGTTATGGTCGAAAAATGGGTGTCTCCCCCGGACGGCCTCCGGCGTTGATCTCTCATCCCCTGCTTCCTCGAGGCGTGACTCCAGAACCATGAGATCCAGAGGATGTTTGCCATCGTTAGCCAGGAGCCACGCCCGAAGGTCATCATCTTGGTGGAGGAAGATGAGGTCTCAGAGGGGGAGTGGGGCTGTAGGATCCAGACTTAGTGGGTTGCTACTCTCACGAGTTGCGCCGATGAGATATCGAGGGCACAGAATCGCCTCCTCAGCGCGTTGCACCTTTATCACGCCGAGCAGACTTTTTATGCTTGGCGACTCGAGGACTCCCCAGGCTATTCCCCGATCGGAGCCATTCTGCCACCAGCGATGGCCAAGGAACGCATGCTCACCTTGAGGGGCACCCGTTCGGCGAACAATGTGGATCCTCATTGCCCGTGGGAAATATGCGGAAGTCGAATTCGGCGATGCCACTGAAGATATCTATTACTACGGGACCGCAGAACTTAGCGTGGATTGATCACTTACTCGGAGGTCCAGCAACCTCATCACCAGCCCGCTCTGCGTAGTCATGCTCCATTGCCGTCCGTAGTTTCTTAGCCGTGTTCTTGACCAAAATCCTCAGTTGACGACAGACCTCCCTGACTTCGTCTGCGCGGTGGTTTTTTTTTACAAATTCGATCTGCGATTTGCCAGGTGGAAGAGAACTAGCAAAGTCGAGGATCACCGTCAATTGATCGTCGGTTAGCCGTCCTGGATCGAACGAGCGGGACTTGATATAGCCCTTAACATCGCGACTCCATACATCGTAGGCTCTAGTTTTGGTTCGAGCATTCTTGAATTCACACCAGCTTTTTGCATATGCTATGTCGCCATAGCGCCCACTGATTCATGTGTTAGTTTAAAGGGTTCTTGGATATATGGGTAGGTTGTTGTTGACGTACCCAGAATCCTGAACGGCCGGAACGAAATAGGGATTTTCACGGGATCCCGACGGCCCACTGTGACATGAATGACAACTGTCAGCCACACATCGGAGCATGTTTGAAGAATAACGGTATCAATGGATCATTGGTTACCTTCTCTCCGCACTCCGTCTGTGGGCGGCAGCACGCGGGGGAGCCCTGCATTTACCGTCCCTGACTTCAAGTTCACTTTGGTCGTGCGGGACTGCCGGATGTCTACAACCAATCGTAATATTAATATCGAGCGCAGGTCAATGGTGTCACGGCGTGAACTTACTTTCCTAGGCTCACGGAGCTTGCTTGTTTATTCTTTGTCGCTGGTACGCCAGGCTGCTTGAAGTAATGGGATATTAGTATTGCCCACGATTAAACGATTGGACGAAGTGCACTTACGCTGCCCTTTTGCCAGGGGCTCTTCAGGCGCTCTCGCGGGGCATTCCAACTATGAGAAGTGATGAAGGAGGGTGGGGGGTGAACGATGTGCAGGAGGTGTGAAGGAAGTGAAGGAGGGCAGATGACGACCTTTATAGACGTCAGGAATGCTCGTGGTGGGTCGCAAAAAAAACCCCCCAGACGTCTGAGTTGTGTAAACATTAAACCCTACGATATGATGACCTCGTAGAGTTTGCACGACTCCGACGATCTTGCACCCACCATTCAAATGAAGACCTATGTTTGTAAGCTCTCAATTTACCTCTATAGATAATTCAAATCGATGCTTATCGTGTGTCTCCATTGACATATGAAATAAGCTTTTAAGGCTCTCCAGGGTCCGGACGCCGGGGGGTTGTTGTTCTGGAGATGCCAAGAGACGTCGTTGCCCTGGCTACAAGACATTGATGTCAATATCTTTGCGGAAGACCCCAGTATCATGCGGCTTAAAAGATAAGATGCGATCATCCGTGAAGATTAAGCGCTCACACACCTGTTCATGCGTGAGGCTGACATCAGCCCTCATCGACACTCATCGATACTCTGCGACTCTCATCGACACTCATCGATACTCTGCGACTCTCAGCGACACTTCGATGTTGAGGAGGCCGCCAATACCACCATATTTCCCTGAAGAGTTAATCTATCTAATCTATAAGCTTAAAATTCCAATTCTGAATACATGAAAGACTACGATAAACAAAACTAATAAAACAATGAATCTATTTAGACACCACAAGCAATCGCCCCACCGTCTCATCCATTACGTTTTGTGACCCCCCCCGGGCCATTGAACCCCCGCCAAGTCTCTTCGATATCTGTTCCTCACAATTGTCGCCCTTCGGATCCCCGCAAATGCGTACCTCTACGCCTTTCATAGACTCACGCTCCGACGCTCCTAAGTGTGTTTTCTTAAATTTAGGAACATGCAAATTTTCATCATCCGGAGCACCGCGCTTGAGAGTCTCGCTCCCGCGTATTAGACGCCCAAGTAGGTCAGAAGACATTGGGACATTCAGTCGGTTCAAAGATTTGATAGCGAGTGGGATACGTGCCATGGCGGATTCAACAGTGTCGCCGACAGGGGGTGGCGGCATCCCGGGACTGTCCTGCTGCGGAATCGGCCCAATCGGTGACGGCATCCTCATGGAGATACCGGTGTGCCCTTAACGATGGTGTCGCCGGTCGTGTGTCGCCCTCGTCGCGGTAACAATAGATCATGAGATGGAGTAGGTCATCGAAAACTGGATTCGACAGGAGCAAGGCTCTTACCGTTTCATCGCGATCGATGAAAATATAATCAATGCAAGATACCCGTTCGGAAGGAACCCTGCGGAGCCTTCAGCGGCGTTCTCCAGTGGCACCAAGTATATAACGAATTCTGTCGTTTGGTACATTTCTCGAAATCATAGCTCACAGCCCCCGGATGTCATAGGAATCTAATTCGGCGAACTGGACTCCATTTATATGGGGGGAACGCCAATGCAGCATGTTATAGTCAAGCCTAAAATTTAAGTTCGCTCTCCGTTCTGGAGTCTGACCCTGGCCGCGTCTCGAAGGCCAGGTCCAAACAATACGCACAGCACGGGGCCTCCCAAGTAGAGCACTCCAATCTAATAATCATCAGTCAGCAAGTAAAAACCCAAAAGGCCCTAATTGTTATAAAAGAAACTAACCTGTTGGCATAGGGTCGGAAGCCGCGTAATTCCCACCCCTAGGAAGCACTCTTGGAGTCGGGGCATTGCTCCTTACCAGAGACGGAGTCGATATCTCTGTCGATGGGTCTGGCGTGCGCATCTGATAAATCGCAGGCGCATCTAGTGCGTTTGCGGCATTCTGAGCGTAATAGTTCAGAGGAGGAGCATGTGCTAATGGATTAGGAAGAGTGTTATCGGCGGGAAGGGCAGGTGCGTTTTGACCAGCAGGAGGGTAAATCACAGGATGAGGAGGTAGGCTTTGCCCCGGAGGGGGGTAATTCCCGTGATGATCAGCTACGTTTTGCGCCGGTACGCCTTGCGCCGCTACAACTTGCGCCGCTACACCTTGTGCCGCTACACCTTGCGCCGGAGGGAGGTAATTCCCATGATGTGCAGGTACGTTTTGCGCCTGAGGGGGGTAATTCCCGTGATGATCAGGTACGTGTTGCGCCGGTACGCCTTGCGCCGCTACACCTTGCGCCGCTACACCTTGCGCCGCTACACCTTGCGCCGGTGGGAGGTAATTCCCATGATGAGCAGGTACGTTTTGCGCCTGAGGGGGGTAAGCCGGTAGAACGTTTTGGGGAACTGGACCTGGGTTTGGTACAGTTGTTCCGGGACCCCACTGGTCGGGGGCGTTGGGGGGTAGTAACCGATCGCTCAGCATGATCTGATCATAGAAGACTCCATTCTGGCCCAGTGGTGCCAGGCCTGTAGAACGATTCTCCACGGTGGTTCTCAACTTCACCCTACAGTCCTTAACAAGTTGAACTACAGCCTCATCGATCTGGCACATAACAGCCCTGTTATTCGCAGCTGCAGCTGTGACAAGGCTGTCGCAGGCAGGGCGCAGTGTCCTCATACCAGGGACGATTTGCTGGAAATGGTAGTCAGGGAATGTACAGATTTTCCTAAAGCCCCTTGCAAGCATCTAATCCTTCACCCCCTCCCGCCATTCGCCATACGAGTGGTTGTCGTCGGGTATGCCCATTGATAAATTGTGATCAACAATCTTTCGATAATTGGTGGGTCTTGAACTTATATATCCTCTCAGGGATACCGGCGGAAGGTGATAGGTTTGGCCCGCCCGAGCCTGCAGGTTTTCCGCATTTGGCATATAGACGTACTCTACGTTATTATGTGCCATATCCCTAGACATTTGGGTGTATAGGTTGCCGCCGGGGTGAAAATAGCCTGCGGTGTGAATTCGGTGGATATCGTGGACGTTGTGAGTGTGAGTTAGTTCTGAGTATGAATTGTGTGGATTTCGTGGAAGTTGTAAATGTGAGTTGATTCCGGGTATGAATTCATTCGATCAGGATCAATGCTGATTATATATACAACTCTCAGTGGTTTGGTGCTTTGAATGCCTCTTGATTCTTTTCAAGAATTTGTAGTTCTGACACTAGCATAGCCTGGGCTTTATTGATTCATGTTTATGTTAGAAATGAAACATCCCCTTTGAAACATGACCATCGAGAAACATGAAGTTCGCCGAGCCCGTTCATGAAAGAAACCATAGCTGATACCACGTGACGTCTACATCTAGGGCGCTAAACCGGATTGACCTCTATTTACAGTTTAATGTTCAAAGCATACACGCCTCTTGAACCTATGTGCGATCCACACGTGTTAGGATCAACACTAAGCACTCCTGCGATGCCTAGAAAATGTCCATTATGTCGACAAAAATACACCCAAGCAGCAGCATATGAGAAACATTTACGAACTACCGACGCCAATGTGAACATTATCCTCACCTCCACTACTATACGATATCCATCATCGGCCAGCCATGTTCTTGACACGCAAACCGACGTTGTGGGGGAACGTCCGGATTCTGACTATGAATCCGATCCCGAGCCTACTGGACGCGAGCACGACGTATTGAGTGGTGATGTTGTGTACGAGTCTGATACTGAAGTGCTTAACAACACTGCCTCTTTTTCCGGCGGCCAACAAACGCATTTGCGGGGACCTGGAGAAGCAATTGGGGACGTGAACGGGTTCGAGCAAGAAATCAGTATTCTGTGCGACGACCCATCGGCACCATTCCCCAGCGGGCAAGGGTTCAGGCTTGCCTCTTGGCTTCTTGAGAGTAAAGTACCGAAGTCACAAATCAACGAATACTTCGCGAGTGGCCTAGGCAATTCTGAGTCTGTCGGCTATGGCTCTATACACACACTCGAGAAGCACATCCGGGAATTGGATCCGTACAGTCGATATCTACAATGGTTTGAAGGACAGGTAGAGGACGGAAAGAGAACTTTATCATTCTTCTATCACAACGTCCTAGATTGTGTCAGATATCTCGTTCGCCAGATAGCCTACCGAGATGACTTTGTTTACGCGCCACGGTGTGAATACGATCATACAGGACAACGGGTATATGCCGAGATGCATACAGCAAACTGGTGGTGGGACATTCAAGTAGAGTTTCTCGATCTCTTTCCTGGGAGCGCTGACTAACTGATTATAGGAGACACTTCTGTCTGGTGCAACTGTTGTTCCAATCATTGGGATGTCGGATCAAACGCATCTGAGCAACCTTTCGGGTAACAAGAAGGCATGGCCGGTCTATTTGACTCTCTGAAATCTTCCAGCAACACGACGTAATAGACCCGGATCCTTTGCAGTTCTCCTTCTTGCGCTATTGCCGGTTCCCCCGAAACTTACAAAGTCCTCCGTAGACCACTTACAGAGGCAAATTAATGCTGACACACTGCGAGGCGTCTTCAAACTCCTGTTTGAGCACTTGCAGAACGCGGCGCTGGAGGGCGTCAATATTGACTCTGCCGACGGGAAAGTGCGGAGATGCTTTCCAATATTGTCCGCGTGGATTGCTGACCATATGGAAAACGTTGCGCTTCACGGGATAAAATCAAATGTTTGTCCTAAATGCGAGGTGCTTCCAGGAGAATTAGGAACCGACGCCAGCAGCCTGCGGGCCCGAGATTGTGCAAGATATGAACGTTGTGAGCGTGAATCTGCCAGTGACGACTCCCGCACTATGTTTGAGACTCTTGGTATTGATCTTGAGAAAAACGTCTTTCACGGGCTTCACCTGGTTTCGGCCCCTGGTCTGCACAAGCCAGATTTGATTCATACAGTTTATCTTGTGTTATTCAAGCACTTGATGTACTGGATCTCGGGCTTTCTCAAGAAACACGCCCGGCTCCAGGCCTTTGACGACACCTAGAAGGCGCTACCGCCATACCCGGGGTTTTTTGTGCCCAAAAAGGCCTATCGCGAGGTCACGGAGTGGCAAGGAAAAGAGATGAGGAACCTTAGGCCGTGTCTTTTGGGGGTTCTCGCCGTAGGACTGCGCCAGCCCGACAGCCGGCAAGTAATACCTTTCAAACATGCTCTAGACTGTGTCCGGGCACTGGTCGACTTCAATATGATGGCGCAATACCGAAGCCACACCCCCGAGACGATAGCCTATATGGAGGAATATCTCTACCGGTTTCACAGGATGAAAGATATCTTCTTGGAGTTTCGAGTTTCTAAACGAACACGGGCCAAGGTTGACAAGCAGCGAAAGGAGCTACGACATCAGCGAGCCCAGAGCAACATGCGAGTGGCACCGTCCAAGCGGCGCCGGCGCCTCGAAGAGGATCGGGATGAGGAGAACGAGCTCCGTATGGACATGATCCATACGGAATCCCATTTCAACTTTGTTAAGATGCATCTGCTAAGTCACTTCTCTGATCATATACGCCAGTTTGGCAATATCCCAATGTATTCCACCGAGTTCGGAGAGCTCGCGCATAAGGAACAGATCAAGGACGGATGGAGACCCTCGAATAAGAACGATGTCGAGCGACAAATTCTTCACAGCTACGGTCGTCAGCATGCAATCCGAATGAGACTTTCAAACCTGAATTCGCTCCGATGTCGCGGAGCCAATCTCGGTGACGACGTCCTGGGCTATTTAGATAAAACAACGAGTACGGTGTCTACGCCGGCCCCTCGTGGAAGGATCTTGAAAGGTCGTCGTGACGACGTGTCCGACGTCCTTGATTTTTGCAAGGTGTTAGGAATCTCTCTTGACCGGATCTGTTTGGAATTGATTCGATACAGCCGACACAACCTGCCCACTGAACGCCGCCTTCCCGAAGAACCAGCAATACTCCAACTACTTCCTGTTGAACTACTAACGCAACTCGAAATTCCGGTGTTGGCATTCCAGGAAACCGATGTTTACGACATCCATCGGGCACGATGCACAGGAACTCACCGATTTCGGAATCAAGAAAGTCGGAATGATTGGGTTTGGGTACAGGCCGGAAGCGAGGAGATGTATGGTGCACTGAGGGGTCGTCTCCCGGCAAAGCTCGTGGCGCTCTTTAAAATCAGGGACTGCAGCCAAGACACTGTGCGGCGGTTGGCAGGTGTTCAGATGTTGAGCCCTGTGAACTCAGGCCGGCCCTCTGATATACACAGTCTTGTTACGGTTCAGCTGAGAGAAGATGCGCGAGAGTTTACATTGGTTGACATAGGGACAATTCTCAGCCTGGCTCATCTCATTCCAGAGGGAGACCGGCACTGGCTCGTCAACAGCCGTATCGACTTGAGGACGTTTAACAAGATTTATTAGTTATACAAACCGGGGTATGATGGATATGTGCAAAGGCGTGTATCGGGTACCATGGCAAGCTGTATATATAGTGTGTACTAGTATGAAGAAAATATATAATTAATACATGAGTTAACCGTGCCAGTGATGACTACTCTCGAGAGACGCCACAGGACGTTGGCGGGCGCAGGGCTGGTACAGGGTTCACGCCAGGAGACTAGGGGTAGGAGTATGATAATCCTGACGGCTTCCGGAAGGGGCTGGCGAATTGAAAGCGTCAGGACGCTGGGATATGGAGAACAGGGGGGACGTCAAGTCCGGATGCAAGGGAGTGTTGCTGCGCAACTCAGCACGCAATAGTGGCGTGCGGGCGTTGGGGACGGACTCAGGACGCACGGGAAGCGTACGGACACTGGAACTAAACTCAGGATGCACAGGACGCACGGGACGCAGTGAGGGCGCATCAGATGCATGTGTTTTTTTTGCTGATGTGCCTTGCCATCATGTAAGATCCATCAACTGACTCGTATGAGTTCCAGTTCAACAGCTTACTATATTCTTTTATAATAGCTGTATAGTACAATTATTTACATCTGTCCTCATGCCTCGTACCTTATTCTTGCATATTGCCTTTAATCTCAGCTCTTTGGTGGAGCAATTCGGCAAGTTAGATTTTGCTTTCTCATTTTAATTCCTCTTTACACTGGAAGTGTTCGGTGGCTATTTGGCCGCTCCAGCCCTTACTGGCTTGCATAGTAAAAAGTAGAATTTAGATCATTGCAGTATAACACGGCCTTTACAAGACAAGGTGCACAAAGTCATTTATCCGTACAGATACCTCAATGGAGTGAAAGTTTCCAGGAAAAAAAACAAACTAGCAAAACAAAACCAAGCACCCCAGCACCTCCGATAACCTAGACCTCGAAGATTTTTCTCTCATCGGCCTTGTCAAGCAAGTCAAGAGCCTGAGCCTCCTAGGAATCATCAGATTATTGATCTCTAACCTAACCCAAGACTCGAACTCATTATAGCCCTGAGCTCTGCTGGGCTCGCCCGGAACCATGCTGTGGACTTTCATGCTGGTGAGGCGGGTGATCTTTTCTTCCTATTTCCGCTTGGAGGCCTCAGAGAGCTGGATGTATTGAGCGTATTGGTCATCTGTGATTTTCCTGAATTGAATCCGGCCGGCGGACGAGTGGAAGAGAGTTCATTTTGTAGGTGGTCTGGACAGTGCTGGGAGAGAGAGTGCAAGGGGGAGTTGTCCACCGATTTTTGGGGGTTGGTGAGTGCTTGATTGGGGTTGGGTGATACTGAAGGCAAGTGGTAGTGAGTTTGTTGTTCAGGCGATGTTGGGGAGTCAGTGGGTGTCCTCCTCTGTAGCTCAAGCAGCAGATCTCCAACCCTATAGTTGACGTAAACCTATGATTAATTAAGATCCCGCCTAACCAAACAGCTGGGCAGCGTTTTTCTAAACCTCACTTAGTATGGGGCTGAAAATGTTGTATTATTTCCGGAATTTGGGTCATTTGAGACTAGTGGAAGCAGAGGCCTTTGACCCGACTTGGACAGATATTGTAGTATATATAAAAATTGTATATCGTACTAATGCTGCTCATTATTAAAAATTAAGTTCAACCCATGATATAACCTATAGCCATCCTCCACCCTATTGATAGTCCTGTCCTCCGGTTTCTGGGACTCGATATACTTACCGCGCCCACTGATGCTATAAAACCTCTGCTCAATTGCCCACTTGTCCGCATAATTACTTGTTGCTCGCGGACAAACGATAACTGCAAGACTGAGCAATAAAGGAAGAGAAAACCAAAGAAAACAATCCACTCGCCTCAAGTACCACATCTTCTACTATTGCCCAACCAAAAATCTCGAAATCTCCCCAGATAACTCACCACCGAGTTTAACGCCTCAACTGCTCTAGTGCCCACTCGACACTCCCCGGATCCGAGCTCCGCAGAGCATTTAAAATAATCATGAACCGTCTGGCGACTGGATAAGCCTTCATACCCCTCGCCACCAAATTCTCAAACTCGAACTCGGGAGCGTTACTGGTTGGGTGATACCGGACATACTCCATCCAGCTCGGGAAGAACCCAGCTCCCTCCCAGTCGATGATAGCCACAATATTGCCGTTGCGAACAAGGATATTACCTTGGTGTAAATCTGCGTGTGTTAGTACAGCGGGGAGCCCATGGGGCATTATGGAGCGAAGGTCGATCAGCGCTTGCTGCATTGTGCGAGAAGGGCTGTATTGGAGGTCAGAAATTAGGGCAATCCAGAGGGATTGGTTATCTGAGAATGGTCCCTGAGCAGTATTTCTCCGGCCGAAGAGATCGCCATGCTCGTCGTGCAATGCGCCGCCCTCGAACGAGCGAATAATAGGAGAAGTGATTCTGCGCAGCTCATGGAGGTAATCCACAAACTGAAGGACAAGCCTTTCCTTCCCTGCCCTATTGAGGTGCACCCAGACTTTATACAACGGGTCGCCCTCGATTTTTTCCATCACCATGTGGTGGACGTGCACACCGCCGTCACTGACACCTCCACGACCGCCTTCAACGGTCACCCATTCGTAGTAAATGGTGGGAATGGGAATGTTGGTGGTGGCTTGGATGAGGGCGTGAATGTCGGACTCGTACACGCCCCTCTTGTGTGGGCGGAATTTGTACAACTGTCCGTTGCCTAGGTCGAAAATTTGGCGGGTGTTGTTGTCACGGCAGTAGATTCGGTGGGCCCTCGGATAGCGTGTGAGAGGGTGGACTGGTGGGGGGACCTTTTGGGTGGGGGTTTGATCGACGGCGACTCTGGGCATTGTGGATATTGCGTTTGTGAGTACGGGTATTGATTGGAGATATTGGGGATGCTGAGATGCTGGTGTTAGTGTGTTAATTTGCTGCGTGTCTGTTAGTATCGGCTGAACTGTGGTGAGTGAGTGAAGTAATGGCATTACGGGTTTATTGGAAGGGATTTTATAAATTTTGGCTGGGAATCTGATATTCAAGTTCTAAATAGAGGTTAGCGTTTATGAGGTACAGTGCATGACTGTTCGACTATCAAACCACGTTCATCGGAAGTAAGCGATGTGGATAAGATTTCAAGTTTTAAGGGTTGGCTTGTCTAAGCATCGAGTAGGGGAATAACTTGATAAAGCAAAATGGGGAATGCGGTAGCATATTCACAATACTTTGTTCCATAGTGGAACAAGTGAGTGCTAGGGCGCACCCCCGGTATTAGTTGCTTAGGAACCCCCAATTTAAGTGTTTTCATTGTTTCATCACTTTTGTTCCACATTTGAATGTATTAGCAGAGCGGTGTCTCATAACCGTGAGTGAAACAACCTACCGGTGCTAAACAATCCACTAGACACCTTCTAGCATCAGCTGCCCATCATCGTTTCTCACTCGGTTAATAGTGTAGGCAGAATGCTAGGTTTACGCTAGCACAGTCTCTTTAATATCCAGGCGAAATTAGTTCAGAGAATCTGGTATCCTATTTGCTGATGCAGCTTTTATTCTTTTCTTTTCTTCCTTCCTTCTGTCCCCCCGGGTTTCTCGGAATACGTCCTGACTTCCGAGCGGGAGGGTTAGGGTTAGAGTGCAGGGAGTGAGGGCGCGTAGTGCACAATTCTTAAAGGTTTTATTAACCAGGAGTTTGTTTACGCGGTGATAATTCTCTTGTATTATAATATGCCATATCCGTGCTGCTTTGACATTTCTGTTGGCCGCGGGTATGGATAAATTTTTTTGAATGGTGTCAATATTACCAGTAGAGCGGGTGGAGGACACGAGAGGGAGAAGCCAGGGGGGCACCGAATCTCCCCCGGATACTAGATTAATGTGTAGAACGGTATGGACGAATTATCTCCGGGTTTTTTTGCAATCGGGTAACTTAGATATCAGGCATTAGCAATGGAGGTTTGTTTGGTCTCCCTCGAACCCCCCATTATTGCTCGCACTCGATATAACCGTGCCAAGGTTGCTACGCAACCCCCGGATGTTCGCAGGCTCACAACCTGGGGCACTCTAAAGAGTGCCTGCCAGCTCAACACAACTTTGCGGCTCAACACAACTTTGTGGCTTACCATAGAAACTCTGTGGCTCAACACAACTTTATGGTGCAACGCAACTTAGTGTCCCAGCATAAATTTGTTACTTAGCATAACTTTGAGGCAAAATATAATTTTATTTAACATGAAAGAGTACACAGGCATATTATCCCTTGGAGGATAACAATGTCAAACTTGTAGCCTTGCCAGTGAATGGCCTTTTGAGCAACTTGATTGGAGGAGAAGCAGAAACACAGCTGCTTGGTAATGGAACATTCTCGCTAATAATGTCTCATCACTAACAGAGGAAAAAGGTGCATGGGCCAGGCTACAAGTTTGACAGTCGCATCCTCTAAGGGATAATATGCCTGTGTACTCTTACATGTTAAATAAAATTATCTTTAGCCTCAAAGTTATGCAGAGTAACAAATTTATGCTGGGTCACTAAGTTGCGTTGCACCATAAAGTTGTGTTGAGCCACAGAGTTTCTATGGTAAGCCACAAAGTTGTGTTGAGCCGCAAAGTTGTGTTGAGCTGGCAGGCACTCTTTAGAGTGCCCCAGGTTGTCAGCCTGCGAACATCCGGGGGTTGCGTAGCAACCTTGGCACGGTTAAGCTAACTTACATGAAAATGAGCCTTTTGTGTAAACCTACCTTTGTTGGGTTGCTATTTATCTCACATTTGGTTATTGTACCGGTGTCGGGTTATGGGGTCGGGTGCGCCATTCGATGCCTAGTCGATAGTGTAGGGTTCAGGTATCCGTATAGCGTTTGGATCTCGTGATGTTTGGAATTCTTGCTTCTTGTTTATTTGAGCCCCTGTATTCTTTATTGCCCCGGCGGTATTAGTTAGGTATCCGGCCCGTTGTGTTCTTGGGAGTGTCGCGAGGCTTCGAAGATCGCTTATCATAAGTTAGAGTGTTGCGAAGTGGGGAGAACCCCGGCACCGTTATCGATGTCACCCTTGTCCCAATCTACAATTTGAGCCGCAATAATACCCGGTGACATCATAATATTATTAAAGCCACACTTCGGTTAACCCAGCCTCGCGAGCCCCGGCAGAAGTGTGTCGAGGTCGGCTGATCGCTGAACGCGCTAAAATCGCCTTCTTAATTATTGCGGCTCCGGCCCCCACGAGCCCCACTCTATCTGACCGATATTCCCCTATCACACCAGTAGGACTGCGCTACCCATTCGCTCTTTTACGCACAACAGCTCAATTCGGGGGATAAACGGGTCGGAACCATGGTAGCATCCATTACAACGCAATGCAGTATGATAACCTCTCGAATAGGGAACATCTCATCCCTTGACTTGGCCATCCACCCCATAAACCTGTGAATTCACCCCGCACCAGAATTCCCAACAACAACCGACCAACCAAAACCACTGTTCCATAATGTCGGTGGACTCCATTGCCTTCGATCGCCAGCGCCCGGCTAAGCACCTCCTCTCCGCCCCCTCCAAATCCCCGACTATATCTTGGAAAACTACGCCTCGTAAATCCGACTGGCAGCAGACAACTTATCAAATCCGGCTGGACCGTCCGGAGTGGCAACCGACTACCTACTACATCAATTCTGCCGCCAGTGTCGCGGTAACATGGCCTGGGGTAGATATATCCTCGAGGGAGATCGTCAACATAAAGGTTGGGGTGCGTGGGGTTGGCGAGGAAGAGGATGTATGGTCCGAGGAGGTCAGCGTTGAAGGGGGGCTGTTTGAGCGGGAGGAGTGGAGCGCTATGCCGATATGTGCTGTTGGAGGGGTGGACTTGAGCAAGCGGGTACCAGTCACACTGTTGAGGAAGGAGTTTACACTAGGGGAGGGGTGCAAAGCTATCAAGAGGGCGAGGTTGTACGTTACGGCATTGGGGGTTTACGAAGTGGAGATTAATGGGAGGAAGGTTGGAGATGAGGAGTTTGCGCCTGGGTGGACGAGTTATGGGCACCGGATCAAGTACCAGACCTTTGATGTTGTGGACTTACTACGGAAGGGGGAGAATATTGTTGGGGCGTATTTGGGAGAGGGGTGGTATAGAGGGAGAATAGGGTTTGAAGGTTAGTGCAGTTTATGTTTCGTGAGACATTGCTGATGGTTGGCGGGTATAAGGGGGCAGAACAGCGATATACGGAAAAGATATAGGGTTGATATTCCAGTTGGAAATTACCCATGAGGACGATACGGTTACCAAGATTGTCTCGGATGATTCGTGGAAGGCTTCAACGGGGGCCATTCTCTATTCCGAGATTTACGACGGGGAATTGTATGACGCTCGGAAGGAGAAGCCCGGATGGTCTTCCCCGGGGTATACTGAGTCAGGCGACTGGAGCGCCGTGCGGGAATTGCCTTTCCCTACCGCAACTCTCGTGTCTCCAACCGGGCCACCAGTTCGCTGCACCGAGATAATAGCCCCCGTAAGAGTCTTGACAACCCCATCCGGCGAAACGGTGGTAGACTTTGGGCAGAACCTCGTTGGCCGCCTGCGGATCAAACCCCGCGGCCCCGCCGGTCACAAAATTACCTTCATCCACACCGAAGTTCTCGAAAAGTCTGGAGAAGTGGCGATTAGACCACTCCGCGTAGCACAGTGCACGGACCACTACATCATGAGAGGCAGCGGCGGGCCGGAAACCTACGAACCAAAATTCACGTTCCATGGCTTTCGCTACGTTCAGGTGGATAATTGGCCTCTGGGATCGGACCTTCTGAAAGACGTTGAAGCTAGAGTGCTACACACGGACATGCAGCGCACAGGCTGGTTCTCGTGCTCTGATAAGCTGATCAATAGACTCCACCGGAATGTCGTCTGGGGAATGCGCGGGAACTTTCTTGAAATCCCGACGGATTGTCCGCAGCGGGATGAGCGCCTGGGCTGGACGGGGGATATTCACGTTTTCTCGGAGACGGCGAGCTTTCTTTATGATTGTAGCGGTATGCTTCAAGGTTGGCTTCAGGACCTCGCCTTTGAGCAAATGGACAACGACCATTGCGTTCCGCCGTTGGTAGTTCCCAATGTGATTGACCCCGTCAAATTTCCACGCCTACCCCAGGCGATCTGGCAAGACGTTGCGATAGTTCTCCCATGGGTGCTGTACACCCGATTCGGCGATGTAAACATACTCTACTCTCAACTCGCTAGCATGAAGTCCTGGTTCTCCTCGGGTATCCCCAGAGACCCGGCCACAGGCCTCTGGTCGGAAACCTTCCAATTTGGAGACTGGCTGGACCCCAGCGCGCCAGGCGAGGCCCCACAAAATGGGTGTACAGATCCGATGCTCGTCGCGAACGCATTTTTAATCCACGTTACAGACCTTCTCTCTCGGATATCCACTATCCTCGGCGATCCAGATGGCGCCGCAGTGCACGCCACCTCCGCAAGTGCCCTCCGCCAGGCTTTCAACGAAGAATACGTAACCCCCGCCGGCCGTCTATCCTCCGACTCGCAGACAGCGTATGTCCTAGCCCTCCGCTTCAACATCCTCCCCACCCCCGCACAGGTAGAAGCAGCGAGCAAGCGCCTTGCCGAAGTCGTCCGGAAATCAAAGTTCAGGATCGCAACTGGCTTCGCCGGCACCCCGTACATCCTCCCGACTCTCACCACAACGGGTAACCACCAGCTAGCCTACCGCATGCTGCATGAACGGAAGTGCCCTAGCTGGTTGTATCCGCTGCAGCACGACGCGACGACGATCTGGGAGCGCTGGGACGGCATACTACCGGATGGGAGCATAAACCAGTCGGAAATGCTCTCATTCAATCATTATGCCCTCGGCGCGGTGGCGGAGTGGATGCACGCTAGCATCGGAGGGATCACCCCTGCTGCGCCCGGTTGGAAGAAGGTTTGGGTCGCGCCGGTTCCTGGTGGGGAGGTTACGTGGGCTGAGGTTAGGTTTTTGAGCGTTTACGGGGAGGTGTATGTCCGTTGGGAGGTTAAGGATGGGAGGTTTAAATTGGAGGTCAGGATCCCAGGAAATGTCACTGCCGGGATTGTGTTTCCGAGGGGAGCTAGAGATGAGGAAGTGCTTATTGTCGAGGAGAGCGGGAGTGAGCTAGAGGAGGAAGACGACGACGACGACGACGAGGAAGAAGGCCCGGGGGAAGCGGGGGGCAGACATACGGATGAGAGAGTCCTGGAAGTTGGATCCGGTGTGCATGTTTTTGATAGGGCGTGGAGGGAGGCCACGGACTGGCCACCTACGGTCGAGACACATCCGTACATCCCGGATAAGGAGTGAGTTGGGGAGGCGAATTACGGAAATGTGATTGAATCTTTTAATATATTTTCTATTATTACTACGATTGGTATGGCGAACTTGATTATGAGAAGTCTGATGCCAGGGCGGGTAGAGATGTCTGGTGGCAATGCGAGTCTTTAGCATCTCCGCCAGACAGAAGGGTCGAAGTTTCCCCCGCTAAGCTCCTTTTCGCCTTTTGAATATTGCACTCTGCTCAGAGATATCTTCTACGCGATCAGCTAATGAAGGCATCATTATATATCCCCGGGGTTTTCCTTAGCTAGCGCCTCTACGGGTCTCCTACTTCGTGGTTTTCTAACGTGTAGTTGTCTTTGGCCTCGGTCGTCTCGCCTCGCGCTAGATCTCCCAGTCTCTTTATACTAATATTCGTCCATCTTAGGCAGTGGGCGCAAATATTTTTCCGTCACCTAATATCACCCAATAAGTATTAAGTATTGCCCACACACTGGACTAGCTTCATTCGTGTTGCTAGTTTGTGCGATCAGGCTTGGATGACTATAATTTGGTTCAAGGTGGTGCACTCTTGACTTTTGAGGTTGAGGGAAGCGCCCAGTTTTCGGTGCTGGCGGATAAAGATAGATATGAGTGTTTTTTTTTTGGGGGGGGGGGGGTAATGTAGTTAACGATGGGAGTTGACTGAATATGTTAGTGGTTGCATTTTTTCTGGAGTTAGGGCCCGTTCACCAATAGACGGCCGTCAAGCAACCGGAGACCGTGCCGACCGTGCGGACCGTCAAGGGAGGCTAAACGGGCGAAGAGCGGTAGGGAAAATTGATGGGTGTGTGTTTACCTAATACAGTGTGTAGTAGTGTGAAAAGTGTGATCCACAAACGTGAGGTGTGCAACCAGGCAGCTTTCAATTCTCACAGTACTTGACAACCGAGATATTGGAATGACCAACAATTCTCTCTTACAATCAAATGATGAGAATTTAGTTATTAAACTTGCCCTAAATTATGATAAAAGGAATTGCTAATTGTGCAAGGAAAAGAGAGCTTATTCATAGATGCTCTTGTTATTGCAGGCATGGAAGGTTGGTGACATTTTGGTGGTGCCAGTAGACAGTGGTTGCAATCCCACCTCTTGAGCCGCATCCTGTTTTGACTGTCTAACACCTAGAATATTAATCTATCAGAAGATGATGCTGGTTGAGACGCCACCGTCTAGTTTCCCCACCAAAATCTTGAAACGCAACGGATCAGTAAACGGGCCCTTAGAATGATTGATGGAGAGGGCTTCATAGTGATCTTTTTCCTATATTTTTATCACTAATATTCGCAGTCAAATAGGGGCACAAGTGGAGAGAAGTAGGCATGTGTGGGAAGCGATGGAAAGGTGGGGGTAATTTCCTTATAATATTTTATAACAATGCAATTATTATAATATTATACTTGTGTTTTTGTTGGTTTTTCATGAGTATGAGCGAACGGGGTTTCTGATTATATCATACCTGCCCTATAGTCCAGCCCTATTCGAGTTCGAGCGTTCGACCTTTGTGCCGTTTATTAGTCAACCTCCGACACTGGCCACTAGAGTGGACCCCAAATAAGGGCAAGGGGGTGATCACTTCGTCCTTGATCTTTGAGCATCGCTGATACTTGGGGTGAAAGTGATTAATGTTCTGTGCTGTATTGGAACCGGAGGCAGTGCATAGGCTGGTGTGAACCAAACTCTCTTGGCGACAACATCAAGAATTGGGTGGCATATGTTGGGAATTATCAAAAAGCACAGGCCACGAGATCGTTCCAGAAAGCAGTCAGTCCTTCTCTACAATTGTACCCTTCTATTTCAAACTTGCTTTTGTACGGCCACCTCCAGAACCTATATCCCCATGCGTCAAACTGTCGGCCTCTTCTATACCTCCGAGTTCGTGGAAAATCAGTGGATAAAAAAAACTCTAATAAACACTAGCGCAAACCTATTACATCGCATGCTACTGGTATTGGAGCAGGGGAATACGAGAAAAAAAGTGTTATCCTGCCGTGAAAGACCAAGACACCCTCCGCTCGAAAATAACCTTCAAGGTATCATATATACTCTACCTAAACCTGAGTCTATTATTGAACAAAGAGAGCGCATCGATCAGAGAGAGGACCCATCCGAAAAAAACGAAAACTTCCAACTTGCTCCCTAAAATTCACTGAGAAACACTGAAAGAGGAAAACAAATAAACAGCTGTGCACAGAACTCATATTCGTCTGAAGCGACATGTACTAACAAATCACGACTCCCGCGAGAAAAGATGATAAACTCTGGGGAATTAAGTGGTGGCTTAAATGCAGGATAGGTTGGGAATGCCGGGCCCGTAACAGCTCTGCGACTCTATTGTGTCCATTTCTAGCCCCAAGAGCGAGCGGTGTTCCATCGCGGTTACTTGAGGCATTGGGGTTAACGTCTTTCCGCTCCAGCGGTGGTTTTGCTGCTTCCTCGTTGCCATTCTCCCCAACCCACGAGACCGGTGTTGGATGGAATTGGCTTGAACTATCGAGGTGGACATCTCCCCCCTCAAATAGCAGCCCCACCTGCCCCAGACGGCCACCCCCAGCAGGCCACGAGAGCGGTGCTCGATCTGATTCACTTGAACTATTGGGGTTTGCGTGTCACCCGTGAAGCAGTTGGCCCGCTGCTCGCGGAGCCTTCCCCCAAGGACCTATTCTCCATGGATTGACAAATCGCGGTCCAAGAAGTAACCTCACCACTCCCTCATGGCCATTTCCAGCAGCCCATGAGAGCGCTGTTCGGCCATCATATGTGTCATGCGGAATAGGTTGAATATGCTTTTATTGCAAAAGCAATTCCGCTGCCTCTTCATGCGCACAGCTTGAGGCCCATATGAGTGGCGCTATACCCCAACCATCTCTTTGGATCAAATCCCATTTGTTCATCTAGGTCAAAGTATTTGCCACTTTAGTGGTGCCGAAATACAAGATACAGCACAGAGCAGAAAGCCCCTTGCAAGTGGCAGTAGCGCGCCAAAGAGGGAACCAATGGGCGATCTCCTCGGTAATTGGCGCCCAAAGGTACTCCGCAGATTGGGCCTCTCGAACTGATCAAGGGGCTGGGGAGCGAATGCTTTGCGAGATCTAGGAGCTCTGCTCGCATGTAAAAGGATTAATATTCGATGGAGGGGTGTGCCGGGTGGGTCAGGGGACGGACTAGCCGAATGATCCTTGACTCGCTTGAAATTGAGATAAATCAAGCAGATTTCCGCCATCATCTAGTGAGCTCTATCAAAGAGTTCACGACGCGTGCAAAGATATCCTCGAAGGGTAGAATGGATTGACCTAACTATTGGGGTACCGTTTTCTATCCCAAAATTGCCTCGGCAACAGCCCAGAAGGTCAATATCGCCTGGATTCCATCGCTATAGAGATCCTTTGACCCTATCCGGATTGCTGTAGCGTGACGTATTTCATCCACTGGCAAAGGAGGCTTCGGATGGAATATCCACATCATGGCGGCCATCCCGAGTCCTTTCTCTACTCCCTGAGCCTTTATCCTTTCTAGCGTTGCCCCGTATGCGCTCCCCAAGTCTAAGCCATTATGAATTGCCCTAAGCCTTTGTCTCCTTCGATCTATAGTCGTATCCTGTAGGATCGTCCCGATACTGAAGAATACAAGGAATTTGGATACAATATTTTTCAGCGCACAGCATTTGGTATTTTTATTTGAGTCTACTTCCTACTTACACTTCTGAAACCATTTCAAGAATATTTAGTACAATTTCCTCCCCAAAGCTTGCGTCCATCGCGTCCGTCATCTTGTCTTCGCTCAGTTTCGTTGGGGGGAGCCTGGTGATATCACCTTTGGTGGATGTTTTAGATCAGGTGGCGGCACTCCCAGATATATTCTTCGCAACCTCACCTACGGTATATGACCTCCCGGTCAGAAATATCCGAGCGTATCGGGACTTCCGCGGGGTTTTGTTGAGGGAGTCAAGAAGCTTCGCCCGATGTCTGGTCAAAGCTCATCCAGCGCATCAATCCTCATAAATTCACATCGTGGGGACGAGATATCCAGCAGGATCTCGACCATTTCTCGGAGAGTTAGCCTCAGGACACTAATGACCTTTGGTCGTTCCCGAAAAGCTTTAGCTACTCTTTCTGAAACTTCACCCATTCCACCAACAACGTCTCTCGGGACCGAGCCAAGAATAGCATCAAGGAATTATTCCTACTCAGCGGCGAAGGTCGAAGGGGGAGCACGCAACTGCAGCGCTTTCCCTCACGACCTACCTATGTAGCGTATCTATCACTAACGAGCTAACATCGCAGCTTATTAGTGATCCTTTGCCCATCGAGTATCTTTCTTACCTAATGTAGGCCTTGTTACTCCCGCACCTCCATAACAAAGCGCCTCTTCATACCAAATAGACCAGCACTGGTCTCGCCATCAGAATAATTATCGAGAAGAACAAAATGGGTATGGTCTCCAGACTTTATTTTCATCGGGGGCAACTCGTTGATTAAAGTCTGGGTGCGCCTCAATAAAGTAGGCAAGGAAAGGCTCGCCCTTCAGTTCGTGGATTACCTCGACGAACTGCGTAAAATGACTTCTCCTATGACTCGTTCGAGTGGCCCTTTGCGCGGTGAGCACAACGTTCTCTTCTGCCGGAGAAACACCGCTCAGGGATCATTCTCCGAAACCAACCCCTCCGGCTAGCCCTAACTTCTGACCTCCAACAAAACCCTTCTCGTATAATGTAGCAAGCGCTGATCGACCTTCACTCCATAATGATCCGTGGACCGCCCGCTGTACCAACACACCTGGTTTACTCCAAAGATAATATCCCTGTTCGCAACTGCAATATTGTGGCTATCATCGAGTGAGATGGAGGTACAGTAGGTTCTTCCAGAGCTGGATAGAGTATGTCCGGTATCACCTGGCCGGTGACGCTCCTGATTTCGAGTTTGAGAATTTGGTAGAGAGGGGTATGGAGGCTTATCCGGTTACCGGAAGGTTCATGACTATATTAGACGTGCTGCTGAGCTCGGATCCGGGGACTGTGGAGTGGGCACGGGGCAATTGAGGTGTTAACCTCGGTGGCGGATTATCCAGGGAGACTCTAGGATTGTTGGTTGAGTGGTAGATGCGGTTCCCAAAGTGAGTGGATTTTTTTGCTTTGTTTTCCCTTCTTTTACTAATCAGTATTATAGTTGTCGTATTGTTTATCTGCGAGTGACAAATAATGATGGGACAAGCATGGAAGTTGAGAGAGATTTGATAGCATTAGTGAGGCGCGGCAGATATATTCGAGTGTCAGAAGCTGGGGGCTAAGACCATTAATGAGGAGGAGTATGGCTATAGATTATATTGTGGGTTGAACTTGAGTTTTAATAATGAGCAGCATTCAGTATGGTACACAATTTTTTATACTACAATATCTGTTTTCCAACAAGTCACTTTCAAAAGCTTCTACTCTCGGTAATTTTAAAGGAATCAAATTCCATAAATAATCCTGCTATTTCGGTCTCATAACAGGGAAGGCTTAGAAAAATGCTACTCCGTTGTTTTGTTAGGAAAGATCTTGATTAATCATAGCTCTGCGTTACAGTAGGGTTGGGGATATGCTGGCTGAGATTGGGGACAAGAGGGCACTCACTCACTCCCGAACACCTTCCCGCCAACAAACCTACTACCCCTAGTATCATGTAGCCTCCATGAAACTTCCTCAAAATCCTAAAAATCCACTAACATCTTCCCCGCATCCACTGCGCCAGTTCTATGGCCAGACCCCGACCAGGGTTCCGAATGGTCGGCGGGAGACTGGACTGGACTAGCTAGTCCGGTCGAAAGTCAAGTCTAGTCTGATGGTGTAAATTAGACCGACTGGACAGTCAGGGTTATTGAAACTGACTCGACCAGGACTAGTCCGACCAGGCCCGCCAAGCAATAGGATATGCTATTTTTATCACAATATATTACGTTCAAATAAAGCTTTTCTTAATAAAACTTATTGTTTCCATGGATTATACGGTGGAGGTAGTGCCTGGCTTTGATTAGGAGTGGACAAAATAGGGTCTCAAGTATCAAACTATTTTTGGTGCATTAAGTGAGTGATATTACATGACCAACTGCCACTATATAGGGTATTCAATGCGACTTATCCATCGGGTAATTGCATTTCCACCACATGCTACCCTCTCCAGGATGTTCTATCAACCTGTATTGAGGACCTGTTGATTTATCCCATGGCAAGCGGCTTTAAAATCCTACTATAGCTACATATCTATTCTTAGCGAGTGTTGGCCTGGGTACCATTCTGACTCTCAAACGATCTTTTATAGAGACTGGTCTGGGACTAGTCCAAACCGGACCAGACCACCCAAGTTAGTCGGGTCCAATCATCGACATCAACCAGGACTGGCCAGTCTGGTCCTGCCTCCAACACTTGACCGGTCGGACTATTCGGAACCCTGACCCCGACACGATGAACTCTCTTCCACTCACCCGCCACCCGATAAGCCAGCCGGATCCAACTCTCGAAAGTCACCGATGACCAACAAGCTCAATATATCCACCTCTATGGCCCTCCTAGCGGAAATAAGAAGACGAAACAACTAGTATGAAAGTCGGTAACATGTCCCAGGGCGAGGCCTGCGGTGCCTTGGACTATAATGAGTACGAGGCTTGGGTTAAGTTAGAGATTAGGAATCCCTATGAGGCTTAGGAGGAGCAGGTTTCTATCTTGTTTGGTAAGGTCGATGAGTGAAAGGTCTTTGAGGGCTAGGTCACCGGAGGTAGTTGGGTGTGTTGCTTTGTTTTTTTCGTTTATTTTTTTCTGGGATATTTCTCCTCATTTAAGTATCCGGTATGGATGGATGACCTGATCCGCTTTGTCTTGTAAAGGTCGTGTTATACTCTAAAGATCTAAAATTCTCCTTTCTGCTATGATAGCTAGTAAGGGCTGGAGCGGCCAAATCGCCATCATGCTTCCAGCGGGAAGGGGGATTGCAGTGAGAAAGCAAAATCTAATTTATCAAAAGGCTCTACCGAACAGCTGAGACAAAAGGGAAAAGACAAAAATAAAGCAAGCATGAGTGCGGATAAGAGTATCAAAGACTGAGGGCACATTTAAGTTCTGTTTCCTTCTCCACCTCGGATCCACTTTTACCTAAACCATAGCCTTATTCGACTTCACACTCAGGAGAGTATTCAGTGCTCGGGTGCCGGCCAATCTCCAAACCAACCTAGGCCAGGGCCTATGATTTAGAAGCCTCTAGTGCTTAACTGTTAAGTTAGCGCCATTAAATCCGATAGCAAGAAAATGATCACTTTCTTTCCCAATAGCGAAGCGATTAGTCACATATGCAAGAGGGTCGCAGCCCACCTTGAGAGCACGGAACCGTCAAGCTACACAAAAGAAGTAACAAGAGTAACAATGTTGATTTTCCCCTCCACAAGGGTCTCCCTCTCTTAGGCGGATCCGATCCCTAAACCGAGCCTCAAAACTGATACGATTAATCAAAAGATCTTGGAGCGTGATCTCGATACGGTCTGCAAGGTACCTTCCTTGGCTACCTTCACCTAATTATTTGAGGCGTGTTTTTGGTTCTTAGGTTGTCCATCTCTAAATCACAATTTCCCCCGCCGGTAGCCCAATAAAATTTTCACATTTTTGTTGCAATCCGGTGTGCCGGTATTTAGTGTTGCGATTCCCAAAGCACCCCATTGATTTCCGAGTGATAAAGAGTGATTAGTACTAACACAACAAGCCCCTATGTGCAAAAGGTCCTTAAGTCTAGCTCCACACTCCTCCATCGTGCTCAAACTGCCCGAGTATCTAGAAGTAATTAGGCCAATGTTCTTCCCCCTTCTGGGGCATCTGGTTCTCCGACAGGAGAATCAAATAGAGCCGGCTGATCTTAAACCAATTTCGTTAATAAACAGAACCTTTGTCGCATCGCCTATACTCTTGTCAGCTTTACACGATCCCGCAACTCTTGGAGGGGCTGAAATGGGCCCTGACAGTGAGGAGCACTTTCCTGCACCAATGAACTAAATTTACCGTTCATCAAGACAGTGTGAATCAGGACATCCACCCACACTATCACCATACGCCTCAATGAAGAGAAAAATATTCGAGGTCTAGGTTATCGGAGCTGGTGGCGTGTTTTGCCTTGCTTTGTTAGGTGCTTTTTTTCTGCGATATCTCTCATCAGCCTTGTCAAACAAGACAATTCGTCCTCGTATTTCAGCTTTGAGGCCTCGCCGAGGTAGATAATATTGAGAATATTGGTCACCGGTGATTTTGGGGGGTTGGATCCAGCTGGCTGACGAGTAGCAAGCGAGTAGAAGAGAGTTTATCGTGTCGGGGGTCCGGTCACTGTACAGGCAGAGTGGATGCGGGGAAGATGATTCAGTCGATTTTGTGGGTTTGACGGATTTTTGGTTGAGGCTGTGAGACAGAAGGCTAGCGGTGGTGAGTTTGTTGATGGGAGGTGTTACGGAGTGAGTGAGTGCCCTCTTTTTGTGCAGCCCGGGCAGCAGATCTCAAACTGCAAACCTACAATCAATTAAGACCCTGCCTAACAAAATAATGGCCCAATGTTTTATTTCTAAACCCCCTATTAGTAGTATAATATGGGAATGAAATAGTTAGATTATTTACAAAATTTGATCCCAAACCAATGAAAGTAGAAGCCTTTGATAATGTCTTGATGTAACATGTGGACATGTTCCGGTAATGGTACACAGGAGTGGGCAGTGCAGGATCTCCTATCTCTAGTTGATTTATATTTGGTTTATTTGATTTGACTTTAGCTCCGCCACTGTCTCTGAGTCAGATAGGCTATGCTATCGTATTGCTATGTTTAGTTTGCTTTGCTGGAAGTTTATATTTAGGATTCCGGGTCTGGAATGGTCATGTAACACTGGTGAAGGCTGAGCTATGTTTCTTTCTTTGGTCTTGCAGGATTACAGGATTCCGGTATGTGTGCAGCTACTCGTAATGATCGTGATTGCAGGAAGGCAATCGCTCTTGGGGTTTGTATTTAAAACAGTCTCCTGGCTAGCAGGAGACAGCAGACTTCGACAGACCTTCAGTCCAAGAATACACCTGGTTGAACGGCAATCCCTGAGTTCAATTCGTCCTTCAACTATTATCTCTTACTTCCGGTCCCCTGGAGCTTCCCTTAGCACCAGGGTTAGCTAGTGTATCGCCGTTCCTATTGTATTTTCGTTAGACAGGAATAAACCTGTTACACTTGGGGAACAGATTTTCTAGTATAAAAATTGCATATCGTACTGATGCCGCTCATTATTACAAAATAGGTTTAACCAACAACAACCCCCATGGCAATCTTCCACCCCATTAACAGTCCTGTCCCCTGGCTTCTGGCACTGGAATATACCCACCGTACCTCCCTAATACTATGAAACCCCTGCTAAATTAACAACTTATTCTCATCATTCCTTGTCACTTGCCCATAAAGAATCACTAGAAGACTAAGCAATCGAAGAAGAGACATAAAGCAAAACAATCCACTTGTTTCAAGAATCATGCGCACCACTATTGCCCAACTAACAATTCTGAAATATCGCTGGATAACTCACCACCGAGCATAACGCCTTAATTGACCCAGTGTCCACCCACAGTCCCTGGATCCGAGCTCTGCAACACATCTCAAATAATTAGGAACCGTCTCTGACTGGATAAGCCTGCACACTCATCACTACCAAATTCGTGAACTCTAACCCAAGAGTGTTATTCGTTGGGTAATAGCCAATATACACTATCCAGCTCAGGGACAACCAAGCTGTCTATCTTGGCTCGATGTCTAAAGAGCTTGTCAGTGGATTGGGCAAGGTTCCGGAAAGAATAGTCAATGCTTTGCAAGTCCAAGGGAGGACAGTTGAGAGCTCGAAACAGGTGCTCTCACAAATTATAGAGCTCTTGCAGGATATCACCGCTTCACGGCTTACATTCATTTGTGTTTATTGAGAGGTATCAGGAGTGAGAAAGTGGAAGCGGACGGTATCAGCAGTTTAGAAGGAGAGCGGTCTTTAGTGTTGGAAGGTATCTGAAGCATGCCAGAGAAAGCAACCAATATCACCAGTTCAAGTGGTGATTGGTCCTCAAGTAGTTGAAGAAGTTGTCTTGCTAGCTAAACAGAGTCAAAGATTTATGAAAGAAAAGAGAATCAAAAGAAAAGAAAAGGAAGTCTGACCAGAAGGTAAGAGAGGAGACAGCTGTAATATGGGAGAAAGAGATGTCATGTGTGGTCACCTGATATCACTCATGCCTGTAGCAACAGTGAGTATGGGGAGAAAGAGATATTAGAGCAGAAAGAAGTAACAGGTGAGAAAGAGGTAAGAGGAAAGAAAGAGACTAGAGGGGAGAAAGAGATGAGAGGGGCAAAAGAGGTGACATGAATGGTTATAAGACATGACTGGTGCCTGTGGTAATGGTGAGTATGGTGAGAGAGAGAGAAGAAGGGAGAAAGAAAGAAGAGGTAAGCAAGGAGAAAGAGGTAGTATCAAAGAGACACACAGCAGCCGCATCACCAACCCTTGAGAAATGTTTCAGGGGACCGGGCCTGTTCAAAATCATCAGGCTTTCAGCCACTGAACAAAGGTCGAATATGCTGTATTTGTATCTGCTCTTGTTGGGGAGAGAGCATGCGAATATTACTCACTCTCAGTCTCTGGTATATAGCCTGAGGACTGCTTCTCATCACTGGTATTGACAGATCCTTCGGTTATACTCTCTCGGAGAGCTCCCTCCAGCTAGTGCCCATGGAAGATACTCCAGATCCTTTCTACCATTAGTTCACCTAAGAGTCCGCCCACGATTGGCATGCCTCAGGACCAGTATCTTCTTCCATTGGAGCCCCTGGTATAAAGTTTCTTGCCCTCCTGTAGATTCTAAGTTTCAATCCAAGTGTGGCAAGCACAGCAGCTTAGATTAGAAACCCAAACTTAATTAAATTGGGGTATTTTATCCCATCCCCACTGAGCTGAAGTTGCTATGTAGTTAATAAGAGCACATTCGCAGTACAAGGGACAGTTTCTGCCTTTAACTCACACTGACATCATATCTTTTCCCCACACCTGCTCCCTATATTAGTATTAATATTCACTGCATGCACAATGTGCTCCAACTTCTCTTTGGATGTGGGTAATTTAACTGGACCAGATTGTTTCCCAATATTGAAAAGGTAAAAGATGGTCACCAGTGTGGGCCGGAGTGGTGGCAAATAGGCAAAGAGAAATAGAATGTCTATGTGACTGGATTGGGAATTGGGCTTTGTCAAAGAATATTCAAGTTGATATACACTATCAGTGGTATTACCTTGTAAGGAGAGTTCAAGTTAGTTTAAAATCAGGAAAATTCAAGTTAAGGATATTGTAGAAAGAAAAGGAGAAGTAACATACGATTCAAGCCTAGTGGGCCTAGCGCATTGGCTAGACTCTCACATCTACTCCCATATTTCATCTCAAGCAAAAAATTCGCATTCTCAGTAATACAAGTACTTGTGAAAGAAATAATTAGTAATTCCTCAGTAGTTGGCTGAGTACTGGGGTCAACCCAGGTGAGGAATCTGAGTGTCTTAGAGGCTCCACTAACAGCTCAGTAAAGGCAATAATTGACATGAAGAAAGTGTATTTTCTTGCTCACATAGAGCAAAAACAATTTTTGCACAAATTCTTTCAACAGTACTACCCATATTTCCAAGTGCTTCAGCTGCTTGGGTAAGTAGTGGAAGCTGACCTCTTGAACTATTTTCACCCTCAAAGAGAAACGAACTTCAAGTAATCCCTTTACCAACTATTTCCCTTTCGTATTATTATCTATTTGATCTCTTTTATGGTTATAAGCCTCTGAAAGAGGTAGAAGCTTTCTTCATATTGTCTCAAGATGCTTTTATAGGCCTTTTTGAACTCCTGGGTTCTTTTCAAGTACAGGTTTGATCCTTGCCACATCTACAATGAATTGATGGCCGACTGCAAGCTCTTGTTTCTTTTTCTTTGAAACACTAGTACTTGCAATAGCATCTAGGATATATCAGATCCTACTATTAGTAGCTTCATCATTTTGAATACTATGTATAAGGTTATAGGCAGAGTTGTCCAAATTCAGCAATGTAGTGTACTTTAACAAGGATCTGGATCAACTGTTCATTAATACCACTCTGAAGTGGGGATTATCCTCCTGGCTCATAGTTTTTCAGTTTGCCTTTTGGGGGTCAAGTCAGGGAGTATGAGTATTTTGCTATAAAAAAATAGCTCTGAACATTAGCACAATATAGAATTAAGGGAGTGGGTAGTAACTATACAGAAGAAATATGAGTGCAAATTACAGAGGCTAATTTGCTGAAACTGACCTTCCTTTTTGTCACACTAATTTGATATGACTGGATGGATTGAGAGAGAAGAAAACCTGAGTATTATGTGAGTAGGGAGTGGTGTAAAATAAGAGTATATTGTAATAATTCTATTGTTTGAGACTTAGTGAAACAGGGAACAATGGGGACTTCTTCGTATGTGAGTCCCTTGTTTTTATACACATGAGATAAAGGGTAATATCTCTTGAGGTAGTACAGGTCTGGCTTACTTATCTTAGATAAGAACTATTCCAATTGTCTCATATCAGGAAACCGTGCCCTGAGACTATTACAATGGTCACCAGGTTATTTTTTCATGATTATCCAAGGTGGGTGATTGAGGTTTGCTTGATAGGTTCTGGTAGAGAAAGAGTGTGTGTGTAAAGAGAGAAAGAGTAATTGTATTGCAACTTCTAGTAGAGAAAAGTACTTTGATAGTTGCATGAAGATCCTATCCTATTAGGTGAGACCAAGTCCTTATATAGGCATCTTCCCACAATCCCAACCCTGGTGAGTAATGACCTCACATCATGTGACTCCTATGACTCGTTGTGAGTCATAGTGTGAAATCCCTCAGCTGACCCTTCTGAGTCAACTGCATAATATTTGTTAACCAATTAAAACTTAACAAACAAGTCATTTGCCTATTTAGGTTACATGCATTAACCCATGACTCATAATACAAGTTATGTGCAAAAGGCATTAGATTATCTGATGTTACAATTGTGAGTTATTAAACAAGCAACCAATCATAACATAATGATAACTCTGATTTGCTATTGTGCAGTCATATGAGATATTATGACTCAAGTGATGACATCATGTGAAATCTTACAGCCCTATGACTAATAAGTCTTAGTCATGTGAAATCTGCTTTGCTTAGCTACACTTTGTTAAACACAGGTGATATATGATTATCAAAAGCTTCTGCGACAGGAAGCAAGGGAGCCTGATGGAGATGATACCCATTTGCTAACGCTCAGGAACCAAAATTGAAAAGCGGTAGAGCTTCTCTGTCCAGAAAGACCAACAGGATGCTTGAGCCTTACATAACTGACAGGTTCAATTGCTGGTATGGAAAGTTTAATAGCAGAGTAGAGTGAAAATGGAAGACTCTCAAAGTTGGCAACCCGCTATCTCTTTTGATTACAGGGGTAAAAGCGAAACCTCTTCTACTTCAACTACATGTTAAGCGCAGTTTTGTTCTCTATACGAATATCTGATGTGGTTTGTCAAAATAAAATATTGAGATGGCGGGCGAGATGGGTTCTTATTATTTCCATGTTACTGAAATGCTCTACATATACAGCAACTACTGTTTTCTCACATCACCTATACGCTCACACAGCTTTCTCGCCACGCCACTTTCTTCCTTAAACCTTTTCATTAAATCTGATTTTCTTCTCTCTCTTCTTGTAACAATCCTATTGTTAAGTCTTTATGCAACAGGCAACGACAGTTGTCATCTGCGTAAGCAGGCTTTCGGGTTCACTTTCGTTCAGAGGAGAAATGTACTATCTCTTCAGATAGTACGGAACTGGCTTGCTTGTATTGATTGATCCGTCGAAGGATACTATCTTAGGAGATAGTAATAGAGATGGGTTGTCGTTCTCAGTAGGACTATCACAATAGTCCTATGTTCGTATCACCCGTCGAGACTATCACAATAGTCTCCGGGTTCTTAGATCTTACGCTCGTTGATAGGAGTAGTGTATGTAAAGAGAATAAAGAGTAATCGTATTGCAATATCTTAAGTATAGAAAAGTACTTAGATGGTTGCGTGAAGATCATATCTCTTGGTCGGTTTTTTTTTTTTTTTTTTTTTTTGTAATCATGCGTTATTTGTTTTAGGTACAAAAAGCCTTATGCCGCGCTAGCTATGAAGAGAAAAAAACCTATAAGCCCAATACCAACCGCCCGCTTCACCTCATCATAGGAAAAATCAAACCCCCCGAGACCATAGAAGAAACTTCCCCCGCCTAGCACCTAAGCTCACAGCTCAGACACGTAGGGAAACAACTCATAGAAACGTACAGGAGAGAGACCCAAACCCTTCAGCAGGCCCCCTGGTAACACTAGGAAAAGAATCAGAGAAATGACGAGATGTAACTACTATTGTCAATATGCCTAACCAAAAGGCCCCGCGGCTAGTCGCCATAAGGGGCAGGCCGGTTCACGGTCGGGACTGACCGGAAGATGGCGACGCATCGGCGTTTAGGAGAGACCAAGGAGGCAGTGCAATACCATGATCAACCATAACCTAAGCGAGGTTTGCGACCGTAGAGTAAATCGCAGGAGGGAGAGAGGTAGGTGGGCGAGCGGAGCCACCGGGTAGAGAGGATGCCAGCCAACGATGATGAGCAGTAGGGTGCCAGCCGGTGAGTAGCAGTAGGTGTCACAAATCGTGACTAAGCAAGGCAGATTTCACATGACTAATATTTATTAGTCATAAGGTATGTTGGGTTTTTGCACTATGACGTCATTTGACTCATAGCTTTCACATGACTGCGCACTTGCGAG
>Ga0307517_10002251_pt1 | contig 31139 bp, 45 predicted proteins | sample 23_EM_MG_FD_194515 | JGI IMG/M metagenome (GOLD analysis project Ga0307517, IMG submission 194515) | Populus trichocarpa ectomycorrhiza microbial communities from riparian zone in the Pacific Northwest, United States - 23_EM | ecosystem: Host-associated > Plants > Roots > Unclassified | place... | reverse complement strand
ATTGAACGGATTGGACGCACGAGTAAATCCGATTTCTTCCTATAGCCTAGAACGTGCTTATAGAACGCGTGAACGCTCGCGCTGTCCCCGAGTTGCGCCTGGACGTTCCACCCCTCGGCGTAATCATCGTTCACACGCATCCAGGGGGCGCCGGTCGTGAAACCGGCATGAGGATCAGCGGTCCACTGAACGAGGAAATCCCATCGGGCCGAATAAGAGGGGTTCGACGGATGATGAGTCTCGTGTGAATCATACTATTGCTAGTGGAGTGTCGAGAAGTCGCACGAACCGGCATAGGTACCCGTGAATGATCTCGCGCTTTTTGTTGGAGTCCTTCCATCACGTCGGACATGTCTATTTCTTCTCCTGGCCTTGCCTCGGCCTTTCTTCGTTCTTTGATTCTAAGAAAACAAGCGAAGACGTGAGACAGAATTCGCGGGACTCCGTCAGGAAACAAAATAGAAGGTCTCGTAGCTTCTACCGGGAGGATGCGCGCGCGTATTTTTGTCCAACTGACCTATTCCAAAAGTTGATTGTGGCCGCGTCCTTGTATTCTTCTAGGCCCCAAGACGCGGGAAAGTTTTTTAAACCAAGTTCTTGACCCTGATAAATGAACAGAGTTCCGCCTTGGGAAACCTCCAACAGTGCGAAAAGCTTAGCGGAATGTGATCTCCATTCTTTAGAATCGTTTCCGAAGCGGGATACGACCCGCGATTGGTCGTGGTTTTCGATAAAGACGCTATGGTAATGAAGGTGTGTTTAGCAATCAGCTTCCGGTGGAATTTTTTATCTGAATGAGGAAGTGTGGACGGACGTGTTCCAGAATCCTTCCCCTCGTTTGAAGGTTTGCCACTTCTCTACAACGTTCTTCAGGTCGGATAGCTTCCAGGGTTTCGGTATCAGAGGCTCAAGAGAATTGAAAGAGTCAATATCCATGAGCTCGAATTGGAAGATGGTCTTGAGTTCACTGTTTGGTGGTAAAATGTACTTTGCGAGGTCATCGGCGGAGTGGGAGAACGGTGCTTCTCCGACGGTGAATATATCGTAGTCTATGGTTATCCCGTGAGTTCCGTTCACTGCGGGAGAACCTAATGATGACCCACGGGAAAGAACTTCCTGGTTCATTTCCTTGATGTATTCGTGTACCCTGGGTCCGTTGGCGTAGTGCATGGATGCTGGTTGAGTAGGGTCATTCTCGTCAACGACCGGGGCGTCTGGCAGGCCATCTGTTTTGGACAGAAGGTTGATAACATCCATCTTGACCCAAACAAGCGCGAATTATTGGAGGACTGAGCTTCGTAGTATCCGAGAAGGTGTAGTAAAACGTACCCGGAAGCCATCACATCCACGATCCAACCAGAACCTCATCATTTTATACACGGTCTCTCTAACTTCCACGTTATCCCAGTTCAGATCTGGTTGCTTCGTCAAGTAGAGGTGAAGGTAGTATTCGTTTGTCGCTTCATCGTAGTCCCAAGCAGGACCTGTGAGAGAGGGGGGCAAGTGAGAATGATCCGCCGGTCAGCCAATCAATTCATTCCGCTAATCGAGTCGCGTTGTTTTATACCTTGGAAAACCGACCGCCAGTTGTTGGGTGGGCTTCTGATGCCATCTGTGCTAAGCTTTCCCGGACGCCAGATGTACCAATTGCGTTTCGGGTGATCCTTGCCCGATCGCGATTGAGCGAACCAATCGTGCTTGGAGGTTCACACGTTCAACGTTCTTGTGGGTAGGCGGACGGATATGGGGATGTGAGAGTAAGCGAACCTACCTCGTCGGAAGTGTGGTTCACCACGAGGTCCATGCTGCGGCCATGAGACACACTTAATAGGGTCCAAGCACACGTCCAAGCGTCATCGACTCACACTAGCTTCATTCCTCGGTTGTGCACGCCCTTGATAAGCCTATCCCAGTCGTCTAGGGTGCCATATCTGGGGTCGATGGCATAATAGTCCGCGCTGTCACGGTGCCTTAGCAACGTGGATCAGATAGTAGGGTGGATATCGCTATACATATCATAGCCCATATCAGCTAATGGAGACTTGTATATGGGCGACAACCAAAGGATGTCAACGCCCAGGTCCTTGAGATAGTCGAGTTTTGAATAGATGCCATTGAGGTCGCCGAGACCATCTCCGTTGGAATCGAAGAAAGAGATGGGATAGATCTGATAGATGATGGCAGATTTCCACCAGGCTCTCTCTGCTCGACCGAGAGAGGAGTGGTGGGGATCGAGGCTTTCGAGGGCGACGGTGGGCCGTGACATGCTGGGCGCGGGAGGACCAGGGGAGACTGGGTGACCCTTGACTGAGATTGGAATGAAGATCGGAACACCGTAGAGGAGGCGATAGCACCCGGTGGCTGTGCCTCCAATTCAGTTCCTGGGATTTGGATCCGAGCGGATACCGGCACGTGGGCCAGACGCGCCTCGCCGTAAAAATGTGAATATAAAAGGGGCGAGGGCGGGGGAATGTCTTCCCAGCCCTAGTCAGCCATGGCCACTACCTTGCCTCGCTTCGCTCTCCCAACTCGTCAACACTGCGTCGATGTTCTGCTCCCCCAGCAGCAGCTTCACGCCTCCATAAACACAATCCTCAGACGTCCCATCCCAAACTCGTACTGGGCTACTCCGCTCCTCCTCGCATGTGAATACCCTTGGTGTCCAGGCGTCTCGAAACAGAAGATAGAAGCGTTGCTCGCAGCTGGCGTCCGAACGTTCATAGACCTGACCGAGGTTGATGAACTGCGTGCTTACGGATCCTATCTCGCTGTTCGCGCCGAGGACATGGGCCTTGCCGACATCGAATACCACCGATTCCCGATAGTCGATAGGTCCTTGCCCGAATCTGTTGAGTACATGAGGAACATTCTTCAGGTGCTCAGAGACAATGAACAGCGGGGCCGCATCACTGCGGTCCATTGTCGAGGCGGCATCGGCAGGACCGGTGAGTCCGCGCTTCTCTCCAGCGCTGATGATCACCGCTAATTTGCTTTCCCAGGCATGGTTATCGGTTGCTGGCTTGTTGAATCAGGGATCGCCAGGGATGGCGATGAGGCCCTGCGGATGATCGCCAAGGAGTGGCAGACGGTTGAGAAGTGCCGCCGTTTCCCTCACTCGCCCGAAACTGGGCCTCAGTTCGAGTTTGTGCGCTCCTATAAGAGGCTGGGGCAATGATTCACCGCCTCGTTTCCTTAGTCTATTTTATTCTTGTTTCTCGCCCACGTGCAGCATACACCCATACTCCGGCTCCCCCACTTTCCCGCATCTCCAGATCCCAACCCATTATATCACCCATCACGTTTAATGACCGTCACGTTTCATCCCCCTGTAGCATCTCTTGACTTGTCGGTTCATATAGACGTAACTGTACCATTTTTCTTCTAGCATACCTCTCCTCTGCCTAGCGCATAGATTCTTGCAATTGACCTCTTGCACATTGTTCGATGGGTTCACAGCGGATGTCTGTGCTTTGGGGTGCCAAGAGAATCTTAGGGTCGGCAGTGTCCCCGTCAGGCGGCGGCGAAACGTAAGGGCGGGTTGCGACGTCCCCGGGCAGGATACGCGCTGGCACGGTTTGTGGGTGGTGACGGTCGTATATACGGTAGACAATGGCCTAAGCTTGAAGCAGAATCAAAGGGGAAATCACGTAGATGGCGGCTTGCTGGACGGGCACTGCAAGCGAGGCGCCCAATGATCTCGCTGTCGACCGAAGTGCGATCCCTCGGCGTTGCTGGGTCAAGCCATTCTCGGTAACCTCCTCATCCTTGCCACATCTACCCCCTCCCCCCCTTCTACCCAGACTCCCTCCCCTCCTCGACGTCTCTCTGCGTCATGTTCAACAGGCACCCCACTAACGACGACGATGTCACCGACGACGAGGACGATAGATCAATCGACCCCGAGCTGCGCCTCAGGACCGTCAGAACCGCGGCTTCGACTTTAGCCGAGTCTGCTGCCGTCGAGCAGCGTGCAGAGAGGAGGAGGACCCTCCTTTTGAACAATAAGAAGAAGAAGAAAGCCTCCTTCTTCAGGAGGGGGTCTCAGAAGAAACAACGTCCCGTCCAAGACTCGGTTGGCCCCGTTGGCCCGGTCATTCCTGGTCAGAGGAGGACGATCTACGTGAACCGACCCTTGCCAATGTCCGAAGTGGACAGCAAGAACGAGCCCCTTGTCCGTTATCCGCGAAACAAAGTCCGCACCACCAGTAAGCTCTCCTCCCTGTCCTCCCTCCTCCCCAAATCTCATATGTCTCCCAGAATATACCATCTTCACGTTTATACCAAAGAACCTGTACGAACAGTTTCGTAGGGTGGCGAATGTCTATTTCCTGGCACTTGTTATCCTCCAAGGTCCGTTGTTTCGACCACGTCCTCACTGAAAACCCCGCAGCACGAGCTGATCCCCACCAGTGTTTCCCATGTTTGGCGCTGCCTCTCCGCAAACCGCGGCACTCCCTCTCATATTTATTATTACCGTCACTGCCATTAAGGACGGTATCGAGGATTATCGTCGCGCCCAGGTCGACGAGGAAGTTAATACTTCCGCTGCGACCAAACTAGGAGATTGGAAGAATGTCAATTGCCAAACGGATCCACGCGAGTTTTATGAGAAGGTTCTGGGCATCAATCCCCCCGGCAAGATTACAAAGGGCGTTCAGAAGTTGAGGCAGAGGGAAGCTGGAGAGGGCATACAGATCGTGCTCAGCAAATCTGGGAGCGATGCTTCCAGTCTTGCTCATGATTATACTTCCATTCGTTCCACCCCCATGGGTCCAGGTGGACGACGCCTGGAAGACATTCAGAGCGTCGACTCGCACAGTTATCCACCCAACTCTATCGATGCATCGAGGACAACACTGGTTGGGTCTGGTCAAGGGTGGAAGAGCGAGATGTTCGAGGACGCGCATGATTGGAATCCCTCAGGTTCGGTCCCTTCCCTACCCCAGGCTCCCCCGAGGTCCAGCGCTGTGGATTACCGGAGAAGAGCAAAGGGTCAGGCCAAGTGGGAACGGACTCTCTGGAAGAAACTGGAAGTTGGAGACATCGTTCTGCTGCGGGATAACGATCAGATTCCCGCTGACATCGTCGTCTTGTCCACTTCTGATCCTGAGGGGATGTGCTTCGTGGAGACCAAGAATTTGGATGGTGAAACTAATCTCAAGCCAAGGAAATCCGTTTCTGCCACTTCGAACATCGTTTCCGAGGAGGACCTGGAGCGACTTTCATTCCTCCTGGATTGCGAACCTCCTCACCAAAATCTTTACTCTCACCAGTCGATCTTGCGCTACACCGACGCCGACGGCCAAAACAAGGAAGAGTCTGTGACCCTCAACGAACTCTTGCTCCGTGGCTGTACTGTTCGGAACACGGAATGGATTATCGGCCTCGTCCTTTACACCGGTGCCGACTCCAAGATCATGCTTAACGGTGGTGCCACTCCCTCTAAGCGATCCAAGATCGAGAAGGAGACCAACTTCAACGTCATTGTCAACTTCGTGGTGCTCATGGTGATGTGTTCGATCACCGCTGTTTGCAACGGTATCTGGGAGAGTAAGACTGGAACCAGCGCGGACGTTTTCGAAGTCGGTTCCGGAGTGTCAAGTTCAGTAGCGGTTGGTGCAGTGGTCACATTTGTGTACGTTTCATCTCGATTCCGTGGGGGCGTTCATTGAGCCGATCATGATCTAGGGTCTGTCTCATTGCATTCCAAAATATCGTGCCCATTTCGTTGTACATCTCCATTGAGGTTGTCAAAACCATCCAGGCTTTTTTCATCGCTCAGGACATCGACATGTACTACAAGCCCCTCGATGCCGCTTGTGTGCCAAAGACTTGGAACATATCTGACGATCTCGGGCAAATCGAGTATATCTTCTCCGATAAGACAGGTACCCTTACCCAAAACATCATGGAGTTCCAGAAATGTTCAATCAATGGTGTCGCATACGGCGAGGGAGTTACCGAGGCTCAACGTGGTGCGGCTCAACGAGAGGGCAAGGAGGGCCTCCCCTCTCCGGAGGAACAGGCTCGTGCGCTCGAAGTGATGAAACACGACATGCTGGACACCCTCGATCGAACATTCAAGAACCGATATGGACAACCGGACCGTCTCACCCTCGTTTCACCTCAATTAGCCGCTGATATGGCGAATCGAGATTCACCTCAGAGGAACCACATCATCGCATTCTTCAGATCTCTTGCCATCTGCCATAGTGTCCTCTCAGACCGACCGGAGCCAAAGGAAAACCCATTCTATCTGACGTACAAGGCCGAGAGTCCAGACGAGGCGGCCTTGGTTGCTGCCGCCTGTGACGCCGGATTCCCGTTTGTTGCGAAAGGGAAGGATTTCGTTGATATCGAAGTTATGGGCCAGGCCGAGCGCTACATCCCGTTGAAATTACTGGAGTTCAACTCGACAAGGAAGAGGATGAGCGTCATTGTTCGCAACCCCCAAGGCAGGATCGTCCTATACTGTAAGGGCGCGGATAGTGTCATCTACGAACGGTTAGCCGCGGATCAAGACCATGCACTCAAGGTTCAGACCGCCAATGATATGGAGGCCTTCGCCAATGGTGGACTTCGAACGCTTTGCATTGCCTACAGGTATTTGGAAGAACAGGAGTATCTCGAGTGGTCCGCGGTCTACGACGCCGCGACTAATTCGGTTCATGACCGCGATGAGGCAATCGACAAGGCCAATGAGCGTATCGAACACTCGCTGTACATTCTCGGTGCTACTGCTCTGGAAGACAAGTTACAAGAGGGCGTTCCAGATGCCATCGAAACATTGCATCAGGCTGGTATCAAGTTGTGGATCTTAACAGGTAAGTTATGATGTCTCGCCTAGGATGGGGGGCCAGTATATTTAACAACTTCCACAGGTGACAAAGTGCAGACCGCCATCGAAATTGGTACGGAAATCCTTGCCACGGTCGAGCACGCAGGCTAATCGCGGTGCCTTACAGGTTTCAGCTGCAACCTCCTCAAGAGTGATATGGACGTCATGATCATCCAGGCCGACTCTCTCGATGGAGCTCGGTCCAAGATTGAAGCCGGTTGCAACAAGATTGCTTCTGTTCTTGGTCCCCCTTCGTTGGATCCACAAACTAGAGGTTTCGTCCCTGGTGCCCAAGCCGCGTTCGCGGTCGTTATTGACGGGGAGACGTTGGGTTTTGCCCTCAAGCCAGAGCTCAAAACTTTGTTCTTGAATCTTGCAACGCAATGCGAAACGGTCGTGTGCTGTCGTGTTTCCCCAGCCCAAAAGGCTCTAGTCGTCAAGCTTGTGCGTGAATGTGTAGAGTACACCCTTCAGCATGCTCACAGTCACCCCTTTAGGTCAAGGAAGGTCGCAACGCTATGACGCTTTCCATCGGAGACGGTGCAAACGACGTGGCAATGATCCAGGAAGCTAACATCGGATGCGGTCTTTTTGGTCTTGAGGGTTCACAAGCTGCCATGTCTGCAGATTATGCCTTTGGGCAGTTCCGGTTCTTGACAAAGCTTCTTTTGGTTCACGGACGGTGGTCATATCAGCGCATTGCGGAAATGCACAGTAACTTCTTTTACAAGGTATTGTCCACTGGCGTGGTTGGGACCTACGTGTGCTGATGGCCTGGGTAGAACGTTATTTGGGTGTTTGCTATGTTCTGGTACCTACCATTCAACAGGTAAGCATTAGCCGGGTCTGCGGTGGCAAGTACTAATATCATGCAACCAGCTTCGACGCCACCTACCTGTACCAGTACACGTTCATCCTGTTGTACAACCTCATCTTTACGTCTCTGCCAGTCATATTCCTTGGAGGTATGGTCGAGCATCTGCATCTCTAAATCATATTTGACACATTCCTTCACAGCATTTGATCAGGATGTACACGCCAAGGCGGCGTTGGCATTCCCTCAACTGTATATCAGAGGTATTCGTGGTCTTGAGTACACGAAAGCGAAGTTTTGGTTGTACATGGCCGATGGTTTGTACCAGTCTGCTGTCGTCTTCTTCATCCCCTACGCCGCCTGGACCCTCGGGAACGTTGTATCGTGGAACGGGAAGACCATTGAATCCTTGGCCGATTTTGGTACCACGGTCTCCGTTGCTGCCATCTTTTCTGCAAACACATACGTTGGTATTAACACGAGATAGTGAGTCGCAGGACCTAGGCTTTTATAGGCATCGATTGCTTACTTCGTTTTTGAGTTGGACCTTTCTCACGTGGATCGTCGTTATCGGCTCTTCTGTCGTCATGTTGCTTTGGATTGTCATCTTTTCCTTTTTCCGAAGTAACGACTTCAACGATGAGGTCGTGATCTTGTTCGGGAACATTCCCTTCTGGGCTTCAGTGGTAATCTCCATCGTCATCGCACTGGGTGAGCCCCCTTGCATTGAATCATTTCGACCTCTGCTCATTTGTCTGCAGCACCACGATTCCTGATAAAGTTCGTCTCTACGTCATATATGCCTTTGGATCGCGACATCGTTCGCGAAATGTGGGTTTACGGCGACCTCAAGGACCGCCTCGGAATCAAGCACAGGAAGGACCGGAAAAAGGGCGACATCGAGGGGACTCCTATGTTCCATCAACCGCACGCAAGGTCACACTCTGAGGTATCGGTCGTGTACGAGGGCGGGAGAGCCTCGACAACCCAACTCTACTTGGACTCCCCACCAGAGACAGGTCACCGAACGCGTAGTCCGCCTTCACAATTAGATTACATGGCTAGCACTCAGGAACCAAAGTCAACACAACCCGCACATTCCCGGCCCACTTTCCAGCATACGGACTCGGGGGCCCTGCGGCAACGTTTTCCAAGTGATGGGGCGTCCCCTACCACACCAGTGGGCCCAAATCCAGTGCCGGGCTATACCCAAGCACACGGTCCCTCACCGAGGCAAATGGTGCACGATATGGCTGCTTCTTCATACGAGATGCAGGTTCGTCATCAGCAAGAACTGACGGATGCCTCGTATCGAACGGCTGACGCAGAGTGGGACGACGAGCCGAGGTCTAGATCTCGGACGCCAGACAGCCGATATACACCAGGGCAAGCACTGTAGCCCTCCACGATGACACTCACGACCGTTGTTTTCTCCCCCCCTCTTGTTCACCCTTCATGCTCCACTCGGACACATATATTTATATTTGTCCCGCTTTCTTCGCTCCATAATGTCCAGTTCCTTCTTAGCAATTCATGGTTATCTATGTGCAATTGTTGTTGGCTGTATCCGTATGACGAGTTCTACATTCCTTTTTTTCTTCAAATTTCAAGTACTCTCTTAGGAATCCTGACTTTTTCGTGCCATGGCATGTGCGTGGGTGGGCCGGACCCTCGAAATCACTCATCATCTGGGCGACTATACAGCGACGGCAATGGAATGTTCGTACGCTCATTATCATGTGTCATCCATCGAGTGATCTCCGGTTCTACCTTCCCAAGGCATACCATGGTTCTTCTTGACTTCCCACCTCCTTAGCGCATCCTCGTCCCATAATTTATCTGAAATATCGCCGTCTCGCGTTAGGAAGACCATACCCTTGATCTCTTCGGGAACGTAATCGTTCGTAACGGGGTGCCTGCGTAAGACGGAGTGAGACGGGAAATGATGAATCAGTGTCATCCGGTGGCACATACCTGTAACCTGGTTGGTAGTGATACCCATCTCCGTAGCCAAGCTGTTGCATGAGTCCTGTCGGCGCGTTCCGCACTTGCATCGGGACAGGTAAGGATGGGTGTTCTTTCGCAGCCGCTTCAGCGCGTTTGTAAGCCTCGTAGGACCGCGTCGATTTGGGTGCCTCGGAGAGGTACGCCACAAGATGGGCCAGATTTATTCGGCATTCGGGCATCCCGACGTTCTGACACGCTTGTAGAGTCGCAACCGCCTATAAGGAGAGTCTCAGACGCACATTCATGGTCGAGAATAAGCAGCTACTCACAAGGGGGAGAGCAGTGTTATCCGCTAGACCGATATCCTCGCTTGCGCACACGACCATCCGCCGCGCGATGAACACCGGATCCTCCCCTGCCGTCAGCATACGTGCGAGCCAGTACATTGCGGCAGAGCCTTCGCTGCCTCTCACGCTCTTGTGAAGCGCCGATATCATGTCGTAGTGGCTGTCCCCGGTGCGGTCATACGAAGTCGAAACAGATTGCCGCAAGGCGGTCAATAACGCCGCTTCGTCTGTATCCGGCGATGATCCAAGTACGAGGGCGAGGAGGGAGAGTGCGACGCGTGCGTCGCCGTCTGCCAGCGAAACCAATGACGCCAGTACTTTCGGTGATAGCTGGGGAACTGAGTTTTCAGCACTAGAATGTTGGGAATCACCCGTGCCTTGGGATGAAGGCACATGATCGTCACTAAAAACATCATCGTGGTCGGTCTGATCGATGTCAACGGGTTTGGCGCGCGCTTGTGAGACGCGGCGTATGCCCTGTAGGACGATGTGTTTGATATCTGATTCTGTGAGCCTTTCGAATACAAAGACGCTGCGGGCTATGAGCGTGGAGGTTTATAGGTTGGGAGCACAATATGCTTACCGGCAACGGCTCAGAAGAGCAGCGTTTAGCTTGAATGAGGGATTCTCCGTTGTAGCACCAATTAGCTATGGGAACCTCGGCTCAGTGGGGTTCAGACCTGGATTAGGACCGTTTTGAAGCTTACCTGAACGTGGCCTTGTTCGACATATGGAAGGAATACGTCCTTTGATAATGATCAGATATATCAGAGAGAAGCATTGCGCAGGTAGGTTCGCTCACCTGTTGGGCTTTGTTGAACCGGTGGATCTCATCGAAGAATATAATCGTTTTTCTATACATCCGAGCGTGAGACCGGTAGCCGACACAAGGACAGTGTGCTACCAACCGTCTGGTGAGTCTACGGAGGTTCTTGGCTTCGTCAAAAGCCTCACGCAGCTGGGCGATTCCAGAGTCGGTGGCGCTGAGCTCTTTGAAAGCCGCATCACACGACTTTGCCAAAAGCCTCGCAAGAGTGGTTTTCCCACAACTGTTAAACCGATTAGAAGATTCTCCGGTAAGGGCACCACGGTCGCCTCACCCAGGCGGACCCCAAAATATGGCGCTCTCAGAGGATTCGCGGCTCGTGAGCACATTTCGGAGTAAAGAATCCGCCCCAGTGAGATGGCTTTGTCCCACGAAATCTCCAATAGTTTGTGGTCTAAGTCTCTCCGCGAGGGGCACATGCGACTGCGCATCCGCAGCTGTTTTCCCCCGTTTAGGATTGGGAGTTTTCATGGAGGCCTTCCGTTTCAGTGGCGCGGGTGTTGGTGTCGAGGGATGTTCCACTCTGCTGGGGCCACCCATATCGAATATAGAAGCGATTGGCGTACCCTTAGCCTGGGTGACAACCAAAGCGGCCTTGCATCCTGAATCGAGATGTTTGTTTATGTTCTTCTCAAGAACACGGCCATTACAGACTGGACTGATGGGGTGTGAGAACAAAGGTGACCACCAATGAAATGTCAGACCATAAGACTAGTGGGTGTCGCAGGTTCAGTTAACATGTTCCTCTCCTCAGGGAGCCCTCACTTACCCTCTGGCATCGTAGTCGAGTTCGTGTCAATAATTCGGTAATCGTGGTGGCGGACGGAGTTCCCGAAATGGAAATTGCCATGGAGTTGCGACTGGTGTGGTCAAGATCCGGCCAATCAGACGCAGGCCCCACTCAGGTGAAAGGTATGGGTCTTGTGCAAACGAAAATATGGGATTGCAACAGAGGTAAGAAATACAAATCTTCGTTTTTCCATGATAATAACCACTCCGGCTAATCGGTGCCAAAGTCGGAGTGACAGGCTCGCGATATGATCCAATTCGAGCCGGGCAACTCTCGATGGTGCGAAGAAATCAAGATGCATGTTGCGCATGCGCCTTTCATTCATCACAAATCGCATCGCCCATTAACAATCGCTTATTCTGCAGGAAGCAGCATTTGTCAGAGACCGAGTGAATTGTGGGATTTGAGAGGATCGTGACGTACTGGAACGAGCTCTCATCTTTCTCCTTTTCCTGCGGAGACGGCGCGATCTCTTCTTCTTCCACTTTTCACGCATTCTGCGATTCGAGATGAGCGACCGTGGCGGGTAAGTACAAGTGGGATCGGACTCACTTGTCAGATGTGGAATGCGGCTTGAGAGGGAGTTGATCCACCCGACATCGTTTTGATGGAGACGGTAGTTCCCATGCAGCTATACAGTTATCCCTCACACTTCTCCCACGCTTGCAACGCCAAGGTCGATCCCGAGAGTATTAACATTAAGAAGTACAGTAAATCTAGGCCCGGAAACGGTCGAGAGCACTTGGTAGTCTGTCTTCCTGTATGCCCTTCGCTGCATCTCTAGCTTTTTTCCGTTGTTCCCTCTCTTTTTGTAGTTTCTCTCGGAGCGTCACCTTCAGGAAAAGCGGTGAACAGGGGGGTGAAGGGGCGAACGAACGAGATACGTACCGCTTTGGGGTCGATAACGTTCTTGCGCTGTTTCCTGAGATACCTCTTCATCGCCTTGTTCTTGCCACGCATCCTCTTCTTCTCCTTCTCCTCCTTCCGCGCAGTCTTGCCCTCTCTATCTCCATCCTCCTCTTCTGAGACTTCTTCGGTTTCGTCAGCTCGACCCTGAAGTTCAAGCCGACGTTGCCTTGGAAGTCGCGCAAACGGAACCTCTGGTTTTCCATTGACATCCGTTGTCAACTTTGTTGGCGGCGCCATCGATCCCACGAACTCGGGATCCAGGGTAATCATGTCCGGTTGTATCTGAACGTCACATGTGAGTACGAGTCGGTGGGCAGGTCCATCACGAATACCTTGTCTAGCAAGCCCTTGACTTCTCTCTCACGCCTCATCCTTTTGTTCTCGAATGGATCAGCTTCGGAACTGTCGAAGTTGGGTTCACCAGAGCCCGGGACGAGAATGGTCGAGAGACCATCAGAGTGTCCAATCGTAAGAACATCCTGGAATGGACAGAACCTGACGGATGTCAGCGGCCGGCGTGGGACTGGGTGTGTCATGTAGAGGGGCGGGCTTGTGGTCCCAGCAAAGAACTGCTGGATCGTCGGTTTGTTGTATACCTAGTGAGTGCAAAGTTATTGGGATTCCTTGGGTCCGGGGGGAAAACACTCGCATTCACAGACCCGCCAGATGCGACGGCCAATGCACCCTTCTGGCTCCATTCCAGCTCCGCGGATCCCCCTCTAGTGGTCCACTGCCTGACCGCACCTTTCCAATTCCGACAATCCCACACTTTTACCGTACCATCGTGACCAGCTGTTGCCATGTACCTTCCCCCCGCACTCGGATCCACGGAGACGCTGACGACTGGGCCGAGGTGCGCCAACAGTCGCACAGCTGGATGGGGTAAATTCGGCGTCCAGAGTGTCAATGTACCATTCTGGTGCCCAAGGTGTATCACTGCGTTATGGAGATTTTGGGCCATTGTGGTGCATGCCCCCAGTTTCGTACGATGTTCCATCAAGACTTGTCCGGTTGAGGTGTCCTGGTATTTCAAGTATCCCGTTTGGCCCTTATGGCAAGGTCAGCGTGTGGGGTATGTGTAAAGGAATATCCTTACAACGCTTGCGAGAAGCCAGTGGTAAGGCAGGAATTCAAGACGCGTTGGTTCTACGTGTGACTTCAACCGGTGCAGCTCTACCCCGTCTCGATCATAGATGAAAACGTATTTTGATTGTGCAACCGCAAAGTGCGATTGGTCATGTAAGAACCTGGATGTATGTGTTCAATTAACCAAGCTTGAGAATGAGTTGATGTACGAACGTGATATCACGACATGTCTCACGTAGTTGTAGTTCAGAATGTAGTGTTCCCGTCTGCCAGTCGAACGTAGCGACATGCCCTTTGAGGCCGACAATGGCGAGATGCCTGAAGAGCACTCGAAGGTTAGAAAATCTCAATACTAGATTGGGCGTGGCGCGTATACCTGCCATTCCGTGTATACCGTGATCGGTAAGGGCCGCCATCCAACTTCCATTCTCGCCGACCTTTCGCAGCTTCCTGCCCAGCAGACTCGACAATGACATCCTGTCCTACCCTCCACGTCCTCTCCAACTCCCCTTCCACCTCCATGGTTCCAGATTCCTCGTGTTCCAATAAAAACGCAGCATCCTCCAATAGCGCTTTCGATCGCGCACTGTGCGCAGACTGTCGATGAAGCTCCGCCCGAAGTTTCTTATCCGATATGTGCGAATATTTCTTTGCTTCTTGGGGGGGAGGGGAGCCTGGGCGGAGCGATTTTGGGAGAGAGGTGTGATGAAGAACGGATTTGGTAGTTGAATCGAGTTCGACCTCCTTGTTCCCCGTGTGTCTTTTAGGGTGAGACCCGTCGTCATTGAATTTACGCCTCTTGTACGGCCGTATTGCGTCTGCCTTCGCAAACAAAGCGTCCATGGTGAGACAGAGGGGAACGGTTCGACCTCAGTTTCGGAAGAGAAATTTACGAGCTCGAGCCGATCAAATCATTTTCCCACACTCGATCCACCTCCCCACAAAATGCCAGGACTCGAGCCCCATAATCGATTCATAGCGCACACTTCCAGCTTCACCGAGCTAGATCTCGGATCGACTCGAATCTACTTGATCCAACGACTGAAGAACGAGGTCGCTCGGGTCCACAGGCATGAAGCTCAGAGCTTCCACCCAAGTGTATATGTCGAGACATCAGGTAATCATCGCGGAGATGTGGCGGAGATCTTTCCCATTGATAACCTTCAGGAATCATACTGATGGACTGGCGAGTGGCTGACCTGAACCTATCGATCATCCCTACCCCTGAACTGGAGACCAACGCTCAGCAAGCCTGTGCACGTATGGTCCGTTGCGTCTCTATGAAACCGCCCAAGGATGCTTCGAGAGTCTCGTTTATGGAGACGGACGTCGGATGCGCCACAGTTCTCATTGCCCAACACCTCACTCGACCGGAAGGAGAAAAACCACTCCTCGATCTTCACAGCTACCAGCGCTGCGTGTCCATCCTCCGTTCTGCAGTCAAACTGGCGCTGTATCGCCCAGTTCATGCATCAAATGTGCCACTAATGCCGTATGATGGGTGTGAAGTACTCTACGGTCGTGCCGGGCTGCTCTATGCCCTTCTATTATTGCGTTCGAGCATGACGGTCGAGACATGTTCGGATGGTTCACTCACAGGAGACATTAAAACCCTCATTTCGTTCGACACGCTGAGGAAGGTCGTGGATGACGTCGTTGAAAGAGGAACGATGGGAGCTGAAGCCACGCGGCCTCCCGATGTGGCGCCGACCGCATGGTCGCCATTAATGTGGTCGTGGCACCACAAGTTATACTTAGGAGCGGCACACGGCGTCGGTAAGTCGATGTCTCCCATTGCGCTGGATTTATTTATTTAACCTGATAACAGCTGGGATACTCCAAATGATCGTTTCGTGCCCATTGGATACCATCGCTGCGCATATCCCCGTTATTTTGCAAACCGTGGAATGGTTGCTCCACATACAATGCGAGGATGGGAATTGGTCGTCAAAAGCGAGTGGAGAGCCCCCAACTGAGAAACAGGAGTTGCTCCAGTAAGGGTTCGCTTCTCTCCGCAGCAATCATCTGTTAACCATAAGCCGATGGATATGCACCTAGGTGGTGTCATGGAGCTCCAGGATTGGTTATACTATTCTCGACCATCCTGAAGCGGGCATCCGAATTCTCCATTTCTCCCGGCTTGCAATCGAGGTTGAAATCTGCGATAGGCCTAGCATCGGATCTGATCTACAAGGAAGGGTTTCTAAAAAAGGGCGTTGGATTATGCCATGGAGTTTCGGGGAGTGTTTTTGCTCTCCTTGCTGCTTCCGACGCCCTCGACGGTTACGACAAGGATCTGCTGCCGGAGCGATTCTATCAGGCTGTTCATCTGGCTGTCCTTGGCTCTCATTGGCACGGAATGACGCGGAAGGGAGAGCTACGGAGACCAGATGCACCTTACAGCCTTTACGAAGGACTCTCTGGTTTGTGTTCCGCATTTGCGGCCATACTGGAGAGAATTAACCCGGATGGGGAGTGGCGTGGACTGGGATCCGCGTTTAGAGGAATGCCTGGTTACGACGATATTGTGATGGAGATGAAGTGACGAACGCGCGAGGGCATTTTTCCTGTATTATTTGCACGGTGCGCTCTACGCCCGCGTGTGTGGGCATCTCTGGGATCAGGTATCCCTCGGTGATGGTCTTTATCTTGATCATCGTTGTCGCCATACCCGTTCCTGGACCCTGGTACATGCGGGAACAGCTGAAAGGAACGACAAGTACATGTATACACGTCTCATACCGCCTGCGAACGCCGAAGTTCTTTATTCATTCGCTTTGCTCGGCGTGCTGTGCTATCGCTCTATTTCAGGGGATGGTAGAGACATCGCGGATTCCACTGGGTGTGGCGATGGGCATCAGCAGACCGTGTATATAGGAGAGATCAGCAAATCACATCATTATTCCTGGGACCTGATGCCTGAAACTGAAGCCCCGGATGGCGAGTCACATGTAGTGTCTTTCAACATATATATACACTTGTTCCCAAGACATTGATCAACCTCAGCTGCGGCAGTGTATGCATAAGAGATCAGGCACGTCCGAGAGAGATAAAATCATGTGTTGGGCGCATCATTGTTGAATTGATGTTGGCCGCGAGCAGGATGGTTTAAGGAAATCGGGGTTGTGGGCCACGGGTGATAGGTGGACAAACCTTCCGGTGAGGTTGCCATCCATGGGTGCCGTAACCACTGACATCGGCAAGGTGGAAAGGTTACGCCTTACGAGTGGAAGAGCATATTTGGGCGCCCGGTTGTTAGGCACCGTAGTTGTGCACCTGCCCAGAGGTGTTTACGAATCAGGCTTTAGAGCGTCTGCAGACCAAGCGCAAACAGATCATAGGTCCGCGAGGATGTCGACGACGGAAAGACGTGTAGATGTGATTGCGGACGGCGGTACCATCGAACAACGGTACATATAAACGTCATGGAAGCCACGGTTAAACTCGCTCACCGGTCGACACACCGTTCCTAAAAATCCGAGGCGAACACAACAGCTGGTCGTAACGGGTAGCTACGCACTGTCGAGTTCTGGGCACCCAGAGTGGACTGCATCGAGTACCACGGCCGTTCTGAGACGAGTTTTCAGATGTCATCTAGCGTGTCTTTCGGAACGGGAGGCCGACAACACTCCTCTCGGCGGGGTTTTGGTGGTTTACTAACATCTCGTCCGCAATGTAAACCTGCAGAATTGGATAGCGGACATTGCAGAAGATATAAAGCGTTCTCGGGCAGGATTCGTGACCGTCACCTCCCACCGCAGCATCAGCAATCCGTCCGCCAAGTGACCGAGTAGATGATTTTGAATAGAGAACTCTACGCTTCGATTCAAAGCCGACTCTAGAACCGGATCGATCGCCTTCTTGCCGGGCAAGCGAAGGGGTCGGTTTGCACAAAGAAATCAGCACTTACTCGTAGTGGTCATCTGCCCCTATTGCTGCAGACTGCATCCCTCGTGATTGATGTGACCAGAAGTTTGGCAAGTGGTGTTCTATGGCTTACTGTAGTCTATGGGCTGTGGTCCCTAGTGTCCGGAAGGCTGGGGAATCGGCCGGGTCTCTCGACCGGCACCTGATGCAGGCACACAAGGCCGATGATCCGCTTTCGCGGTTTCCATGAGGAATCTGATGGGTTCCTCGTTGCGCAGGCGAGCTGCCGAGGCTGGGACCCGCCGAGAGCGGATTGGGTATGTGGTCGTTGATCCGTTGCGAGGGTAAATATAGCCTGGGCTGCGTCTGTACTCGCCCTCGAGCCCCCAGGCCCCGGCGCAGGCCATCCTTTGGAACGCTCCTGCGTCGGACACAAGTTGCAGCAGATGGCCGAGGCGGGGTGAGGATGAGCGAGGACACCTATGTCTCGAATCGGAAGAGGAACCGCGGGCTGGCGGTTGATTACATAATGGACCCAATACAAAAGAGGCAATTTTTGGACAGCCGCCTCCTTCCCTTTGCTCTCTCCCTCGCACCACACTCCTTTCTCTTGAACCTCCACTCTCCTCTGTCTCTGGAGGAGCCCCCAAGTTTCTTTTTCTCTTTCGTATCCTCTCTCTTAATACTTTGCCTCGGAATACCAAGCCATGTATTCCAGCCTCTCCTTGCTGGCCTTCGGGCTTGCCTCCACTGCTGCCGCGCAGAACCCTGGTTCGATTGTTGAAGTGGGAGACACATTAGTATCTGCCATGATGGTCCGTACTCCCCCCGAGAGATGCCCTCCTCCACGCTCCTCACCTCGTTCCACAACAGATGTTCATTGCAAACAATGAAAAGGTTTACATCCTTGACAAGGCCGAGGGCAACGCCGTCCGAATAAACGACCATCCTGCATGGGGTTCCGTTTGGTGAGCGAATAACCACTAATATTAGTACCTCGCCGCGTTTTCTGATCCTCATCGACCCAGGGACATTGCCACTAATCAGGCAAGCGTTATTGATGTCTATTCCAACGCCTTTTGCGCCTCTGGAATGCACCTTCCCAACGGCTCCTTCACCACCTTCGGCGGCAACGGTGCTATCGGCCCTGGCGGCAACCTAGGCTCGGTCCTAAACCCCAGCGGTGCCTCTGCCCAGTTCGACGAAACCTACAGGGATTACGATGGCACTCGTGCTATTCGTATTGTCAACCCTTGTACCGGCTCGAACGCAGATCTCGTTTCGAGACCCGAGTGCGGATGGTGGGAGGATGCCAGCGTCTTGCAAATGCAGAAGTCTCGTTGGTACTCGACCGCAGAACCCCTCGCTGATGGCACTATTACTTTGATTGGTGGTTTCGTCAACGGTGGCTACATCAACAGGAATTATCCCAACACCGATCCTGCCACCGAGGGAGGTGCCGCCGAGCCCACTGTCGAATTCTTCCCAACCAGGGGCGACCCCAGAATCATGCAATTCATGATCGACACTTCCGGTCTCAACTCTTACGCTCATGCCTTCATGATGCCTTCCGGAAGGATGTTCGTTCAGGCCAACATTTCCGCCATGCTTTGGAACCCCGATACCTTCGAAGAGGTTCGCCTTCCCGACGTTCCCGGTAACGTTATTCGAGTCTACCCTGCATCCGGAGGTGTCGCCATGCTTCCCTTGACCCCGGAGAACAACTACAACCCTACTCTCCTCTTCTGCGGTGGTAGCGACATGCCCGAGTACGATTGGGGTAACTATTCTTGGCCCTTCGTCGACACATGGATGGTTCCCGCCTCCAATGACTGCCAACGCATCACCCCTGAGCCACTCGACGGATCCAGCCCTGTTTGGGAACAGGATGACGATATGTTCGAGACCCGTACCATGGGTCAGCTCGTCAGTCTTCCCGACGGCACTCTCCTCGTTATCAACGGTGGCGTCAACGGTACCGCCGGATACGCGGAGAGGACTCTCACCACCCCCACCTACGGGCAGATGCCCTTCGGCATGTCCTTGGCTTCCGGACCAGTTGGCCGTCCCAGTATCTACGACCCTTCCGCTCCTAGGGGTTCCCGATGGAACTCGAACGGGTTGTCAAGTTCGAGCATCCCCCGCTTGTACCACTCCAGCGCCATCCTTCTTCCTGACGGCTCGGTCATGATCGCTGGATCTAACCCCAACGTCGACGTCAACCTCACCACTGCATTCCCTACCACCTACAAGGTTGAATACTTCTACCCACCCTACTATCAAGCAAACCGTCCTGTCCCTTCTGGTATTCCCAACACCCTCTCTTATGGCGGCAGATACTTTGATATCACCGTCCCCGCCTCTTCCTATTCTGGTTCCGCCAACAACGCTGCCGACAATACCCAGATCATGGTTATACGCCCAGGTTGGACCACTCATGCCATGAGCATGGGTCAACGCTCTCTACAACTAAACCACACCTACACTGTCAACAACGATGGCTCGATTGCGTTCCACGTTTCCCAGATGCCCCCCAATGCCAACATCTTCCAACCCGGGCCCGCCTTCGTCTGGGTGACCATCAACGGCGTTCCTAGTAACGGTACCTATGTCATTGTTGGCAGCGGCAACATCGAGACCCAAACCATGAACCCTGTTGACGCACTGCCTGCCAGCGTTCGCGTTGATTCGGCGTCCGGAACAGGTCCTTCTAATAGTGGCTCTAACAACAACAACGGCAACGGTAACAACAGCGCCTCGTCCTTGTCTGGCGGTGTTATTGGTGGAATTATTGCCGCTGCTATTGCAGTCTTGGCTATCTTCGGTACGGCCCTAGGTTTCTTTATTCTGCGGCGCCGACGCGTTGCAACACAAAGGCACCCCTCTGGAACTCTTCTTCCGCACGAGACTGGTCCGAGTGTCGGCGCCGCGGAGGCCTTCAAGCCTTTCCGTGAACGAGATTCTGACTCTGCCTCTTTTGCCCCCTTGCAGCGCAGTGATATGATACAATGGGGCCAAAGCAGAGACAATCTTGTGTCGCCTTCACCGTACCTTAATGGAGCTTCGAGTACAGAGTTCGACCCCTACGATCCGCACAGCACCCACAATGCCAGCGCGGTTGGCCTGACAAGATACTGATGATGAGTTTGGGACTCTAGCGGACATTGACTATAATTTTACTATTACCTTATTTCCTCTTTTCAGATCTCCCTCGCATTTATTTTGCATCGTTTTGTCCGGGACTTTGACGAAAGTTTCATGATCCTTATTCATTTCTGACCTTTTCTTCTTTTCATCATCCATCTCGTTGCCGCCAACTCTCTCAGCTCCTCTCGATGACACTTGATGACGTGCCTGTCTCTGCTCGTATATCCTTCCCCTCTTGTAGCCCCGTGTATAAAAATGCCAGCTGGATTGTGGAATATGCCAGGTTTAGACTCGAGGAGAAAGCGGGCGACTGTCCGTGACGCCAGAAGTGTGCATGATTGTCCGGTGCTCCAGAGAGGTAAGATCGTGGTACTTGGTCCCCGGGATCTGGGCGGGTTGGCTGGTTTCTTAGTGGCTCTAACGTTCGGACTCCGGAGGCGGGGTTAACCGAGGATGACACCTGCGGCCCAGCCAACACAACGGATGGGTATACTTGTCTATCCTCGTGGACTCACGGTTTAGGCTTACGGACATTCACCCAGTGAAAGGATTGGCCTCCATACATATCACATAACTACGCGACTGTCAAGGCGTCGATGCTCTCCAGGAGGACGCCCTTTCCCTTCGTCTCCTTATCTCGAATGTCCCTACTGACTTCCTTCTCCGTGAACCACGTTCGTAACAACTTCCTCTCCTCACCCGTGCCTTCTGCGCTTACTCGTCCACACAGCCCGGCAACGACAAATGTACCGTTCCCCTGAGCCATAGCCACGGTCACATCTCTGCCAACGGCATTCAGGAACGACGAGGCGAACGCCGATGGAGAGAACGAAGATGAAGGTTTTGTAATGGATTTCGACGATTGGTCGTAGTGTCCGCCTTGCAAGAGTGTTTTATACAGCCTCGCAACATGGGAAGCGTCGATCGGATGTGGTGGGGAGGTGGCCGGGGCGGGGTAGGGTGTGGAGATCAGTTCGAGTATGGTTTTCGTGGCCGCAGACTGGTCTGTACGGATACATGTGAGCGCGAGATAATTAGTTGTTGTCCAAAGGTGGCCCATAATGACCATGATCGGATGTGGAAAGGGCACGTACCGCCATCCGTTTGAAGCATAATCTCGCTGATGAGGAGGCTTCCGCCAGTATCCAACGCCACCTCTTTCCCGTGCTTCGCAACAAACTCTAGGAGAGACTCCGAGGCGGCTTTTCGGATCTCTGCGGCTCGCACTGAATCATCCTTCTTGCTCGTCTGGGCCTTTGTTGCGTCCGTCTCCGCCAAAGTAGCAATCTGTGCTGGAGTGAAGTGTCGTCGACTCCGTGGAGCGATCAAGTACAGTAACGACCGTCGACCATGTGTGGATTTCCAGATTGTCGGAGCGGCACCCGTCAACTCCGAGACGAGAGACTTGGCCACCAACTTCGTATCGCTAGAAGTTGTGGTATCAGCGTGAAGGGATTCATGCCGAGCTGGAAGTAAAACAGCTTACTCGATTATGTCGAAGGCTGAGAAAAGGACCAACTGAGCGTGCTCTTCTTGACTCATGCGTTCCACGTAGGGCTTGATCGCCTTGACGATTTGTTTCCGGTCCTATCAGATAATAATAACGTGAGCGTTGAACACTCCAATACAGTGCGTTTTGATTTTCGTTACCTTTGCCGAACCACGGGCGATAAATTCGCGAACAAGCCGCGAACCATCTCTTGTATGCACCATTTCAGCAAGAACGTCCTGGCACCTAAGAGCCCATGTTAGAGGTCGGGTTCCTGAGATGTATCAGAGCTCATACGCTTCAAAGGTCTCTCTCCACAATTTTTCCCGTTCAACCTCATTCTCGAGTTCACCCAAGTTTGATAGGTACTCCCACAGTGCCCTGTGAACGACAGCATGCGTTACTGCACCCTTTTCTGGGTTATTCAGTCTGTGACAGATCAGAAGTCTTGTTCGAACTGCGTTAACGGGGACCTCACATTGTCATGATGTTTTCTTTGGTTGCGTTGAGGATCCTCGTCCGTTGTTCGGAGGAACTATCTTCTAGAACACCTTTCAGCCCCTTCTTCGCTTTCTCTTTGTCCGCCTCGCTTCCGATGGTGCTCGAGGAAAATAGTGCGGCCTCCTTCCCATAAAAGTCCCGGACTAGAAGAGAGCGCCCATAAGCATTTGCCCATAGTTCGAAGGCATCAGCAATAACGCTCGACGCTTCTCGGTGCAGGAGAAGGCGCAAAACGTGACCACGCAATTCCGCAAGGATTGAGGTGCGTTGGGAAGGACAGAATCGGATCAACTTGGTCACTAAAAACTATTCCAGTCAGGTTTTATACAGCGATGGTTTGTACATAGGGAGGAACATACCTTGGAATATTTGTTCTCCGACAGCTCTTTGTACGACCCCTTGAGTTCTGCAGCGATCTCATTCCGTTCGGTAGGTCCGCTCCAGCGAACGATGGTCTGGATGATCCTACTGGCATCATGTTTGAAGACGATATCCTTGACATGGCCACGGACAATGTTCATGAGATCAGCAATGTGCTTCTTCCGCTCCGAGCCAATGTTTCTCTGCCGGGCAAGACTCCATATACGTTTAGCATCTTGGAGCAATGCAGCATGAGGTTTTGAAGCCTTGCGTTGGTCTAGGAGGATTTTCTGCGCCTTGTGCGCTTCCCTTGCAGCTAGAAGCCCCGATCCATCAGCATTGCACCTAGTTCAGAGGCTTAGATACCCACCATTGGGATCTTTCACCGGAGCATCTAACATCTCCTCATCCTCGTCTGCGAATTCCACATCCTCCCCTTCTGATAAGTTTTCGACTTCTTCATCGGAACCGGTGTCAGAATCATGGGTTTGGGGGAGAGTCACGGGTCTTCCGCGTTTCACGGCGCCAGGCTTCTCATCTTTTGTTGGTGGCTTCTCAAAGTGGATCTTCTTCGGCTTAGGGCCTATCTGCGAGGGGGCAGCTCGCTTTTTGGGTGCTTTGCTTCCTGCGGCCATGGAACGGAAAGCGGGGGAGAAATTTTTCGAATCGGGAAACATTTCCCACGGTTACTCGTCCTCCACCAGCCACTCCCTATCCCCTCTCGCTGACCCCCATCAAACCGGATGAGTGAATGGGACTGCGAAATCCAGTGATTCTTCGTCCCCTGGTTGTACCTATACCTGGGGAATGCATTCTCACCTAGACTCTGGACACCTCCCAACCCCGACCACAAGCGCATTTGGGGCCCATTCAAGTTAATTACCGTCGCGGAGTCGGCCCCGCCAAGTTTAATGCCGCCCCGCATTGTATCATCGGTTGCGAACCGAGGCAAAATTCCCACATTTTTCCGCCCCCTTGCTTTCCCTGAATCTCCGGGTAACTGCCCCGCCACGGGATGGGGAGCCAATCCCTCCTGGCCGTTGTCGATAAGCATCCGATAGGCCAGGACCACGGCAATGTGCCCGCCAATCGGGTACGGCCAATGGAATCGCCAATCCGCAGATTCTACTGTTGTCCAGTATAAAAGCCTGTCAGTTGGTCCATAGTTCTACGGACCTCCACAGCCTACTGGTGCTCTCTCGTGAATTCTTCTCTCTGCCCTCAACTTTCGAGTCGTCGTCGGTGGTATTGGTAGACTCTCTGCTGCTGTTGCTCTCCGATGCGCCGGTGATGTCGGTTCGTCGTTGTGACACACAACCGTGGGCGATGTATCTGACCATGTTGTCTTTGTAGTTGAGATCTTTGAACGTAGGAGTTTCGACATCGCAGTAGGCGCCTCCATTTCCTGCGCCACTAATGGTATGTCCCATGGCTACCGTCAATGCTCGGCACTGAGCATCGCGCGTCTCTTCTCGTTAAACTCAATGGCTCCGAGAGCGGGGAGTCGATATCCCAATGATGAAACCCGCGGTCCCTCAGAAGTTCATTATGGGTGACTGGAAAACTGTCCGCGTACTCGACCAATGCAATCTAGACGACTACGAAGCCACTTGGGGTAACGTATGCAACGTGTTCCACCGCTAAGATATGCCCGAGGACTTCTACACGCTGCGACCTCGGAGGGAGGCCATGGTATTTAGACTGAGCTCCCAGGCGATGCAAATGAGTTCCACAGACAGTGGGATGGGATTTTCCGTAACTCCCGCACTACATCAGGGATTCTACGGCCGCTATACAGTACAAAAGACCGGACTCAGACTTGTGGCTCGAGAACAATATGGCAGATTCTCCCCGGAGCGAAGCAAGGCAGGGCTTGTAAATATTTAGATATTTACCACTTATCTCATTTATGATCGGCGTCTGTCCCGCTTCACTCCGGATTCCTCAGCCACCATGTCGTTCAGTGAGTCCCAGGACATCAATTCCGCCACAGTTATGTACGTTCGTACCCCTTAACCGCGCATCAAGAGCTCAATTGTCTGCAGGAGCCATCAGCCAGACAATAAGACGCGACGATATGACCGCCAACTGAGGTACGGAGATCCGCGATCGGCCTGATCAGTGAGGGGGTTGAGCAACTTTTTAGGTTGTGGGCTGCTTCTGGCCAGGCAGCGCTGGAATCATCAAAAATCCTAGTCATCTCTGCTTCGGCGACGTCCACTTCGATCCTGAAGAACCTCGTTCTGCCGGGGATCGGTCAGTTCACGATCATCGATGACAAGATTGTTACTCCTGAGGACGCGGGGAACAACTTCTTCCTCAATGGTCACCACAGCGTCGGAAAGTTGCGAGCGGAGGAAGCTGTCGCTTGTTTGTGCGAGTTGAACGATGGAGTGGAGGGCATATCTGACACATGGAACTTCGAGAGGAGGTTTAACTCGCACCCGTCATTCCTTGCTTCTTACACCATAGTCATCGCGCATAACCTCCACCCAACCCTACTCGATAAAGTTGCGGAGTTCCTGTGGACCGATCCATCTCTACCCACCCTAATCGTTGTTCGGTCGGCTGGGTTCTTGGCGGAGTTCTTTATTCAATTCCACGAACATCATGGTAAGCCCGACATCCTATCCTATATGCGCAGGTTTTCATCCAGACTTATGGGCTAGTCATCGAGTCTCACTCAGAAAACCTGCCGTCACTCCGGATTGACAAACCGTTCCCCAGCCTTCTGCAACATGCCCTGTCCTTGGACCTCGCCAAGATGGACCCCACGGACCACGGCCACATCCCATACGTTGTCATTCTCGTGCGCGCGATGGAGGAGTGGAAGTCTTCGGTAGGTGAGGATTGGTATAAGGCGTTCCCCCAGCTAACTCGAGCCACCCCCTGTAGCACGATGGCAAGGTGCCAAAAACTTACCAGGAAAAACAAGTGTTCAAACAGGCGATTCGAGACATGAAGGTCAAGGTAGACGAAGAGAACTTTGAAGAGGCCGAGGCTCAGGCGTATCGCTGCTGGACAGAGACCACCGTCCCCTCAGATATTGCCGCTCTTCTTTCCGACCCAGTCTTGTCCCAACTATCCCTCGATTCACCCCAGTTCTACCACCTTCTCGAGGCTCTGAGACAATTCACCCTCCAACCCCCTTACACTCTTCCGCTCACGTCTACCCTGCCGGACATGAAGGCTGACACAACCAACTACATCCACCTTCAGAAACTTTATAAGGCGAAAGCTGAAGAGGACAAGAAGATCTTCCGTGGTCTCGTAAGGGTTCCTGTGGATGAGGCGGTCGCGGATATGTTCGTCAGGAATGCCCACCATTTGAAGCTCATGAGGGGAACGAAGTGGGGGCAACTAGACAGAGATCCTGCCGCCCTGGGTAGGTCGAACGCGGCCCGACTCTGCTCATTATTCTAATAACCTTCTCGCAGCTTCTTCTATCTCCGAGGCTCCCGACTCCGCTCCAATTCACTTGGCCTTCTCAGCCCTATCATCGTACATCGTGAAAAATGGTCAGAATTCTGGCCCGCTCGCACCGACGGAGGAAGAGCTCCTTGCCGAAGTGCAGGGGTTGTTAGGAGGCGCCCAGATCCCAGAGGAGTTAGAAATTGGCCTCAAGAATGCCGTCGGAGAACTGTAAGTCAGTGCGCTTCCTTAAATTCGACCCAACTGATGGAGCCCTAGTGTTCGTACTCCCACCGCCGACGTTCCGAACACTGCTGCCTTCATGGGAGGTGTAATCGCACAAGAGACAATCAAGATGATTACGAAACAGTATGTCCCTCAGAAGGGCTACTGTGTTATTGATCTCGTAGATAGCAAGACCGGGGTGGTGCAGGGATGAAAAAGTATAATGTACGACAATTAGAATGTGGGCGAGATAAGCAAGGAAAATGCTGCTGTACTTTACATCATCGAGCGATAGATACGACACTGGATAGCGGTGAGACGGTACGAATGCGACAATGAACAACGACGAACGAGAACAACCAAGAAACTAGGGACGAGACGCGAATAGACAAGAAGGGCGATTCACTTAGAATCGTTAATGAGATCTCTTAAGAGATTGTGGCCTTTCAGAAGGCCACCTTGGTCACCGAATTTCGCGACTTTAGACTTCTTAGAGGGTCTAAAGGGGGTTCGCGAAAAGTTCTCCGGGCTGCGGGTCGGCGACCTATCCTCCACAGCCCGCTTGAACGGCCGATTGGGTTTCTTCGAGGACAAGAGCCCGTGAATACGATGTGCGTCTTTCTCCAGAGTCAGGATCCAGTTCTTCTTGTCCATGATACCGAAGAACTTATTCAGAAGATCGTTACCCTGGATGGTCTTGCGCGAACCGATGATGATCAGCTTCGACCGGGCACGAGTAAACGAGACGTTTAATCGCCTCCAATCCTTCATGAGGTCTCCAATCTGTGTGTCGTGTTTCTGATCAGTCCCACTTCGAGTGCGAAGATTGTGAAGCACATACTTGGGCCTCGTCGTTAGACCGGACCATCGAGATGATAATACAGTCCTTGTCCCTCCCTTGACTCCGGTCCGCAGTGAGAATTTCGATCCCCTTCCGGTTAACCATCAGGTGAGAAAGCAGCTTGATCTGTTGCCTGTACAGAGAGATGACCCCTATCTGTTCCTCTTTGATACCACAGCCGATGAGTGTCTCGGTAAACCGGTAAACAAGTTCGGCTTCGACCTCGTTCTGCACGAGGTCTCCAACTCGGGTCTCATGGCCCGGAACCTGATCTGTGTCCACGAACACAGCTTTGATCCTATAGCCGCTTCAGTCCTGCACAGCACGGGATTTGGTGGTGAAAAACACACCTGGGGCTGAGCAGGTACTCAAGCCAGCATGAAACCCTATCGCACTTATCACCCGTGTTGACGTGAAGATCGTCAATGAACCGATAGCTCGGTATCTCCAGACACCTCTTCGCGACCTCCTCAGATCCGCACACCAACCTTCCTCCATAAATGAGTGTGTTGGACAGGTGCATAATGTCCTCGTTCATCCGGTACTGTTGAGTGAGGTCAACGACACAATCTGGGTGCTTCTCCGAGAGAAGGCGGAAAAGGGAGACTTCGAGCCCCGCTTTCTTGGCGGGTCTACTTCGGACCAGTGGCGGGAGCTGGTGATGATCGCCAACAAGGACAAACTTGTCTGCGAATCTCAGCGGGCCGAGGCAGGTAGGAAGGGTAATTTGAGAAGCTTCGTCGACGATGCAGTAGTCGAACTTGCGTCTGGAGAATAGAGCGCTATTATAAACTGCGTTCAGCGTTTCCGGAACAAACAAAACTCGGCCTTGCACTCACTGATCAATCGAGAGACAGGTCGCCGCAACAACCGGAGGAGTCATAACTTGGTACTCGAGTTGTTCGACAGTCAATGCCGTGCTCCTCGCTGACAGAGTGTACTCGAGGACGTCAGGGTGCATCTACCGCATAAACGTTTCAGTTTCTCAATCCTTTCAGAAGCGGCCCGCAAACGCACCTTCTCCAAATTCCCTACCCTCAGAATCCCAAAGTGCACATCCTTCAATTTCAACAAGATGGTGTCCACAGCCGAGTTCGTATAGCTGGTCAAAAACACTGTCTTGCCCAGATCCACCAACACCTTGATAAGCGCAGCGATGATCGTGGTCTTCCCCGTTCCAGGCATGCCTAGAATGAGCGCATAGTCTTCCGCATTCAAGACCTTCTCCATGGCCAGATTTTGGCTCGAATTGAGGGGTTTCGCAATCTCGAGAAGGGCAGGAGCGTGATGCGGGCTGTCGAGCAGTTCGTCATACTGTTTGTTGAAGACGGGCGGTCTGAGATCCACCACGAGCTCCAGACGTCTGGTATCACCGTTGACGTAGAATAGGTTAGCAAGGTTATGCCTTATTCTCGCCATCCCTGTGAACATCTCGTCCTTGTCAATCCTGAATTCCACGACGTCGTCATACAAAGCTTTGCCTCCTGACTTGGTCCTTGCCCTCTCCCCGATGTCCTGGGGGTCGATCTTATGGTCGATCCCAACGGTAACTTCCTCAGGGGTGAGTTCGGTGATGTATCCTTTGGCAAGAGCCAACATGTCTGGTTCTGCGGACACGACAATAGCGTCTCCGACGGACATATGTCCGTTCAACAAAGAGTCCGCCGCTTGGAGGCCAGGTTTCGGAAGAACCGGAAGGTAAAAATCCCTTCTCGTGAACCGATATGAGAAGGACTGGATCTTTCCAGCAGTACCATATTCCAACTTGATGGGTTTGTAAGATTTGTCCATGATCATCGAGCTGAAACACCTCCCGTGGGATTCACGATCCTCAGCGCCCATAGTCCACAACTCTTTCTTGAACCGGAGGAGGTCCTGCTCCTCGAGAGAGATAAGGGCTTCCCATTTGCGGAAAAATTCGCACTGGGAATCGGTAAGGTGCGCGGTTTTCTTCTCGTATAGTTTATGGAGGGGGGAAGTGGTGTCCTTAACACATTCCACCGCCTAAATGAGGTCAGGATCAGCCTGTGCAGCCTCATATACCCCACCCAAGTTCTCGACCTACCCTGCGGTAAAGCATACACGTGTCCAGCCCGTAGCATTTCTCGCAGATGTAGTCGTCCTCAATTGTCTGTGGCAGATGCTCGTCGGTAGGTTCAAAGTTGCCAAGTCCGGCCTTCTTCGTCAGGTCATCCGCCTTCTTTGCCATATGTTGGACCATATCGTTCCTCGCCACGAGGAGCGCTTGAATCTCGTTCCTCGAGGCGGTGACCTTGACGGGTTCCTCGCTCTGGGTGTTATACAACAACCCCTCGTCAACCTGGTAGCCGTACCGCTCGCTCATGAGGAGAGTGTAAAGCATAGTCTGCGCGCGGTATTCGATGTTTCTGCGTTTGGGGTCCCCCGTTTTTATTTCGAGTGGCATTGGACCGGAAAAGGTCGTCTTCTTGATCTGCCCCCGATTATCGTACGGAGATTGTTGATTTTCGATGACAGCGGTGACAGAAGCGTCCATTTTACCCTTGAGACCGTAGGTAGGGGACCAGATGTCTTCCTCAACATCAAGGACTTGTGCAATCGCAAGCAATGACGATTCACCATTCTTGGCTCGAACTACATCCAGAATTGCGTCCGGCTGGAATATCCATCACCACCTGCGGGAACCAATAGATTGAGATTCTCCTCACCTTTGGAGTCTTCCCAATGTACCGCTTCGAGAACATCTCGAGTCCAACGGCGCGTTCCCTGACCTTCTCAGTCACTTCTTCCACGGACATTTCGATCTTCAGTATATCCAGTAGCTTGCGCCGACAAACGTCATCAATCTCGTCGTTGATGAACTTTGTATCCCAACGTTCTTCGCTCAGGCAAGACTCCATGACCTCGTGGAGAATGTGACCCCACACAGAAGCAGGACTGGTATCAGATGTTCCCCGGACAAGGTTGCTGATGAGTGTTCTGCGGCGGCATACTGAGCCATTAGAGAGCGACGTCGCGGTGATGAGGTAGTCTGGGTGATGAATGAGGAGGTTCTCCTTGGAACTGATGGTTATGGCAGGGGTCCCTGTGATGGAACCGTCCCAATCTCCGATAATGTTGACAATATCGTCTGAAAGAGGGGCTCAGGTACACGAGGACGATGACGTTTTGGGCTCCGTACCATTTTCAAGCGGTGTTAATGCCCACACATCACGGAGGATGACGAGCCTATGTTCTTCCGTCTCGGCAACCTTCACTATGACTTTCTGACAATTCGTGTCAGCCACAGATACAAGTAACGGCCGATATTATATAAAAATGATCCCCGACGGCGGTCAGCCCAGCCCTAGAACCCTAGGGGTGGTAGTCCCATAAAGGGTTGGGTATTCTTGACCAGGCGTCAAGTGATAAGATAACTCGCTTAATCCCTGTAGACTTCCCTGTGATACAGAGACAGCGAGGGGAGGGGGGGAGCAGACCACTCACCTGCACTGGATGATCCAGATCGCTGTACTTGGTGATGTTCACGATTATACACCTCGTACACGGTTTTGTGTACGGCGGCGGAGTGATCGTCGGCCCACCGCCACCCGCGACCCCCATACCCCTGAGGTTCTTGGGCTTCACGGGAGTAAACTTCTTGGCCTTCGTAGGCGATTTTGGTTTCCTCGGGGTCGTGATTCCGTCATTCTCTTCGTCCATGCCCCAGTCATCCCAGTCGAAGTTCTCCGCTCCTTCGAGCAACGCCCTGTAGTCCACATC
>Ga0307517_10002250_pt1:0-30000 | contig 31152 bp, 38 predicted proteins | sample 23_EM_MG_FD_194515 | JGI IMG/M metagenome (GOLD analysis project Ga0307517, IMG submission 194515) | Populus trichocarpa ectomycorrhiza microbial communities from riparian zone in the Pacific Northwest, United States - 23_EM | ecosystem: Host-associated > Plants > Roots > Unclassified... | reverse complement strand
AGCGAGAGAGAGAGAGAGAACGAAACGAAGCGAACGGTCGCTGTCATTCACACACACACGTAAACTCTCACCTGGCGCGTGATCTGCCGCCATCAAAAGATGACGAACGGGGGTGCTGCATCCCTCACCTTCAGATTGCCTTTGTCCCTAAATTAGAGTTAGAGGTCCCCAATCTACCCTTGTTGCTGTTCCTCTGCCGCGATCCTCTATTGATGTAAACCCCAATCTCACTTGACGTGTACCGTCCCGGTCATCTGAGGTTACGCCAACTAAAACAACCGTCCCTTTTTTTGTTCAGAGTAATCTACCAAGACCGCGCCACTAGAACGTCTTCTTCTTCTCGTCCACAGACAATCCACCCGGACCCATGTTCACAAGCAGAATCAGTCCCCCAACAATCGCTGTAATTTTTCAGATCGTCAGTAAATCATCCGAGCTACAAAACACGTTTGTGAATCTCACAAAGGGTCTGGAAAAAGTCGTATCTGCATGACGAGCAAACATCACGTCAACAATCTCTTTCCACGTAATAAACCACACTCACTTCAAGAAATCGCGTTGAGGATGAGCAGAATGTACGCTCCACCAGTTGTTGGCGAACACGTTGAACACGCTCAAGAGGAGGACGAGGAAAGCAGCCGACCACTTCGCTTTGAAGCCGACAGCAACCATACCGCACGCAGCCAAACCAACGATCGACACAAACACTCGTCCAATGCTCCACTGTCCTTGAATCACGAATCCCAAAAAGAGGAAGATGAGCAAGACCCGACCGGCAAGAAGGAAGCTGTCAATTAGATAAATCCATTAGAGACCGTCCCTCTGATGCCGACTGAATCTCGTCTCACTATTTCTTTCGGTCGTTCTCGCTGATGGTCGGAAGTCCGGCGAACGGAGTTCTTCGCGTGATCATAGAGTCACTAAAGACCATGAACAATCCGCCAATGACACTCAAGTTGCGCAAGAAGAAATTAAGGTCGAAAATGAGGCCATAACCGAATCCTTGGACGATGACAACACCGAGAAGTCCGCCAATAGCAAATTCCGTGTGTTTCTTCGTGATAACGGCACCGGAGCCTGCAAGCATAGTCTGAACATCCACAACGTCATTCAAGCCACCCATCAACACATCCAAATCGGGTCAGGAATGACGCACGGCGACGTTGATGAGCAAGAACGTGTGTGAAATCCCCCACGGAAAGTTACGGTGTCTAGAGACGGGGAAATGTCCTTGAGAGCGTACGCGAGAGAGAGCTTTGCGGGCCGAGACTCACTTCTGCAAATACCACAGCTGATCGCCCCACTGCGTGAGGATACGTATCGAGTCCTCAATGAACGTCACGACAATCAAGAACCGTCCAATTGCCGGCAGGTGAGGCTTCAGAGGCTGCGCGTATATTTCGACGTTGTCCTCAATTTGTTCCCCGAGCTGGCGAATTTTTTCCAAAGGGTCATCCGGGTTTGCAGCACGGTACCCCGACGACGTTGGTCGGCTGTTTGACAACCCATGAGGATCCGGTGAGTAGCCACTTCTACCAGCTGGGCGAGCAATGTTAATTCTGGACGTCATCTCAACGGGGGGGGTGACGGTTCGAAGACTCGAGGGTGGAAGGAGAAGGCAAGGGGAGCGGACGTGATGTCGAGCGCCTTCTAACCGGGGCGGACTGTAGACGTGGCGATTGCAAACTCACGTGTCCGGGAAGCCTCATGGCGGGGCAACATACCGCCTAGGATCACTCATCGCCCACAGTCTATCATCCGTCATCGTTTTACCGCCGTGTATTAGGAGATTCAGTACAATGTAATCTGATACTAAAAGCCAAGTATTTAAATAGGGAGGACGGTGTTGAAGATGACATCCCAGAGTTTGCCTGTGGTCGAGACCTTAGTTCGGTGAAGAGCAGAAGAGGATTTGCGTCAGAGACATACTCGTGACACCGAAGCCCAACTCGTAGTTTTTGTAGTGGTGTGCAAGGTGATACTTCTTCACCTCCCTCAGGTAAGCGGGGAGTTTCGTGTGATGCAAAGCATAATGCGTGCAGTCGTAGAAGACGTCTTTGTGTCAGTGAGCAAACAACGCGATCGGATGAAGAGTACACCCACAATACGTGTACGCCCCCGCGATGATACAATTAGCCCACGAAGTCGGGAAGAGGAAATGTCCCAGTTGCGTGAATGGATACGATAGCGCCGCTAAAAGGAGGGGCGGCATCACCAATCGCAACCTAGATAAAGTCAGAACTAATCAGCGCAAAAGAATCAAATCTCCACTCACGGATCCATGGGGAGATAGTGGTGAACACCGTGCATTAAGAAATGTACCATGAGGAACATGGGGTTATCCGGAAGGTAGTAATCGATGTGGAAGAGGAACCTGTGCATCGAATACTCGAGGAAAGTGAAGACAAAGTTTCCAAAGATGTACAATGGGGCTGCCTTCGCGATAGTGGTAGCTGATACCGAGGAAATAAGTGACAGGGGGAGAAGGGGATTCTCGGTAAACAAAGGCAGGGACTGCTCAAGTTGGACAGTCCCCCTGCAGAGGAGATATCCCGCAATCGGCAACCAGAACATGGGGACGATGTACCACTCGGTCTTGGTGAAAACCTGGAGTACGGGTCAATAAACCTCCAAGGCCCCAGCCCCGAAGTGGGCACACCTCTAAGTAACCAGGGCCGAACAACCTGGCAGACTGCACAACGTGGCGAGGTTGGTGGATCTGCTGGAGGTAGTACGCCTTCGAGAAGTTGGCGTAAAAGAATTGGGACAACAGAGGCTGCCTGAGATCCAAGAATTGGTTCTTCTCGTAATCCGTCGAGACATCTGTTTCGTCAGGTTGGAAGTTCTCGGGTGCGACCCAATTCTCATCAACAATACCAGCGTCGGCTCCCAACCGTCCGATGAGGAACTCGTCGAGCATGTTATACGCGGAGTCGGAGTGGTCGTGCTCAGCGGAATCCTTCATGATTTCCCCGACATCCTTTCCGGCATACTTGAGGATAAGGTCGTCACCTCCCGGATGATCTGGGAGGAACTGGGTCACGTCATAGACCTTTCCGTCGCGGGTGACCCAGCAGCTTTTGGGAGACGCGTGTTCCTCGACGTCCTCGGAGGCAAAGATGCGAATCCGTTTCGTGAGCGACATCGACTGCGGTGAGGGAGAACGAAGGGGTGTCGGTCGACCAACTCCGAACCCTGATTTTATCCGACGTGGTGCGACTTGGACCTTATGTAAGCCTAGTGACCCCGCGCTTCGTCTGGATTCGACCTAGACTGAAAGAAAAGATATCAGGGTCTTCCACCAACCGCATCGACCGTCTCTCAGTCGCCCACTTCGCTGTCGGGATGCTCTTGCTGACGACGGCGTCGACGACGCTGTCGCGTATACGCGTTCCCATGTCTCAAATAGCTCGCGTAGTGAATAGAGAACAAATTTGCCAGACGCGAGAGATCAATCAGAAAATTCTCCCTCGTTCTACCCACGACCTCTCGCAGTCATGACCAAGTACATTCTTGTCTCTGGAGGTGTCATTAGCGGCATTGGGAAGGGTGTAATTGGTGCGGCTCACCTGCAGAATCTACAGCATGTCATCTTTGCTTCAACCCCAATCATGTCCCCCCTTCAGCTTCCTCCACCGGTCTTCTGCTCAAGATGGCCGGTTTGAAGGTTACTGCCATCAAAATTGACCCCTACATGAACATAGATGCGGGAACCATACGGCCTCAGGAGCACGGTGGGATCAAGAAACAGCTTTTCTACTCCTTGGAATCCTGACATCGAGGTTCCACAGGCGAGGTCTATGTCCTCAACGACGGCGGAGAGGTAGACTTGGATCTCGGAAACTACGAGCGATACCTGGATGTTACCCTCTCGCGCGACAACAATATTACGACGGGAAAGATCTACAGAGAGGTCATTGAAAAAGAAGTTCGTGTCGCCATCCCGTATGGAATATCCGCCAGCGCCTTACGCTCTCACTAGCGCCGCGGGGACTACCTCGGCAAGACTGTGCAGGTGTGACTTGTGTCTTAGTGTGAAGGGATGGGTCCAGCTAAAACGCCCACAAGATTGTGCCTCATGTCACGAACGCGATCCAAGACTGGATCGAGCGCGTTTCGAAAATCCCCGTTGACGAGACGGACGAGGAACCCGATGTCTGCATCATTGAGGTACCCCTTCCCCGAACAATATCCTGCCCTTGTCGTTGACCGTTTTTTGAAGCTGGGCGGAACCGTTGGCGACATTGAATCTGCGCCCTTTATCGAGGCGATGAGACAGTTCCAATTCCGTGTTGGTCCGGAGAACTTCGCACTCATCCACGTCTCCCTCGTCCCCGACATGCACGGAGAACAGAAAACAAAACCCACACAGACGACCGTCCATGCGCTTAGAGGGCTCGGTCTGCTTCCCGACATTGTGAGTGTTCCCGATCCGACCTTGTTCTTGAAGTGATCCCGCCAACTGCTTGCGAAGATCGCCTGTAGGTTACTTACTTCGGCACCGCTAGAAACAGCGACCAAGAACAAGATTTCTATGTTCTGTCACGTCCAGCCCCAGCAGGTCGTCGGAATTCATAACGTGTCCTCAGTGTACCACGTACCGCTGCTCTTACGGTCTCAAGGATTGATCGAGTTCCTCCACAAACGGCTCAACCTGCAGGCTATCGATGTCCCCTCTAGCATGATCACCAGGGGTGAAGGGATTGCCGAGAGGTGGAAGGAACTAACGAAGCGGTCCGTCCGCCTCCTAACGGGTCCATATCCATAGCCCTTACAGAGTACCTGCAGACAAGAACGAGTCCTTGACGACGTTTCGATTGTGCTCGTGGGCAAGTACACCGACATGAGAGATTCGTACATGTCCGTGGTGAAGGCTCTTGAACACTCAGCCTTCCGTTGCAACAGGAAACTCATCCTCCAGGTTATACCGTTTTTGGGGCTCAGTGTGACACATCGTTGACACATACAACAGTGGGTTGACGCCTCAAATCTTGAACACGAGATGCAGGAGATCACCCCTGCCAAGTATCATGAAGCATGGAAGACCGTCGTCGGGGCCGGGTGTGTTTTTACCTCATGGAAACGCCAACCGCATGACCCAGTTGACTCCCCTGACAGGGGTATTCTCGTACCAGGAGGGTTCGGCCGGCGAGGGACGGAGGGCATGATGCTCGCCATCAAATGGGCACGGGAGCAGAAGATCCCCTTCCTTGGGATTTGTCTAGGTTTCCAGCTCGCCGTGATTGAATGGGCCAGGAATGTTTGTGGTCTTGCCGGTACGTCTTACGCTTCACTGTCTGAACGTCTCGTGGTCTCAGTGGATGCGACCGGGGCACCCTTTTCATCCGGACCTTTCCTCCTTTCATACACTGTGAATAACGTCCTAACTCCATTTGGAACAACAATCCAGGTGCCACCTCCGCCGAGTTCGACAATCATGCAAAGCACCCTGTCGTGATATTCATGCCCGAAATCTCCAAAACCCATATGGGGGGTACCATGCGACTTGGTCTACGCCCGACTGTATTCGGCGCTTCTAGCGAGGAGTGGTCCAAGACTCGCGGGCTCTACGGCGGAGCTGGAAAGATCTGGGAGAGGCATCGCCATAGATATGAAGTTAACCCCGATTATATTGATCGCTTGAAGCAGGGTGGGTTGGAGTTTTTGGGTAAGGACGAAAAAGGGGAGAGAATGCAGTTCCTCGAACTTCGTGGTACGTCTCAGTTACACGTCTTCGACACGTCTGCAACCTCACCTTCCACCTTTCGACAGACCACCCCTTCTTTGTTGGACTGCAAGCCCACCCCGAATTCTGCAGCCGACCTCTTAACCAGTCCCCTCCCTTCCTCGGCTTTGTCGCTGCGGCTTCCGGTGAAGCTGTTTTGAGAGAACAGGTCGAAGCTCAGAAGGCGTCTTTCAGACCGCCACACCCTGAGAACGCTATGATCAGCGAACAGGCACTTCGAGACGGGGAACAGCTAAGGAAATACCGGGAGAACATCCTGACCAATGGACCTGTCGACCCTGAATCCTCCTAAACAAAGTGCCGACGTCACCGGGTCCCCCGTGTTTGCCATCTCCAATAAACTTACTATGTGAAGGGGAGGTTATAGATCTTTCACGAGCATGTTGTACTTGTGTTAGAGTCGTTTAACCAATGAGGTGTGGCTATTAAATGTATTAAGGCGGTAAAGTATGCTGGCAGCATTACAATAGAGGTAATAACTTTTTTGGCCGGGCCACCGGCCCTCTATGAAGACATCTAGAGGGGGATACTACGCCCTCCGATTTGCGAAATGCCGTGTTCGTTTCCGGTAGCTATCCCTATCCCTATCCTGAGGATCCCCTTCATCGAAACCTTCTGAGAACCGACGACCCCCAGGTCGACCTGATCGGTCATTTCTACCCCGCTCGTTTCCTCTGTCCGTCCAACGAGGCGTGGTTCTCTTCATAGAGCTGCCAGGGTAAGGAGCGGGCCGCGAACCGAACCTGTGGTCCTTTGCTCTTGGGACGCCAAGTCGGGCCAGGTACGCCTCAGGAATGTGTGGAGGTTCGGACAGCCCGAGGGCTCCAACAGTCCACTTCTTGAGTCCTTCGACAATGACCTGTCGTTGGACACGCAGTTCGGAAACCTTTCCGAGATAGTAACCGAGGCCAGATATCAAGGTCTCCTTAATCGCGTCCCCGTCTACCATCACCAAGAGCTCTTGGATTTGCTTGTCAATGGATTTCAGGGTAGTGAGGTAGGGTCGTTGGGCCTGGGTGTGGGTGTTGTGCTTGTCAACCTCCGTGGCGAGCTCATCCACTTGGGCCGTCAACTCGTCAACGGTGAGAGTTTTCAACGGGATACTGTTCATCTGCCAAGTGACGAAACCAGTTTCCCAAGGAAGGAGGACCAAGTCACCCCGTCCCTCTGTGCCAGCGCGGCCAGTTCTGCCAACACGATGGACGTAGACGTCGGCCGTGGGTGGCATACCGATCTGGATAACTCTTGTCACTCCTGGGTAATCGACACCTCTGGCAGAGACATCGCTGGTTACTAGAACAGATGCGCGAGTGTCGTCGGCCCTGAAAGCATTTGAAGCCCGGGTGCGCTGATCCTGACTTCTCTTGGAATGAAGCTCGTAGAACCGGGTATTGCGGCCGGCTGGGAGGGTAGTCTTAGACGCCTCACGCAAAAGGGTGTGGAAGAGCTGCGTCATTTTGGTGGTCGGGAAGAAAATGACGGTCTTGGAGAGTTTAGGGTTGGTGAGTTGGTCGTGGGCAAGTAAACGAAGGATATGAGGGAGTTGATCCCCAGGAGAAGGAAGGACAGTATGGTATTGGTGGACGTGAGCATGGACGGGAGAGTCTTCCGTGACGCAGTTGATGAATACATGGTTCTGGTCCAAGACCTCGCGAGCGATCTGTTGGATAGCTTTGGAGACGGTGGCGGAGAACATGAACGTCTGTCGCTCCGGAGTCGGTGGCATCATCTTCACGATAGCTTCGATGTCCTCCCTGAAACCCATATCCAGGAGTGTATCACCCTCATCAAGCACAACCTACAATCAACGAAGTGATCGGTTTAGCACTATCACGATTCGGAAACGGTTGCATACCATAGATGTCTTTTTGAAGGCGTTCTTGACCGCCGGTTCGCTCGTCAAGACGTCAAGAAGGCGACCCGGAGTGGCAACCACAATGTCGCGGCGTTTAGTCATCCAATCTCGCATTTGCCGGTGTTTGCTGGTCCCCCCGATGAACAGCTGGATCTGCAAATCCCGTTGATGGCAAGCTAGGTTCGAAGCTTCTTTCGCGATCTGGGTCGCCAACTCGCGTGTGGGGCTAATGATCAAGACGCCAGCGTTCTCCCTCGCATAGTTGTGCACCACCCTGGACAAGGGGAACTTGTCTCTGGGAAGGCCTGAATCCACAAGTGCCTGCTCACCAACCGCCTTCAAGGTCTTGACGCGCTGTTCGATTGCCGGAATCACAAACGCCGCGGTTTTACCGGTACCGGTTCTTGCCTTGACAAGTAAATCTCGGGGAGACGACTGAGACTCATCGGAAGGAAGTTCTGAGTCGTAAGGGTCCGAAAGGCGAGGGAGGTAGTCGAAAACGGCCGCCTGTACGGAGCTCATGTGTGTGAACTTGTACGGTGATTGTGTGACGGCTCTGAGCGTCTCCGTTGAGAGGATACCTTCCATCGACTCGAACGTACGCTTTTCGGCGTTGGGGTCAACCTCCTTGTAGTGCCCAAAGCGGTGTTCAGTCTGGTTGCGGCGACGGGTCGCGGTTGAGGTGTGCCTAAACTGAAGTGCTGAAAGACCTTCCAAGCCGTCAGACAGCGCCGGATGGCGTTTTGCAGTGAAAATACCCACATCTTGGGGTGGAGTGAGTGAAGCTACGGAAGGACGAGCTGCGCGTCGCTGAACCGAGGGCGGTCCAGGACGACCACGACTGGAGGAAAACCATTCGATGGCCGTTTGCCAGCAAGGATGGTGGGAAATTTGTTCCGCGTCCCCGAAGCGAAGTTATAGTTGACGCGTGTTTATTTGGTACATTTACAACTACAAATACTACGGCAAATACACTTGGTCTCGCAACGATAAATAACATGAATATCAGAACCCTTCGATATCCTTTCTCCAACCCTCCAACCCCCTCATCTTTTCCCAAGGCGACGCTCCAGAACATGCCGCATATGCAGGGTCCACATGCCAATCCACGACCGCTTCTATCGCCACCAATAACCTCTTATCCTCCACCCTCGCCAACCTTTTCCAGATACTGGCGACTGTTGTGGAACGGTCGTATACAAATATTCCAGCCAATCTCTCGATATCAAGAAGGTCCAGTATCCCGTGTGCCACCCACTCCTCCCTTTCGGGATCGTGGATCGTTATCAGGGACGCCCCCACGTACTTGACACACTGCATGCCCTCCACCGTTTCTACGAACCTCGGTCCCAGAACCGGTAGGTTCACGTAGAGGTGTGTAACGGAATTTGCGAAGGCGCCGGGAGGGATATATCCACCATACAAAGTTGAGGTGTCGTTGTCCGTGCAGATAATGAGCTCCTTCGGCCGCGACCTGGTTCTTGTACACTCCATGATATCCGCACTGCAAACCAGCCGGTCGAGCCGGTCGCATGCATCGACGATCCGGAAGAGGCACGACCCTCGGCACACGATCGTGAGGTCACGGACGAGCGAACGGTGGTGTTTGTGGGGGTCGATGGGGGAGAAGTTGAAGAACCATCGGTGGAACCGTTGGGAGTTGTACCACCTGACTTGTATCGAATGGTAAAGTATCGGCTTTATGAGGTTGTAGACCGCTTTGGAGACAAGACAGAGGTTCAGAGCCGTCGCTTTCTGGCTCGCCGCCTCCTCTATGATGGAGAATATCGTCTCGGTGGGTAAGGGAGGAAATGTGTCACAGTGGTCGGTCATTGGGAAATTGTTTTAGAGCACAGAGCGGGTTGGTAACTAGTGCTTCCTAAGTACTCTGCCGCAAGCCTCTTCCTCAGACTATCGGAGCCAGGGATCATCACGGGACCAGTGGACTCAGGAGATCACCTGATGATGTTATTGGACGACCGTATCTCCGGCTGTGTCGCAACCCACGTCGGTTTGTAATCAGCGATCAAGTGTAGGCTGAACAGAAAATATACACACCATTCGCCTGGTCTGCAGCGCGCAACTTGTCGGACTCCAGGACAAATCTATCCATCAACTTCTTGGGTAAAACCCAAACGACGAGTAGATGGACGAGGGGGGCGGTCCCCCTCACGCTTGTCAAGAAGCACGTCCACATAACACTGTGAAACTTGTCAAGTCGAATGCCGTTTTCTCGGGACGAAAGGAAAAGGTACCCGACAACAATTAGCCTGAAACGATCCTCAAGGTTGCGAGATATTCTTGGCTCCTTCACCAGGACCCAAATCCCCAGCATAGATGTCATCGACAGTAACTCGAGGACACCCATCGAACTCGTGTACCAGTCGTAGGCCGCGTGCTCGAGCAACGCCATCATATCGGGGCGTTCGATGAGGACGATTGGAGCCTTTTGAATACAGAACCCGACAATAAGTGCGCTCCAGCACAACAACAACGTGAGGGATGTGCCCAACAAAAACTCCAAGAAACCCCAGCGCAACCTCCCACAGGCGGTATGGGTATTGCACAACTTCCAACGATTCTGGTACTTGTCGAATATACCGCCCTTCCTGGTGAATGGTACCCCAAGAACCGTCCCGCCAATGACACCACTGTAAAGGGCGTCGGTAAGGGCGTCCGATCCGTCACCAAGGGTACGAGTGCGAATGTTCATGTAGCCATAGACGGTCCAGAGAACGATCAGGAAGCAGTAACCCACGACAGTTAAGAATCGAATCAAAGTGCCGGTGACGATGGGTCGTGCAGGTGGTCTCGCTGGGCCCGTTGCCGAGGAAAGCGAGGGGCGTCCGGCTTCCGGGTCTTCATACGGGGGCGGGGGAGCTTGTTCCTCCGGGTGTATGTTCTCTTCGGGAGCCACCCTCTTGCTGAAAGATTCCACAACTGATTCTGCGGGCTCGCTCATGGCCGGAGGAAAACCCATTGCGGGGATTTGTCCGTGGCGGGCTTACCAGAGAACGAGTTTACATGTCAGCCGCTTCGTGAGATATAACTGGAGTTCTTACTCGCGAAGGTCGAAGAGAGGTTTTGATACGATTAGATCATCACGCGCCACGACCGAAGCCGATCAGGGTGCCTTGAGATATTTCCACGGAGCATAAAACTATCCTCTGTGAAGGTGGTCGGGGTATATGATTATCGAGAACCAACCAAAACACAAGTCACGGTCAAAGTCAAAAAGCCTCCACCTTCTTCTCCCTCCTCACCCTCCCCTTCTTCTCCGGCTTGTCTTTCGCCTGCGAATGGTCCTCACCGGTCTGGGCCTTGGCCGACCGGTCCTTCGTCTGCCTGAAACAGAGGAACTCGATGCCAGTCGCCCGGCGAGTATCTGCCAACGTTTTCTTCACCACGTCCAAGCTACCTTGTAGATTCGAATCACCCGGCCGTCGTTGATACGCCTGGGATATCTTGTTGTAGAGTTCTGTGAAGTTCTTATCAGCCGTGGGGCCGACATGTCGCGAGAGTGTTTGATGCATGAATTCAATCTCTAGTGTCGCCTATATGAACTAGGATTAGCGTACGCCTCCCCGCATGGGAGAATTTACCTACCCGCAGCATCCCACCCATTCCAAACCTTCTCACTTGCCGGAAACACCCCAAACATTCCTCGGCCAAATCGTCCACCAATGCGCCCAACGCCCTATCGAGCAAACTCGGCGCTGCGCTGCTGACCTGGGCATGTACTCCGACGAGGTATATTAAAGTGTCGAACATATACGGCCGGATTTCTAGCAAGGAGAGATCAGCCATGTCAAAAATCCCAATGGATCCTTCCCAAGACCTTTTGGTTGAGGTGTCTCGTACCAGTCCATCTCACTGTCGAGGATACCACCTCGCACGATCGCAGTAATGACGCTGGACTTGGGCTTGATGTAACTATCGAAGAGGGTCTTGTTGAGTTCTTGGACGACTTTTGCGAGGGTCTAGGCAGGAGGTGTGTTAGCCTGGGTACGTAATTTTTACAATTCCTCGAACCTGGCGATCGTTGGCTAATGAGACGTTCAGTGACCCCTCCAGCTCGGTCATCATCCCTGGGACCAACTTGGTTGACAGGTAACAAAAATTCGAAACGACCAGAAGGATTCTGTTTTCCTGTCAGGGCGTGAGTGCATGATGTGTTTTTATTCCGGGAGCACTGACAGTTTCTGTCAGGTCAAGGAGTTCCAAGGGATTCGACCCAGGCGTGGTTCCCATATCAATCACTGCAGCCTGATGTCCATGCGAGACGGGGGATTCTTCGGATGCCAGGTGGACAAGACCATCGAGAAAAGCGTAAACGGTCTCCAAGAATGCCTTCGTAATCCTCGATAGAAACTCTTGGCTGATAGTGTGCTGCTTTAGCGGTTTGTGCGGGTTCAAGGCCGATGGAAGGTCCACCCCTCCGGCCAGTTTGAACGCGACTGTCGTGAGGTGTCGCTGGAAGGTCTGTATCTCACCGAGGTACAAGGTAGTGGACGGTTCATTTGGGTTGCTCTTCCAGTCCTCTAGATAGTAGAATATATTGGCATCTGCGTCGAGAATTAGGGAGATTTGTCATTCAAGAGGAGAAACGAAACTTGACCTCTTTTCCATGCCTGGATTAAAGTTTCCTGGAACCCGCGACGCGCGCTCTCCAAAAAACTCTTGGTGTTGGTGCTGACCTCACTAGAGATCTCCAACGCGCTCACTTCGCTCATTGTCTCTTGCACCTCACCGAGAACCTTGGTGAGGAAATGGCCCATCGTGATAGAGTTTGACGCTTTGGGAAAGAAAGGTGTACGATCTTCGGGACCGACAGGGGAAGTGATCTCGACGTCGCTGAACATGAAAATTTTCGCAATGAAAGAGATGTACAATTTTACGATATCCAACGCCATGATTCGACATTGAGTGGGGCTTCTCCTTGAGTTCGTCGTCTGCAGCATAATCAACGAGCGTCATGTCGGATTTACAAACAACGACCCACTCTCTTATACTTCCCGTCGAGGAAGTTCTTCGCTACCCGCCAGAAGCTTGGTAATGACACAATCATAGCCTCCGAAACGTTCTTGACATATGTGACGATCACCTCCCAGAGCTCGTGGTTACCGGTAGTAGCTGCGCAGCGGGTCAATAAGAACAAAACGCCGACAACAGACCGTAATCACCTATGGTCGCTTCGCATTGTTTCGATTCCAAGACGGGAACACATATCCGTAATTCAGAGGCCAGCCGGTCGATGAGGTCGTCCGGTCCAGAGACCCTAGGCATGGTCCTATAATAAACAGCTTCGAACGGTGAACACCAATGGGCCAACGGTTGGAGAAAACCCGAGTTACCTTGCACGTTGGCCATGGCTGATGCCCGTATATCTTTCATTCGCTTCATAATAAAAGCATGCTGGCCGTCAAAGTATTTCCACATAGGGTCCTCGCTCGAACTGAGTTCCAACAATATCCTGCGACATCATTGTGAGCTGGCGTCATGTAGAACATAGCTAGGAATCACGTACTCGATGGTCTTCTCGTGTTCGTCAACCGTCCTTGAAGGGTCCTGGAGTTGAACCAGCAACAGGTTTCGCATCTCTCCCATGACCTTTTCCACCGTTGACCACACTTTGTCCAGTATCCGCTTCTGTTGCTCCGAAATCACAGAATCTTTGCCCGAAGCCGAAGCGTTACCAACAGGCAGCAGCTGTTCCGGCCGTGATTCCAACATGAACTTGCCCTTCTTATAGTCCCTCATTGCAGCATCTTGACGACCCTACTGACGTCATGAAAAGTCTTCTGGAAGAAAAACAGAATATCTCACCAACTTAATCAATTCAACGAGAGAGCTCGGGAGATTGAAAAAGAATTTTGAGCGTTCGAAGACGCCCAACGTCGTGACAAGCTTTTGTACTTTGGATGCGTTCTCAAGAACCGGCAGGAACACCTGGTCGGCCTTCTGAGCAGCCTCTGCGTAGTGTTAACTTCATCAATTCCCCAAGAAACAAGTGAAAACTTGCTCTTGACTTCATCTCGCAACGGTCGTGACGCATATTCTGCTCGTGGAGACAAAAGGCCTTCCCCCATTTCAGCGTAGAGTGCTACGTGCGGATTCAGTAAATGCGGCATGAGAACAAGGATTACCGCCACCATCTGTATGAGCCTTCACAGCGACGAATCTGTCAAAGTTCTCTTCAACCAGCACTCGAATGGCTTCCGATCGTGCGTCAATGGAGGTCTGCAAGTTCCCCAGCCCGGCATTCAGATCTTGGTACGTAGCGTTCGGGTGGACGGTCGACAGGAAGAGCTTCGGGTTGAACTGTTTTGAGGTTACCAAAACAGAAGCTCCTGGGGACTAGTGGTGAGTCTTCTGCTGCATGGTTAACAAAATGGACGGGGATGCCGACTTGTTTCTGAGTTCATGCCCCTCAGACTATACTAAATCAGCGCCAGAAGTTCCCGCGGCTAGTTGTTCACGCACTCTGGTGTCCCTCCCAGGCCTAACGGATCCGCGGTATCACTATCTGAGATTACGGACCCTTCGAACGGTACCTCCAGCTCATGGTCGATGACTTCCCATTCCCTATAGCCCACCGTTCAGTTGTTGCAAGTCTCCAGACACCAAAGGACACATACGTGGGTGCGAGGGTGGACAAGCCATAAGTTTTGAGGAGGGAAGCTTCGTCGATGTCGAAGTTGAGTTTACCCATTCAGATCCAGAGGTGATCGATTCCGATCACTCAGACGGTCCCCCTTCGACCTCGTTCATTCGCATAGTGCACGATGCAGACGGGTCTTATCCAGAATGCGCACGACGACCTCGTCGCCGACGCCGCGTATGATTTCTACGGGCTGCATCTCGCGACGTGTAGTCTCGACCAAAGGTCTCCATCTCGGCAACTTATGTTTTAGTTGTGATCTACAAACTCATACCCCACACCCAGGATCAAAGTCTGGAAGCTGGACGAAGGTACTGGGGAATGGGCGCTCAAAGACGCTTGGAGGGTGTGTGCTGGCACCCCGAGGCACAAGGCATTCGGTCGTGGTGGCTAACATGGGATCTAGGCTCACGACGCGACCGTGTCCAAACTTTCATGGGCACACCCAGAATTCGGGTCGATCCTCGCGTCGTCCTCATTCGACCGGACAGTAAAGATTTGGGAACAGACATACTCCGAGCCAGAATCCCAGGCTAACGGCGCAAAGAGTCAAAACGCCTCACGGTGGATCGAACGAGCCGTGTTAGTGGACGCCAAAGGGACAGTCCGTTCAGTCGAGTTTGCACCTCATCACTTCGGTCTTAAGCTTGTCAGTGCCAAAAATTCTACGCTTCAATGTGATATCATTCAACCCATTCCCAAATAGGCCACAATATCTTCTGATAATTATCTACGCGTTTACGAATGCCTGGAACAACCCGTGCTCACGACATGGCAACTTACAGAGGAGATCGATATACTATCCCTCCCATCAATTCAGGGACCACTCTCCAACCCCGTCGCACTCACCACTCCTACCCAGCCATTTCCCTCTCTGGAAAACACCCCATCACTCCCAGCTCACTCATTGCAATCGCAACAATCACTGACTAGGATCGGACCTGGCCCGCATCGCGAGGCCGATGGCGGTTGGTGCATTTCCTGGTGTAAGGAGAGATACTGGGGAGAGATCCTTGCCGCGAGCGTCGGAACCATAGGAACACTACATGTGCGTCGAGCGGCTCGAGGATATATCTTACCTGCCTGACAACATTGCTTTGTCTATAGATCATCCAACTGTCCCCATCACGAAGGCCTCTAAATCTACTAACGCTCGATCCATATCCTTCACCCACAACTACCTCGTTTGATGAAGCGGGGAATGGTCCCTCACAAACCCGTTATGCCATCACTTCCGTTTCTTGGGCTCCTTCCTGCGGACGGTCTACCCACCTCATCGCTACTGGCAGCCGTGATGGTCACGTTAGGATATGGAGAGTGAAACGTCCTGACGGAACTGGTGAAGAATCGAACGAAGGGAAATGGTCTGCACGGATTGCCGGTGACTTCGATGACCACAAGTGAGCGAAGTACTGCAACAAATCCATAGATGGAATTTGACCCCCCCCCCCCCTTAGGTCATCAGTAGGAAGGGTTGAATGGAACGTCACAGGGTAAGTCCGCTGTTACTGATTCTTGGCACACACGAGTCTGACCTTGATTGAAGGACCGTATTATGTTCTTCTGGGAACGACGGACGAGTCAGGTTATGGAAGGCAACGATGGGTAATGTCTGGCGGGCTGCAGGCCACATTAGTGTCGAGCAAGCCGAGGAGCAGGGAGACACCGACGTTGATATGGAGGGAGATTCATGACCTGAACACCTGCTCAGTTCCACCGTAATAGATACAATGCGTAATGGCTACAAAGGTTCTCTTCTACGATGCAAACGAGACCGGAAACATTGAACATGCACGCAATACTAAAATTATACTAGAAAATGGATTAAGATGCAACATCGTTCATAAGATCCCAACCTTCCTCCTCCTCCACGATTGTGCTCTCCCTACGTTTCCCGTGCTTCTTTGAGGATTTGATAGGACGAAGCCGGGTAGGACTCGCAGTTGTCGCCTGCAACAACTGTGGGAAGTCAAGGGGGAAGGTTGGCGGGGTTGGTGGGGGGAGAGTGGGGGTTGTTGCATGTGAACGCCTGTCGAGGTGATGTGAGCTCGTATCTTGGACGGCCAAAGAACTAAGACATCACATGCACTGACCTTCCCAAATCGTTACTGCAGCAGACCGCCCAAAGATTACTCAGGACATCGCCAGCTTGAGATAGGGGTATATCGACCGATTGCGTATACGCAAGGTAACAAACATTGTACAGTAGCATCGCAAATGCAGTCGTAAAAGACTCGTTTGAGGAATCGCTAGAAGAATTATGTTCGGTAGGGGAGGTTGGACGGGTGACTATGACCGGCGTCGCAGAGGCGGACATCATTTTAGAGTGTAGGATTGACGAGTCGACAGGAGATTCCGGAGAAATGGATACGGAGGAACGAAGATCCTGCCCCGTCGGAATCGCATTGGTTGGTATCGGAGAAGACGTTGCTGAACCCGAATACTCCGATGATAAATGGAGTGGGTGTTTCGTTGACCACCTATGCAGCCCGTTCAGATATAAAGAGTCAGAGGCGCATACAGCGACCTACCTCGACCATCCACCCACGTCGGTACCGGAACCAGCACCGATCATAGGTATGCCAACCCCGAGTCCGTCCCCCGACCATTGGATCTCAAACGGAAGTTTCACCCCGAGGTAGAACGACAAAAGGTTGGTAAAATGGATCGTGTGCGTTACCGCAGCGTTGATATACTGAGCGGGATACCCTGAGGATCGGGGTGGGCAAACGACGTTACAGAGGGGGAGAATGCGGGACTTACGTCGCACATCGCCGGGCACAGGAAGGATCAACCCGCCAATTGTCCACTCTCCTTTGGCACCCTTCATACCCCCGACAGCAGGTCTTCCACCCACTTGAACGACATCGAACACTTCCACGAGCTCCTGAATTAGACCCACACGTGCCCTCGCAATTGTATCGGATAACGCAGCGAGCTGTTGAGAGTCCTTAGATATATTCGATTCAAGAGAAGTAGGTGGAGGCGGCGGTGCATTCTGGGCGGGAGTTGTTCCGATGAACATTGACTTTGCTGTGGATAACGTTACTCTGCGTGAGCTGAGTGATCTTTGTAGAGCCTGAATCCGATCCTTAGCTGAAGAGAAAGATGGTAACCAGCAACCCCGAATCATAACAGTATACCGCACGTACTGGCTTCGTTCTTCTTCCTCAGCTGGTCTAGTCCTTCGAGGACGTCATCCACCGCCCGCTGCTGACGAACCACATCAGCCCTACGAAGAGTGCTCGGCCGTATAAAATCAAGAGCCCTCGATGCCCTAGTAACGTGTTCATCTCGCTCCGAAGTCGCAAATTGTATCTGTGCGCGTTTGTCTCGTAGGCTAAGCGGAGATAATAATCCTCGGAAGGATCCTCGAGCCACAGTTTACAACGAACTCACTGTTCTCGCACGCAATTTACGCAGTAGAACTGGCGTTGCTTTCTTTCGCAATTATTGCAGTCCATGATGTCTTCCAGGACAAGATGAGAGGAACTAGGAGAGGTTGGACAGGGTGTGTGAGCCTCCGCCTGCGATCACGGCCCATCTGGCTGATCGAGTTAAGCTGACGCACTCGTTCTCAATTCACTCGAAAGTCACGTGGGAGACTGAACAACAATGGGTCCTTTCGTTTTCCGTTTGCTGGGTCTGTAATCGGAAGACAGACCTGTCGGTGGTTTCAAAAAGCCATGGGGGAGGGAAGCATCATACAGAGGGGAACATGAATATATTTACGGCTATTGGTACTCAACAGATTCGCCCTCACAAAAGAGATTACATCAGATTCTTGAGGAGTAAAAGAAATTCGGCGCGACCATGCCAAAAGCATTCAAGCGGTTTCCGCCGTCTTCTCTTTCTCTTCCTTGGAGCCATGATCAAATGAAGCATCCTCGGCTTGCTTTTTCACCTCTTGGAGGGTTTTCTTTCCAACATCGCGCTTAATCTTCCAGGCAGCGAAGGTGTGTCCTTGGGAGAACACATCCTCGATCTCCTCCAGCGTCCTGCCGGCTGTCTCAGGGAAACAGAAGAACACATGGATGAACGCGGCGAAGTTGAAGGTCCCAAAAATGAAGTAGGTCTTCCACGCGATGTTGGAGAGGCCAGGGGGGACGGCCCAAGCCAGCGCGAAGTTGAACATCCTGGTAGTGAACTTAGCCGTGGCGTCGGTAGCAGAGAACAAAGCAACCCACCAATTTGTGGCAGTGGAGAACGATACCGCCTTGGCACGAACTCGCATTGGGAAAATCTCGGCGGGATAGGTCCAGGATACTGGTCCCATGGTTATGGCGAAAGAGCAGACGAAGAAGTACGAGCAAACGATAACACCCTTGGTGACCGAATCGTGGCCGTTGATAACCCAAACACGTCCACCATCGACGAGGCCCCATTCACCGAAACCACCCTGAAGTCCACCGACGAGATACATCCAGAAGCCCATCATCAAGGTGCCGATTAAGAGAAGCGGTCGGCGACCCCACCTGTCAATGTAGATGATAGCAGGAACTGAGGGAAGCCGAGTTAAAGTGCCATGAAGAACGCTTGTCGACAAGACTTACTCGTGAACGCCACGTTCAAGACATATTGAACAGAGGAGGCGATTAAATTTCCGCGGCGACCTGTCAGACCGGCACCTTGGAAGACGTAGACGATATAGTACCTAGCCGATTCAGAATTGTCAGAACACCTCGCGACGTGGTGTCCTACAATTTCGGGACCCACATCATGATATTCATGCCAGAAAGCTGACTCCACATCTGAATGGAGCAACCCAAAGTGACACGCCTGAAAATTCCGGGCTTGAGGAGATCCAAGTATGATTTCGCCCCTTCTGCCTTCTCGAAGTGCACCTGGGCTTTGATTTCCTCGTATTCGAGCTGTACAAGTTCGTTGTTCGGATCTCCTCCACCATGGAGGTCAGCGAGGACTTCCAAAGCCTCCTCCTCGCGGCCGTGATCAAACAACCACCGGGGACTTTCTGGGAATGCCAACATGCCCAAACCAAGGATAATACCCGGAACTGAACGAGCGGTCAGATCCTCGTCAAAAAATGGCGCAGGGCCAAAAAAACGCTCACTCATTTGCAGGCCCCAGGGAATACGGAAGGAGGCCACACCGTCGATATAGGAGCAACCGAACTGGATGAAGTACTGGATGAGAATTCCCCTGCAGAAAAGGGCCGTGAGCGACGGTCAAAGCCGATAGGCAGTTCTTTCCTACCATGTAATAGCCCACTGCTGCAACGAAACCATTCGTCCTCGGATGTTATGGTTTGTGATCTCGGACTGGTACAGAGGAACGCAAGACGAAGCAAGACCGATCGACATTCCAGAAACAACTCGACCGGCAACGAGCATTGCACGGTTCTGCGCGGCGCACTGGATGATGGAACCGACAACCCAAATCCAGGCAGAGGTCATGATCGTGGGCCTCCTTCCCAGAACGTCTGCCAACTTTGTGACCAAGAGAGCTCCAAAGAAGGAGCCTGCGGGCATGGATGCGACAATGGCACCTTGGGCATTGGATCCTGGGTAGCCAAACGTCCTTTTGTATGCCTCATTCTGGAGGGACGCTGGGCAATCAGTGGGTGACCAGCCAATCAGGGTGGATGAATACGGACGCTCAAGACACCAGACATGGACGATATGTCCAGACCGAACAGACCACCTCCGATACATGCAAACGATCCTACGAGGTACTGAGGTGGGGTCAGACGGTTAGACAATGGAGAAGAAGCCAAAAAGCACGTACGGGGTTGGACGCGATCCGGGTACTATACTAGAAGCGGGGGATCAAAAATGGTGAGGATATGATATCGCTAAAAGCAACGCCACGAAGTAGAGGCGGGACATACCCGCTTCATTATTTCATTCCAGGATGGGCCACTTGGCAAGGGACAGCAAAGGGGCGGGCGAAGAAGAGTGGGAGGTTTCTAATACGCTTGGAGCATTTATATATGAGAAGTCACGGGGGAGTTGTTTGGTAGTTGAGAGTGATGCACGCTTCGTCTGGAGTCACGTCACCACGGGTTCTCCGTGTGGAAGCTCGGCACGCGAAGAAGCATCATTCATCAAGCTTCAAGCTTCAGCTTCAGGCCTCAGGCAACAGGAATCGGGCCACGTTCAGGCGGCTCCGTGAGCAGCACAAGCGTGTCAGGAGCAGATAAAACGCGGAAAGGCAGCGAGAACATTAAGACCAGATTCGCTCAAAACGCGAGGAGAAGACGAAGCAGAGATTCCAGATACGACAGTGGTCGTGCCGGGCCGCACGGGTCCACAGTTCCAGGAACGGTGGAGGGAGTGTACACAAGACCTCGGATAATGGATCTTGCGTAGCCGCCCTGGTCATCTGATTGCTTCCCCAGCCGTGTGGGCCAGAAAAGGGATATTTCGGGGTGGGAAGGGGCCCAGCGAACGCAAGGACATCTTGGGTCACATCGTAAACGTATTCTGTTGCGATCTCTCAGCCTGACGTTCAAAGGTATTTTTCATGTGCTCACAATGCGCCTGCAGTAGAGTTAGCCTGGAGCGGCTTCAGAGAACACCGGAAGGTCCTACCAAAGAGGTATTTCGAATGGTTAGTTATAACAGTCCTCGTGAGGTCATCATACCCTGTACCCTGTGGCACGCGACCAGCCGGCACGGCCAACGCTCGCGTAAAGTTCAACCCGCATGCAACGCGTCGTAGCCGGTTCGTCCGGACCGATGAGTCGCGTTTCAAAACATCAGCAAACCAACCCCGTGCCCCTCGCCTGCCCAGCAAGGCGATTGGCTCGGTTCTGGAGTGGATTTTGAGCCTCTCGAAATCTTCTACCCGACGCAATTGCTCGGCAGACGAATTCGTGGGTCAAAAGCCTCCAACGAGCCCCTTGAGATCGACGACGTGGGTCTCGCTAAATACTTGATCACCACTCCACCTGATCGAGTGGACGACTTCTTTAATCACGACCCCACACCTGGATCGATGGAACATCTCTTCGACCTAGAGGGATGGTACCTCCTAACAGAATTCAGTAGCCCGAGATCTGTACCTAGAGAGTGGATATATAGACAGAGAGATGGATTGAGGTAGAGGGTAGTCACATCTCCAGCGAGAGGAACAGAACGAAGCCATACAGTGAGTGATTTCGGTTACCCCGGAACGGCTATTCACAACAAGTTCCGATCTTCCTTTACCAGACATGCGGAATAAGCCTCCACGGTACTCTCATCTTGTACGCCTTGTATTGAGGTCCCAATTCTGGATCTTCTTCCATCATCTTTTCCTGCAAACACAAGGTTTCACATGAACACGAGCACACGTCAATGTCTCAGATAAACCGCAGGAATACCTCGATTGGAATCTTGACGAGATAAGACGCGACCGTGACCGGAAGCGCGTAGATGGGAAGCCAAGACCAGAAGGCAACTGCCCACGCGAACTGAGCGGCGATAGCTCCACTAAAAAAACAACAACCAAGAAACATCAGCACACCCGATTTTCGGTTTTGGGAAGAAAAATCAAACACAAACCTATACATCGGATGTCTAACCACCTTAAACGCACCACCATCCACCAACCTCGGTTTCTCCCTCACACCAATCGTATGAAACTGGTCTCCGAGCGTCTTGACAACCTCATACTGGAAAATTTCCACCCCGACGGCCAAAAGGACACCCATACCCCTCAACCAATTCATCCTTTCGACGTTAACCTCCGTAATCATCCCCCAAAACGCTGTGTTCCCCGTGGGTACTGGTAAATTCCACTGGCCCTCCCAAACGGGTTGACCCCACCCGTGTTGCAAACCCGATATCCAATACGCAATCGGAGGAAGGAGCCGTCCAGCCGACTGCCCAATCAGCGCAAGTCGGAGCTTCGTGAGCGGTCTCAGGCTCAACGGTCCCCCACCCTGAGTGGTATCGTTGGAGAGGACGGAAGATCGCTTGATAGGTCCGGCCTGGGCTTCGGCGGCCTCGAAAGCGGAGTAGGATCGAGACGTTGTGTACCCCACACTTCCCAAAGTTGCCGACCAGATAAAGAATTCAAACTTCGGGCTGTGGTCTATAACGCCCGCCACGTACACCATCGTTTCCTTTCGCGTCGTCGGGCCTCCTTCGAAGGCTTTTCAAGGGTCAAAGGAGGAGGGCGATACCAGGTGGTTGTCGTATTGCAAGAGTGAGCGGCCGGCAGCTTGTCTGCCGATGCGTCCCAAGTCGATCAAAACTCGACTCCTTGGGAAGATTCGGAAAAAAAAAGAAGTGGGGTTTCCCCTCACGGCAGCGCCGAGCGAGATCCAAAGGGTTTTTATATCCGCACACACCATTCACTCCATGATATATTCTACAAAGAACGACAAGAACCTCCGAACTGCAGAACGCGTTCGCGTTTTCGTTCCACCCAGCATTACCAAAAAAGGGACTACGTCCACTGACTAAGCTAAAGCTTTTGACGCTCGACCAATCGCCGGAGAACTTACGCCACCACCCACCGGGGGTTACATTTCGGCCATTATTTTCTCTTACGTTGTACTCTATCTACGATTATACGAACAGATAGCCATCTTCGCCACCGAAAGAACAATGCCAGTGGTCCCCAACCGATCCACGCCGCAGGCAGTACAAACCGCCATTCCCCCAAAGCAGGCTCCAGACCAAACCAAGTCAACAGATCCAAGAAGACAAATAATGATGGATGATATGTACACCATTGTGGTGAGGAAAGTGAGAGAAGTGCGCTCGTGAGAATTAAAGGAAGGGAATGTGGGACTGGAGGTGTAAACAGTCCGAACTACTGGGGGTTGCGGTGTGGATACTACTGATAAGTGTGAGGAGGATGTAAGAGAAGAAAAGGGATAAGGCCCAAAAATCAGACATGAAGGGGTGATGATCGTAAAGTACATGATGGACCGCGATGCCGGATGGAGGGGGTTATATGGCGGATATGGTGGAATGAAAGGGATGGAGATGAGAGACCTGGAATAACGAGTCCATTGTACCTCCAAAAAGCCTCCACGTCTCCAAGCCATGCGATTTAGTCAAACAACAAACGTTTTTTCTTTCGCAGCGTGAGAGAGGAGGGCAGAGATCGATAAAAATGAGTCCGTAGAGAGCAAGAAGAAAAATAGGGAGTGTGGACGGGGAATATAAGCCTGAGCAAGTCCATATTGCGTCAACAGCTTCCAAAGTACTGTGTAACGTCTCGCGTCAGAGACAATACGCAACGGGAGAAGTACACTCACCAGTTCGTTGCGCGGCCATGAATACCCAGCGCCTCCTACTACGTCGCTTTTCCACCTCGTCAGATTGGGATCTGTTAGCGTAAAAGTCAAAAGCTGATGACGCGAGTACACGATGACGGGCTCACTCATGTAGGCTCCTTGGTGGTTGTTAATGTACTCCTGGGTCGGGTAGTCGTCTGGACTGCACCCATAGTTCTCGTGTCCCTTCCTTTGGTATATCCGAACATAATCGATCAACATTTCCGTAGGAAATGTCATAGTGTTGAGGTCGATAGTTTGCCAGCCCGTAGACATACCCAAGTTCAGGACCAGCGCCTGCAAGATGTGATGAGCAAACGTGAGTGAGTGGGCAACCACCGAAACTTACCATAGGCTCCTCGGGGATGATGCGACGTCCAACACCAGAACCGTCGGGGCCCTGATCCGGTCCCATAGCGTCCGCACCGACCCTATGGGACGGCTTTCCATCAACCATCCACGTGATGAACCCTCTTTCACGTGCAGAGGGTTCCGCCCAGTACTCAAAACCAAACTTCTTGAGGACCTGCCCGGAACCTTCGAACATGTCATCGGGGACGTTGGTCAGAGACGACACGGCTTGTTGTCTATATTCAACGTGATCAGCTCGAGAAACCCAAGAGGGGGGACACAGTCACGGACACAGCCGAACCCTTGTAAGTGTTTTGGACGGTGATTTCGGGGTTGTAGATCGTATGCTTGTCGGAGCTAGAATTGTCGAATAGGTAGTCGTGCGTGAACGGAGCAAACTGAGCGGATTGTGAGACGATTCCACCGAGTCCACCCGTCTTATTCCTTTCGGCTTCAAACACGTCGATTTCTGGGGCTCCCCGGCCCTTTTTGGGAGACGGGCCTGGATGATCCTCATTGGGGCAGGTACAAGCCCTAGTAGGGATGTCAGCGACGTGAAACTCCTGACCGAGTGGATTGATGAACGCACGATAGCCGTTGTCCAGGAAGCCATGACAGCTCGTAGTTGTATGTTACCCGTCCCGCTTCTGTCCGCAGGGCAGCGGGAGGACCGGAGCGATCAGGTAGAGTCTGGTTGGGGAACGTTCCAAGATCGCACGAGTCGTATCTCGGGGGGAATCAACAATCGAGGAACGGAGCCAAAGAAAGAACGACCTACGAGTATGGCCACAATCCATCAGTGGTCGCACCATAACCAGGTCGCCCAAGGTTGCCCATGGTCCAAACACCAGGCCACTACATTGTATGATCAGGAACACAAAGAACCATGAAGGTGGAGGAACGCACATAGCCTTGAGTGTTGGAATTTGGGCCAGGGAAAGAGACAGAGACCTCGAAATAACCGCTGCTGAAGCAGAACTTATTCCAACTCTGCAGCATGCCGCTCTTGTATTGAAGTCCATGGCTCTCCTTGTTCTCCATCCTGATCCGGAGAGAACCGTCTCGGGTGGTGATTTGTGCAGGATCATACCATTCCAGATCCCGGGTAGCCCAGTACCACAAGTCGACAGCTTCCCAGTAGGGATCATCACCAGGGTAGAAGGAGCGACCATCGGTGTTAAACTCATCCGAGAAGACGAGGACGTATTCCTCTCCGTCCCATCCGGTCCGCGTCTTGGCATCCTGAGGGGTGTCGGTATCAACCATAGTGGGCATCTTGAAGTCCTTTGCTTCGGGAAAACCGTTGGAACCGTTTAAGCCCGTATTGCCATTCATCAGTCGCCGATTCCGGGCGTCCATTTGGTAGTGGCTCACGACTGGATAGCAGATGAAGAGAGCGAGGAGGGCGAGAATTAATAGGACAAGAGCTCCGATGTTTAACCAACCTCTGCCGCTCCAGACGCTTGTATCCTCATTCTTGTCCTTCAGGTCAGGCTCATGAAGGTAATCGTCCTCTTCAGGAACGCTGTCAGTGTCGGGGTCGTACGCATAAGGAATTAGTCCCCGCGAGTGACCAAAAATACCCGAAGGGTACTTTGAGTCCGAGGTGAGGGAAAACAAAGATTGGTCGGATGTTGAGGTCATGGAATCCCTATTGTGCCAGGTATTCCGGGGAGGAAGGAGGGCACCCATGTCGTCAACAGCCGCTAGACGATAGAGAATCATCGAGCCTCTCTGGCCGGGTTGGGTGTTAGTGAGGGTCGTGGCATCTTCTGAGGCAAGGCGGTTGAAGACGCTGAGTGATGAGCCAGGCCGTGAGCGGGACTTGGGGTTGAGAGGGGAGGAGGCGAAGGAGGTTGAAGCGGACCGTGGTTGAGAGGGGAGGAGGGGAGCATCCTGTCCTTGCGAAGGAACCCGCTGACGCGGAATGCCAGGCGTCTGGTGGGGAGTACGAGGAGTCGTTGTACTCGGGTTTTCTGGGTAGAGAAGGGCATAGCTATGGGACTCTGTCGAACTGCGGTCATCAGAAAGCGAGTGGGAAGGTGGCGACGGGGGCGGCATTGTTGTGGAATTCCCCAACAACACTTCGGCAGAGCGATAAATGGCTTGCAGACCGCTCTGTCTGACGACGACGAGCTCGGTGAAGAGGAGGGAGGGAGTAACAGAAGGAAAGAAAACGAACGGGCGACAGGCAGGGCTGTCCAAGGGAATTGTGGGAGACGCGGGGTTAAGGTGACAAACTGTCACGGCACTAGCCGTCACACCCATGTCAATCGCTCAGGTGCCGATTGAGGTGCGAGAGCACGCAACTGATTCTTCTACACGCATGATATTCTCGGTGATTGTCCTGCTTGTACATCCGTAGTTACTTTGGACTCGACTCGGAAAGAGAAAGAGAAAAGGTGTGAATAAAATATCCACCACGAGAACCCGTGGGAAATAACAGCCAGGCTCTAAGTTACATCACGAGAACGCCCGAGACCGCGATGTATGCGACCCCTAATCCCAAGAGGGCGGTAAAAGGGCACAAAGCCGTTAAAGTCCTTGAACCACTTCACCTGCGCAGCCAGCCCACGCTGTGATAGAAAGAGCGCTGCTCAGGTTCTTCTGATGGCCTTACATATCGAACGCCAGACGCGGACAAATATTCGGACGCCCCATGTGGCCCAACCTCCACCGATCCAGCCGGCTTGGTGGAGATGCTGCCTCAGGCGACTTGCGCTGGAACAAATCTTCAGGAGGATATCGCTGATATTGAAAAGCGCGTCGGGAGGACATAGGAGATAGCCAAACGGCCCACGAGCGCGATCTGCAGCCGTTTGACTATGTAATGAAAGGTCGTAAACACACGTCAGGTGGCGTTTTGGCCCCACGGGATGATAGGGGCCGGGACCAGAGAATCCATTCTCATCTCCCTTCACTCCTGTCACCCGACGGACGTTCTTGAGACACATCTTCGCAGATAATTTGGACCTCGGGCCACAAATCCGCCAGCCCACCGTCGTTTGTAGTCGTTCTCCAACGCCTTCGACAAGAGCGACAGCCGCCTCCGCCACCAGCAGCAGCGACAAACCCAAATGCTCCCTTCCCCTGTCCTATCCCGCCGGCACCGGATAATATACTCTCACCCACACCGGTCGGCCTTCAGGAGCCTGTCGGACGTGCTCTTCACAAGATCCAGGCTCACAAATCTTGGCCTCATCATCTTTTCTTCGATCACCGCAGTGTCGCTGCTGCTCAACGTCTTCCATTACCTTGACGGCACCACTCCATCCGACAACTCTCCCGGAACAGATACCCTTACATACCAGTTATCCGATGAGAACGACGACTCCCAGAACGTGATTAGAGAATCTTGGACTGAATCTCTGGACCACCTCATTATTGTGCCCGGACACGCCGTTTGGAAGGGCGTTGACCCCGACAAACGGACTCAAGATTCAGAATGGATATTAGAACCTTACCAAAAGGGTGCTGGAAAGACCCAGGTATTTTGGGAACATATTGCCACTGGGTGAGTTAGAGCTTCCCGCACAACAAAATGATCGAGCTGACCTCGCGAACAACCAGGGTCGAGCTTGCGCTGGAGGACGAAAGATCGCTACTCGTATTCAGCGGGTGATCATGTCCCGCTCGAGTTTGATGGAATCTTGCTAACCACACATCCTGCCTGCGCAGTGGACAGACGCGCCCAGGATCTACGTTCACTGAAGCCCAGTCGTATTTCCGTCTCGCCCTGGCGACCAAGGTCCTCCCTTCGGCGTACTCATCTACTCGTCTCTTTCGCCGGGCAACGACCGAAGACCATGCACTAGATTCGTACCAGAATCTCATTTTCTCGATCGCCAGGTTCCACGAAGTAACAGGTTTGCTATAAACACGACGGACCACACAAAAACGCACCCTGAACCGTGTCAAGGCAGGTATCCCACGTGGATAACGATCGTCGGCTACGCTATGAAGAAACGGAGATTCGAGGAATTACACGGAAAAGCTATCCGTTGGCCGGAGGGTAAACTCGAATACATTGGCATTGACGGTAACCAAAAGCACGTCATGGACGAGGCCAAAAAGGGAGAGGCACGTTATTTCACCTACGCCTATCAGGTCAAAAAGACACTGATAGCATTTATCCGATGCATCCAGTTCACTAACGCCTATCTTCCGTATAAGAAAGACGCGTATGGATGTCACTCGGCATTGGTCTCCAAACGAATTGCACGCAATCCATTCCTCAGGTTCCATCCTTACTGGGCTTCGGCCAAAGAGCTGAGGGAACTATTAGAGTGGTGTCCGGACAGTAGACTCCAGAAACCGGAACCACGGCCCTGGTGGAAATTCTTCAGTTCCCACAGTGAACGAGGTGGTGGTGACAGGGACTCTGGTTGGGATTTAGTCTACCGGGGGCGATTGCCTTGGGACCATTGACATTTTGCGTTTGCACTGTGTTTGCAAACTCCTTCTCGTTGACATTGGGTTATGAAGGTTCGATTGAGCAGAGTGACTGGGTTTCCTCACTCATTTATACCCCGGTTTTGTGTCCGTAAAGGACATCTATAAGTTGTTCTAATATACGTAAGAGGTAGTAATACATCGAGGACGTCCACACAAAAGAGAGACAAGGAAGCAGGAAGAAAGGCGAAAGCAATCAGGAAAACGTGTGACGAAGGGAGAGTGTGGTGGAGGGGGGTGCACAACTACTCCAAAGGTAGAGCAGATGTGAACAAAAAGATTCGAGGCCAATGCTCATATGAGCATCAGACTAGAATCGTGTCGCGGCCCAGACGGCCAAAGCGACGACAAGGACGAGAACGATGAGGGATACGAGGGCGAGCAGGCAGCGCCTCGCCCACTTCTTTTCAGTTTGGCGCATGTGAACAATAAGCTCAGCACGCTCCTCAGTGGTTTTAGTGGGCTCCCAGTCGGCAGGTGCATGGAGGGGAATGCAGAGGATGGCGGATCCAAAGATCCAGAAAATAGGGAAAACTGTTCAAGAGCCTGTAAGTCACAATGGCGGAGGTACGGAAAATGAGTGATACTTACAAAACCCATACTTGAACATGTACATGGCAAGAGTGGGTGGCTCCCTCGGTCCACCTTCGTCGTCCCATCTCGAGTAAGCTGGGAGTTCTTCACCATTATGGTAGGGGGGCAGGGTAGTATCGTGCCTCGATTCGCAGGTGCCTCCGATGCGGCTGGACCGAGGGGAGGAGTGCGAAATTGCGAAGAAGTTATCAAACGGATCGACTTCACCCTGTTGGAGAGACTGGTGAGGGGCGTGGGTGGAAGCTTGCGGTGGCGAAGTGGGAAGCTCGACAGACACGCGAGTGCCAGAGATGATGGTGGAAGATCCTGCCTCAGGAGTGGCGGTGGTAGGGATAAGATCCCAAGAGCCGGTGACGGTACGGGTGGTGCGGGGGGAGGTCTCAGTGGAGACAGTGGCGGAGACGATTCGGACGTCAGACATCCCGTAAACTGGAAGAGGTAAGCGGAGGAGAGGAGGACTTGTACTTGTCTTGAGTGACTCTGAGACGAGGGGACGAGGGAAAACGCTTGGGAGGGGCAGGTGGCGGTCTATATACCCATCGGGGGAGATTTCTGACACTTTAGCCGATGGCCTTCCAGAGAGAGATTGTGCACCCACGAAGCGAGAGTACACACCGTCCCACACAACTGATAGTTGGACCTACAAAAATACTGACACCGCCGTCAAGGATACATCTCAATTTGATCATTAATGGTCGTCTCACCTAATTCCATCTTCCCACCGTTACTATGCACCCCCGTAGGCCCAGGTGTGTTTGGGAAGACCCTCCTGTCATTTTATGCAGTTGGGGATCGTTCGACACCCAAAGGTTCCAAGTACCCGATAGTCGAGGATGCCGTATCACCCCAACCTTGCCCCTGACTCTTGTTGTTCCGAAGCGACTTATCTTCGACGCAGAAAAACCTGGGGGGAACGGATGGGAGGGAAAGCAAACGGTGCATATACATTTCACAGACGGCCCATGCGGAGTGACTCGGCGGGATCCGACCATGGAATGAAACGCAGGCACCACCGTATTGCAACGACTCTAGCACGGGCCCTTTGGCAATCCCGTAATCAACTACGGCATCGACCGTGGCCGACGCGCCCACCAAATTCTCTGGCCTCT